>Ga0255093_1000554_pt1 | contig 16459 bp, 8 predicted proteins | sample Colum_Law_RepA_8_2_FD_188437 | JGI IMG/M metagenome (GOLD analysis project Ga0255093, IMG submission 188437) | Freshwater microbial communities from Columbia River, Oregon, United States - Colum_Law_RepA_8d | ecosystem: Environmental > Aquatic > Freshwater > River | place: USA: Oregon | collected...
ATGTAGGAGCGATCCCGGCCAGCACGGCTGGCACCCCGGGTTGGACTTCGGGCCCCTTGTTGGCAAGGCTGCCTCGGCGGAGCAGGTGGGTGGGCCGAATCTTTGAACTGGTTTCCACCAAGGCTTGCACCTGTTTCGCCTCGTTGGCGCCCGTTGCTTTGCCTTCTTTCGGCACGCCCAATTTCTCCGTGCAGTTGAAAATCGCCAGCAAGCGGTAGTAATCTTCCGCCGTAATAGGGTCGTGTTTGTGGTCGTGGCAGCGGGCGCAGCCGACGGTCAGACCGAGGAAAACCATTGAGGTCGTGGAGATGACGTCATCGAGTTCATCCAGACGATACTGCTCCTTGTCATTCCCCATGTTGTCCTCGTTGCTTGGCCCGTTGCGGCCGAACCCGGTGGCCACCAGTCCCGTCTCCCCGGCACCTTCCAGCTCATCTCCGGCAATTTGCTCGGCTACGAAACGGGAATACGGAGTGTCATCGTTAAAGCTCTTGATGACGTAATCCCGGTAACGCCAAGCATAGGGGCGGTCCAAGTCGTTGTGGAATCCACTGCTGTCCGCGTAGCGGGCCAAATCCAGCCAGTGGCGTCCCCAACGTTCGCCATAACGCGGGCTGGCCAGCAGTCGATCGAGCAAGCGCTCGTAAGCTGTTGGTGTGACATCGCTTGCAAAAGCTTCGACTTCCTCTGGAGTCGGCGGCAACCCTGTCAAATCCAAGGTTGCCCGGCGAATGAGGGTGCGACGGTCTGCTGTAGGAGAAAGGTTCAACCCTTTGGCTTGTAATGAGTTGCGAATGAATTGATCCACCTCGCTTCCCGGTCGTTCGGAAACATCGGCTCGGGTTGGTTTGGGGTGGGAGAGTTGCTGGAAAGCCCAATGTTGACGCCCCTTATCCACATTGGGGGTGGCGGCGAACCCTCTTGTTGCGGCAAGCCCCAGAATGACCCATAGAAAGGCCCAAGTTTTTTGGGGTAGGTGCATAGTTACAAACTTTGCCGAGTTTGCCAGTGGCATGAAGGGGTGAGCAAATGTTTTCCTCTTTTCAGTGGGCTCGCAGCCATCGAGTGCCTCAGGATCGGGGTTGTTTGCATCAAAAGAAAAAAGTCTGTTAGATTTCATGCCGATCGGCAAAAAATAGGGCGGGACGAGCCAGTGAATCCGGCAATCCGGGTGGACGTCCCAAGACAAGTAAAGCAACGACCGAACAACTGAAATTTATGTATCCGAACTGTGGCAAACATCCTGGTCAAGAGTTGAACCCCTCGCTGTATTCAACTCGCCGCGAGTTTCTGAACCGCGTGGGCACTGGCTTCGGCTCCTTGGCGTTGGCTAGCTTGATGGCTGATCAGGTTCAAGGCCAGTCGGCTGGCGGTGGCGGTTTGCTCGCGCCCAAGCAGCCTCACTATCCCGGGACTGCCAAGCGCGTTTGCCATATCTATTTCAGCGGCGCGCAGTCGCACATCGACACTTGGGATCCGAAGCCCGAAATGGCCAAGGCCGATGGTAAGACCGCTGGCCGGGGCAAGATTCTGCCCTCGCCCTTCGAGTTTCCGAAGTCTGGCCAAAGTGGACTTCAGATCAGCGAGATTTGGACTGAGTTGAGCAAGTGCGTTGATGACATGTGCATCATCCGATCCAGTTGGACGGATGTGCCTGCGCACGAGGAAGCGACCAAGATCATGACGTCTGGCGATTTCCGCCTGCCCAAGCCCTCCATCGGTGCGTGGGTAACTTACGGTTTGGGTTCCGACAACCAAAACCTCCCCGCCTTCGTGGCGATGAATCCAGGTGGGTTCCCCAGCGCTGGCGCTGCCAACTGGCAGTCAGCCTTCATGCCGGGTGCGTATCAGGGCACTTACGTCGATCCCACCAACACGCGGATTGAGCAGATCATCGAAAACATCAAGAGCCAGTTCATCGGCACCAGTGCCGAGCAGCGTCAACAGTTGGACCTCCTGAGCCGGCTCAATGAGATTCACAAGCAGAAGCGTCAGGCAGAGGGGCAGTTGGATGCGCGCATCCAATCTTTTGAGCTTGCCTATCGTATGCAGACGGATGCGACGGAAGCGTTTGACATGAGCAAGGAGCCGGCTCATATCCTGAAGCTCTACGGAGCCGATTCGGCTGACCGTGGCGAGGCGACACAAGGCCGTCAGTTCATTATCGCGCGCCGGTTGCTTGAGCGTGGCGTGAAGTTCGTTCAATGCTGGAATGGTGGCTGGGATATGCATGCTGGTATTGCCGCTGCTGGCCGCGCTCGCGCCGCCTCTCTGGACCGTCCAATGGCAGGTTTCCTACAGGATCTCAAGCAGCGTGGGTTGCTCAAGGACACCTTGGTCGCTGCGAGCACCGAGTTTGGTCGTAGTTCCACGGAAGATGGTCCCGGAGGCCGCACCCACAACGCCAAGGCGTTTGCCTCGTGGCTCGCTGGTGGCGGGGTCAAGGGCGGCACAAGCTATGGCAGCACCGATGAACTCGGCAGCGCGGCTGTGGAGAACAAGGTGCATGTCCATGAGTTCCACTCGACCATCCTGCACGCGCTCGGCTTTGATTCCGAGAAGTTGACCTTCCGGTCTGGTGGTCGCGACTTCCGCCTGACGGACGTCTCTGGTGCCCAGCCGGTGAAGTCGATTTTCGCCTGATCTTTTGGGATGAAATCTAACCGGGCGCGTGTTTCACCACGCGCCCGGTCTTAGTTTGCAGGTAGTTGACAGGAATTGCTTTGCGGGCATCAGTTTGGAAAAGACTATGAAAAAGCTACGTCTGACAGCCTTGGCTATTGCGATAACGGTGATCTCTTCGCCGTTGCGTGCGCAGGAGAAGCCCCTTACGGCGGAAGAGAATGAGTTCTTTGAAGCCAAAATCCGCCCGGCACTGATCGAGCATTGCCATAAGTGTCACAGTGCCGACAAGGACGCCAAAATTAAAGGCGGTCTCCAGGTGGATTCCAAGGCTGCGTTGCTCAAGGGGGGCACCAGTGGCCCGGGGCTGGTTGCTGGTCAGCCCGACCGATCCCTTATCATCAAGGCGATGCGTTTTTCGGACCCTAATCTCCAAATGCCCCCCAAGGAAAAGCTGCCTGATTCAGTGGTGGCTGATTTCGAGAACTGGGTGCGCATGGGCGCTCCGGATCCTCGCTCTGGCAAGGCGGCGGCCATGCTGAAAACGGATGAGGATCTTGCGAAGGCAAGAAAGCACTGGGCTTTCCAGCCGATTGTCAAACCTGAGCCGCCCAAGCCCAAAGCTCACCTCAAAGGCTGGATTCAAAACGACATTGATTTGTTTGTCGTTGCCAAGCTTGAAGAGAAGGGACTCTTCCCCTCTCCGATCGCAGACAAGTGGACATTGATTCGCCGCGCCTATTTCGACCTGATTGGCATGCCGCCAACCATGAAGGAAACTGAGGACTTCATGAATGATCAGTCCAAGGATGCATGGACCAAGGTTATAGACAAACTGCTGGCTTCGCCTCACTACGGCGAACGTTGGGGGCGCTATTGGCTGGACATCGCCCGTTACGCGGACACCCGGGGCGGTGGCAACAACAACAATATGGGCGATAACCGCCTGTTGCACGCCTACACTTACCGCGATTGGGTCGTAAACGCGATCAACGACGACATGCCGTATGACAAGTTCCTCAAGTATCAGATCGCGGCCGACTCCCTGCCCAACACGGAGACAAAACATTTGGCCGCACTTGGGTTTGTCACGCTGAACCGCGGAGTTAACAACCAGCAGGAGCGCATCGACGATCGCATCGACGTGGTGACTCGTGGCACGATGTCGTTGTCTGTTTATTGTGCTCGTTGCCATGACCATAAGTTCGACCCCATCCCCACCAAGGACTATTACTCGTTGTATGGAGTGTTCGACAGCAGCGCTGACGCAGGCAGCAAGCCTCTAATCCAGAAGGTTGAAGACACCCCTGAGTATCGGGACTATCTGGCGAAGAAGGCTAGGGTCGAGGCGGACCTTGATAACTACCGCCAGACCGAGGTGGTGAAGTTCGTCGGCGAGGCCAAATCCAAGACGGTTGACTATTTGTTGGCGATTCATGCCATGAACAGTGGCAATACTAACTACGCCATTGATGGCCGGGCAAACCAGCAGAGGTTTGAGCGCTTCACCAAGCTGCAATTCGAGGTGGCTGGTCCTTGGAAACGCTATTTGGACAAGCGTGTAAGCGCGGCGCAGGGTGGTAAGGTTGATCCCATTTTCACACCGTGGGCGGATTATTCCGAGCTGTCTGAAAAGGAGTTCGTCACCAAGAGCCGGGTTCTGGCTGCGAAGTATTTGAAGGATGGTGAGCCAATGAAGGGCCTTAATCCGCTTGTTGCCCGCGCGTTTTCAACTCCAGTAGGCAGCATCCGCATGGTGGCGGAGCGCTACGCGAAACTCTTCAATGACGCCGAGCGGGCTTGGGTTACGGCCATCACGGCCGATGCCAAGAAGAAGAAGGATGACGATGACCCCATGCTCAAAAAGTTGAGCGATCCGGCAATGGAACAATTGCGCCAGGTTTTTTACGGCCAAGATTCCCCGGTCAACATCACCTACGCGAGGCTTTCTGGCTTCGACAATAACCGCATTCGCAACGGAGAACAGCAGTTTACCTTGCAGGCGGATCGGCTTGATGCGACTCACCCGGGAGCTCCAACCCGGGCGATGGCTATCAGCGATGCCACGCCCCGCAATGCCAAGGTGCTGATTAAAGGCATGCCCAATAACCCCGGTCCGGAAGTTCCCCGCCAGTTCATTGAAATCTTGAACCCGGAACGAAAGCCCTTCAAGCAGGGGAGCGGTCGCGCTGAGCTCGCCGAGGAAATTGCCAGCAAGAAGAACCCGTTGACTGCCCGCGTGCTCGCCAATCGTGTTTGGATGAATCACTTCGGCGGGGCCTTGGTCCGGACTCCAACGGATTTTGGTGTCCGTGCTGACGATCCCACCCATCCCGAGCTGCTCAACTATCTTTCCGCCTGGGTGATGGAAAATGGCTGGTCGCTCAAGGCGCTGCACAAATTTGTCATGACTTCCGCCGCCTACATGCAAAGCAGCGACGAGCGGGCCAAGCCGCTCCTGAGTGATCCCTCGAACCTCTTTGTTTGGAAGATGAATCGTCGTCGGCTCGACTTCGAGGGGTTCCGGGATTCCCTCCTGGCTGTAAGCGGCCAAATGGATCCGACTATGGGCGGTCGGCCGGTGAAGATTACCCCAGACGGCGCGAATCCGCTCGGCTACAAGGAGAATCCGTATCGACGGACCATTTACGGATACATCGACCGCGGTGGGTTGGCGTCCATCTACCGCACCTTCGACTTTGCCAATCCAGAAGCCACCGCCGGCATGCGCTTCAGCTCGACGGTGCCTCAACAGGCGCTCTTCCTAATGAACAGCCCATTTGTTGCGAGCTTGGCCCGGAGCATGGTCCAGCGAGACGAGGTAAAGAGCAAGGTGGATGAGGAGCAGCGTATCGAGGCGCTCTATCAAGTATGCTATCAACGCATGCCCAGCCCGATTGAAACCAAGATCGGAATTCGTTTCCTTGAGGCGCAGTCCGGACTTAAGAGTGCCGATACCAAACCCATCTGGCAGGCAGGCTATGGCCAATACAATGCCCGTGCCCGGCAGGTGTCTTTCTACAAGCTGACCAATTTTGTCACCGAACCTCAGGGTATGATGGGCAACCGGATGAACCGGGGTCCGGTCGTCGGTCATTACGATGGTGGGACACGCATTCCCGGTGTTCGGCTTGATAAGGATGGTGGCATCGCCGGGAGTGTGGCGGTCATCCGGCGTTTCACCGCGCCCACGGATACAACCTTGTCGATCGAGGGAAGTTTTAGTCAGACCGGTAACCAAGGTGATGGGGTTTCCGGCTACATCGTGCATAGCCGCTCGGGCCAGCTTGGGACATATACCCTGTCGGGCACTCAACGTCGGACCGAAACCAAAGTGGCCAAAGTCGAGGTCAAGAAAGGCGACACCATTGACTTCATCGTTGATAACGGCGGCAAGGGCAACACCGTGGGTGATACATTTACGTGGGCTCCAACTTTGCGGGTGGCGGTGAGTGCTCCCGCCGCAGGCGGCAGCCCTTCCATGGCCACCCCTTTTGGTGGACCGATGGCTCCAGCTGCCGGGGCGATGAACGCGCCGGGAATGGCCATGGGCGGTCAGATGGGGGCGGGGCAGGGTGCCTCAGCCAACGTCTGGAGTGCATCCGCCGGTTTCCAGTCGCCCTCAGCCGCCGCTCAGAAGCCGTTGGATACTTGGGAAAAATACGCCCAGATGTTGCTGCTCTCCAATGAGCTCTCGTTCGTGGATTGAGTGATGTGATGACTCATATGGCGCTTTGCCAAATCGAAGGCCGCCTCCGGGCGGCCTTCGTATTTTGGGTTCTGGCTTGGAAATCGGCTGCAACTCCGCTCTCCTTCCGAGCGTCCAACGCACAGCCATGCCAGTTGCTCGATTCGTAGCACTCGTCGTCTCAGTTCTGAGTCTTGCGCCGGCATTCTGCGCCGCACCGGTAGACTTCACGCGCGAGGTTCTCCCCATTCTCCAGCGCGCCTGCCTCGAATGTCATGACGCGAAACTGTCGAAAGGCAGACTTCGGCTCGATACTGGTGAATCTGCGCTCAGAAAGTCTGGCATCATCGTCCCTGGCCATTCAGCCAAGAGCGAATTAGTGCGCCGCATCACACTGCCCAAGGGCCACGACGACGTGATGCCCAGTCGCGGTGAACCGCTTTCCAAGGCTCAGGCCGATGTTATCAAGGCTTGGATTGATCAGGGCGCGGTCTGGCCGGACAACAGGCAGGCCGCAAAACACTGGGCCTACGTGAAGCCCAAGCGCCCGGCGCTACCGGCAGTCGCAGGTCGCCAACTAGGAACCGGTAATCCCCTTGACGCCTTCATCTTCGCCCGCCTGCAGAAGGAACGCCTTCTGCCTTCGCCCGAAGCCCCGCCCGAAACCCTCATCCGCCGTCTGTCACTTGACCTCATCGGCCTCCCGCCCACGCCCGCCGAGGTGGACGCCTTCGTCAGCGACTGTGAGAAGTTCGGCAGCAAATCCGCATTGGAGCGCTTGGTTGACCGCCTCCTCGTCTCCCCGCAGTTCGGTGTGCGCTGGGCGCGCCCGTGGCTAGACTATGCGCGCTACGCCGATTCCCACGGCTTCCAGCGCGACGACTTTCGCGACCTCTGGCCGTATCGTGACTGGGTCGTCAACGCGCTCAACGCCGACATGCCCTTCACGCAGTTCACTATCGAGCAGCTCGCGGGCGACCTCTTGCCCAACGCGACCGAATCGCAGCGCATCGCCACCGGCTTCAATCGCAGCGCGCCCACGAACGTCGAGGCCGGCACTGATCCTGAGGAGACGCGCATCAATCAAGTCCATGACCGCGTCAGCACGCTCGGCACGGTCTGGCTCGGCTCCACGCTCGAATGCGCTCAGTGCCACGACCACAAATATGACCCCGTCTCCCAACGCGACTACTACGGCCTCTTCGCCTTCTTCAACAACACGGAGCTGGAAGCCGAACGCACTAACCCGAAAGTGCCCGGCTCGATTCAGTTCAAAGGCCCGACGATGGAACTCACGGACACCGGCTCTTCCGGTGAGCGCCAGTCCATCCTGGCCCGCATCGCCACTGTGACAGGGCAACTCGCCGCGCTTGAGAAATCCGCCTCCACTGGTCAGGTCGAATGGGAAGCCACGTTGGCTCAGAGTGCCGCGCAATCTGCTCAGGAGCATGTCCTCGACATCGCCGACTTCGACTCCACCGGTGGCGCGACGCATGAACTCCTTCCCGACAAGTCCGTCCTTATCAGCGGCGAGCCGGTGCCAGACAAGGACACTTACCTCCTCGAAGTCCGCACCGCGCTCACCGGCATCCGCGCCGTGAAGCTGGAGGCGCTCACGCACGATTCGCTGCCCGGCAAAGGCCCCGGTCGCGGCGACGCCACGCGCCCGAACTTCGTGCTGAACAATTTCACCGTGACCGCCGCGCCCGCGAGTCAGCCCGCGCAGGCAAAGCCGGTGAAGTTCACCAAGGCCACCGCCTCCTTCTCGCAATCCAACTTCCCCGTGCCAAACCTGCTCAACCCGGACAACACCGCGAAGGGCGGCTGGGCCATCAACCCGCGCTTCCACGAGCCGCACTGGGCCTTGCTGGAGACGGCGGAGCCGATCGGCTTCCTCGGCGGCACGGTGCTGCGGTTCAAGCTGGAGCAAAATTTCGGCGCGAGCCGCACCATCGGCCGGCTGCGGCTCAAGGCCCTTACGGGCAATGTCAGCGGCACGCCGTTGCCGGTGGAGGTGGCCGAAGCGTTGAAGGTGCCTGCTGCGAAGCGAACCACGAAGCAAGCGAAAGCGCTCGCGGACTTCCGCCTCAAGGACAACCCCGAACATGCGCGGCTGGAAAAGGAGAAGTCCCGCCTTGAAGCGGACCTGCGCAAACTGAAGGCACCAACCACGCTGGTCATGCGCGAGACGCAGCCCCGCATGAGCGCGGTCTTCATGCGCGGCGAATTCCGCACGCCCGGCGACAAGGTGGAGCCGCACGTGCCGGCGGTGTTGCATCCGCTGGACGCACCCTCAGCGGCGCGCACCCGCCTCGATCTCGCGCAATGGCTCGTCAGCCGCGAGAACCCGCTCGTCGCGCGCGTCGTCGTCAACCGTTGGTGGGCCGAGTTGTTCGGTCACGGCCTCGTCATCACGCCGGAGGACTTCGGCATCAAGGGCGATCCGCCCACGCACCCCGAGCTGCTCGACTGGCTCGCCGTCGAGTTCATGGACAACGGCTGGTCCATGAAGAAGCTGCTCAAGACTATCGTGACCAGCGCCGCTTACCGGCAGTCCTCGCGCGTTACGCCTGAGCTCTTCGCCCGCGACGACCAGAACCTCCTCTACGCCCGCGGCCCGCGCCATCGCCTCGACGCCGAGACGATTCGCGACAACGCCCTTGCCATTGCCGGCCTGTTGAACCAGAAGCTCGGCGGCCCGCCCATCCACCCGTATCAGCCCGACGGCCTTTGGGTGAAGGTCGGCGGCCAACGTTACGATTACGTCGTCAGCCCCGGGGAGGAAAAATACCGGCGCGGCCTCTACGTCATCTGGAAGCGCGGCGCGCCATATCCGAGCTTCGTGAACTTCGACGCCAACAGCCGCATGGCCTGCCGCGTGAAGCGCCCGCGCTCGAACACGCCGCTCCAGGCGCTCACGCTGATGAACGACCCTGTTTACGTGGAGGCGGCGATGGCGTTTGCGAAGCGCGTGCTCACCGATCAAGCCACCTCCACGGACCGCCTCACGCACGCCTTCCGCCTCGCCACCAGCCGCACACCGCGTGCCGATGAGCTGGCCACGCTCACTCAACTTCTGGCCTCAGCCCGCGCAACAGACGCGAAGTCCGCGAAGGAGTTTGTCGGTAAGTTTGAGTTGCCCGCCGGCGTGACCGCCGAGGAGTTCACCGCGTGGTATGCCGTGGCGGCGGCGTTGCTGAACCTCGATGAAACGATTTCCAAAGGCTAATTTATGAACCCAATCCTTCCGCGCATGCGTCGGCTCTCAAGGCAAATTCCCGTCGTGTGTGCCGCGCTCACACTGACTGCCACCGCGAGTGCTCAGACCAAACCCAAGCCCGCCTTCCAATACCAGTCCGGCGACATCCGCGTGAGCATTCCTACGGCGGATGAGCCGCGCGTGCAGCAGTTTGGGCCTGCCTCGCTCAAGCTGGCCGCCAAGTATCTCGAAGATGGCGCGTTGACCTGGGTGCGCGAGAAGTCCTGCGTGAACTGCCACACCACCGGCCCTTACCTGGCCGAGCGCACGGCTTGGACGAAGCAGTTCGGCCCGGCCAGCGCGGAAGTGCACAAGGACTTCGTCGGCTCCGTGCCAAAGGAAGTGAAGCCGGTGAAGGAAACCGAGACGCGCGGCCACAAGCATTATCCCAGCACGTTTTACAGTGTGTGGCGCAGCCTCGGGCTCGCCGAGTGGGACAAGAACATCACGGGCAAACTCTCCGAACCGACCGAGCGCTCGCTGCGCGACTTGTTTGAGCGGCAGTCCGTCAATGGCGCGTTCGTGAGCCATGGCGAAGTCGAGATTCCGCACATCACGACCGATTTTGAACTGTCGCTGCAGGCCGCACGCGCCATCACCGCCGCGCCGGGCTGGCTGGCGGGCTTGAAGGACGAGGCGTTGCTGGCGCGCGTCGCGAAGCTGAAGAATTACCTCCGCGCCGGCGCGCCGAAGAATGACTTCGACCGCGTGCTGAAACTCCAGCTCGCGCACTATCTGCCCGAGCTGGTCCCGGCTGCCGAACGCGAGGCCGCGTTGAAGCTGCTCTCCGTCAAGCAGCACGCCGACGGCGGCTGGTGCATCCGCGACTTCTCGGCGCTTAACGACTGGCACTTCGAGATGAGCCCGACGGTCGTGAATCTCATCAAGGGCCTGCCCGACGCGGCGAACCCTGAGAGCGACGCCTACATGACCGCATTCGCCGTCGTGCTGTTGCGGCAGAGCAACATACCCACCTCCGACCCGCGCGTGCAGCGCGGCCTCGCGTGGTTGCGGCATGAGCAGCGTGAGACCGGTCGTTGGTGGATGCACTCGCTGTATCGGGGCAACTACCACTACATCACCTACATCGCCACCGCGCAGGCGGTGAAGGCCTTCGACTTGTGCGGGGAGCTGCCAGGTCCTTCGTCCCCCTAGGCGAGTGAGCGAGCGGGTCGCATGCGGCCCACGGCCGGCCGCGCGGCGACGATGCCGCCGAGCTGGTTGCGGAATTCGTAGAGGTCGCTGCGGTAGAGGGTTTCCTCGTGCCACAGCGGAGCTCCGCCCGTGAGCGTGCCCACGGCCACGACCAGCAGGCACGCGGTGCCGGCGGGCACGGCCAGCGACCGGGCTTCGTCCGTTGTCGCGTTGACGGCGCGGATGGATTCGCTGGCACCGGAGAGGTGGAGCTGGCAGTCACCAGTCCAGAAGGCGTAGAGCGATCCGGCGGCGTCCGCGCGCGTCATGGTGGGGCAGTGCCGGGCAAGCACGTGGCGTCGCTCCAGAATCACGGGCACCCCATCCGCCAGTCGCAGCCGCGCGAGGTGGAACAACGTCTCGCCGGGACTGGCTTGAAGCATGGCTGCAACTTCCGCCGGGGCTTGCTCCGCTTTCAGCCGGCGAAAAGTCAGCACTCGGGTGGTGGGTGTGCGCCCGGCGGCGACCGCTTTGTCCGTAAAGCTCACCAGGCGCTGCAAATCGTAGTCCAGCACGCCTTCGCGCACGAAGGTGCCTGCGCCATGCCGGAATTCCAGCAAGCCCTCGGAAGCGAGGCTGGTCAGGGCCTTGTTGGCGGTGGCGCGGCTGGTGGTGAAGCGCTCGGCAATTTCCCGCTCGGTCAGAAACTGCGCGCCGGGCGGGAAGCCGCGTTCGCGCAACAGCTTCTTGAGCTCGGTGACCAACTGATGGTGCAAAGGGGCTGTGTGAACCACGGCGCGACCCTATCGGCTGCCGGGTGCCTTGACAAGTGGCTAGGCCACTTATACAAGGTGGCTTAGCCAATTTGCCATGCCTGCTTCGCTCCCGCCTCGCCTGTCCCGCCGCTGCTTCCTCACCGCCTCGGCGCTCGCAGCCCGCACGCTGTTGGCCGCAGCGCAGGGGGGCGCGAGCCGGCTGGGCATCTGCACCTTCTCCTGTCATCAGCGGTGGAAGCTGGCCGGGCCGGCGGATGCTATGGCGTTCTACCGCCACGCCCGCGAACTCGGCGCGGAAGGCGTGCAATCGCCGTTGCGCGGCGCGGAACCGGGAGCCGTGCGCGCGCTGGTCGATCAAAGCGGCGGTTACTACGAAGGTGAACTGCGACTGCCACAGTCCGCGAACGATTTGCCCGCCTTTGAAACCGAGGTGCGCCGCACGCGGGAAGCCGGCGCGACCGTGGCGCGGGCCGTGTTCACGAATGGCCGGCGTTACGAGGCGTTTCGGACACTGGAGGCATTCCGCGCCTTTCAGCAGCAGGCCAAGGCCACGGCGCAGCTCATCGAACCGGTCTTGAAAAAGCACCGGCTCAAGCTCGCCATCGAGAACCACAAAGACCACACCACGGAGGAGCTGGTCGCGCTCATGAAAGCCATCAGCAGCGAGTGGCTCGGCGTGCTGGTGGACACGGGGAACAACCTCGCGCTGCTGGAGGAACCGCACCGCGTGGTCGAGGCGCTCGCGCCCTTCGCGTTGAGCGTGCACTTGAAAGACATGGCCGTGCAAAGCGTGCCGGATGGGTTTCTGTTGAGCGAAGTGCCGCTGGGCAAGGGTTTCCTCGACCTCCCCCGCATGGTCGCCACGTTGCGGCGGGCGAACCCAACCATCGTCATCAATCTGGAGATGGCCACCCGCGACCCGCTGCGCATTCCTTGCCTCACCGACGCCTATTTCGCCACGTTCCCCGAGCGCAAAGCCACGCTGCTGGAGGCCGCCATGCAACGCGTGAAGCAACATCCGCCGAAAGCCCCCGTTCCCGTCGTGAGCGGCAAACCAAACGACCAAGTGCTCGCCGAGGAAGAACGCAACAACCGCCACGGCATCGCTTGGATGCGGAAGGAACTCCCGGCCTGAACCGATTATCCGAGCATCGCACTTCACCTTCCGATGCCTGCCTCTACCTTGAACTTGCGAGCACTTGCCATCGACCAACAACCCAACTCATGAAACACCTAATTGGAGCCTTCCTCCTGTCCCTCCCGCTGCTCGCGAATGCCGCCGAAATCAATCCGCCGGTGCACCCGGATGAGGCGGCGGTCATCCGCGGGATCGTTTCCGTTGAGAACTACCAGGCGGCCACCGTCGTCAACATGCCCGGGTGGTTGATCAACGGGGCGAAAAGAGGTTTGGCCTTGTCCGGGGTGGAGACCGACTCGCTTAAGGGTTGGATGATCGAGATCAAAAGCGATCCGCGTCCATACCGGGGCGGCTTTTTCTCCTGCCTCTACAACGCCGATGGCAGGATCGTGGCGCTCAGCGGGAACGGCCCATGGCTCCGGAACGAGAGCTTGCGCGCACTCAAGGCGATGCCTGAGCTGCGAAGCATCCATTGGGATCACAACGGCTTCGTGATGGGCCACCCTGAATACGCTCTTTATGACGGGACCGGCTTCGACGCGCTCGTGGACTCGAAGCTGGTGGACATTAAGATCGGCCTCAGTTTCAACGACAAGGGGATGGAGCAATGCGCCAAGATCAAAGGCCTGCGCAGCTTCACCGTTGCGCACTCACAGGCGACTGAAGCGGGCATCGAGTTCTTCGCGGGGCATCCGGGGCTGACGCGCTTCTCCGTCGCGGAGATGGCCAGCAAGCGAGTCACGGAAAAGGCGCTGGGAGCCATCGCGAAGATTCCGAACCTGACGCACGTCGGCTTTGGCGAGTGTTATGTCACTTATGCGGGCGGTTTCGCGCTCCTCGGGCCGCTGAAAGGCAAACTGACGAGCATTGATCTCACGATGAGCGTGGCGTCGCAGGCGGACTTGGACAAACTGAAGGCCGACCATCCGCAGGCGAACCTCATCACGACGCCGCTAGCCGAGATTCCAAAGCGCCATATCGGCGTGGCGATGAACCTCGCCAAACAGGTGCCGCCCGAACTCGCCGTGCCGCTGAACGCCGCCATCGAACAGTTCCGCAAGAAGTAATCTTCACGAGCCTATGATACGTTTTTCCATTCTGTTGCTGCTGCTTGGCGCGTGGATCCCGGCTGGCTTTGCCGCCGTGCCGGATTTCGAGCGCGAGGTGCGCCCATTTCTCAAACAGCATTGCTACTCCTGCCACGACGCGAAGAAGGCGAAGGCGGGCTTCCGCATTGACCAGTTGGGCACGGATTTCCTGAGCGGCAAAACGGCCGACCATTGGCATGAGGTGATCAACCAAATCAACAGCGGCGAGATGCCGCCAAAGGATGAGCCGAGGCCGGATGCGCAGGCGGCGTTTGCCGTGGTGGAGTGGGTCGGGGCCAAGCTGAAGGAGGCGGAGAAGCTTGCCCGAATGAGCGGCGGACGCATCCTGATGCGACGGCTGAACCGGCAGGAATATGCGAACACCGTGGGCGATCTGTTCCGGCTCGATCCGCACTTTGTCGAGAAGCTGAAGCGCGAGCTGCCTGCCGATGGCAAAGCGGAGGGCTTTGACCGCATCGGCAGCGCGCTGTTTTTCGACCAGACGCAGATGCTCGGCTATCTCGACTGGGCCGGGCAGATTGCCCGCGAGGCGGTGCAGACCGCGCCACCGCAGGCGGCCAAATACACCTGGGCGGCCAACAAACACCTCGGCGAGCCCTTGCGTGGGAAGGTCAATGAAAACATCGATCACCTGATCGACACCGGCCCACCGACTTACTTCAAGACTGAGAAGGGAATGCTGGTCCGCTCCGCGAATATGTATGGCTCGAAGAACGTGGAGTTCATCGGAGTCCCGGCTGGCCCTCGCCCTTCGTTGACCAGCTTGGTCAAGAGGGACGGCTACTACCGCATTCGGTTCAAAGGGGGCAGTTCCGCTGGGGATAGGGGTGAACCGATCCGCGTCAGGCTCATCTACGGCGGAGGAACGCCGCTCGAACAGACGTTCGAGTTCAAACCCAATGGCACGCTGGACAACCCGGCTGTCACGGAGATGACCGTGTTCCTTCGCGCGGGCGAACCCGACATGACCAGAGGCCTCTCGATCACTTGGAACGGCATTTGGGATGCGCGCATCAATCATCCCGGCTGGGAAGCGGTCACCCAGGGCATCAATAAGGCCATGGGAAGAGTGACGAAAGCCGGCGCGGAAAAGGATGACGCTGGGCTCAAGCAGGCCCGGGCAGACCTCGACAATGCCTTGGCAGAGGCCAAGGCGTTCACTGGCACGCGCTGGATCCACAACGCGAAATACAACATCGACACGCTACCAAGACTCCTTCTCGACACAATCGAGGTGGAAGGTCCGGTGTCAAAAGAATGGCCACCGGCGAGCCACACGGTGCTCGGACTCGATGACAAAACCCCGCAGGATGAGAATGGACTGCGCGCGGTGTTCGCATCGCTGCTGCCGAGAGCGTATCGTCGGCCCGTCGAAAACGCGGAAGTCGATAAGCTCGTGCGCATCGCCGCCGGCGCGATGCAGCGCGAGAAGATGCCCTTTCCAGACGCGCTGCGGCTCGGAGTGCAAACGATGCTCTGCTCGCCGGGCTTCGTTTTCATCCAGGAGCCGCAACCGCGCGCCCCTGCCGCCACCAAGGGCACGCGTCAGCTAAACGACCATGAACTCGCCAGCCGCCTCTCGTATTTCCTGTGGAGTTCGCTGCCGGATGAGGAGTTGTTTGCCCTTGCGGCCAAGGGCGGACTGCGAAAGCCGGAAACCCTCCGCGCCCAAGCCGCGCGGATGCTGGCGGATGCGAAGAGCCGACGTTTCGTGGAGAATTTCGCTGGTCAATGGCTCGATGTGGAGCTGTTCGGCAGCGTGGAGCCAGCGAAGGAATACAAGAGCTATGACAACGCACTCAAGACCGCGAGCCGCGAGGAGCCGCTGGCGTTTTTCCAGCAGGTGCTCACGGAAAATCTGCCAGTCACGAGTTTCCTCGACTCCGACTTCCTCGTCATCAACGAGCGTCTCGCGCGGCACTACGGCATCGAGGGCGTGAGCGGCGAGACGTTTCAAAAAGTCACGCTCAAGCCGGAGCATCATCGCGGCGGCGTGCTCGGCATGGCCGGGCTGCTGACCTTGCTGGCTGATGGCACCCGCACACTGCCCGTGCGTCGTGGGGCGTGGGTTTTGGAGAAGCTGCTCAACGACCCGTCACCGCCTCCGCCGCCGAACGCGGGCGACATCCAGCCAAATACCGCCGGCGCGAAACTCACCGTCCGCGAGCGCCTGCAAAAGCACCGCGACGAGCCGAACTGCGCGAGCTGCCACGCCAAGCTCGACCCCTACGGCCTCGCATTGGAGAACTACGACGCCATCGGTGCCTGGCGCGAGAAGCAGAACGGCGAAGGCATCGGAGGAGCGAAGGCCCCAGTCATCGATGCCAGCGGCGCGCTCAAATCCGGACGCGCGTTCAAAGACCTCCAAGGTTACAAGGCCGGGCTGATGGCCGAGCAGGACAAGTTCATCCGCGCCTTCACGGAGAAACTCCTCACCTACGCGCTGGGGCGCCCTGTGGGCTACGTGGACCACGCCACCCTCGAAACCATCCTGAAATCCGAACCGCGCCTGCAATCGCTCGTGCAAGCCGTCGTCGCCTCCGAACCTTTTCAAACCAAATAACCACCATGAACATCCTCAAACACCGCTCCATCGCACGCCGCACCTTCCTGCGCGGCACCGGCGTCTCGCTCGCACTGCCCTGGCTCGAATCCATGTCCTCGCTGGCACGCGCCGCATCGACGGCGGGCGGCATCGCAGAGAGCGAACGACCAAAACGCGCCCTCTTCACT
>Ga0255093_1000558_pt1 | contig 16409 bp, 20 predicted proteins | sample Colum_Law_RepA_8_2_FD_188437 | JGI IMG/M metagenome (GOLD analysis project Ga0255093, IMG submission 188437) | Freshwater microbial communities from Columbia River, Oregon, United States - Colum_Law_RepA_8d | ecosystem: Environmental > Aquatic > Freshwater > River | place: USA: Oregon...
TGGCGAGAGAGAGTGATAGATGTCTGGCAAACCCAAAGCGCGAACAGTCGTGGACGCATCTGAGATCGTCTTTGACGAGGTGCCGATTCCCCCGCCGGATCGCGAGGGGCGGGCGGCGATCTATCCCTTCCACAGGATGGAGATAGGTCAGTCGTTCCTCGTCAAGACGACGGAACTGGCGCGGCAGCAGTCGGTCAGGAATGCGGCCTTCAACTACGCCAAGCGGCACCGTAAGAGGTTCGTTGCCTCCAAGGTCAACGGGCTTGGGATCAGGGTGTGGAGGGTTCAGTAGCCATCTTGGTGGCAACTGAGCGCACATCCTCCACCCTCGTCTTCCAGCCCTTGCCGAAGGTCTCCCAACCCGCAATCGACCTCAGGAACGCCAGACGCGAGTCGCAGTAGTCCGATATCAAGCCGCTGGGGTGGACAACCTTGGCGGCTTGAATCGTCTGGGGGCCGATCTTCCCGTCCACCTGTACCCCAAGAGCAGCCTGTAGAGTCCTCGCGGCGCGGGAGGGGCCGGAGTTCACGGCCATGTCGAACACCGCGAGATCCACGCCCGGAGGAAGATCCCCCGCCCTTACGGCATCCCAATACTGGGTGCGGTAGATCGTGTCTCGGTGCGCTGCGGGGATGTTGCGTAGCTCGTCCTTGCTGGCATCCCTGCAAAGCCACTTGGAGTAGGTGCGAAGTGTGACCCCCTGCATGGTGGCACCGCCAGGGTCCTTGGGGTGGTCTGACCACCCACCCTCATGCCGCAGGACCTCGCGCAGGCAGGCGTCGAACCGGCTCACTTGCTTGCCACTCCCTTGATCTTCTCGAACGTCCTGAGACCACCGAGGCCCAGCATGGCGAACATCAATTCCCAAAGGTTGGCGTCCAGAACCGGGGGCTTGGCGATGGGCTTGCCGACCACGAAGGCAACCCACATCCCCACCGGCACGATGAGGTAGGTGTACGCTACGGCTGCCGCCAGCACCCACCCGATGGCAGGACGCCAGCCGCCGATGAACAAGCTGCCGGTCTGCGCCTCTGCCTTGTTGACCTCCATCTGCGCCCTGTCAGAGGCCAGAAGATCAGCCCGGAGTTCAGCCTCTGCCTTGGCCTTGGCGGCGGGGTCGGGCACGAACTTGTCGATGACCTTGAGGCCAGCGGCTATCGCGTCATCAATCCCGAATGCCATTACGGTCCATCCTTTCGATCTCGGTTGCGACGAGGTGAGCGAGGGTTGCCGCCAGACCGGCTGCGTGCTGGAGGGTGATCTGCGCCACGACCAGCATCCCGTCGCGCTGTACGGCCACGGCAATGGGGGTCTTCGTGTTGTGGGAGGGGTAGATCATCGCCAGCGTCGGCCCTCTGTACGAGCCTGCTATGGCGTCCGTGGTGTCGGTTGTCGGCGGCGAGATCGTGCCATCCATGAGGGGTTGGGTCATCCTTTGGAATCCACCTTACGACGACGCTTCTTCCGATAGGCAGCGGGGTCCACGCAGAACCCGAGGGGGCCTCGCTGGGGCTCAAACGGCCTACCCGGCGGGTCCGACGAGCGGAGTTCCGCGATGTTGCCCGCGAACGCTTCGCCAAGATGCGACCCTACCTCATGCCAGTCGGGGTCATCGTACTTTCCGCGACGCCTTGGCATTGGCCCTCCCGCGCTTGGCCTCCAGGATCTCGGACGCCTCTGCCAGATCCGTGTAGGCATTCACGCTGCCGCGAGCCGGGTCCACGACGATGCCCACCGTGGAGCCGTAGTTGCTCGCCTGCGAGGCGTACTGGTGCATGGCGGCGAAGCTGTCGATGTGCTTGTAGCCCCTCGCACGGACCAGCCAGAAGGGCTTGGAACCCTTGTCCGGGTCCTGCCCCTGATAGATCTCCGCGTGGTGCTGGTGACCGGCGCAGAGGATGTCGGCCTCGCCCGAGGAGAACTTGTGCGCCCGCATCAGCCCATGGACGGGGTTGTAGATGGACGATCCCTTGAAGTCGTGCCGGGCATCCACCTTGAGCGCATGGCCCGAGGGCGTGGCGACCTCGAACTGGGCCATCCAGTCCTCCTTAACCGCATGGCCGCGAGCCATCCAGTCAAGCGGGTCGCCATTGCCGTGCGACGAGGACCAGAGGTCATGGTTGCCAGCAATGATGACCATCCACGGCACGGCCCGGAAGAACCATTCAGCCAACTGCCATGCCTGAGATCTGGTGGTCGGCTGCTCTGCGTAGAGCTTCACCAGCCGCCCGGACCAGTTGTTGGTCACATCGCCCAAGCAGATCGCGTGGACATGGGGTCGGCGCATCAACTCCACGTCGCGCTTCAGCAGGGGCCAGTTGCAGCCGGGATCATCCAGATGAGGGTCCCCGACCACGGCCAGCATATAGGGGCCATCGTCGCGAAGGTTGAAGCGCATCCACTTCTTGGCAGCCTCATGCCGGGCCTTGCGCTCGTACCCCTCTGCCAGCTTGTCGATCAGCTTCTCGACCGGGATGTCCGAGGCGGGGATGAAGGGCGGGTCGTAGCGCGGCTCCAGCGGTGGGGCTGGAGGCGAGACCTCCGTGCAGAGCGACCAGTTGATCTTGCGACCGGCTGCCCGCTCAATGGCACGGATGTTGTCCTGACGCCCATGGATGAAGAGATTGAGGCGCGACATGGCCTCCGCGAACGCTGCCCTCTGGCCCACCTTGGGGTAGTGGCCGGGGGGAACGAATCCCTCCCGGAGGCATTGCTCGATCATCTCAACGCGGCGAAGGCCCTCTGCCTTGCCGATACCGGGGTTTGGCATCAGGCACCCTTGCCCATCATGCGGAACTCCCCGCCCATCGGCCCCACGCAGGCGATGCCGCTGGGGGCGACGATGACCAGCGTCCAGGATCCGCTACGAGAAGTGTAGATCACCAGCACGTTCCCGTTTGCCATGCGCCCGGCAACGAAGGCGCTCTCATGGTAGTCCTTGAGGACCGTTTCGATCCGGTCCAGCGGCAGGCATAGCGGCTGGCTGTCCTGCACAAGGAAAAGAAGACCCTCCATAGTCCCTCCTAACGAAGCGGGAAGAATGGCATCCACTTCACCACAACAGCCGTGACAGCCCCGCTCAACCCGCCAACGGCCACCAATACTCTCCACCCTCCACCGGCGGCGTCAAGCGCGCTCCTGACTGCCTTGAGGTCGGCGGACATCTCCTCGACGCACTTGGTCAGGGCCTTTACTTCGGCCTCCAAGCGACCGAACTCACGGGGGTCAATCTCGGACACCTTTGACCTCCATCCACGAACGAGGGGCTTGGCGTCGCTCCACCTTGGAGACCCGATTGTCCATTTCTCGTCCTCCAGATCCATTGGTCACGGGTTGACCTGTGCATTGTTGGGCTTCCGAGACTGCACGAACCGCTTGCCAGCAGTCGCCGTCCAGGTGTTGGAGCCGCTCGCGTTGTAGCTTGCGGAAGCGGTACGCAGCTTGAACCCACCCGCAGTCTTGTCGGCATCGGTTCCAAAGGTCACCGCATTGCCGTTGATCAACAACGTCGCGGGGTTGCCGTTCGTCCACACGAAAGGCCCATCCGCCGCTGCGTTGCCGGTGAACGAGCCGCTGGTGGAGACTGCGGTGCTGGTGATGTTGGCCGTCGAGAGCGCCTTGAAGCCGCTGGGCGGGGTGTAGCTGAAGGCACGCTGGCCAAAGTTGATATCCGCGTCTTGCGTAGAAGCATCGCACACCGTTGCCACCCAACTATAGGAAAGCGAGACCGTCGTGACTTCTCCAGTCCCAGCTGCTGGATCACCGGAGTTGAGCCACGTTCCGTTACGACCGACCCAAAGTTCGCCGGTCGCAGCGTCAAACGCGAACATGATGATGTCGCCAGCGGACGGAGTCGCGCCTGTAACAACGGCAACTCCTCCGACGTAGACATCACCATCGCCGCAGACATACCCAACGGCATTGGCTGGGCCAGAGGCGCCGCCCGGCCAGTATGAAGCTCCGCTGGATGGCGGAGATTGATCGGCCCGCATGATTCCGGGGCGCGGAAATGTAATGGAAGCTGGGACGACGAATTCCCAATAGCACTTCCCTGAAAGCACGAACGTGCTTTGCACCAGATAGAAAGTAGCGCCGCCCCCACCGGAATTCCAAGTGAGGCCAGCATTCTTGACGGTCCCGCCCGAGGTCGATTTGTTGATCTGGCTTAGGACGCAATAGTTGTTCGTCGGCGTGTCGGTCATCTGGCCGAACGTCACGCCGCTCGTCACCGAGATGCCGCTCGTCGTGAAGTTGTTGCTGTTGCCAGAGGTGTCGTAGCCGATGGTCGTGGTGCTGGTGGCATCCTTGAACTCGAGGAAGAAGCCGTTGGTGCCGTAGGTGCCGCTGTACGACTTCGGCACCCACACGCCCGTGGTGGCGTCGGTCTGGCCGAAACTGGAAGGCGTCAGGGCTTGGCCGTCGATGAAGTAGACGTTGGCGAGGTGGCCGTCGAAATAGCGGCTACTGTTGTTGAATGATCCGATGTCAGCGGGCTGCGAATATGTGTTGTTGGCAAATTGACTGTCCAGCCCAAGAGATGGATACGTCGCGGTGGCAAAGGATGTAACCTGCACACCGTTGATCCACATCTTGATCCTGTCGGATGCCGTGGACTGAGAACTGTCATAAGCAATGACTAGGTGATACCAAGCACTTGGGTCTCGGAACTGGGCATTTGTAACAAGGCGATGGTTGTACGAAGCAGCCGCGCTTCGATTCATGAACACGATCTGGTCTGTGCTTGGCTCAAAACCAAGTTCGAATGTCGGATAGTTACCTCCAGATCCCAATTGCGTCATAAAACAATTTGCGACAACCGAATCGGTAAGCGTCAGCCTTCCGCGCTTGAACCAAAAGGAGATGGTCTGAACGTCAAAGTTCGTTGAGGTGGCCGAGAATGTTCGCCTCAAGTTGGCGCTGTTGCTCGCGCGGAAGCGCAGCGAGTTGGCGATCTGGTAGCCACCACCACCGATGCGGAACATCGGATGCGCGCCGAACATCAGGCAAAGCCGTTGCTGATGCGGGCGTAGATCACGCTCGTCTCCGCGACGAAGTACGCGACCATGTCACGCGCCGATGCCGTGGTGGATAGGCCGGGGAACGATCCGCCCTCCCAGATCCACGAATTGGTGAACGTCGCAGCTTGGTTGCCAGAGGCGTTCTGGATGCACTCGATCACCCCGGTCGCACCCGGCACCGCACCCGTAGGGGCGTTGAACGTCACGGCACCCGAGAGGACCATGCGGTGGTTGAGCGCGGTGTTCAGGTTCAGCGTGATCGTGCCAGCCGTGGTGCCCATGGAGTTGATGGCACCGAAGACCGCCGCACCGCTGTTGGCCTGCGCGGTCTGGAACACATTGCTGCCGAGCGTCCCGGCCCCAAGCCCCGTGAGAGCCGCTGCCGTGGTCGCAGCAGAGAAGACCCTCGCCCCAACCGTCCCGGCCCCAATGGCCGTCTGGGCTGCGGTCGTCGTGGCTGCCGAGAGGAGGGCAATGCCCGTGGCCCCGACCGGGAGGATGCTTGCCGAGGTGGAACTGATGAAACGCGGGACGCCCGTCTGCCCTGCCGAGACGAGGTTGGTCGCCACCGCGAGGGCCTCTTGGTAGTCAGCCCAGGAGTCGATGAGGTTGGAGAAGTCCGCACTTGTCGGCTGGAAGTACGCCTTCCAGAGGGCCTTGAGCGCGGACTTCGACAGGGCAGTCATGGCACCCTCAGTAGCTGCGGTTCCGGCGGGCGGGGTTCGTCTTCTGCGCCCCCATGGATACCTTGGCCGAGGGGATCGTGCCAGTTGGGTACTGGCAGTTCACCTTGCAGGAGGCCATGGACTTCTTGCCGCCGCCATACTCGCGGGCCTTCTCAGCCTTGGACTCGGTCTTCTCATGGTTGTAGTGGCTGGGCATCACTTCCTCCGCTTCTTGGACATGCCTGCTTCCGAGAGGGCAATGGCGATGGCCTGCCCCCGCTTCTTGACGACGGGACCGCGCGGGGAGCCGCTGTGGAGCGTCCCTCGCTTGTATTCGCCCATCACCTTCTCGACCTTCTTCTGGCCCTTGCTCATCTTCTTCATTGCTGCATCTCCGATTGTGTTGGGATTGATTCGGCACCCTGCGCCAAGCCAATGGCAAGAGCGCCAGCACGGTCAGCATTCTTAGCTATGGCCCGACCACGCTTGATTGCCTCAAGGGTGAAATCTGGGTCTACAAGTGCCCTCGCCATGCGCTCCTGGAAGAACGGACCCGCGAACTCAATGGCTCGCGTGATGATTGCACCCGACTTGCTCAACTGCCCAAAGGTGGCAGTACGAAGGCCACGGGCGGTTTCTGTCGCAGCCGTCATGGCAGAGGCCGGTTCGACTCCAGCGACCTTCGGGTTGATGAGCTTGGCGGCATCGGCCAAGAGCCTCATGCGCTCGGCAAATCCCTGACCGAAGACGTTGGACATCCATTCGACCCGGCGAGGATCGTTGAGGAGGTCCATGAGCTTGTTGCCGTTGATGGACGGAGGAAGCCCCGTGACCGATGACGGCACTTCGATCTGGTTCAGGAACCGCGCAGAGGCATAGCCGCGAATGACGCGCTCAAGGTTGTCGCCGGTCGCCATGTCGTGTCGGCGCGCAGCAGACATCACGCTTGCAGCGTTCGATGCGTTGCTCTCGGAGAAGAAGTTGTCAAACCACTTCCCGCTGTCCTCAAGGTTCTTGACGCCAAGCACCTTGCGAACTCCATCAATCTGCTCGCCAACACGGCCCAGTTGCTGGAGTTCGCGAGGAGTGAACAGGTTCGACAGGACTTGCCTGTTGTCATCCAGTTCCTTCCTGAGGGCGTTGACATCCACCTCCGTACCGCCCGGCTTGACTGCCCTGCGAGCGATGCTGTGGCGCACCATGGACTTCAGGATCTCGATCTCGTCGCGAGAACCAGCCCGACGCAACTCGGTGACCACAATCGAAGCAACCTCCGGGTCCTTCAGTATCTTCTCGCCAACAGCGTAGTTGGAGATCGGATCTGACTTAGCCTTGGTATGCCCGATGAAGTTACGCACCCCGGAACGCCAGAAGCTGTCCTTCATGGTGCTGTAAAGTTGCTCCGAGTCCTCAAGGCTCTTTAGGATCTGCTGCCCATTTGGAAGCGACCGGATCAGCCTTGCCCTGTCTGCGGCAAGCCCCTTCTCAAGGTTATTGAGCATGGCAACCGATGGCGTTGCCTGCCCAAACGCAGCAGAGGACTCGCCACGTTTCGCGGCCCTGACAGATTCAAGCGTCCTGAAAAGCTGTTCAGCGGTAGCCGGATCTGCTGGGTTCCTGCTCAGCCATTTTTGAATGACCTGGCCGTCCTCTTGCGTGAGACTCGGAATCAACTGGGCCGCCAAGCGCCTATCCTCCTGCGCCATGGCTGCGTTGGTTGACATGGGGACAATGGACGCTCCCTTAGCGTCCCTCTCAACTAAAGTCCTGACGCTCTTGGTCGCTGCCGAAATGGCCTCTTCTGCTGCGTCGATTGCGTCACGCAGGGTCTTCCCCGCTCCGGGGTCTTGTGGGTCAATGCGACGGGCAATAGAAGACGCGCCTCCGGGGCCTCCGAGGGAGTCAACTGCCGTCTGCAACTGCTGCGTCGTGGGCGCAATGCCCTCTACACGCTGCCCAAGAGAGGACGGAGCCACATACCCGGCCATGCCCTCCCTTGTTGCCACATCTCCCGGAAGCATTCCCTCCGCGCGAGCAATGCGGTTGAGCGCCTCCGTGTTCTCGATCTGGCGCTGCGAGAGGACGGCACCGGCTTCACGCCCAGCGATAACGTCCTCTGCTGCCGTGACGGGTTGCCCTCCTGGCGTGGCGGCAAGCACGTTGCCCATCGTGGGGCGGATCGTCTCTCTGGAGCCGGCGATAGACTGAAGATCGGCAATGCGCTTCTGGGCGTCCCTGAGAGCGGCCTCAATCTCGCCCTCTGTCAGCCGGTACGTTGGGAGGGGGGTTGTTGCAACGGCCTTGAGCATCCTGCCGGGCACGGTGAACATGGCCTGCATACCGGCCTCTTCCGCACCAGCACGGCCCGCTCGCATCGGCAAGGCCCACGGCTCCTCGACCGGCATCACACCAGCGGCGCGACCAAGCGCAGTCCGGGCCGTTTCGCCGAGGAACCCACCACCGAATGCGCCTCCAATTGCGCCAAACGGAACGGGAGTTGCGCCAAGTGCAATGGAGCCAGCAGCCGCTCCAGTCGCCGGGAGTGCGGGGCCAACCATGCCAGCAAGTCCGCCGAGCTTGATCTCGTCGCTTGGACCCTCGAACAGAGTCTCCTGTCCGTTGGGCAGCGTGAAGGCGATCTTGCCCTTGTACGGACCCTCAGACTCAATCTGGCGCAGCTTCACATCGCCATAGCCAGCAGCCTTGAACGCAAGCCTCGCCGCCTCGACCGGGTCTTCGACGCTGAATCCCGCGCGCAGCCTAACGCCAGCGGGCGCTCCACCTTGGGCAACCTTCTCGCGAGCCAACTGCGTGGCCCCGACATCCACTTCTCGCCTAGGCTCAAGATCGGCCATGCCCTCAAGTGGCAGATCCGTGAGGGATGGAGACGGCCCCATGGATGGTCCAACCGGGACCATGACATCGCGCATGACGGTCGGCTGTTGAGGAGCGGCTGGGGCTGCGGCTGGCGGCGCAGCCTCTAGGCGACGAATTTCGTTGGCAAACAACGTCGCGGCATTGGTGTCGCCAGCCCTGTCTGCGGCCACCAAGGCTTCTTGCAGGCGAGCGAGATCAGACATGGATCACCGGGGCGCGTAGCGGTTGAGCAAGTCGTTCAAGTTGGGAGTTGCCGGTTGCGGCCCCGGCGCTGCGGCGGGCGCTTCACCAGCGGCTGGTCGCGTCCGGCCAGAACGCAAGTCGATTGGATCACCGTAAACCTTGCTGATTGCCGGGAAAGTGGACCGGCGGTTCTCCAATGCGCGAGCGAGGTAACGCTCCACGTTGTCAAGTGCTGCGTTCATTGCCGTTGGGTTGTTCAGCAATGCCGGACCTTGCGCGCCAACGATCTGAATCGCCTGCTGCACATCCTGGTTGGAAAGCCTGCCGTTTGGATCAAGCGCCTTGGCGAGCGTCGTGCCAAGGATCAGAAGGTTCGCCTTCAGGGCAGTAGCTTCCGCAGAAGTGTCTCGCGAAAGCCAAGCAAAGGCACCTCGCGCGCCCTCTGACTTCAGAAGCTCTTCGTTGAACGAGCGATTGGCGTTCGCAATGCGTTCGCGAACGTCTGGCATCCCAACCAACGAGGCGGCTTGCTCAGATATCCCGGTGATGAAGGACGATAGGGCACCAGACGCGCCCATGATTGCAGCGCCGCCCTGCCTAATGGCTGCCCTCATGCCATCCATGACATCAATGGCTGTCTTGGCCTCTGCAAACTGAGTGCGGAACTTGCCGAGTTCACGCTCGTCGCCTTGCGCTCCACGCCCTTCAACGACCCTGCGAGACTGCGCGTCAACGATTTCCTTGGCCCCAGCGATGTCTCCACGCTGCGCCCTGTCATTGGCAAGGATCTGCCATTCCTTAAGGGAGCCGCGACCAACCGGCGTGTAGGGGCGGAACTGCTCTTGCCCGTCCGCCCCCAAGTAGAACCCACCGTTCGCTGGCACGGTCGTCGGGAGCGCAGCGCCACCGGCACCGGCACCGCCGCCGCCAGCGCCACCGCGCCCGCGAGCAAGAGCAAGACCCTTGGACTGCACATAGTCTGCCGTGCCGCGCATGACCTCAGAGAAGCGACCGGGGTCGGCTCCAGGATTCCGGGCGTTCCAGTCGTTGATGTATTCCCACGCCGCCTCCTGCGCCGCCGCCTTGTTGGCGTAGCCAGAGGTGATCTTGTCCACGGCAGAGACGAGGTTGCGGGCCTCAGAGTTGCCCATGCGGGCGGCGGCTTCAGCCCTGCGCTGGGCAAGCATCGCCTGATCCTTAGCCGAAAGTTGCCCTGCGTTCTGCGCCTTCGCCAGACCACTTAGGGCATTGGCGATGTTGTAGGCGCGGCTGGACTCCTTGCCTTCGATCTGGGCCATGGCTTCGGGGAAGGAAACCTTGCCCCCGCCAGAGAGGGTCTCGATTGCCGCCTGACCAATGCGCTCAAGCCCTCCGGCCCCGTCCATTCCACGAAGGGAGCGGGCGAGGATGGTGGCGACCCGGTTCTGCGCGTCCGCAATGTCGCTGGCGTAGGACGGGCGGGTCTGCCCCTGAGAGCCGGTGTTGAGAAGCTGGCCGACAATCTGAACAGCCCTCTGCGTGTCCTGCTGCGGTGCGGTCTCCCCCTGCTGGGCGTCTGTGGGGGTAGCAGCGGAGGAAGAAGCAGCGGCAGGCGCACTCCTTGCGGGACGAGCCGGGGCAGCAACGGGCGGCTCTGCGTTTGCGAGGATGTCGCCAATGTCGATGGTTCGAGGAAGATCGGGGGTCGGCTCAAAGACCAGAGACGGGTTCCCTCCGAGGCCGCTAGAGCGGAGGAGCCTTCCTTCGTCAAAGGCCCCCGCGAGTGGTGCGCCCGGCGCGTCGAGACTGTTCAGGTAGAGGTTCCTGGCCCCCTGCTCGCGAGCATCTGCCTCATCGCGCAGCCGGATCAATTCCTCTACCGGAAGAGAAACCCTTCCAAGAACCCGATCAACCATCTCAGACGCCTCTCAGGTCGGAGCTTCCCCGCCGCCAGAATAGACTTGCAGCGGGTTGTAGGACGGGGAGAACACGAACGGGTTGGCTGGCTGGCCCTGCGTTCCGGGTGCGAACGTCTTCGCCGCCTCCCCGAGGAAGCGGCTGGCCCCGAACAGGCCGGAGGGGACGCCAACCTGACGAGCCAACTGGTTCTGGGCCTGCGCCCGTCCAGCAATGCCCAGAGCCTGCGTGGAAGCTCCAAGCGCCCCAAGGCCCTGCGCGAGGGTCTGCCGAGCCTGCTGGTTAGCCTCTGCCTGCTCGTTCTGCCCCGCCATCATCATGGCGCGGGCAATGGCCTCGTCCCGGCGCGGATTGCGCGCAAACAGGCTCACGTTGCCCGAGGAAGAGGGGAAGCGCCTCGCCTGCCTCTCCTGCTCCCGGACGAAGTCAGAGATGCCCTGGAGCCTCGCCGTGCGCTGCTGCTGGAGGGCGTCAGCCGACATCTGCTGGAACAGGGGGCTGTTGGGGTTGGTAAGGGCTTCCGAAAGCTGGACCGCCCGCTCTGCCTGCGCCCGGACAGCCTTCTCGGTGGCCCGGTTCCGGCCCATGCCAAACAGGTTGGCGACCGAAGCACCGGCACCGGCAAGGTTCAGGGCCGTCTGGGCCGGGGCGAGGAAGTCAAAGAGTGCCATTCATCGTCTCCCGTGGATGTCCCCATATATCGTGAATCCGGCCAGTACGTCAGGCCCGTACTGGTCAAGAGTACGGAACGACACCCGGAAGTGGGCGCCCCGCCAGCGAAGGGGGATCTTGCCCTCCGTGGTCCGGGCCATGCCCACGAAGTCCGTGCCGATCCTGAAGGTGCCAATCCCCCGGCCCCCGATCTCTTCCTGCGCCGTGACCGACACAAGGTCGTAGGACTGGAGGTTGAAGTCGCCCGTGGACTCGATGTCGTAGACCACCCTGCCGCCGACCTGGAAGTTGGGCACGATGTACGACCCGGTCTTGATCCGGTTGCTCTGGCGCGGCTCCTCAAGGTTCAGCCAGCCGGGCATGTATTCGGTCGGGTACAACGCCCCGTCGTCCGTATAGGTGTTCTGGTCGAAGACGTAGACCTTGCCATCCGCCCCGCCAAGAAGGAGGTCGGAGTTGGCCCGGACGTAGAGGACGCTCTGGAGGCCGATCTGCCCATCGAAGTCCGACCAACTCGCCCCGGCCACGATCTTCCCGTCATCCAGCACGAAGTTCGCGTAGTTGTAGATGTAGAGCTTGCTCGCGATCTTCATCACTATCCAACTGCGCCGCTGGTAGTTGACGATCTGGATCTGCGGGTTTGGGCTTTCGATCACATCGCGGATGATTGCGCGCAACGTGTTCTTGATCGGCTCCGAGATGTTGGACCGTTGCAAATTGTTCGTATTGATGAGCAGGCTGATCGACAGCAGTCCATCGTACCCGATGAAGGACAGGTCGTTGCCGGTGTTGACGAACCCATCCGCCGCGACCACGCCCTGCGGGAACAAGCCAGCGGGTTCAAGGTCCGCCGGGGCCGTGCCGCGATAGGCGTAGACCGCTCGCTCCGTGCCGATGATGAGGTAGGTCTGGAACGAGGCAATCGTGCGCGCCGGATCGGCACCGGGCTGCTGGCTGCCAATCGCCACCGTGCGGGTCTCAAGCGACTGGCTGTCCACCGTGAAGTCCTGGATGTCGTTCGCGCCCGAGGCCACGACGTTGCGCGGATCGCGGGAGTCGATCATCCACGCGCGACCGTAGTGGACATGAATCCAACTCGCGACCGGCATGGCAGACTGGTACAGGACGATGGAGTCACCCGCCGAGGTCGTGGCAATCGCGGGCGCGACGTAGAAGCCAGAGGACAGGATCTCGGAGACGAAGGAGCCAGCCGTCTTGGTCGTGTTGTGGACGACATCGCCCACGCGCATCGTGGTGCTTAGCCAGTTCGCCACCTTGTCGGCAGAGACGGAGATGTAGGTCTGCGTTGGGCTGGTGCTGGTCGAGACGATGGTCGCGACGTTGTCGAGGACGCCATCGTAGGAAACGACGTTCAACTCGATGCTGTCGTAGATCTTGTAGCCGTCGCCCGCAGTCGGATCGCCACCAACCGGAGCGCCAGAGATCGGGGCAAGGGTGGAGCCGAACCCACGCGCCGCACCCGAGATCGCCGTGTGGCTCACCCGCGACGAGGTCACGGCAGTCACGATGCCGTATGCCCCGCGCTTGGCGTTGAACACGATGTCGCCGGGAGCCACGAAGGTCTGCGCCGTCCAGTCCGTGACTGCGGAGTCCGTAAGAGCGTTGGCCGAGGTGGACGCACCGCAAGTGCCGTTCTCCATGACCGGCTGCAACCGCTGGAACTGTGCCGTCGCGCTGTCGATGTAGACCTGACGGTCCACGCCATTGAAGAAGACGAGCTTGTCATCGAACTGGACCGACCGCAGCCGCGCAGCCGTGGTCGCCTGCCACACCTGTGTCCAAGCCGACGAACCGTTGTAGCGGAACACGATGCCATCGGATGAGGCGAACAGCGTGGCCGTGCCGTCGCGGTCGATGTATTCGTGCAGGCCCGTGACGATGCCCTTGGTGGGCAAGGCACCCGAGAGCGCGACGTAGCCGGGGCGCTTTTCGGCACCACCCGCTGCGTTGATGAAGCGGTTGCGGAACCTCTGCGCGTAGTCGAGCGGGATCTCGGTCTCGGTGAAGTTCGTGGCGAGACCGCGCCGCGCTATCTGGTAGAACCGCTCGGGCACTTCACGACCTCGTCGTCACGCCCGGCTGGACCCGCACATACTCGCCCGTCTTGGCGGTCTGGCGTCCAAGGGCATTGTTGCGCGCGGCAAGGTACTTCAACTGCGCTGCCTGATACTGGCGCGTCTCTGCACCCGCGCTCTCGTCAAGGATCGCCGCAGCGACGAGGCCGAGGATGACCACGCGACCGGGGAACGGCACCACGACCGAGTCATCGGACCCAGCCACATACTTCGGCGGCAGCACCTGGAACTTCACGAAAGCCTCGTTGCCAGCGTAGTTCGCACCGGGGCGCGGGAAGATGCCGAGGCGGGGATTGCCGAGCGTGTCCACGCCTTCGATGATGTAGCGCGACGGCTGGCCGATGGAGTTCACGCGGTTGAGCATGCGGAACTCGTTCTTGTCCGAGATCGGCTCCAGCGGCGGGACGCGACCCGACACCGCGACCTCCTGGATGGAGTGGATGAACTGCTTGGCCGTGGCGAGCGTCGTGGTGTCGATGGTGTAGATCGACTGACCGCAGACCATTGTCACCGAGGCCGATGCCTGCAACTCGTTCCAAGTCCCGAAGTCCGTCATCTCCTCCATGATGTCGTTGAGGAGGTTGATGCAGTTCTTCGTGAAGGCGTTCTGGTTCGTGGTGGTCACGCGGCGGATGTTCATCCGGTCGCAGACCTCGTTCACGATCTCCAGAATCGTGAGGTAGGGCGAGGCCATGTCAGACCTCCCTTGCGCGTAGGTTCAACTTCTCAAAGAGGATGTTGCTCACGTTGAGCGTGGCAGTCGAGTAGACCTCGACGTAGGAGTTGGCCGTCAGCGTCACGATGCCGCCAACATGGCCCGCATAGGGGGCGGAGGAGGCTGCCATCCGCAGTTCCATCGTGGTCTTGGCAAGCGAGGAACCATCCTTGCCGAGGCGCACCGCGACGTTCTGGACCGCCGTCACTCCGCTGACCGTGAAGTCAACGTCGAACATGAAGGTCTTGGTCTGCGAGCCGGTGTAGGTGAGGCGACCGGAGCCGTTGTGCGTAAACTGGTTGGTAAACTCCGCAGACGTTCCGACGTTGGTAACGACGTAGGAGTTGATCGCAGTCGTGGAGATCAACCCCGTGCCCGTGGCGTAGCACTCGGCCTTGGCAAGCCCGAAGATCCCGTTGGCCGAGACCTGGGTGAACGTACCCGCCGAAGCGGTGATGGTCCCGAAGGTGCCCGTGCTGCCGCCGACCGTTGCCGCAGAGACCGCCGCGAACGTCACGCCACCCGCAAAGTTGACCGGGCCGTTGATCGTCTGCGCCGTGGTCTCGGCAAGGTTCAACTGGCTGTCGATGAGGTTCTCGAAGTCGCTACCCGTGGGCGCGTCTCCGGTCTCGAAAGCCTGCTTGAGGGTTGCCTTGTCCTGCTGTGCCATGGGTCACCGTGGAGGGTAGGGGCCGCTGTCGGGGAACACGATGAAGCTGCACTCGATCTCCATGCTCCCGATGCTGCTGCCCACATAGAGGTTGTAGCCGGGGAAGTTCTTGATCGGTTGGTTCGCCGCATCGTAGGCAGGCCCGGTCTTGCAGGCGGGGCCAGCCGGTTGGTCGGGGCGGACGAAGGGGACGTTGGTCGGGTCGGACTCAGCCGTGATGAACCATTGCGGGTCAATCGGCTCATCCTGGTCCTTGCGGACGTACATCCCATCCCAGCGCCGAACGACCTGATCGGCGTAGTGGACAAAGCCGCTCTCGTCGTCGCGGACGAGCCATTGGCCCCTCCGCCAGCGATTGCGCTCAGTCCACCGGCCCATCAGGCAACCCGCTCAGGACCGCTCTGCATCGCCATGATGTCCACGGTCGCCGCGCCGCTGGTGCGGACGGTGAGCCGGAAGCAGGAGGCGGGGTCCTCATGGACGAAGGAAGACCCGGTCGAGAATGCGGTGATCTGGATGAACTGCGCCGACGCCACGCCGTTCGCCAAGACGCGGTCGATGCACCACGAAGCCGAGCAACCGGCCATGTACGACCCCGTCCCCGACAACTGGCGGAACACGAAGGCGTACTCCTGCGTGGAGACCCAAGTGTCCACCGGCCAGTAGATCGTCGTGGTTTCCCCGGAGACCGAGGAGAAGGTCCATTGCTTAGGGCGGGCCATGTCAGACTCCGTAGATGGAGGGGTCGAGGCGGGTGTAGACGATCTCAACCGCCGCGTTTGCACTCAGCGTGGCGATGCTACCCGAGGCAGCCGCGACGTTGAGGTAGATGGCCTGCGCGGTGGCACCGCTCTTGGCGCGATTGACGCCCGAGTCATCGAAGGCCCGGACTGCCGTCGAGGAGATCACGCTGTAGATGCCAGCCGCAGAGACCGACACCGCACCCAGCGTGTCCGAGGTGAAGACCGTGGGGGACGTACCCGCCCGCACCGTCGCCTCACCCCCGGCAGCCGTGCCAGCGATGTAGTTGATCTCCACCAGCGCCGCGCCGATGGGGAGGTAGCCGACGAGGAGGCCAGACACCACACCGTTGGTCGAGGGGATCGTGGTCGTCAGCTTGGAGAACCGGCCCCACCCGATCTCGGGCTTGGCGTTGCCCCAGGATCCGAGGTTGACGCCCGTGGCGATGGGGCCTTGGAAGGTCGTCTCCTTCTGGCCGACACCGGGGTAGCCGTCCGACTGGCCCCTGCGGACCATGACAAGCTCGCCCATGCCCTGAAGGGCTGCGACGGAGCCAGAGGCCGCGAGGACCGACATCCTGACCGGCTGGCCCGAGCCGCTGTTGATGCCCAGCGGGACCGTGGCGCGGACGGCAGAGGTCAGGGCAACCGAGTAGACGCCAGCGGCAGAGACCGAGACGCTACCGAGGTTGTCCGTCTCCCCGTTGATGGCAAAGCGAACCGTCGCCTCTCCAGCGGGAGCCGTGCGGCAGTAGAAGTTGATCTCCTTGAGGTACGCCCCGTAGGGAATCATCCCCACCACCTGACCGCTGACCGGCGAGGACGCTGCCGTGGCCTGCTGGATGGTGACGAGGTTGCCGCAGACTGCGCGGGACG
>Ga0255093_1000565_pt1 | contig 16335 bp, 11 predicted proteins | sample Colum_Law_RepA_8_2_FD_188437 | JGI IMG/M metagenome (GOLD analysis project Ga0255093, IMG submission 188437) | Freshwater microbial communities from Columbia River, Oregon, United States - Colum_Law_RepA_8d | ecosystem: Environmental > Aquatic > Freshwater > River | place: USA: Oregon...
ACACGGCGTCCAGCCATGCGGCGAGCTTCACGAACATAAAGCTGAGGCGGCAAATGGTTGGTCTCGGTGAATTCATCTCGACACCAGCCCCATTGCTGAGCTTCGCGACGAAATTTTTCCGGCACGGCTTCATCGTTCTGAAGAAAGTACAACAGCCCGACCTGATCTCGCAGATGTTCAGCGTAAATCTGCTGTCGTTCGTTCGCTGTTCCGTCTGGCCACTTCAGGTTCTGTCCGGGCAAGGAGAGACGAACGAGTCCGCCGGAGACGTCGTTGATATCGTACTTTCCATTCGGCAGCGGCGGCTGGTGAGCTTTGAAAATGCAAAGGCGCGGGTAATCGAAGATCTTTTCAATCTGGCCGGATTGCAGAGCCACGAGAACGTTGGCGAAATCTTCACGTTGATATCCCTCAGGCGCCTGCGGGGTGACTCGGTTCGCTGGATCCTGCGTCATGATGAAACGGAAATTGTAGGCCTGCAGTTGGTCGTCGGGCTCCTCGGGCGCCAGTGTTTCGCGGTACTCGCCCTGCCCTTCTCGTCCGGCTTGCCATGGTACTCCAGCCATGGCCATCAGATCGCCTTCGTAAGACGCATCGATCACGATGTGAGCGTTGATCGTGACTTCAGCACCTTTGGCGTCAGTGAGCCGTACGGACTGAATGCGAGATCCGGCAGAGTTCATTTCAACAGACTTCAACACATGTTGATGCAGGACTCTGATCTTTGGCCACTCCGCCAGCATCTGCTCGAAGACGGCAAGGTTGACTCTCGGCTCAGCGAAAATACCTCCATCGCAGTCCTTCAGTTGTTGTGAATCCGGGCCATAAGTTATCTCGTAGTGTTTCTGCACGCGTTGTGCGAAATCCAGAAATGCACCTGAAAGGCTTTCGCGTGAACGAAAGTCGGTATGCGACAGCCCGCTTGTTACCAGACCACCGATGCGAATCGTGGGCTCAACCAACAGGACCTCATGTCCCTCCGTGGCCGCTGCGACTGCCGCAGAGATTCCCGCTGGCGTTGCTCCGTAAATCAGGACCTCTGTTTCGCACAAAGACTGAGCAGAACAAACTGGCAAAATCAATGTGAGTAAAAGGACGGAAGTAACACACGACGTTGTAAAAAAACTTCGTCCTGACGATTGAGTTCGTTCCGCATGACCGCCCATTTGCAGCCCCTCGCGTCAGTTTGTGTAAAGAGCTCTGGCAATGAGGTTTCTGGCAACTCGAGGTTTGGGCACCTTTCCTCCGAACCAACTGCGGATATCTTCCTGCAGCCCGATGCCGTGCATAAAGTTGTAGAGCGCTTTGTTGAGTGCCTGCCCGAGAGTGTCATGATCGACGCCGGTCGGGTCAATGAATCCGATATCGTTTTTGGCGAACGTCACCGGGGGAAGAGGAATCAGCGTGACTCCATATTCCTCCGGGTTCTTTCCGACGGGCGAATGAATTGTGCAGGTAAATCGGTGGAAGAAGCCGCTCTGGATACAGCCTTCTTCAAACAATTGCCGAACGTACTCCAATGCGTCAACAGTGTCCTGCACTGTCTGCGTTGGAAAACCATACATCAGATACGCATGCACCAGAATTCCGGCATCGCTGAATCCGCGAGTGACGCGAGCAACCTGCTCAACAGAGACACCCTTCTTCATCAGATTTAACAGGCGATCTGAAGCGACTTCAAGGCCTCCCGAGATGGCGATGCAGCCGCTGTCTGCCAATAACTGACAAAGTTCCGGAGTAAATGACTTTTCAAAACGAATGTTGCCCCACCACGAAATAGAAACTTTGCGGCGTAGCAATTCTTCGGCAAGTGCCTTCAGCCCTTTCGGAGGAGCGGCTTCATCGACAAAATGAAAACCTGTCTGCCCCGTTTCGGCAACGATCGTCTCAATACGATCGACAAGTGTCTCCGCAGCCGCTGTGTCGTAGCGTGAAATATAGTCGAGAGTGACGTCGCAGAAACTGCACTTCTTCCAATAACACCCATGCGCGATGGTGAGTTTGTTCCAGCGACCATCGGACCACAATCGATGCATCTGGTTCAACATATCGAGCGTTGAAAGATAACGGTCGATGGGAAGGCCATCCCAGGTCGGGGTGCCAATTTCGGCAAAAGGCACATCCGGCTCAGCGCAATTGATGTAACGAACTTTGGCAGGTTCGTCGTCGTTCTCTGCACTCCGCATGTAAGTGCGAACGAGTTGACTTGTTGGGCGTTTGCCCTGAAGAAAATCGAGTAACGCAAGCAGTGGACGTTCGCCATCGTCAAGGGTCACGAAGTCGAAATAGTCAAAGACGCGAGGTTCGGATAATTCACGAAGCTCTGTATTGGCAAATCCGCCGCCCAATGCCGTCTTGATCGCGGGGTACTGTGATCGAATTGCTTGTGCGATACGGAAAGCCGCATAGACGGTGCCTGGGAATGGAACGGTGATCAGCACAAGATCCGGCCGGTGTCGATCGATTGCCTGCAGTGTCAGGTCCCGCAAAAACTCATCGACAAGATTCAGAGGAGCAGTCAATGCTTCCGCGAGAGGATCAAAGGTTGGCTGACTCTGGGCCAGCGATTCTGCGTAACGGACAAATTCGAATCTAGGATCAATGGCTTCACGCAGAACATCAGCCAGATCACTTAGATAAAGAGTTGCGAAGTGGCGGGCTCGATCCTGAACTCCCAGCATCCCGAACGCCCACGCCATGGGATCATCGCTGAACTCCTCGTCGGCTACGTAGACATCGAGTGAATCGAATCGAGATCCCTCTGGCAGGAAGTGGCGACTGGCAATTCGATGCGAGAGCGTGGCGTCTTTCCCCTGCAGGAAGGCGATTGTCCGATCGATCGTCGAATGATACTGATCGAACTGCTGAAGAAATCGCTTGACGCCGGGAGTTCGCTGCTGCTCATCAATGAGCAGAATGCGCTCGTGAACAGAGATTAAACCGTCTGATGAAAGCAACCTCAGCACGAGGGCCAGAGCCAGATCTTCCTGTGTGGCGTTGATACCCTGTGAACGCAGGAACCCAGTCAGGTAAGCCGTTGACGGGTACGGCGTGTTGAGCTGTGTCATCGGCGGAATGACAGACAGCACTCGCACTGATGACAAAGCCATGCCTAGATCATGTCCAACTTACGGTGTCGTCGTGACGGGGGCTTCGCGCATTCGGCACAGATGCCATGCACTTCCAGGCGATGACCACTCATGCGAAAGCCGTGGTCCGCGGCAACTCGTTCCAGGACAGCTGAGATTTCCTCGTTGCGAAACTCCACAAGCTGCTGGCACTTTTCGCAGATGAAATGGTCGTGCTGTGGATATCCGTAATCGTGTTCGTAAACTTCACGGTCGTTAGAACGCGCAACTTTACGAATCAGTCCAGCCTCTTCGAGCGAACTGATGGTCCGATAAATTGTTGCTCGGCTGACACGTCCACCATCGCGCCGGGGCTGAGTCAACCGCGCGACGATCTGATCGGAATCGAAATGCTCGTGTTCAGCGAAGATCTCGCGAACGATTGTTTCGCGTTCCTGTGTCAGACGTTTTCCCTGAGTCGCCAGGTACTCCCGAAATTTTTCGACAGGCGATGCTGCGACTTCCTGACGATCGAACTCGTTGACAGCCAGATCACTCACTTTGAACCTCAGAGAAAACGCTGAACCGAGACACTGGCCTGAGCTTGCGATGGTGTGGCTCAAGCGGCGGGGCTGAGTGAAATTCAGATTTCACCCAAAGACGGCCTCAGTTTGGCCAGGATTTCGCTAAATGTCACTCGCGATGCCCAAGAAGCGGCTCTTTTCTGAAAAGCCGCTCGTTGATAGCAGCCAAAATTCGGTCAAACAGACAAATTGTCGTCTTCCAGGCTCTGCAACATCCGCGAAAGCGCCTTTTCGAGGATCTCTTCCGAGTCGTAATCACCACGGGCGATTGCACCACGGATTGCCGCCAGCCTCTCCTTTTGCAGTTGTTCGGCTTCTTCCTGAGACAACTGGTTATCCGTTTCGCTATCCACTGCGCGTTGCGGAGCATCCACTTCGGGCAAATCGGGTTCTGCGGCAGCAGGTTGTTTCTGAAATGTACTCATTGGAGGTATCACGAAACAGGCCAGCGAAGATTTGGACTCAGTATGCGAAACTGGATTGGGGAAATCATTCCCTCAGGGGGATTCGACGGTTCGATTATCGTATTCACGCCAGGATCGGAGGTCCAGTCCCCAATTTGGCTGTTGACGTATCTCCTGTGTGGCCAGCGTGTTTGGTCGATCCAAGCTTTTGGATTCTGCATCACAAAGGGATGGGAGGCCGAATTTAGTTTGGACGTGATCGGAGATAAAGCTCTTTCATCAGCAGATCGATTGCTTTTCCGCGTGATTTAATGGCTCTGTCAAGTTTTTGAGCCTGCTGCGACTGAACAGCCTGACGATTCAGATTTGTCAGTTCTTCAAAGTCGACTTTCCAGCCACTATCTCTGGCAGCCTGCACAAGATCGCTTTGAATTTCTGCAAGATTCGAGAGAAGTGCTTCCGACAGTTCCGAATTGATGACTCGATAAGGCGATGTTGGAAGAAAAGCCGATCGTGAAATGCTGGAGGAATCCGGCATTGCATTTCTTCTTCGTTGCGGCTCCGGGTGCTCCACCGAAGAATCTGGATTGTTGAGTTGCGGGAGAGGGTCTGCCTCTGCATCCGTTGAAGTGACTGTCAGATCATTCTTCGAGATGCGTCGACTGATCAGCCATGCAAAAACTGATGCTGCAACCAAAAGTGCTGCAGCGGCGTTGTTCTGAATGAGCGCAAGGCTGATACCGGACACAAGGCAGATCACAGCAGCAATCGCCAGAAGAGTTTTCCATAAACCAGCACGATGTGCAGACGCTATCTCTGATGTGCGTACCTGCACGACTGGCATAGATCCAGACAGTGCCTCCCCACTAGACGAATGAGGGTAGCTGTCGATCGAGATTACCACGACCGTACTGTTGTCAGACCCTCCCCGACAGTTTGCCAGATTGATCAGCAGCCTGGATGACTCGGTCGGCGGCATTGATCCGACAATCTGTCCAATCTCAGTATCGCTGACGTGATTTGTCAGACCATCGGAACAGAGCAGGAACAGGTCGCCGGGTTCAACCGAAAATGGCCCTTCGATGTCGACCTGGACGTGAGGGTCAGGCCCGAGGCAGCGGGTGATCACATTGCGCGGGTGAAAGAGTTCTACATTCTCTGGCGTTGCTCGACCCAGCCGAATCATTTCCCACTGGAGACTATGGTCAAATGTCAGTTGCTCAATATGGCCGCAGCGGACTCTGTAGACACGACTATCGCCAACATGGCCAACCAAGGCACCTCTTTCGGAGAGACTGAGGACACTGCACGTCGTTCCCATTCCTTCGAATTCACGGTTCTCCCGCCCTCGGTCATTGATGGCTTTGTTTGCGGCAACGATCGCTTCTCGCATGCGACTTTCTACGGTTGTGGCGTTGTTGTTCTTGAAGTAGGCATGCGGGAGTGTGTCGATTGCGATGCGACTGGCCAGATCTCCAACTGCGTGTCCGCCCATCCCATCAGCCACGACAAACAGGTGGCCACAGCGGCTCCACTCCTCTGCATCGTTGCACATTCGAATCTGCAACGAATCCTGATTCATGGCGCGCCGCATCCCTTTGTCCGTGCGCGAGGCGTATTGAACGGATGGGGGTGACGACATGGATGAACTACTTGGAAGCCAATCGCGATGACACGAAACCTCTAATCGCCAAAATGACCCGATGTCGCAGGATTTTGGGGCTCGGCGATACCTGAGCAGTCAGAGTGTACAGTTAGGGTGGATACTGGCTAGTCAACGGCAGGAAATCGTTGGTTCCGCCTGTCTTCGGGAAAGCAATTGCACAGCACGCCTCAAGGTTTAACGCTCAGGGGCCAACCCTCGGTTCGACTGCCAGAGTCAGGTTGGTGAGGCATATTCAATTGGGGGATATATTAACTCTACCCCTCTAAAGCCCTGAAGCAGCTGCTCAGGATTCTTTGACCGGATGGGCTGATTTCCAGCTTCGGCCCAATGTTGTTTCTGAAATCAGTGCTGCCGTCGAAGGGGCGTGGAGTCATGGCCAACTGGTCTTTGTTGGGCTCGACTGACTAAAAGTCTGCTCAACAGGTCAGTTTCCAAGCACAGGATTTGCGGAGGAAAACCCAGCCATCAAGGGGCCGGTTGGAGGTAGAGGGACGCTCCGGACCGTATTCGCAGCTTCTGTTCCAGAAATCCGCAGGTGATTGCTTCACCTCAGTATCGAAATCAGTTTTCGGATATCAATGACTCTGCAGGCTCGAAGTAAGTCTGGTTAGCGAATCGATTTCGTTCCTGAAGCTCCTGGTCTGCAAGAACTGAGATGCGAACCATCTCCGCCGTGCTGTTTACTCCGAGTTTGCGAGCCGCGTTTGCGCGATGTTTTTCAATCGTCTTAACGCTGATCTGGAGCTCCTGAGCAATGCTCTTGTTTGCAAGTCCATTAGAGACGAGCTGCACCACTTGAAGTTCTCGGCGTGAAAGGCGTCGGATCTGCTGCCTTGCTGCGTCACGTCGTGACATCCATGTTCGGAAGGCGACTTCGTCGGAAATCGGTGCTGAAAATGAACCTGATGTCATTGATGGTGCAACTGACTGGATCATCGCTGCGTCTCCAATTTTCTTCTGTGTGCCGTAATGCTCAGGCTTTTGAACTTTGCTGAGTCTGAGTCAGTTTTATGGACTTGAGTTAGAGATTTTATTCGGGTTGACGAACGAGTGTTTATCAACTCCAACCTGAGTAAGTACCTCTATAGCCCTTGATACGGGCAGTTCCCGTGGGAGTTTCCAGGTAGATACGCCGCGTGGCGAAGTCAGGTCCTGTGATCTGAGGATCACTACCCTCACTTGCGTGAAATTCCCCTGGGGAACGCGCCTTACTGCAAGGAGGATGCAAACACTCCGGTCGTGATGGTTCTCCGTGAGGGAGAACCCGTAGTCGAGTGAAGCCTTCGGCTTCAAATCGTTCAAGGCAGTATTGTCCTTGACAACCGTGCCTGCATCAGGCTCACGTTGCGGACAAGTGAAGAACTATCCCTGGCGCAGCAGAGAGAATCCACGCAGCAGATAGACAAATCCGCTCCAGACAGTAATCGCGACGGCGATCCAGAGTAGCACGTCTCTGACTGCTGGCAGCCATGGCCACGGGAGATCTGTGGAGAGCGAGAGCAGGCTGGCCGTTACTGCAACACACTGGACAGACATCTTGAGTTTGCCTGACAGGCTGGCTGAGAAATCCTTGCCTTCTTTCTCCAGAATTCCGCGGAGGCTGGAGACAAACATCTCACGTCCAATGATGAGGATAACCATCCATGCGTTGACACCAGATCCAGGTGCATCCTGTTTTTCGAGCAGAAAAACGAACGTGCCGCAAACGATCACCTTGTCAACGAACGGATCGAGAATGCGTCCCAGAACAGTGATTTGTTTGTACTTGCGAGCCAGGTAACCATCGAGCGCGTCGGTCGACGCGGCGAAGACAAATAGAGCGGCGGAGGAAATCCACCAGCCGCCGGTGGTGATCATCGAAAAAAGGACAATCGACAAAAGCAGCCGAGTCGCCGTTACGAAGTTTGGCATATTGAGCGATTCACGCCCAATGACCGCTCCGCGTTTCGGCTCCGATTCTGCTTCGGTGCGAGGTGTCGTATCCGGTGATGACATAAAAAACTGCGTACCAACCTGCGGTCAGAGGAAGTTGAATCCAACGGGCGGTGAACGGATATCATGATCGGTTGATAAGTCCCGCCGAGCATGGTCATCGCTGACACTTGTCGTTCGGCTTTTGTCCGTAATCGACATTCCTGGTTACAGCCGCCTCGTCAGCAGATTACTCTTCCTCGCCCTCATCATCAATCATGGACACCATGCCGACGAGGTCGTAATCCTGACGCTCCATGATTTCAACGGGCACCATGTCCCCGATCTGGAGTTCAGAGCCGGTCACAATCACGTTAGAGTCGATCTCCGGGGCGTCGGCAAAGGTACGGCCAACATAGACTCCGTCACCGACTTCTTCGTCGATGATGACATCCAGTTCGTAGCCGATCATTCTGTCGGCATGCTCGAAGGCGATCTCCTGCTGCAATTCCATCAAGGCGTCGCGCCGGGCTTCTTTGACTTCTTCAGGCAAATGGCCATCGAGCTTGACCGCAGGTGTGCCAGGTTCAAGCGAGTATGTGAAAACTCCCATACGCTCAAAACGAGTCTCTTTAACAAACTGCTTCAACTCTTCGAATTGCTCGTCGGTTTCTCCCGGGAACCCAGCAATGAACGTCGTCCGCAGGACTACGTTTGGAATCCGTTCACGAAGCTTCTGGACGAGTTCTCGGGTCTGTTCACTATTCACGCGGCGCTGCATTCGTTTCAGCACATTGGAATTGATGTGCTGCAGAGGCATATCAAGGTACGGCAGAATGTTGCGTGAGTCGGCGATAACGTCGATCAACTCATCTGAGAAGTTAATCGGATACAGGTACATCAGGCGAATCCAGTCGATGCCTTCGACCTTCTGAAGTTGTCGCAGCAGCTCTGCCAACTGAACCTTGCCGTAGAGATCCATTCCGTAATAAGTGGTGTCCTGAGCAACCAGGATCAGTTCTCGTACTCCATCGTCGGACAATTCACGGGCTTCATCAAGAATCATCTCGATAGGCTTAGTGACGTGCTTACCGCGCATTGACGGAATTGAACAGAACGTACAAGTGCGATCACAGCCTTCCGAAATCTTCAGGTAAGCGTAGTGGTCTGGAGTGATTCGCAGGCGGGACTGATCGTTCATCGCTTTGATTGGGGCCGGGCGGAACAATTCACGTTGTTCTCGAGCACCTCCGACAAGTCGATCAGCAACCTTGGTAATCTCATCTCGTCCAAAAACGCCCACAACATGATCAATGTCCGGCATCTGCTTTAGCAGTCCGCCGTCGGCTTCAAGTCGCTGGGGAAGGCAACCCGCGACAATGACGCCCTTGGTTTTGCCAGCTTTCTTCAGGTCCAGCATTTCCTGAATGACGGAGCGGGATTCTGCTCGTGAGCTTTCAATGAAGCCGCAGGTGTTAACGATGACGAAATCAGCACCTTCCGGCTCAGAAACGAGTGAATAACCATCCAGAGACAATGACCCCAACATCTTCTCGCTATCGACGAGATTCTTGGGGCAGCCCAGGCTGACGAAGGCATATGTTCCCTTTGTCTGGCGTGGATCGAGAGGCTCTGACGAGCTGGCTGGAGATGACGGAGCAGATAGGTCAATAATCGGGAGAGAGGCCATTGGTCTGATTAGTTCCTGGTGGTTCAAAGACTCGCAGTGCGAGCAAAAAAGCTGATTGGGTTGCTCAACCGGTTGCACGCATTACCAGCCCGGGCGGCTGAATGCGGACAACTTGAGCGATCGTGCGGTCTTATGCAGCCGCTCGGTTCGGGAGCTGAATAATCGCTCATTTTCGCTCCACAGTGTACCGACGCCGTCAATTAAGGCTATGACCTCCTTGGTCGATTGCTTGGTTTTCCCGCATCAGCCCGACGCCTCAACGGAATCCCGCTTCCTGAGAATCCCCCTGCTCCGTTTCTTGTACTCACGTTCCTGCCGTGAAATACTTCGTCCACAAAATTACTTTGGCACCGGCGGGAACTTTGATTCCTGAGCAGTACAAGGTTTCCCGGTACCCTCTTCAGGCTGGCCGTTTTCAGGGAAATTCAGCGTTTATTTGCCCACCCGGCAGATAAGTGCGATTCCTGTTGTTCTGCCGGTCGGCACTTAGTCTCCTCTCACGGATCTCAACCAATCATGCTTTGGGAAGTGGAAATTCTGCCAATCGGCAGCGAAAAGGACTACGAAGGTCAGCGAGTTTTGGCGAGTGCCAGGAGCCAGGGGATTGCCGGCCTGAAATCGGTCATCTCGGCCCGGACGTTCCTGATCCAGGGGGAATTAACGCCGGAGGATATCAATCGAGCGGCTGAGCAACTGCTGGTCGATGCTGTTACGGAGCAGTTTCATGTTCGCCAGTTGCCTGCTTCGTCAGTGGACGTTGTGGGTTCTCAGGCTCAGATTTTGCTGAACGTTCTGTTGCATCCCGGCGTCACCGATAGTGTTGCCGAGAATGCCGTAAAGGCATTGACGCGACTGAATCTGAGCGTCACCAATGTTGCAACCTGTCGACGATATTGGATCACTGGTGATCTGGGTGCGGCAAAGCTGACGCAATTGACGAAGAAGGTCTTATCGAACGATGCGATCGAATATGTCGTGAAAGGGCCTTTGCAGATTAAGGACTTGTCGCTCGGAAGCGAATACAAGCTGAAGCTGTCGACAGTTCCGATTCGAGACATGAACGATGATGAGCTGATGGTTCTCAGCAAAAAGGGACAGCTCTACCTGAGCATCGCTGAGATGAAGACTGTTCAGGATTACTTCCGATCGTTGCAGCGCGATCCTACCGATATTGAACTGGAGACCGTCGCTCAGACGTGGAGTGAGCACTGTTCACATAAGACGCTCGGTGGTCGAATTCACTACGTCGAAACTTCCGCAGGCAAAGTCGTCCGCGATATTCACTTCAACAGCATGTTGAAGGAAACAATCTTTGCTGCGACGGTGCAGATTCGTGAATCGCTCGGCAAGGATGACTGGTGTGTCAGCGTCTTCAAAGATAACGCTGGCATTGTAAAGTTTGATGATCGCCAGAATGTTTGCATCAAGGTCGAAACGCATAACCATCCGTCCGCGATTGAACCGTACGGTGGAGCCAACACAGGACTTGGCGGAGTAATTCGCGATCCGCTTGGAACCGGGCTCGGGGCTCGCCCGGTCTGCAGCACTGACGTTTTCTGTTTTGCTCGACCGGATTACCCTGCTGATCAACTGCCGCCGGGAGTTCTGCATCCACAGGCTGTGATGCAGGGAGTTGTCTCCGGCGTTCGAGATTACGGAAACAGAATGGGGATTCCAACTGTTAACGGTGCCGTCTGTTTTGATGATCGCTATCTGGGTAATCCCCTGGTTTACTGCGGCAACGTGGCGATGATTCCTGTCGACAAATGCGACAAGAAGGTCAGCCCCGGTGACCTGATCGTTTCTGTTGGAGGACGAACGGGTCGAGATGGAATTCACGGCGCGACGTTCTCCTCCGTTGAGCTAACAGAGGAGAGCGAGCACATCAGCGGAGGCGCCGTTCAGATTGGCAATCCTGTCACCGAAAAGATGGTGGCCGATGTGATTTTGGCGGCACGCGATTTGAACCTCTATTCCGCCATCACCGACTGCGGAGCGGGTGGCTTCAGCAGTGCCGTTGGCGAAATGGGAGAAGACACGGGAGCCGAAGTCTGGCTGGATAAGGCACCATTGAAGTATTCCGGATTGTCTTACACAGAGATCTGGATCTCGGAAGCTCAGGAACGAATGGTCCTTTCGGTGCCTCCTGCAAACTGGGAGCAGTTCCGGGATTTGTGTGCCTCCGAAGGCGTGGAAGCGACCGCGATTGGTCAATTCACAGATACGAAGCAACTGGTTCTGAAGTATGGTGAGACAAAAGTTGGCGAAGTCAGTATGCACTTCCTGCATGACGGCCGACCGCCGGTCATTCGGGAAGCTGTGTACGAGATCAAGGAATCTCAAATCGCTCAGGGGGCTGAATCAAGTAAAGCCGACTACACGGATGATCTGAAGAAGATCCTTGGCTCACTGAATGTTGCCAGTAAAGAGTGGATCATTCGCCAGTACGATCATGAAGTTCAGGCTGGCAGCGTGATCAAGCCGCTGGTCGGAATTCACAACGATGGGCCTTCCGACGCCGCTGTTGTTCGCCCCGATTTGAACTCCAGTCGTGGTCTTGTAGTTTCCTGCGGAATCAATCCACACTTCGGCGATCAGGACCCCTATTGGATGGCGGCCAGCGCCATTGATGAGGCTGTGCGAAACTGTGTCGCTGTTGGAGCGGATCCGAACCGCATCGCGATCCTCGATAACTTCTGTTGGGGAAATACAGAGCGTCCGGAAACTCTGGGAACTCTTGTTCGTGCTGCTGTCGGCTGTCAGGACATGGCCGTGGCTTACGGCACACCGTTTGTCAGTGGAAAAGACAGCCTGAATAACGAGTTCAGCTACGAAGATGGAAGTGGAACTCGTCGTACGGTTGCTATTCCTTCCACGTTGCTGATTACTGCCCTTGGTCAGGTCGACGATGTTGAAACCTGTGTCACGATGGATCTTAAAGGCTCTGGCAATCTGCTTTACCTGATTGGTGAAACCAAAGACGAGATGGGCGGAAGCCACTACAATCTTGTCAATGGCCTCAGCGGTGGCAAGGTACCGACTGTTAATAAAGAGATCGCTCCAGGGACCTTCCGGGCATTGCATCAGGCCATCAAGCAGGGACTTGTTCTTTCCTGCCATGACCTCAGCGAAGGTGGCCTCGCCGTTTCCGCGGCTGAGATGGCGTTTGCTGGCGGAGTAGGTGTCCAGATCGAATTGAAGGCTGGTTCGATTGTGTCGCTCTTCTCTGAGAGTAACACGCGATTTCTTGTCGAGGTCGCTGCTTCTTCAGAAGCTGCATTTAACAAGTTGCTCGCCGGTGTGCATGTCGAGAAGCTTGGTGTGACATCAACTGGTGAAGAGCTGATCATCTCTTCTTCCGGGCGGCAGCTTGTGCGGGCCAGCCTGAAAGATCTGAAAGCCTGCTGGCAGAAGCCACTCGCTTAAAGGTGCTTTGTGGCCACGTTATGAAAACGGCTCGTCGCAACTGCGATGAGCCGTTTTCATTTACGCATTGAATTGTGTTTGGGGTGAGGGACGAAGCTCAGTTTTTGAGCTTGGCTTTCCTTGCGTCGATGATGGCGTTCGGATCTGTCGGAACAACCAGGGGCTCGACGTACTCCAGAAGGTCTCTCAAAGCGATGACCTTGTATTTTTCGAGATGAAGGTACTTCAGGTAAGCTTGGAAATTCTGTTGGCTGCTGCTGACCCAATCGTGAGCTGTATCTGGAACGCCGTGAAATTGGAGAATCGCGATTCGACCATCCCGAGCTTGTTCTGCGGCTCGAATCAAATCCTGAATGGCCCATTTGGGTCGAGCGTCGCCAGCGGATGGCAACAGCATTGGATGATCACTGCCGGGCTCAAACGCAAATCCGCGCCCTTCTTCATAGGGATACTCGGGTGCTCCGCCACGACGAGCGAATTGAATGCCATGCTTTTGCAGAACAGCGAATGCCGCTGGAGTTGTTGCATTTCCCGGCCAGGCAAAAGTTGTCGGTAAAGGAATTCCGTGAGCCTTACATTGTGACTCGATCCCCTGGAGTTGTTCATCAAGGCGATCTACCGTTTTGTCTGTAATCCCGAGATGGTCTCGCGTGTGATTTCCGATCTCGAATCCGTCTTCGTGCAACTGACGGATTTCCTCCCAGGTCATGTAGTCCCGCTTGTTCTCTTTGAAGTCAAATCCTTCGGTAATAAAGAACGTCGCTCCAAAGCCGTACTCTTTGAGTAATGGTCGGGCAACGGTGAAGTGTGATTTTGACGAATCGTCAAACGTCAGCACCACCAATCGATCCGGGATTGGCTTTCGAACGACAGGCTGAGGCGGCTTTTCATCCGCAACGATGATTCCGGAGAGTATCAGCCAACTCAGCAGTGCCAGTCGCATGTCAGGAACTTTCAACAGAAGTTGCGCGCGAACCCATTTGATTGGTGCAGCCCCTCAGTCGATTCACGATCGATTGAGCAAGTCGGCTTACATTCCTGTCGCCAGAGCCAAGCCTACTTTGCATGCTGCCAGATACTCGGGAACATTCAGGCGTTCTTTGACCGTGTGAATCTCGTGCTGACCGCAACCCATCGTCACCGCTGGGTAACCATGCAGAGCCATCCAGTTTGCATCCAATCCACCATCACAGATCTGGGCAATGGGGTGGAGTCCAACGGCTTCCGATGCTGCCTTTGCCGCAAGAACACATGGGCTGTTATCGTCAATTCGAAACGCTTCGTAACGAATGTCCTCAACGAACTTTAGTGAACCATATTGGCCGCCGGCATTTGTGACGCTGTCCGTCGCTGTTTCAAAAGCATCTCTCCACGCGGCAACAATCTGCTGACGAAACTTGCTGTCATGACTTCGGGCTTCTGCCTGCAAAGTCACCAAAGGCATCACAACATTCGTGGCATCTCCTCCTGTGATGACGCCGAGGTTGCTTGAGCCACGCTGCTTACCCTTTCGAACCAGTCCGTGCCAACCGGTCTTCTGGAGTTGAGCGATTGCGATTGACGCAATCACGGCCGCATTCACTCCATCCTGTGGATGCGCGCCGGCGTGACTGGCGATTCCGTCAATGCGGATCGACAGGTTGTTGGCTCCGACGGCCCCCGTGATCAGGCTGTTGGGATCTCGCCCGTCCCAGTTAAAACAGAGTTCTGGCTTGCCGAGTTTTCCGGCATTCAGAAAACGAGCTCCACGGAGTCCGATTTCTTCCTGAACTGTGAATAACAATGTCAGCGGCGGATAATCGAGTCCCTGGCTGATGGCTTCGAGGATGGCCGTTAACACCACGGCACAACCGGCTCGGTTATCACCGCCTAGTGCAGTCTCTTTGGACTTCGGACGAATCCAGTCACCTTCTCGAACGGGTTGACATCCCGCACAAATTGGCACAGTGTCCATATGAGCCATCAACAGTCGTCGTGGCCCCTTGATCGTGCCTTTCAGTTTGATAATCAGATTGCCAGTCGTGCCGCCCGCAGGACTCTTTTTGTGGGCATTGTCGATCGTGATGGTGTTCTCCGGGATCCCCGCGTCTATCAGAGCTTTTTGGATCCACGCGGACACCTCGTGTTCCTGACAACTGCCACCCGAAATTGAAATAAGATCCATCACTCGTCGGATGGCTTTGTCCTCGTTCACTCGAATCACGTTCTTTTCCCGTTTTCATTCCTGCTGAGGAGTTCGTCACCTCACGCGGGCTGGCCTAATGGCCGGTCTATAAAGTCGTCATTACGATTTTGGTCAACACTGAGCAAATAAAGCATGCGGAGATTTCCGCCATGCTGGTACTTGCCAGTTTTTTACATCAGTGCCAACAATCCAATGGAGTCAAACCTCGGGCGCATTGTTGCAGAGTTGGACATATTGTCACTCCACGACAGGTGTCGCATTGTGTCAGCAGGTGTTCCTTAAGTTCAGGATATTTGCTTCGCGGCTTTGAGTGCAATGGCAGCTCGCTGATCTCAATAATCGTCAAGCCTCTGATGAACGCCCATGCCTTGAAGGCTGCGTCACTCCTTGACTTGTTTGACGAGTTTATGCACAGAAGCGGCGATTCGATCTTCGATATCTCCTGCCCATCGAAATGCCGGACGGCCGTATTCGTAGAGATTTGAGCCGCCTTCGTAGCCACCCTCTTCCCAGACTCTTCGAGAAGGAATGTACGAGATCATGTCGTCGGCGTATCCCATAACCCAGGTGCCTTCGCCGTACTCTGATTTGAATCGCAGGGCATAGTCCACGACGGTTTCTGCGCCCATTCCGATGAAAAGCGTTTCCTTACCAAGCTGCCATGCGTGAATCGGATACGGATAAGAATCCCTGAATTGTTCCCCGGCATTCAGTTTTGCCAGTAATCGTTTCGCCCAGCGAGCTTTCAGTTCATTGCTGTCATTGACGAGCATCATCAGCTCTTCACGAGAAACAACATTCAGATATTGAAGGTCAATCATTTCGAACGCGTTCTTGATGCCAGGTGATATGGGCTTCAGCGGCCTTTTCAGCACATCTTCAACGGCCACGGCCAGCATGTGACCATACTTTTCGCAGAGTTCAACAGTGCGACGAGGAAGCGGGTTCTGGTCGCCGCCACAGGTATTCACGAACATGGCCGTTGTGCCGGGATGGTTCTTTTCAATTTCCAGCTGAGCGAATCCGGGGTAATCGCCACACCAGGTCATGAAGCTGAGCGTCGTCGGATGACATGCATACCCAAACAGCACCGCACTCAGGCTGCCATCGTCGCGGGTCACTGTTATCACAGGGACGGAGTGATCTACGGGGCCGACGAGTGGAGTTCCTTTCGCCAGAAGGTCCGGGATGTCTGCTTCACGGTTGTTGCGGCGATTGACGGCAAAGGTCGTTTTGCCATCGCCGAACTGAAGACTGGCGGGAGCCAGATTGTTCAGAGCTTCGCCAATCAGTTCTATGGTTCGTTCCACCATCAGGTCTGTGTATTCGGCAACCAGTTTCTCCTGAGCCTCGTCGACCAGATAATAGTCGATCAAGTCGTCTCCCAGACGAGGCCCACAG
>Ga0255093_1000567_pt1 | contig 16320 bp, 14 predicted proteins | sample Colum_Law_RepA_8_2_FD_188437 | JGI IMG/M metagenome (GOLD analysis project Ga0255093, IMG submission 188437) | Freshwater microbial communities from Columbia River, Oregon, United States - Colum_Law_RepA_8d | ecosystem: Environmental > Aquatic > Freshwater > River | place: USA: Oregon...
CTTCGTGAAGAAGTTCAAAGCCCGCTGGAACAACGAAGTCCCCGACGCGATGGCCGCACTCGGCTACGACTCCGCGCTCGTCCTCGCCGACGCCATCAAGCGAGCTGGCGGCACTGACGGGCAGAAACTCCGCGACGCGCTCGCGGTGACGAAGGATTTCGTCGGCGTCACCGGCAAGACCACGCTCGACGCCAAGCGCAACGCCACGAAGCCGGCGGTCATCATCGAGGTGAAGGACGGGAAGTTCGTGTATAAGGAGACGGTGAATCCGTGAGGGAAGTTGAGTGTTGATGGTTGAGAGTTGAGAGAAAAGGCCGGTGCTTATGTTCAACTTTGAGAAGCTCGACGTGTGGCACAAGGCGATTGAATTCGCCGATGCGGTCTATTCGGTCACAAAGACTTTTCCGAGCGACGAGCGGTTTGGCCTGACCAACCAAATGCGCCGGGCAGCGGTGTCCATCTCCTCGAATATTGCGGAAGGAACCTCCCGGTCCTCACGCGGCGATTACGCTCGCTTCGTTGAACTGGCTACAGGTTCGCTCTTCGAGGCGGTTTCCCAGTCGGTGATTTCCAAACGGCAGGGCTTTCTCTCCGAGGCGGATTACGTCCGGCTCTACGCCGAAGCAGAGGAACAAAGCCGGATGTTGAGCGGCCTCCGGAAATCTCTACTGGAGCGATAGGGCACAGCGAAGTTCAACGCCTCTCAACTCTCAACCCTCAACTCTCAACGTCCCACTGACCGAATTTCTCCAACAGCTCATTAACGGCCTCTCGCTCGGCGCGATTTACGCACTCATCGCACTGGGCTACACGATGGTTTATGGCGTGCTGCGGTTTATTAACTTCGCGCACAGCGACGTGTTCATGGTCGGGTCGTTTGCTGGCTTCTACATCGGGCGCGGGATGCCAAAGGAGTCGTTCGTGACGGGTTTCCTTGCGCTCGGCGGCGCGATGCTGGTGTGCGCGTTGCTAGGCGTCGTGATCGAGCGGCTGGCGTATCGACCGTTACGCAACCGCTCAAAGCTCACCGTCCTTATCACGGCCATAGGCGTCTCGCTGCTGCTGGAGAATCTCGGCCAGTTCATCTTTGGCGCTGCGCCGAAGGCTTTCCCCACGCTCTTCCCCGTCCACACCTTCAAGCTCGGCGCGCTGGTCATCAACTCCAGCCAACTCGTTGTCCTCGTCGTCGCGCTCGCGCTGCTGGGCGCGCTGCAATACATCGTGCTGCGGACCAAGGTCGGCACGGCGATGCGTGCCGTGTCCTTCAACCAGCAGGCCGCCGCGCTGGTGGGCATCAACAACGACCGCATCATCTCGTTCACCTTCGCGCTCGGCTCGGCGCTCGCGGCGGCAGGCGGCATCCTCTACTCACTGAACTACCAGGCCATCGACCCGCTGATGGGCGTGTTGCCGGGGCTGAAGGCGTTCGTCGCGGCCGTGCTCGGCGGCATCGGCAACATCCCCGGCGCGGCGCTTGGCGGCCTGCTGCTCGGTGTGGTCGAAACCTTCGTGAACGGCAGCCGCTTCAGCACCTTCACTGATGCGATTGCCTTCGCCATCCTGATCGCGATCCTGCTGTTCCGCCCGGCAGGCTTGCTGGGAAAAATGCAGGTGGAGAAAGTCTGAACCCATGGCGAACTGCCAATTACGAACTGCGAATGATCCACCCGGATGCGTCGGATGCATCCAAGGAACGCATTCCGCATTCCACACCCCGCTTTCAGCATTGCCTTCGTGATTCCCCGCTCCCAAATCGTCCTCATCTCCGCTATCTCCTTGGCCGGTGTGGTCGCCGCGTGCTCTTCCCGGCTCGATCCCTACTTCGCCCTCATCATCTCGAACATCGGCATCAACGTCATCCTGGCCGTCAGCCTGAACCTCATCAACGGCTACACCGGGCAGTTCTCGCTCGGCCACGCGGGCTTCATGGCCGTGGGTGCCTACACGGCGGCGGCCATCACCATGTTCGGCGCGCCGAAGTTTACGCCTAGCCTCATGCAGGGCGCGGGCGTCCACGTGCTGTTCCCAATCGCCCTCGTGGGCGGCGGGCTCGCGGCCGCGCTGGCCGGCGTGCTGGTCGGTGCCCCGTCACTGCGGCTCAAGGGTGACTACCTCGCGATCGTCACGCTCGGCTTCGGCGAGATCATCCGTGTGCTCTTCCGCAACGTGGACTCGCTCGGGGGCGCGCTGGGGCTGAATGGCATCCCCGCCTACACGAACCTCTTCTGGGTGTATGCCTTCGCCGCGCTGACGGTTTACGTCGTCGTCAGCATGGTGAACTCGACTTACGGACGCGGCTTCCTCGCCGTGCATGACGACGAGATCGCCGCCGAGGCGATGGGCATCAACACCACGCGCTACAAGATCACCGCGTTTGTGGTGGGCGCGTTCTTCGCGGGCGTGGCGGGTGGGCTGTATGGCCACTCGATTCTCACCATCGCGCCAACGGGCTTCGACTTCATGCGCTCCATCGAGATTGTGGTGATGGTCATCCTCGGCGGCATGGGCAACACCACGGGAGTCATCATCGCCGCCGTGCTGCTGACGCTGCTGCCGGAGGGCCTGCGGATGCTCGCGGGCGTGCGCGTGGACCTGCCCTTTGCCGCGCCGTTCAACAACCTCAAGTGGATTGCCGACATGCGGATGATCATCTACTCGCTGCTGGTCATCGTGCTGATGCTCGCGCGCCCGCAAGGCCTCTTCAACTGGGCCAATCGCAGCGCGACGAAGCCCAAAATCTGAACGTCGGTGGAAGATGTCCGTGCGGACTGCCGGTCATTGCGGCCGGACCGCCCCGGGTTTGGAAGCGAGAGCTGCGGACTGGAGGACGGCGGTTTTGATCAGCCGGCAGAATTCCTTCTTGGTGGCCTTGAGGTTGGGGCCGGCCTTGATGACAGCCCCGGTCGTGAGCTTGTATTCCACCGCGAGGCGTTCCAGCCGCACGATGCGGATAAACTGGTCGCCGAGCTGCCAGATCTGGCCTTGTTGGAGTTTGAGAGGTTTAGCCATGAGAGGGGTGATGGTTCATTTCCGCTTGGTCCAGATGAGCACTTGGTGGTCCGCCTCCAGCCGGGCACGGAAGCGCGGCTGGGCAATGCGTTGCACGGGTAGTTGCTCGTCGATGGCGTGCGCCGCTGCCGTGGCGGCCGACTGGGCCAGAACCATGAACACCGGCTCCATGCGGATGCTGCCGTAGGCGATGTGCGACGCCGCGAGGCAGACGGGCACGAGCAGATTGCCGCATTCCTGCGCCTTCGGCACGATGGCGCGGTAGCCGATGGCGTAGGGGGAGAACCCGCCGACTTCAACATCGCCTTCGTTGCGCACATGCCCCTGCACGTCGATGTAGCGCTGGGTGTGGTGCGAATCCATGGTGTAGGCCGCCAACCCGACCGGGTCCGGCGCGACCTCGCGCCCCTGGCAGTGGTGCTGGGTCATCACCAAATCGCCCACCAGCCGGCGGGCTTCGCGGATGTAAAGCTGCTCCTGCCAGCCCTGGCCCTCGGTGAACTCATCCTTGCACATGCCCCAGCGGGCCACCTCGCGGCGGACCGCCTCGGGGATGCGGGGATGATTGGCAAGCGTCCACATCAGGCCCTGCTGGTAGAGGCGGTGCTGGGCGATGATCTTTTCCCGCTCCGCGTAGCTGGCTTCAGGATAGGCGTAGTTCTGCCCGATGAAGTCGGTGGAGCAGCCGAGGCGGTTGTTGGTGTCCGTCTTGCGGTTGGGCATTGAGGAATTGATCCACGGCGGGGCCTTCTCCCCGGCCTCATAATTGCGCAGAAGCAGCTCATACCAACTGTCCTGATAGCCGGCCGGTCGTTGGAAGGGAATGCGGTTGTCAGGATGATCCGTGAGACACATGCGGAAGCAGTAGGCCTGGATGCGGCGGTCGCCCGCACCCTCCAATCCCGGGCCCTGCGGATCGATGTGGGGCAGCAGCCCGCTGGCCGGATCGCCCGGCTTCACATAAGGGCTGACTCCTTTCACGAGCTGATGAAACCGCGCCTGCCCGGGCTGGACGCCGTTGAGCGTTTCGCCGTATTGCGCGTTGGCCTCGCGGCCCACGGTGTAACTCACCTTCGCGGCGGCCATCAAGTCGCCCTCATAGGTGGCGTCGATGAACATGCGTCCCTGAAAAACCTTCCCCGATTCCATGCGGATGGACTCGATGCGCGGCGGCGTGGTGGTGGTCAGAACGACCCCAGTTGACCGGTCCAGACGCTGGCGGTAAGCCACTTCGATGCGGTTGGTGGTTACCCAGTCGTTGAGCACCCGGAGCGCTGCACTGGGCTCAAACGTCCAGCGGGTGTCCTCGCCGGTGTCAGTCCGGGTCTGCCCACCGTCGCGATACTCCTCCCGCCGCTGCCACTTCCAGGCGGATGGCTGGTCGTAGTGCAGCTTGATGCCACGGTAGAACTCGCGCGCAATGCCGCCGATCGCTGCCTTATTGCCGATGTCTGTCTGCCCCAAACCGCCGGTGGTCAGTCCGCCGAGCCGTTGGGTGGGCTCGATCACCACCACGGACTTGCCCATGCGCCGGGCCTGCACTGCGGCCACCACCCCGGCCGAGGTTCCGCCATAAACCACCAGATCGTAGGTGGCACCCGCTGCGGCGTTGGCGGCCGGCTGAACCAGACGCAGCATCACCAGGCCCGCGAGGAGCAGCCGTAATTTCAAAGCGAACCAGATCGTTGTTGCAGAGTCGTGCTTGCCCATGACAGGCGAACGTATGCAACGACCGGGCCGGGCGGCAAGCTTGCCGATGGTTGATGCCAGTGGCTCGCATCTGCACGTCCGCGTTCTCCTGAAGGCCTCCATCTCCCTTCAACAATCCCGAGTAAGCAGCCGCGCCAAGCAAACCCGGCGGATTTTTCATCTCGCTGCGCTAGCTGCGGAAAAGCCCGGACCAGGAGTCTCCCGAGACACTACTTTGCACTAAAGCGATAGACCGTGGTGCTTTTCATGGTCTTGCCCGGCTGCAAGATCGTGCTCGGAAAGGACGGCTGATTCGGCGAGTCGGGGTGATGCTGGGTCTCGAGGCAGAAGCCGTTGCGGAACTGGTAGGGCTTGCCGCTCTTGCCGGTCGATTTGCCGTCCAGAAAATTGCCGCAGTAGAACTGCATGCCCGGCTCGGTGGTGAGCACCTCTATCCGGCGGCCGGTGGTGGGTTCATGAACAATCGCGGCCAGTGCGAGGCTGCCGTTCTGGCTGTCGAGAACCCAGTTGTGGTCGTAGCCGCCGCCGAACTTCATCTGCTCGTCCGTTGAGTTCACCCGCTCGCCGATGGAATGTGGGGTGGTAAAATCAAACGGGGTGCCTTTGACCGGGCGCAGCTCGCCGGTGGGAATCAGCCCGGCAGTCACGGGCGTAATCTTCGCGGCCTTGAAGGTCAGCTCGTGGCCGAGGATGTCACCGTTGCCCTCGCCCTTGAGATTGAAATAGCTGTGCTGGGTGACGTTTACGGGTGTGGCTTTGTCGGTGGTCGCGGTGTATTCGATGCGCCAGTCGTTGTCGTCGGTGAGCCAGTAGGTGACGCTGAGGTTCAGGTTGCCGGGATAACCCTCTTCGCCGTCCTTGCTCAGATAGCTGAACTTCACGCCCTGCGCACCGGCCTTTGTCAGCCCCTCGGCACGCCATACGACCTTGTCAAAACCCTTCACGCCACCATGCAGCGAGCACGGCATGCCACCGGGTTCGTTGTTGGTTGCCAGCGTGTAAGTCCTGCCGGCGAGGGTGAATTTGCCGTTCGCGATGCGATTGCCGTAACGCCCGACGATGGCGCCGAAATAAGGCGTGCCCTTGAGATATTCGGCGAGCGTGTTGTGGCCCAGCACGATGTCCGCGCTCTTGCCCTGGCGGTCGGGCGTTTCGAGGCTGATCACGGTGGCTCCGTAAGTCATCGCGCGGAGCTTGATGCCCTTGGCGTTGGTGAGGGTGTAGATCTCGACCGGTGTGCCGTCGCCGGTCTTGCCAAAGGGCTGGCCTTGCGGTTTGCCAGCGGCGAGCGACGTGTGGGTGGTGACGACCATGATGATGGAGCAAAGGAGGTTTTTCATGGGCAGAGCATTTTGGCCGGCCGCACTTGCGGCAGGGGCGATGAGTTGGTGACCGCAGGTTAAACGCCACTCCGCTGCGAGCAAGACTGGAATGTTCCTGGATCCGGGAGCGAACATGTCCATGGCCCCGACCAGGCACTTGGCACCCACCATGAGCGTGCGTTGCTTGGCGTCCTCACCCTCCCGTTGACAGACGGGGCACCGTCTTTAGAGTGCGTGCCATCAGCCTTCTGCCAGCCACCGCAACATGATCCGGGTTCTGGGCCATCAACACGCCGCCTGTGACGGCCTCCGTCGCCGGGAGGTGCTGCGCCTCGGCGGATTGTCTCTGCTGGGGATGGCGTTGCCGGAAGTGCTGCGAGCGGAGGCGACCCTGCCTCCGCTGCCCGGGAAGGGCAAAGCCAAGTCCGTCATCCTGCTTTATCTCTTCGGCGGTCCAGCGGCGCAGGAAACGTTCGATCCCAAACGCGAAGCGCCCCGTGAGGTGCGCGGTGAGTTCGGCTCCATCCCCACGTCGCTGCCCGGTGTCCACTTCTGCGAGCACCTGCCGCGCATGGCCAAGTGGATGGACCGCTCCACGCTCATCCGTTCCGGCACTCACGACCAGAACGATCATAGCGCCGGCATGCTCTACACCATGACCGGCGCGCCGGCTGACAAGCTCGAGTCACTCGTGCCCGTGCTCAACACCCAGGCCCCCAGCATGAATGCGATGGTCGAGCATCTGGCGCGGGAACATCGGAGCACGGCACCCGCCAGTGTCTGGATGCCCTGCGTGCCGGGCTGGGGCCAGAAGATTGTCCGGCCCGGCCCGTTCGCGGGCTGGCTCGGGCGCAAGTGGGATCCCCTGGTCACTGACGTGGAATTGCAGGACACCTACGAGCCCAAGAATTTTTACGATGTCCGCCGGCAGGCCGCTGGCCGGATCCTGGTGCCCGGCACCCAGCTTCCCGCCGAGGTCACGCTCGACCGCTTCAACACGCGCCGCTCGCTGGCGGAGCAGTTGCAGATTCAGACCGATCGGGTGGGCAACTCCGACGCCTATGCACGCTTTGATGCCCATCAAAAGCGCGCCCTGGACATCCTGGCGGACAACCGATCCAGCAACAGCGCGTGGCGGGCCTTCGATCTGGATGACGAGCGCCCGGCGTTGCGGGATCGTTATGGCCGTTACCTCTTCGGCGAGTCCGCCCTCATTGCCCGGCGGCTGGTGGAGCGCGGCACGCGGTTCGTCACCGTGTATTGGGAGTCCTTTGACAAGACGGGCGGCGACCCGACTGCCTGGGACACGCATGAGGATCATTTCAACATCTGCAAAAACCACCGCCTGCCGCCGCTGGACCAGACTTACACGGCGCTGTGTGAAGATTTGCAGGCGCGCGGTCTGCTGGACGAGACGCTCGTCATCGTGATGGGCGAGATGGGGCGGTCCCCCAAGATCAACGGCCGCGCCGGGCGCGATCACTGGTCTTACGTCCACAACATCCTGCTCACGGGCGCAGGAGTGAAGCGCGGCCATGTCCACGGCGCTTCCGACAAGAAGGCCGAGCGCGTGACGGACAAGCCGGTGAGTCCAGCAGACTTCATCGCCACGGTTTACGCCGCGATGGGCATTGACCCGGAAGCTTTTGTGGAGGACGCGACCGGACGGTTGCGCCCCATCACGCCGGACGGAAATGTGGTGAAGGAAGTCTTGGCCTGAGCGGATGCCTGCGTCGTTGTTTGCGCGCTTGGCCCACAGTCCGCAACAAGCTTGTAACAGCGTCCCATTCCTTCCCATGCTTCACGCCATGACACGCCTTGCCTTTCTGCTGGCGCTCCTGTTTCAGGCCGGCGCCTTCCTCGGAATCACGACCGCCGCTGAGAAACAGGCGGTGCCGGCGGGCGAGCGCGTCTTTGTCACCGCGCACAGTTTTCACATCTTCACGGCCGCCCGGTTCGCGCCGCTGGCGAAATTGGCCGGCATCGAGGGACACCAACTGGTGGGGGCGCAGATGATTGGCGGTTCCAAGGTCATCCAGCATTGGAACCTGCCCGAGGACAAAAACAAGGCGAAGGCGGCGCTGGCGGCGGGGCAGGTCGATGTCCTCACCATGTCCCCGCACGTTTACCTGCCTGACGAGGGCATCGACCGCTTCGTCGAGCTGGGCGCGAAGCACAACCCCAAGCTGCGCTTCCTGGTGCAGCACTCTTGGATGCCGTGGGACGGTTGGGAGGGCAACGACAAGATCACCAAGAACGAGGACCGCGACACGCGCTCCCTCGACATCGTGCGCGCCGCGAATTTCAAGTGGCGCACCAACCTCGAAGCGCAGATCACCGCCTTGAACAAGGGCCTCGGTCGCGACGCCGTGCGCATCGTTCCCGTCGGCGACGCCGTGTTGAAGCTGCGCGAGCTCATCGCGGCGGGCAAAGCCCCCGCCCTCACCAAACAGACCGACCTCTTCACCGACCTCATCGGCCACGGCAAAGCGCCCGTGCTGGCGCTGGCCACCTACTGCAATTTCGCCTGCATCTATCGGTTGTCGCCCGTCGGCCTGCGCGACAGCGATCCCGCGCTCGACAAGCTCAGCCCCGAGCTGAAGCCGCTCTTGCAGCAAATCGCCTGGGACACCGTCACCGCCTATCCGTTCTCCGGCGTTGCCGCCAAGCCATCCTCCCCGAAATGAAAACGCTCCATCTCCTCTGTGTTCTCGGTGCCCTCTGCGGTGAAGCCCTCGCCGCGGAGACACGCGACCTCATCCTCATCGCCGGCCAGTCCAATGCCGTTGGCTACGATGCCAAGCCATCTGAGCTGCCCGCTGATCCGTCCGATCAGCAAGTTCTCTTCTGGTGGCGGGCGGGCGACCCGCCGCCGGATGAGTTCGACACCACCAGCGGAGGCAAGTGGACGCACCTTCAACCGCAGCCCAAGGGCAATCCAGCGCCCAAGACCAAAGGCCCGCGCCAGTATGGCAACTTCGCTGGTGCCACCGGTGGTTTTGGTCCCGAAATCGGCCTCTCCCGGGCGCTCGTGGCCAGGGAAAAGAAGCCGCTCGCCATCGTGAAGGCGGCGTGGAGCGGCACCGGCATGGCGCAGGACTGGAACCCAGTTGATCCCGGGTCTGGCGGTTCCTGCTACCGCGCGCTGGTAGCCGAGACCAAGGCCGCCATCGCTGCCGCGAAGGCGCAAGGCATCACCCTCCGTCTCCGTGCGCTGGCCTGGGTGCAGGGCGAGAGCGACGCAAATGCCAACGCTGCCCCGCGCTACACTCAGGCACTCGGCGACATGATCGCTGCCCTGCGCAAGGAACTGGATGCCCCGCAGTTGGTCGCGCTGGTGGCGGTGAACACCCAGTTCGGCGGCGGCAAGAACGCCTTCATGCCAAAGATTGTCGAGGCGCAGCAGGCGCTTGCCGCCAAGGATCCGCGCTGTGCCTATGTGGACACGGCCTCCGCCACCCTGGCGAACAGCGCGCACTTCGACACGGCGGGCACGCTCGACGTTGGCCGGCGCTTCGCCGAGGCCCTGCTCGCCTTCGAGGCCAGGTCCGCGCCGGCAAAATAAACTGCGGTGGCGGTTCGGTTCTGGAGCGGGGTTGCACTGACCGGGCCAGCCGCTAACCTTGCCCCATGATGATTTCACGCCGTGATCTGCTGGTGGGGACTGGGCTCCTCACCGTCCGCTCCCTGACTGCCGCCGAGGCGGCCGCGCCGTTCCCGGGCAAGAAGTCCGTCTGGAATGGCTACGACCGCTACGATTTCCAAGTGGACGGCAAGAACCTGCTGATCGTCACTCCCAAGCAGGCCGCGCCCGGCAAACCGTGGGTCTGGCACGGCGAGTTCTTTGGCCACAAGCCCGCGCCGGACATCGCCCTGCTGGGCCGCGGCTTTCACATCGTTTACCTGAGCGTGCCGAACATGCTGGGCTGTCCGGATGCGGTGGAACATTGGAACAAGGCCTACGCCGAGCTCACAGGGAAATACGGCTTCGCGAAGAAAGCCGCGCTCGTGGGCCTGAGCCGGGGCGGGCTCTATTGCTACAACTGGGCGGCGGCGAACCCTGACCAAGTGGCCTGTCTTTACGGCGATGCGCCGGTGTGCGACTTCAAGAGCTGGCCCGGCGGCAAAGGGAAGGGGAGGGGCAGCAAGGGCGACTGGGCGCTAGTGCAGAAGGTGTTCAAGTTTCCGGACGAGGCGGCGGCGCTGGCCTATAAAGGCAATCCGGTGGACAACCTCGCCCCGCTGGCGAAGGCGAAGGTGCCGCTGCTGCACGTCTTCGGGGATGCGGACGACGTGGTGCCATGGGAGGAAAACACCGGGTTGATCGCGGAGCGTTACAAGGCGCTGGGCGGCGACATCACGCTGATTCGCAAACCGGGAATCGGCCACCATCCGCACGGGCTGGAGGATTCCACGCCCATCGTGGAGTTCATCGCCCGGCACGCGAAGCGCTGAACGGTCGCTTGGGATGGTCCAAAGTGGGCGACAGGCTCTAAGCCGTCAGCTTGAGCGCCTTCACGGCCTCCACCGCGAGTTCCAGTGCACCATCGGGGTTCAGGCCGAGCCAGAACATTCCGACGATGCAGACGAGAAGCGCGAATTTGGTCGGGAGCGAGACCGGGATGGGGGAAAGATCGGTCGCACCCTTGCTCCAGTAAATCGCCTTCACCACGCCGAAGTAGTAGTAGAGCGAGATGAGGACGCCGACGACAGCAACGGCGAACAGCCAGTAGTAGGCGTGCCAGCGAACGCCTTCGGCGATGACGGCCTTGAGCAGAAGGAATTTCCCGAAGAAGCCTGCGAGCGGCGGGATGCCCGCGAGGGAGACCATCGCGAGCGTCAGCGACGTGGCCAGCAGCGGGGAGCGTTGCGCGAGACCAGCAAGCGAGGAGATGTCTTCCGCGCCCGCCTGCTGCACGACCACGGCAATGACGGTGAAGGCCGCCAGCACGGTGAAAAGATAGCCCGCGAGATAGTAGAGCACGGCGGAGGAGCCGGCTTTGTTCATCACGGCGAAGCCGAGCAGCAGGTAGCCCGCGCTGGCGATGCTGCTGTAGCCGAGCAGGCGCTTGAGGTTGCGCTGCGGGATGGCGCAGAGGCTGCCGTAGAGAATCGTCGCGGCGGCCATCGCCATGAGGAGCTTCTCCAAGTTGAAGGCGAGGTCGGGAATCGCGGTGCCGAGCAGGCGCATGAGCAGCACAACGCCCGCAGCCTTCGAGCCGACGGAGAGGAAGGCGGTCGTGGGCGTGGGCGAGCCTTGATACACGTCGGGCGCCCAGATTTGAAACGGCACGGCGGCCATCTTGAAGCCGAGTCCCACGAGCACGAGCAGGATGCCGGCGGTGAGCAACGGCTTGTGGCCGAGCGCGGAGTTGTTGGTGAGTTTGTCGGCCAGATCGTTGAAGTTCATTGTGCCGCTCGCGCCGAAGATGAGCGCGATGCCATAGACGAGGAAGCCGGAGGAGAGCGCGCCGAGGATGAGATACTTGACCCCGGCCTCCAGTGACTCCACCCGGCGGCGGAGGAAGCTGACCAGCACGTAAAACGTGACGGTAATCAGCTCCAGCGAGACGAAGAGCAGCATGAAGTCGTTCGCCGATGCGGCGAACATCATGCCGGCCAGCGCGAACAGGATGAGCGCGAAGAACTCCGACTGCCCGGCATCGAAGCGGTCGCTGAATTCGGTCGCCATGAGCAGCACCAGCAGCGCGGCGAGGAGGAAGAAGCGCTTGAACCACAGCGCAAGGCCGTCGAGGACGTAGGCGTTGCCGAAGGCGTAGAGCGTCTCGGTGCCGTCGAACGCGAAGAAGCTGTAGAACAGCACAACCGCGACGCCGAGCACCGCGCCGAAGCCGAGCGTGCGGCGGTCCTTGGCCGGCGTGAACCAGTCCTGCACCAACACGACCAGGCCGAGGATCACCACGGCGAGTTCGAGGACAATGAGAGAGGCGTTCATTCAGCGGTCAAAGTTATCTCGGCTGCACGGCGCGTTGCTTGGCTTCGCCGACGGCCTTCTTCACGTCGCTGGGGCGCGGTGCTTTGTCGGCGGTCTTCGCGTTGGCCATCGTGAGGATGGCGGCGACGCTGGGTTGAATCTTGTCGGTCAGCAGGCGCGGCCAGACGCCGAGCAGCAGCAGCGCGGCGAGCAGGAGGACGAAGGGCACCTTCGCCCACGCGCTGGCGTCCTTGAGCGCGGCCCACTCGGACTTTTCCGGGCCGTGCAGGATGTTGCGGACGGCGCGCAGCATGTAAACCGCACCGATGATGAGCGCGCCCCAAGTGGCGAGCGTGGTCACGAGCGGAAACGCGCGCCACGAGCCGAAGAGCACCATCGCCTCGCCGACGAAGTTCGCGAAGCCCGGGAGGCCGCAGCCCGCGAGCATCGCCATCACGAGTGCGGCACCGAGGAAGGGAATTTGCCGCAGCAAACCACCGAGTTTCTCCATCTCCAGCGTGCCGGTCTTCTCACGAAGCGCGCCGCTCAGGCCGAAGGTCAGCGCCGCGAGGAACCCGTGTGCGACCATCACGACGACCGCGCCGGTCACGCCCACAAGGCTCAAGCTCGCGATGCCGAGGAAGATGAAGCCCATGTGCGCGACGCTGGAGTTGCCGATGAGCAGGTTCAAATCCTTCTGCCGCATCGCGACGAGGCCGCAGTAAACGATGTTGCCGAGGCAGAGGAAGGCGAGGATTTCCAGCCACGCCGCCGCGCCGTCGGGCATGAGCGGGATGCCGACGCGCAGCAGACCGTAAAGGCCGAACTTCTTCAGCACGCCCGCGTGGAGCATGGCGGTGGCGGTCGGTGCGGAGCCGTAACCAAGGGGCGCCCAAGTGTGGAAAGGCCAGAGCGAGACGAGGATGCCGAAGCCGAAGAGCAGCAGCGGGAAAATGAGCGACTGCGCCGCGAGCGGCAGCGGGCGGGCCTTCACAGCCTTGGTCAGCTCTACGATGTCGAACGTGTTCGCGCCGGACTGGATGTAGAGGGCGATGAGGCCGGCCAGTGCGATGAGCGCGCCGAGGCTGAGGTAAATGGTGATTTTGAAGGTCGCGTAGTTGCGGTTCTCACCGTGGCCCCAGACGCCAATCATGATGAAGGTCGGCACCAGCGCCAGCTCGTGGAAGAAGTAGAAGAAGAACAGGTTCAGCGACGCGAAAGCGCCGAGGATGCCGCCGGTCATCACGAGTAGCAGGATGTAATACTCCTTCTCCAGCCGCTTGATTTCACGCGACACGCATGCGGCGGCGAACGCCACGATGGCCCCCATCACGATGAGGCCGAGGTTGATGCCGTCCACGCCAAGGTGCCAGCCGATGTCGAGCTTCAGGGCGGAGACGCTCACCCACGCATGCTTCTCGACGAACTTGAAGCCGTTCTCCACGGGCGCGGCGTTGTATTTGGCGAACAGCGCGAGCGCGAGCAGCATCGAGGCGAGCGTCGCGCCAAGCGTGACCAGTCGGATGACGAACTTGTAGTTGCGCGGGATGCACAGGACCACCAGCGCGGCCAGCAGCGGGAGGAGGAAGATGGCGGAGAGCAGCGACATGGCTTAGTGAGCGGGCGATTGAAGGAGAAGCTGCCACGCCAGCACCAGCACGACGCCGGCGGCGAAGAGGAAGGCGTAGGTTTGCAGGCTGCCGGTCTGCACGAGGCGCAGGGCGCGGCCAAACAGTTCGGTGGTCCCGTGCGTGCCGCGCACCAGCAGGCCGGCGATAATCCAGCGGTCAACCCAGTCCGCGACGCGCGCGAGCGTCTCCTGCGTGACGGAGATGAACCACTCGTAAAGCTCGTCGAAGTAGAAGCGGTCGCGGGCCAGCTTCGCCAGCACGCCGATTTTCTCCGGCAAACGGTCGCGGTCGGCGTTCAGGTAGAGCGCGCGGGCGAGTTGATAGCCGGCCACCACCGCGAGCAGGCCGAAGCTAGCGGCGAAGATGTTGTGGTTGAACGGCGCGAAGAGGTTTTCCAGAAAGCCGCCGTCGTGCAGCGGGTGTTCGCTGGGAAAGAGCTTGCCGATGTAGGCGTCAATGCCCACGGCTCCGGCCAGCAGTGTCGGCACGGCGAGCACGACGAGCGGCCAGGTCATCACGCCGGCCGATTCGTGTGCGTGGCTGGCTTCCTCGCTGCGGGCGTTGCCGCAGAACGCTACCAGCACGAGGCGGCTCATGTAGAACGTCGTCAGGCCCGCGACGAACACGCCGAGGACGAAGAGCGGAATGTTTTTGTGCTCCAGCGCGGCGGCGAGGATGGCGTCCTTGCTGAAGAAGCCAGCGAACGGCCACACGCCGCAGAGCGCGAGCGTGCCCCAGCGGAACGTCCACCAAGTGCGCGGCATGGCGTCGCTCAGGCCGCCCATCTTCCAGATGTTCTGCTCGTGGTGGCAGGCGTAAATCACCGAGCCGGCCCCGAGGAAGAGCAGCGCCTTGAAAGCCGCGTGCGTGGTGAGGTGGAACATCGCGGACTGCGGTGAGTGAAGTCCGACGGCCATCACCATGTAGCCGAGCTGTGAGAGCGTGGAGTAGGCGAGGATGCGCTTGATGTCGTTTTGCTGGAGCGCCATGACCGCCGCGAGCAGCGCGGTGAAGCCGCCAATCCATGCGATGAACTCCAGCGCGTGCGAGCCGGGGATGTTGAGCAGGAAGAAGATGCGGCAAAGCATGAACACGCCGGCGGCGACCATCGTGGCCGCGTGAATCAGCGCGCTGACGGGCGTGGGGCCTTCCATCGCGTCCGGCAGCCAGACGTGCAGCGGGAACTGCGCAGACTTGCCCATCGCGCCCATGAAGAGCAGCAGGCCGACGAGCGTGACGAGGACGTTCGGGTGAACAATCCACCAGCTCGTGGACTGGAAGATTTTCCCCAGCGGCTCGGCGAGCACGGAGAAACCGGCGGCCTTGTCCGCGAGCCGCCCGCCCAGTTCAACGGCGCTGGCCAGTTCGGTGAAGTTCACTGAGCCAAGCGCGGCCCAGGTGAGGATGATGCCGAGGATGAAGCCGAAGTCGCCCACGCGGTTGGTGAGAAAGGCCTTCTTCGCGGCGTCGGCGGCGGAGTTCTTCTCGAACCAGAAGCCGATGAGCAGGTAGCTGCTCACGCCGACCAGTTCCCAGAACACGAACATCATGAAGAGGTTGTTCGCGAGCACGATGCCGAGCATCGAGAAGGTGAAGAGGCTCAGGCTGGCGAAGTAGCGGCTGTAGCTGCGGTCGCCCTGCAGGTAGCCGCGCGAGTAGATGTGAATCATCAGCCCGACGCCGGTGACGACGAGGAGCATGAGCTTGGAGAGCGGGTCGAGCAGCAGGCCGAAGGAAACTTTCAGGTCGCCGACAGAGAGCCAGTTGAAGTTCGCTTCAATCGCCTTGTCGCCGGTGAAGGCGAAGATGCCGAGGCTCAAGGCGAAGCCGAGGGCAATCGCGCCGATGGAGAGTTGGGCGCTGAATTCTTCGTCCTTCTTCCAAAACAGCGTGATGCCGATGGCGGCCAGCAGCGGCAGCAGCAGCACCAATAGCGCGGTCGTTCCGGCGATGCTCGAAGTGGGTTCCATGTCAGAGTTTCAGCGAGGTCAGGTCCTCCACGTGCGCGGACTGGCGCTTGCGGTAGAGCGCGACGATGAGCGCGAGGCCCACGGCGACTTCTGCCGCCGCGACGGTGATGATGAAGAAGACCATCATCTGGCCGGTGAGGTTTTCGTTGAAGCGCGAGAAGGCGACGAGCGCGAGGTTGGCGGCGTTGAGCATCAGCTCCAGCGACATGTAGATGACGAGGACGTTGCGCCGCAGGATGACGCCCAGCAGCCCGAGGCAGAAGAGCATCGCGCTGACGGTGAGGTAGTGTTCGAGGCCGACGTGCATCAGAGGGGAGAGGATAGAGGATAGAAAATAGAGGATAGACAGAACGGCAGCGGCGCGTGCGCGACTCTATCTTCTATCCTCAATCCTCTATCCTCTTGTTTCATGGCTCGTTTCACTTCAGCTCCTTCTTGCTCAGGAGAATCACGCCCACCATCGCCACGAGCAGGAGGACGGAGACGATTTCAAAGGGGAGGAGGAACTGGCCCTTGGTGAAGAGTTCGAGGCCGAGCGCCTTGGTGTCGCCGATGACGCGGGGGTTGGCGGCTTGGTTGAGGTCCCCGCCCCAGATGGTGCGCGTGAGCAGGAAGCCCAGGCCCAGAACCGCGCCCGTGCCGGTCACGATGCCGAAGAGGTTTATCTTCCGGCGCTGCTCCTCCTTGAGGTCGAGGAGCATGATGACGAAGAGGAAGAGCACCATCACCGCGCCCGCATAGAC
>Ga0255093_1000577_pt1 | contig 16072 bp, 13 predicted proteins | sample Colum_Law_RepA_8_2_FD_188437 | JGI IMG/M metagenome (GOLD analysis project Ga0255093, IMG submission 188437) | Freshwater microbial communities from Columbia River, Oregon, United States - Colum_Law_RepA_8d | ecosystem: Environmental > Aquatic > Freshwater > River | place: USA: Oregon...
GGGGAACACTTCCTGGAAGTCGCCGCGCCGGCCACGGATGTTGCGGAAGTGGACGGCGAAGATTTTTCCGCGCCGGCCAAAGTAGCGGATGACCTCGCCGATTTCGCGCGCCGGGTCAGAGAGCATTTCGCAGATGGTGCCCTGGCAGAAGAGCAGGCCGTGGTAGGGATTCTCCTCGATGCTGAGGTAGCGCTGGAGCTCCGCGAAGGTGCCGGGCACGCGGTCCACACCCCAGAAACCGCGCGGCCACGGCGGGTCCGGCGGGTGCATGGCCAGGCGGACCTTCGCGGCGGCGGCGGCGGGCACGATGCGTTTCAGGAGGTAGGCGATGCGTTCCCACATGACTTCCGCCGGCGGGCCGAGGCGCTCGCGCGGGGCGTTAGTCAGCTTGAGCGCGTCGGCTTCCTTCCAGGTGTCGTAGTAGGTGCCGCCGCGACCGGGGGCCTTGAGATCCGTGCGGTAAGTCTCGGTGGGGCCGCGGTAAATGCCGGTGGCGATGTTGTAGTGGAGCGCGGGGATGCCCGCCTCGCCGGCGGCGCGGATGTTGGCGCACATCGTGTCCAAGTCACGATCGCGCGCGGGGCTGAGGCCCAGGAGGATGTTGTCGAACGAACCGGGTAACGGGAGCATCTCCACGGCGATGCCGGACTGGGCGACGCGTTCGCGCACCGCCACCAAATCCGCCACGCTCCAGCGTCCGTCTGCATCGGGCTTGGGTGGCGAGGCCATGATGTGGGCCACGCCGTAGCGTTGGTAGTAGAGCAGGGACGCATCATTCGACCCCCACATCTGGCAGCCGAGCACGAGGCGGCCCGGCTCCGGCGGGGCAGCGGCCGGACGCGGAGGATGCTGGGCTTGGGGGGCGGGCGCGGCACCGCTGGGGAATGCCTGAGCCAAGGCGGCGGCACCCACGGCGGACAGGAGCTGGCGACGGGTGCCGGGTAGGGAGCGGGGATTGTTCATTGTGGCTGGGCCGGCGTTCGACGGCCCATCGGCCAAGGGTATTTCAATCGTGCGTGGCCGCGCCGGCTGATTTATTTGCCGTGCAGTCTGGAATTGTCGCCGGGATTCGCGGACACTCGCCCGCGAACGAACTTACCTGCCATGAAAGCTGTGATCCTCGCCGCCGGCAAAGGCACGCGCATGCGTGACCTCACCAACGAAATCCCCAAGCCCATGCTCAAGGTGCAGGGCAAACCCATCCTCCAGCACATCGTCGAGGGCCTGTTGAGCGTGGGCATCCGGGAGTTCTGCATCGTCACCGGCTGGCACGCGGAGGTGGTGGAGGATTTCTTTGGCGATGGTTCCAAGTTTGGCGCGCGCATCAGCTACGTGCGTCAGGTCGTGCAGGACGGCACCGGCAAGGCCCCGGAGCTGGCGAAGGCTTTTGCGGGAAATGAACCCTTCCTGCTCACCTACGGCGACATCCTCGTGAAGCCGGAGACCTACGCGGACATGCTCAAGCGCTGGCACGGCGGGAAGTTCTCCGGCCTCGTCACCGTGACGGGCAGCGAAGACGTGACCAAGGGCGGGCTGTTCTTCTTCGACGCGGCCTTCTGCCTGAACCACCTCGTGGAGAAGCCCAGCCAGGCCCAGCTCGCGGAGCTGCGCGCCCAAGGCTGGCTGAAGCCCGGGGCCACCGCCTGGTATAACGCCGGCATCTACCTCTTCGACCCGGTGATCTTTGAGTTCACCGCGCGGTTGCAGAAATCCCCGCGCGGGGAATACGAGCTGACCGACGCGCTGACGGCCATGCTCGCCGCGAAGCATCAACTGGCCGGCCTGCAAATCGCCGGCCGCTGGGTGGACGTGCGTGATCCGGAAGTGCTGGCGTCGTTGCAGGAGTAGTCCTTCGAGCGACTTCTCACATCTTCTGCTAAGAAAGCAAAAGCGGCGGTCCGTGGACCGCCGCTTCGCGTTTCAAGTTGGGTTGCCGCCGGGCTCAGGCCGCCGGAGCCGGAGCGCTCGCCGGGACTTCCTCGACGTGCGCCTGGAGCTGGAGGAAGTCGAGCACCTTGCCCACGATGATCTGCTCGTGGATTTCACCGAAGCCGCCACGCTCCTCCAGTTGCTTGATGAGCTTCTGGATGGGCATCTGGTATTGCTGGGCCATGCCCTGCACGCGTTCGAGGATTTCCTGCTGCTCGACCTTGATGCCTTCCTTCTCCGCGATGCGGTTGAGGATGAACATGGCCTTCACGCGGTCCTTGGCGCTGGCATTGGCGTTGGCGAAGATGACATCCTTCTGCTGCTCGATGGCTTCCTTCGGAATGCCGCGCTGCTGGTTTTCCTGCACGATGTTGTAAACCACGTTGCGGGTCTCCTGCAGGACGATGGACTCAGGAAGCTCAAATTGCACCTTGCCCAGCACGGCCTGGATGAGCTGGTCACGAACGGAGCGCGAAGCCTTGGTGTTGCGGTCGGCTTCGAGATCGGCGCGGATGCCGGCCCGGAGCTGCTCCAGACTTTCGGCCTTGAAGGACTTGGCGAACTCATCGTTCACCTCGGGCAGCACCCGCTCCTTCACCTGCACCAGTTCGACATCATACACCCCCTGCTTGCCCACGAGCTGGGCCGCGACGAAGTCCGCGGGGAACGTCACGTTCACCGTGCGCTTCTCTCCCGCGTTCATGCCGTGCAACTGCTCGGTGAAGCCGGGGATGAACTGACCCGCCTCGCAGCGGATCCAAAACGCCTTCTGCTCGGTGAGGCCGCGCGCGGTGGGTGCGGTCTCGGTGATGGGCTTGCCATCGCAGGTGCCCGTGTAGTTCACCACGGCGATGTCACCGGCCGCGACCGGGCGGGCGACGTCCTTGTAATCCGTGCGCTGCTCGCGGAGAACATTGAGCGCCTGGTCCACATCGGCATCGGTGATGAGCACGATCTCGCGCTTCACCGCCAGGCCCTTGTATTCAGGCAGCTCGAACTCCGGCTGGGTCTCCACCGTGGCGGCGAACTGGAGGGACTGGCCGCGGCCGAATTGAATCTCCTCAATGTCCGGATGGACGGCCGGGCGGATCTTCTGCTGTTCCAGGGCCTTCTGGTAAGAGTCCGGGATGAGCTTCTTCTTGACCTCTTCCTCGATGCGGGAGCCGAAGCTCTTGAGCACCAGGTCACGAGGGGCCTTGCCGGCGCGGAAACCGGGCAGTTGGGCGTGGCGTTGGAACTCCTTGGTGACGTTGGCAAAAGCGGCATCCACTTCGGCGGCGTCCACTTCCACGCGCAGGAGCTTTTTGCACGGGGCGAGATTTTCGACGGTTACGTTCACGGCGGTTCCTGTTTTGTTTGCGATTAGTAAGCCGCGCCTGGGCCGAACACTTCGGCCTGTGGCGAGGCAAAGAGCTGGGCAGCCTAGGAAGGCGGCACAAACCCGTCAAGCCCGCCCGACGTGCTTTTGCCGGGCTGGTCCGGCGGCAAAACCGTTGACCCCCATTTCGGTTGCCAGCATATTCCACGCGGCGTTTCGGCCAGGGGAAACCAAAGCCCGCAGCATGATCGAAACTCCACCTGAGCAGACTTGAACTGAAATTTGACCATGAAACTCGACGAACTGTATTCCTCGCTGACCATCAAAACGGGCGCAAAGCTCGCCCTCATCGTGCTCGACGGCCTCGGTGACATCGCCACCGCCGCCACCGGCAACATGACCCCGCTGGAAGCCGCCTCCACGCCCAATCTGGATGCGCTGGTGAAGTCCGGCTGCGCCCAGGGCCGCATGATCCCGGTCGCCCCCGGCATCACCCCTGGCAGCGGCCCCGGCCACCTCGGGCTGTTCGGTTATGACCCCTTGGAGTTCGAGGTCGGGCGCGGCGTCATCGAGGCGCTCGGCCTGGGCATGGAGCTGAAGGCCGGCGATGTCGCTGCGCGCGCGAACTTCTGCACGCTCGACAAGAAGGGCATCGTCACCGACCGCCGTGCGGGCCGCATCGCCACCGAAGTCTGCGAAGAACTGTGCGACTTGCTCACGAAGAAGATTAAGCAGATCGGCGACACGCAGGTCATCGTCAAAGCGGGCAAGGAACACCGCTTCGTGGTCATCTTCCGGGGCAAGGGCCTTGAGGGGCCAATCAGCTCGACTGATCCGAACCGCGAGGGCTTGAAGCTCGTGGAAGCGAAGCCCGAGGACCCCAAGAACGCGAAGCAGAAGAAGACGGCGAAGCTCATCGCCGAGTTTTACAAAAAGGCGCTGCCCGTCCTGGCCAGCCATCCCAAGGCCAACGGCTTCCTCATGCGCGGCATCGCCCACCAGCCGGAGATTCCGACCTTCGAGCAACGCTACCAGCTCAAGCCCGCCGCGCTCGCGGTCTATCCGATGTATAAGGGCCTCGCGCAGCTCGTGGGCATGACGAAGGTCGAGGGCCCGCAGACCATCGCCGAGCAGTGCCAGCGCTACGTCGCCGAATACGACAACTACGACTACTTCTTCCTCCACTACAAATACACGGACAAATTCGGCGAAGACGGCAACTTCGAGGCGAAGAAACAGGCCATCGAGGATTTCGACGCCGCGCTGCCGATCCTGCTCGCGAAGAAGCCCGACGTGCTGGTCATCACCGGCGACCACTCGACCCCCTGCGCGATGAAGGGCCACTCCTGGCATCCGCAACCCGTGCTGCTGCACAGCGCGTGCAGCGGCTCGGACAAGCTCGACCGCTTCACCGAGACCGGCGCGAACATGGGCTCGCTCGGCATTTTCGAGGCGAAGTATCTCATGCGCCTCATGCAGGCGAACGCCAAGATGTTCGACAAGTTCGGGGCCTAGACCGGCGCGGCCGCAAACGCGCGGATCACGGCCAGCTCCGCCTCGCCCGCGATGGTGTGCTCCTTGGCGAACTCACGCCATTCGATCTGCAAGCCCGCGTCGCGCAGGAGTTGGGCTTGGGCGTGCGTCCGGCTGATCGGAATCAGCGGATCATAGGTGCCATGCGTCAGCAGCACCCGTTGCTGCGCGGCCACCGGCGGCATCTCGCGCAGCAGCCGCTCGGGCTCATGCACATAGCCGCTCACGCCGATCAGACCGGCCAAGCGATGCGGGTAGCGCAGGCCGGTTTCCAGCGTCATCAGGCAGCCTTGGGAGAATCCGAACAGCAGCGTCTGCTCGGTCGGGAAGCCGCGTTCCCGGAGCGAGTCCAGCAGCTCAAAGAGCAGCTTTCTGCTCCGCAGCACGCCCGGCGCGGCATCGCCCGGCAGGTCATACCACGACCAGCCGCCGTAGTATTCGTCCGGTGCGTTTACCAGCAGGTAGTTCAACGCGGCCAAACGCATCGCCTCCGGGAGCCAACGGTAACCATCCATGCTGTCGCCCAGCCCATGCAGCACGACCATCAGTCGGCGGGAATCCGTCTGCACAGCGGGAATCAGTTCAGTGGTCAGCATGGCGCTGGTGTAACCCGCCGTGCGCGGACCTGAAAGCGGAAGTTCACCAAACAGGACGACCGGCCGGCGCTCACGCGCTCAACACACTTTGCAGCCGGCCGAGGAACTCCAGCTCCCGCTGCTTGACGGAGATGACGGAGTTGTCCTGATGCCGCTGGTCGCGGCCGCCACCATGGAGCTCCTGCACCCGCGCCGCGAAGAAGGGCTTGGGACTGGCAGCGGACAGCATTTCCGTCTTGAGCACCTCCTGCCAGTGCGGGATGCGCGCGAGCAGATCGGCGGCGTCCTTGGGCTGGTAGGTTTCCATCAGCTTGAGCAGTGCGAGCAGATCGTCGCGGCGGTAAAAATCCTCGCTGGTCGCCGCCAGCAGATAGCGGAACAGAACGGCGCGACGCGGCTCCTTGCTCCAGATGCCGCGCCGGGCCAAGGCCTTGAGCAGCGCCCGGTCCTCAGCGGGCGGGAGCGAAGAGAGCAGCTTGCCGAGCGGATCGGGCAGCACCACATCCAGGTTCAACCGCGTGACAAACCGCTCCACCGTGACCTCGCGCAGGCGCAACGCATGCGGCACCCCATCCTCCGTCACCAGCCGCGCCACCGTTGGTCGCGCCACCAGCAGCCGGACCAGCGCCGGCCATTCGGCAGCGGGCAGCGTCTGCCGGTCGAGCAAATCGGAAAAGACCGCCTGCCGGGCCAGGGCCGGCGTGAACTGCGCCGAAAACATCAGATCAATCTCGTAGTCCTCCAGCGCCTCCAGCTCGCGGCTGAAGAACTCGCCCAGCGCATCGCGGCTCACCGAGCAATGGGACGCCAGATGATCCACCACCTGTTTGAGCAGGGGTTGCGGCCTTTCCAACTCCGCCGCCACGGCGTCCACGAATGCTTGCATGCGGGCAGTATGCGGGGGAGCAATGCCATTGCAACCGTGCAGGGAGATTGGCCGGCCATGGGCGCGGCGCGAAATGGGGATTGCGCCCATCCGCCCGGCGTGGACAATCCACGTCACGGCTCGGGACGTAGCTCAGCCTGGTAGAGCACTTGGTTTGGGACCAAGACGTCGCAGGTTCAAATCCTGTCGTCCCGACCACTCCTCTCACTTCACCGACTCAGACACGCCCGCCGCTCCGTGCGCCGGTTTCGGCTCCTGCCACAATAACATCAGCGCCACGTAGCCAATCAGCGGGGTCAGCCCCGCCAGCGCGATGCCTTCGTTGAACGAGCCCGTTTGATCGGCCAGCCGGCCAAAGAACTTCTGACACGGCGAAGACGTGGCCCACGCCACAGTGCCGAGAATGCCAGTGACTTTGCCCTGATGCTTCGTGCTCAGCTCCTGGCTGAAGGAGTAGTAGCACGGGAACAAACCCAGCGAGGCCGCCGCTACCACGAGCAGCACGCCTAGCAATGCCCACCCACGCGGCAGCACCGCTGCCAGCGCAGTCAACGAGGTCATGAGCGCGCAGACGCCAAAGACCGTCGCGCGAGAGCGGTGAACATCCCAGCCGCGCTTGACGAGCCACAACGCCGCCGCGCCCGCCGCGAGACACCCGATGTCCGTGGCGATGTAGTAGAGCGAGTTGAAGCGCAGCGCGTCGGCCTCCGGATAGCCCTTGCCTTCGATGAGAAACTTCGGCAGCCACGCGCGGACGATCTGCCAGCAGACGTTGATGGCCGCCACCACGACCACCAGCGCCCAGAACCGGCGGTCGGCGAAGACCGAGACGAAGGGTGCTTCGCTGGGGGTCGGTTGGGACGAAGACTTTTCCGATTCCGGGCTTGTCCCGGTGAAATCCCGCTCCTTCAGCAACGCAAACCATCCCACCACCCAAAGCAAGCCGATGGCTCCAATCACGAGAAACGGCTGCCGCCACACGCCCGGTTCCGTGCGCCCGGCCAGCATGAGCGACATGACCAAGGGGGTGATGATCGCCCCGATGCTCGCGCCGCTTTGCAGCACGCTGTTGCCCATCGTGCGCTCCTCACGTGCCAGCAGGCGCTGCGTGGTCTTGAGCGCGCACGGCCAGTGGCCAGCCTCGAAAAAACCCAGCAGCGTGCGGCAGATCAGCAGTCCTTCGTAGTCCTTCACCAGTCCGGTGAAGAAGCCCATCGCCGACCAGCCGAGCACGAGCGCCGGGTAAAGCCAGCGCACGCTCCAACGATCCGCCACGCAGCCCCAGAGAAACGCGCCGACCGCAAACGCGTAGCCAAAATACATCTCCACATCGCCATACTGCTCCTGCTTGAGCTTGAACTCCGTGGTCACGCGCGTCGCCACGTTCGGCAGCGTCTGCCGGTCCATGTAGAGCAGCATCGACGCGAAGAGCAACAGACCGCAGACGAGCCACTTCCAATGCGAAGGGCGTGCAGTGTTGGTGGAAGTCACGGAGAACGGACGGTGATCCAGAGGAACTGTTCAGCTCAAAACCAGCGCATGCCGAAAGGCGCAAGCCCTCGCCGCCGAGCGTTCTTCCAGCACGCAACAGAACGGCAACGCGCGACCGAGACTATAACCTGACCGCGAAGCCATTTGCGCGACGGCGGAAGGGATTGACTTCACTCCGGCTGCTGTGTGCAATTCGCGCGTTCCATCCGCCTGCGGGCGCAAGCGCGCGGACGCGTGGAGCCTCTGCCGGGACGGAGTGCCGCTCCGGCCTTCGGCCAACAGACACAACGCAAACATCACACTATGGCAAAGAAACAACTCCGCATCGGCCTCATCGGCTACGGCTTCATGGGCCGCGCCCACTCCAACGCCTTCGCCCAGGTCGGGCACTTCTTCCCCAGCGAGCACGAGATCGTGCTGCAGGCCGTCTGCGGCCGTGACGCCGCCGCCGCGCAGGCGTTTGCAGACAAGTGGGGCTACAAGTCCATTGAGACCGACTGGAAGAAGCTCATCGCGCGCGAGGACATTGATGTCATCGACATCGCCACGCCGAACAACCTCCACGCCGAGCAAGCCATCGCCGCCGCCAAGGCCGGCAAGATGATCCTCTGCGAGAAGCCCCTCGCGCTGAACGGCAAGGAAGCCGAGAAAATGGTCGCCGCCATCAAGAAGGCCGGGGTCGCCAACATGGTCTGGTATAACTACCGCCGCTGTCCCGCCGTCACTCTGGCGAAGGAGCTGATCGACGCGGGCAAACTCGGCCGCGTATTCCACTACCGCGCGAACTTCCTCCAGGACTGGACCATCAACCCCGAACTCCCGCAGGGCGGCACCGGCCTCTGGCGGCTTGATGCCAAGGTCTCCGGCAGCGGCGTCACTGGCGACCTGCTCGCGCATTGCATTGACACCGCGATGTGGCTCAACGGCGGCATCAAGAACGTCAGCGCGATGACGGAAACCTTCGTCAAGGAGCGCAAACACAACCTCACCGGCAAGGTCGAGAAGGTGAGCATTGACGACGCCTGCGCATTCCTCTGCCGCTTCAACAACGGCTCGCTGGGCCTCTTTGAGTCCACCCGCTACGCCCGCGGCCACAAGGCGCTCTATACGTTCGAAATCAACGGCGAGCACATGAGCCTCAAATGGGATCTCCACGACCTGCACCGCCTCCAGATTTATGACCACAAGGATGTCGGAGCCGAGCGCGGCTGGAAGAGCATCCACGTGAGCGACGGCGACCACCCTTACTGCGGCAAGTGGTGGGTGCCCGGTCTCCAGCTCGGCTACGAGCACAGCTTTGTCCACGCGGTTGTGGAGTTCATCAAGAGCCTCGAAGCCGGCAAGGATGCCAGGCCGGACTTCAAGGACGGCCTCGCCACCGACTACGTCGTGGACGCCGTGCTCGCCTCCGGCAAGACCGGCAAGTGGGTGAAGGTCAAGCAGACGAAGTAGGCTTGTGGGTGGCGGCGGCGCTCACAGAGCGCCGCTACAAACAAAACGGGCGGCGAAGTCACCTTCGCCGCCCGTTTGCTTTGCAGATTGGAACTACGCCCCGGCGAGCATCGTCGAGAGTGCGGAGGAGTGGGCTTGCTCCCACTCGTGGAAGGCGACGACCAGCTTCTCGCGGGCCTCGCGGAAATCACGGGACAGCTCGTTGACCTTCTCGCGGGAGGCTTCGAGTTTCTTCTCCATCGCGCGACGGTATTCGATTTCGAGCTTCTCCCAGCGTTGGAAGGCTTCTTGCAGGCGGGCTTGGACGGCTTCCACTTGCAGGCGCACAGTCGCCGCCTGCCCGGCGGGGAGCGCGGCAAGCTTCATGGCAAGCTGGCGCTGTTGCTCGGTGATTTCCGCGTGGCGGATGCGCTCGGCGGGCACGCGGCGGAGCTGGGAAGTCATGCCTATCTTCGAGAGCAGCCAGATGGTCCACTTGGTCGGATCGAACTGCCAGGCCTTCACGCCGTTGCGGTAGTCGTGCTGGAAGGCATGATGGAAGTTGTGGTAGCCCTCGCCGAAGGTGAAGAAGGCCATGAACCAACTGTCCCGCGCGGAGCAGCGGTCCGAGTAGGGCTGGGTGCCGAGCGTGTGGCAGAGGGAATTGATGAAAAACGTCGAGTGGTGGACGAAGACAGTGCGCGCCACCCCCGCGATGAGGAACGCTCCCAGCGCGGCCTCCGCGCCACCCCAGAACCAGCCCAAAACCGCCGGCAGGACGAAACCCGCGACCACGCCGATCACCACGTAATACTTGTGCTGCCACCGCACGAGCGGGTCGCGTTCGAGATCCGGCACGCTGGCGTAGCTCGCTGGTTCGCCCAGCTTGAACATGATCCAGCCCATGTGCGCATGGAAGAAGCCCTTGGAGATGTCGTAGGGATCCTCCTCGTGATCAGTGTGCTTGTGATGCCGCCGGTGGTCGTCACACCAAGTCAGCGCGGAGTTCTCAAAGGCCGCCGCGCCGAAAATGAGGGTCAGCAACCTCACCGGCCACGACGCCTGAAAGGCATGGTGGGAGAACAGCCGGTGGTAGCCCATGGTGATGCTCTGCCCCGTCAGGATGAAGAACAGGAGGAACAGGCCGACATGGAACCAAGAAAGTCCGTAGTGCCACAGGTAAACAGGGACCGCCGTCAACGTGACCAGCAGGGTGCCAAGCAGAAACACCGTGTTATACCAGTTGACCGTTTGCCAAGTCATGCGAGTTCTAGCCATAATTTATCTTTCGTCGAACACTCTGACGACGGTTGAGACCAAACCCAAGAAAAAATCCTTCTCCTTTCTTGCCGCTGTGGGCCAAAGGAAGGCTCCCAACGACCAGCCGACATTGGGATTATCTCAGAACTTTATCGTCAGTTGCGCGGCCAAAAGCTGCTCCCCTTGCTGAATCGGTCCGTTTTCGTGCAGATAGCTGTATTGCAGCTTACCCTGTAAATGCCGGGTGAAACGATAGCCCACCGCCGTGTCCACCCGGAAAATATTTCGGTCCCAGTGCTGTGTCCCGCCCGCGCCGTCCGGCACCGTGTCGAAAAGCTGTTGGTTCCAGCGCACGGCGAGGAAGAGGTTGGGGGTGGCCTTGTATTTCGTCTCGATGAAGTAGGTGAAGGTGTCCGCGTTCCCCACGCGTGGCACTTGGAAGCGAGCGACCAAGGCCTCACCCCAAACCTGCCAGGCATGATGCGACCAAGAAATGTCAGCTCCGAGGGTCGTTTGCTTGAAGCTGTCCAGCCCATAGCCGGCCGGCAAGGTGCCCTGAGCCTGCGGCAGCAGGTAGGCTCCGTGGCTGGCGGACAGGCCGTAACTCCATGCCGCGCTGGGCGTGTGGCCGAGTCGGCAGGTGACGGTGGGGTTTTCCCAGCCTACCTGCTGCGCATCCCAAGCCGTCGGGCGGGAGGAAATGGCGGTGTTCTTCACCTCGACGGCATAATCGAATCCACCCCGCTGACCAAAGAGGCTGAACCCGCTGTTGTAGGCCGGCCCCCAAACTACAGGCACCCAGGTGGCCTTCTGGTCGGGCACTGTGCGTCGGCCTAGGAAGGCGGCGGGGGTGCCCGGAGCAGCTTGGTCCGTGATGGTGGTAACGTTCTCGTAGGCCAGCGGGGCAGTGATGAAGGGATTCTGCCACGTGTCATGGCGTTGCACCCACTTGCCGAAAACGGTGGCGAACTTGCCCGCCTGCACGCTCAGCCGCTCGTCTTCCCAAGGTGTCCAGCGCAGCAGATATTCGTCAAAGCGCGCATCCCCATCCGGCCTCAAGCGAGGATCGAACCCCCGATCCGCCCGAAATTGCACGAAAGTGTATAAGTGCGGCCCAACGTGTGCGTCGAGGAAGAGCGCGAGTCGGGGATTGAGAAAGTCGGAGTTGCCGAAGATCAGCCCGGGCGGGCGCTGGTCCACAAAATAAGCCTCCAAGTCCACCAACCCGCTGAGATCCGCCCGCACCAGCCCGCTGGGGGACTGATAACTGAAGGTGTCGTCCAGCTTTTGAAGCCACGCCTCCTGGGCCAGCGCGCTGCCGGTCAGCAGCAAGCCCATCAGCAGGGCGAAATAGCGACACGATCCAAGGGCCGGGCTCATGTGGTCATCGTGTGCCGTTGATTTGCTGACGGCAAATTCAATCCGGCTTCAGCCACCCGGAGGTCCTCGTCTCGACAATCACTTCTTCTTGGTCTGAAACGTCCGGCCATGGCCGGTGCTGGGCACGGTGATGGTGTAGCTTTCGCCCGTGTGGTTGACCGCGAGCTTCAGATGATGAGCGTCACACGCCTCGGCCTTGTCCCCGGCATTGGCGATGTGCTCTTTGGCGGTGTTGGTGTCCGGCTCGTTGCGAACATTCTCGTGCACCTGATAGATGGCGGCGGGCTTGACGCTGCGCAGAGCGGCGACGGCCTTGGGCATGGTGCCTTTGCGCGGACCATTGTTCATCACGGCCACGGTGGGCTCGATGGACTGGATGAGCAGCGGGTTGTTGCTTACGTCGAGGCCGTGGTGGTTGACCTGATACACGTCCACCTTGCCAACGACATTGTGCGGCACGACAAGCGATTGCTCGGTGCGGAGCGTGGCATCGCCGCCACTGAAGAAGCGGAAGCTGCCGTATTGCAAAAGCAGCACCACGGAGTTGGCGTTGTCCGACTTGTCCTCGGGTTGCGGCTGGGCATTGGCGGCCAGCGGGTTTTCGCGCCGCTGGTCCGGACGCGGTGCGATGACCTTCTGGTTGGCGCAAAGCACCCGGAGTTCAAGCTTGGGATTGCCGGGCACGGCGGGTTGCTGGAGGGGCACGAGGTCGCCCGCCTTGATGGTGACGCGCTTTTCCACCTTGGCCTCGCGGTAGGGCTTGCTCAGGAGCGGCCAGCGGGTGTCCTTGGCATTGCCATCGGGGCTGGTCACGGTCAGGCCCTTGTCATACAACGCGCCGATCGGCATGAGGTCGGCCAGCTCGGCCAGGCCGCCAAAGTGGTCGATGTGAAAGTGGGTGATGACCACATGGTCAATACGCTTCAGGCCAGCCACTTCCGTGGCCAGCTTGTGAATGCGCTTGGCGTCGCGGCCGCCAGGATTACCCGTGTCCACGAGCACCGATTCCCCCTCGGGGGTCACGAGCAGGGTTGAGCCGCCACCTTCAGAATCCACCCAATAAATGTCCAGCGTGCGGTCCGCCTTGCCGGCGGTGGCAGGCTGGGCGAGAGCAATGGTCACGACGGCAAGCAGGCGTATGAACTTGGTGTGCATGGTGGAGAGTGTGAAAAGTGGCTGAGCGAAGCGCAACCGGAAATCCTCACCAGCCCACCGGACCTTGCCGTCCAAAGCGTGGTTTTTGCCGGTTGACGGGGCACAGCGGGATTCCTAGTGTTCACGCCCCTGACCCGGACAGGGCTGGCCAGCCGTCAGCCAAACCCCGGGCAGCAGACTGGGAAGGAAGTGAAATAGTTTTGACCGAAATCAAGCTCAAGAAAGGCGAGCCAGTGGAAAAGGCGCTGCGCCGGTTGAAGAAGCGAATCGACCGCGAAGGCACGCTGAAAGAAGTCCGCAGCCATCGCCGCTACGAAAAGCCGAGCGAGAAGCGTCGGCGCAAACTCAAGGTGGCCAAGTTCACCGCCATGTTGCGCGCGCGATACGCTGACATGTAATCCGACCTTCCCATCACGCCGGACGCCGGTTCACCCCTGCGTCCGGCTTTTTCATTTCAGTCCGGACTTCCCCATCTTTTTACCGGCTTGTTCTCGCGCCAGACGGCGGCTGGATTTCAGGTTTGAACAATCCCCCCGCACCAGTGCCTAATCAGCCCAAGACGCGCACAATCAACGGCATGTATTCCCTCTCCACCTGCTGGAACTCCCATCGCCACACCGACGGCCGGGCCATGCTGCAAGAAATCGCGGCGCTGGGCTTTGACTACGCCGAGCTGAGCCACGGCATCCGAGTGAGCTTGGTGCCCGGGATTCTGGACGCCGTGGATGCCGGCGAGCTGCGCATCTCCACCCTCCACAACTTCTGCCCCCTCCCGATGGGCGTGAACCATGCCGCGCCCAACGTTTACGAATTCACCTCCGCTGATCCCCGGGAGCGGGAGTGCGCGCTCAAGCAAACCTTCAAGACGCTTGATTTTGCGGTGCGGGTGAAAGCCCGCCTCGTGGTGCTGCACATGGGCACCCTCAAGGAAATGAAGCCCAAGGGCACGTTTCTCGGCTTGTTTGGCCCGGAAGATTTTACGGATACCCTGCTGGACATGGTGGCCGCCAAGGAACATGAGTCCGCCAAGTTTCAAAAGCTGCTGGCCGAGGCGGTGGACCAGCAGGAGAAGCTCAAAAGCAAGCCCATGGAGCTGACCGCCGCCGCGCTCAAGCAGATCGCCACCCGCGCGGCCGACCTGGGCTTGCAGTTGGGGATCGAAAACCGCGAGGCGCTGGAAGAAGTGCCGTTGGACAGCGAGATGGCGTTCTTCCTCAAGGAATTTCCCGCTCCCACGGTGCGTTACTGGCACGACACCGGCCATGCCCAGATCAAGGAGCACCTCGGTTTTCTTCATCATGTCACCCATTTGGGTTCCTTGGCGGATCGGCTGGGGGGACTGCACATTCACGACGTTGCTTTCCCCGGCACCGATCACCGTGAACCCGGCACCGGCACGGTGGACTTCGCGGCCTTGAGGGCCTTTGTGAAACCGGAACACATCAAAGTTTTCGAGTTCAGCCCAAGCCTCAAGACTGAGGAGGTCAAACGAGGGGTGGCTCATGTGAAGCAACTTTGGGGTGGCTGACATGCTTCCGCATACCCTTCAGGAGCTGCCGTGAAAACGGGTCCCCCGATCCTCAAACAACTCCTGCAGATCGCCATCTGCGGAATCCTGCTGGTGTGGATTTTCCAGGCCATCTTCTGGAAGGAAGGCCAGGAGGCGTGGGAGCGGGAGCAACGTAAACCCGCTTGGCGGGAGCTGACCCGCAGCCAGCGGCTGGAGGTTTCTTGGAGCCATGGTCCCCGTGAAGTCTGGCGCAGCCTCTCCCAAGTGCGGGCAGACGCCTTTGCGCTCTCGCTGGTCTGGATGGGAGCCATCCTGCTGCTGGGCGTAGCCCGCTGGCGGCAAGTGCTCCGCGTCCACGGCATCGAGTTGTCCTTAACCCGGGCACTGGAGATCTCCCTCGTCGCACACTTTTTCAACTCGTTCTTGCTGGGAGCGGCGGGGGGTGACTTGATGAAAGCCTACTACGCCGCGCGCGAGTCCCATCACAAGAAGGCCGAAGCCGTCGGCACGGTGCTGGTGGATCGCATCCTTGGGCTGTTCGCACTGCTCCTCTTCACCCTCGTCGCGATGGCGGCGAACTTGCCGTTGCTGCAGGCGGACCCCTTGTTCATGAAGCTCGCGTGGGTGATCCTGGCCATGGGTGTCGGTTGCAGCGGCGTGCTGCTCGTCGCTCTCCGCGGTGGAATTTCAGCCGGCCTGCCTCAAGCCCGAGCATGGTTGCGGCGGCTGCCCAAGGGCGAGTTTCTGGAGCGCCTGCGCGAATCGCTGAAACCCTTCGGCCGGGACCCGGCTTTTTTGGCGAAGAACATTTCCCTGTCGCTGTTGCTATGCGCGGTCTGCGTCTTGCAGGTGCAGACGCTGGCGTGGGGACTCGACTTGGAGATCTCCTTGCGACATCTGTTCGCCATCGTGCCAATGATTACCTGTATGGTCGTGATCCCGCTGACGCCGAGTGGCCTGGGTGTTCGCGAGAACCTGTTCGTGCTGATGTTGGCAGTGCCACTGATCGGCGTGGCCCACACATCCGCACTGTCGTTGTCCCTGCTCTGCACGGCTGGAAGCCTGTGTTGGAGCTTGGTAGGCGGGGCCATTTATGCCGGGCTGAAAACCCGTCACCATCTCGGCGAACTTGCCCGTGCCAATGGCGAAGGGCAGTAACCTACGTTATTCCGCCGTCCCTGCGTCCTGAGGCACCCCGTGGCGCGCCCATCCGTCGGCCAGCAAGGTGAGGAAAAACAACAGGATAGACGCCTTCTCCAACGGGAAATCCCACCGCGCATGCACGAGGATGCCGACCATTGCGGCGCACCCGCAGTAACTCAAAGTCCACTGCATGCTGCCCCAGGTAACCGGCAGCCGGAAATGATTGCGCAATCCCCGCACCAGCCCTCCGAACATCAATACGGCCCAAGGCAACACACCCCAACGGCCCCAATTGGCCAGATACTCGTAATAGTCGTTGTGAGCATGGCGCCAAAAACCTTTGTTATCCATGCCGTGGACTTCCATATACAAAGGCATGACCATTTGAAAGCAGTCTGGCCCATGACCGAGCCATCCTACTTCTCGGGCCATGTCTTGAT
>Ga0255093_1000589_pt1 | contig 15937 bp, 15 predicted proteins | sample Colum_Law_RepA_8_2_FD_188437 | JGI IMG/M metagenome (GOLD analysis project Ga0255093, IMG submission 188437) | Freshwater microbial communities from Columbia River, Oregon, United States - Colum_Law_RepA_8d | ecosystem: Environmental > Aquatic > Freshwater > River | place: USA: Oregon...
TCCTCTGAACGGTAAATGATGGCATACACAGAGTTCGCGGCATGCCGCGAACTCCTGCCCCGCAGGCATCACCGGCCGAAATCGGCAACGGCACGCTGTTACAGTCTGAAGGGGCTTTTCTGCTGACAGCCTGCTGCCGCCACTCTATACTGTGGGCCGTTCCCGTATACGCTGAGCAGTTCCAGCCGGCAGGTTAACTCCATTCGAGTGGACGGATATATGTTTTTGAGCACGACGTTCCGAAGAATTCTGACAGAGATGTTCCCTGTCGCATTAGCCTGTGCTGGTTGCCTGACGTCGATCGGCTGCGGCGGGAATTCAGCGGCTCCGGTTGCTTCCACCGACACGCCGGCCGCTTCTGAAGCTTCCCAGCCGGCGGCATCTGCTACTGACGCCGTGTCAGAAGAAAAGCCCGCCGCGACTGCTTCGACCAGTAAAACTCGCCACAAACGCGATGAGGTCTGGGTGGACGAAAACGGCCAGAAGTGGTTTGGCAATGTTCCCATGGACGCATTTTTTGACAATGCCTACGAAGTCGCCAGTAATCAGGAATCGATTGGTGGTGCAGTCGTGGCAGTGGCAGATGCCGGTGGAGCACAGGAGCCTGCGATGACTCCGGCTGCCGCAGAGGGATCCGACACAACGGCAGCTCCTGCGTCGGATTCTCCAAAGCCACCGATGGAAACGACAACGGCACCGGCGGCCGGGGGTGAGGATTCATGGGCCACCTTGATTACGGCGGCCACCATTGATGAAGAGGTCAAATCGATTCGCAATTTCCTGAATGAGAACGTGCATTCTGTGGGCACGTTTAACTCATCCATGCTGATGATTCCCCCTAAGGCCGCCGCGTTGGGAGCTGTCGCAGTGATCGTGATGGAGCATCCGGAATCCGTCCCGTGGAAAGATGACGCAAAGTACGTGCGTGACCTTGCCAAGAAGATGAACTCGTCAGTTCTGCAACGCGGTGCGAAAGATCAAAAGCGTATCGAAGAGTTGTATGACGCCGTCGATGCCACGCTGAGTCGCTCTAAGCCCGCCGATCTCGAAGAGCCCCCTGAATCAGATTCATTTGCCGAAGTGGCCGAAATGCGGCTCCTGATGATGCGAATGGAAGAGGCCGAAAAACGACTCAAAACCGAAGCCGGAAACGAAAGCACAATGGGTGAGAAGAAGGCGATGGTGGCTCATGAAGCTTCTATGATGGCCGTGATGGCAAAAATTGTGTCGATGCCAGCCTACGGATACGGTGATGATCCCAAATTCACGGGCTATGCCAACGAAGTGCTGAAGGCATCACAGGATATCAAGACCGCCGCTGAGTCAGGTGACTTCGCAGGTTATGAGTCCGCGCTGACTCGAGTTTCCACAACCTGCAGTAACTGCCATTCCGACTACAAGAACGATTAATACCCTGGCAGAACATTGCCGGAGCAACCAGATTGCCCGGCTGACTCCCCTCAGGATGCTTCTCTATTCTTGCTGCTTCCTCAATCGTGGCCGCGCACAGTTTAAGACCGGATCCGATGCTGTTCGATCAGGTCCCAGTCGACGTCGATCCCGAGCCCCGGTTCAGGATTCAATGAGGTGAAAGCTCCCTCGATCTTCAGGGGATTCCGCACGATCGAAAACTCGTGATAGCTTGGGCCGAGGCAATCGCCCGGGATTTGTTCGATCTGTACGTTGGGTGTTGAGACAACAAACTGCATCATCGCCGCGGCGCCAATGTCCCATTCGAGATTGGATCCGATTGTGCATGGAATCCCTGCATCGGCCGCAATCGACGCCAACTTTCTCGCTTTCGCGATGCCGCCTTGTTTGCCCGGATACAGCGTCACGGCATCACAGCAGTCGTGCAAAATCAGTTCGCGCAGATGGACCTCATCGAAGCAGCTTTCGTCAGCCAGCACTTTGATGCCTGTGTCCTGTCGCAGCTTTCTGAGCTGAGAATAATCACCACGAGGAAGCGGTTGCTCGACCAGCTCTACATTGCAGTCCGCAATTCTCTTCAGGCAATATCGAGCCTGTTCATCGTTCCATCCGCCGTTAGCATCAATTGTAAGATGGTTATCCGGACCAATGGCTTCTCGCACCGCGTGCACGCGCTGAACATCCAGCTCCGGTCCAGTTCCAACCTTAACCTTGATCGTGGTAAATCCAGCCGCAATTCGCTGTTTGGCTCGTTCAGCAGCAACTTCCGGAGCATACGCTCCCATGGAGAATCGATTGCGAATCGTCAGCGGCCTGACAGCACCACCCAGCAATTCATACACCGGGCGCTGAGCCGCTTTGCCGAGAGCATCCCAGCAAGCCATCTCGATAGCGGACTTGGCAAACCAATTATCGATTGCCGCCAGATCCATGCGAGTGTCAATGGCAGGAAGATCGTCCAGGTCGAAACCCTGCAGCAGCGGAGCAAAAAGATTCTGAATGATCGCCTGAACGCCCCAGACTGTTTCGCCGCTCCAGCGAGGAGTTGCGGTGGCTTCTCCGGCTGCCACGATGCCAGTGTCCGTCGTCAGTCGTACGACGACAAACTGTGAAACTTCATGACGCCCCAGCGCAGAGATCATCCGACGTTCTGCGGTGAGTGGAATACGAACCGGTATAGCTTCAATAGAGGCAATCTTCATCAGACGGATCCTTCAGGCGAACAATTACTGTGATTCTTCAATGCAGTACAGATGCTGATAAGTGCGAATGAAAATCTGACCGTTGGAGTAAGCCGGCGTTGCGCGAGTCATCTCTCCAAGTTCATTGATTCCAATCACCTGACACGCTGTAGGATCTGCCTGCAATAAAATCGTCGAACCCTTCATGGTGGTGACCTGAAGATGCCCGTCGACCGCTGTCATGGAACTCCAGGACGAGGCACCATCGAGCCTTTCCTTCCAGGTAACTTCTCCAGTCGGAATATGGATGCACCACGCGATTCCCGGTTCGTTGAGGATATAGAGGTGTTCTCCAACCACGACCCCCGAGCCGACTCGTTGAGGATTTCCTTTCTCATGCAGCCAGACACGCCTGGTATCGGTGATATCTCCAGTGCCTTCCGCACGAACGGCAATCGCCGGGCCGTTGTATCCAGCCATCGACACGACGACATCACCGGCAATTAGCGGCGATGTGTATAGCAGTTTGCTGAGTCCTCCGCAGGACCATCGATCCTCGCCAGTCAACGGCGACACAGCCCACAGACGATCCGGCATGGAGAGCAGCAGAGTTTCAGAATTCCCCTGTCGCATCATCACCGGAGTGCTCCAGGAGCCTCGATACTCTTCGTGTTTCGACGATACCTGTTCCGGAAATGTCCGGCGCCAGACTTCGGCTCCATCCTTCATGCTGAATGCCGCGACGTATGAATTCACGCCGGGACCAAAATTCAGAAGCACCAAATTCTGGTAGATGATGGGACTGGAGCCATAACCCCAGATATGGTCGACCTTGCCGGTTTCGACCTTCCACCGTTGCTCACCATTCAGATCAAAGCAATACAAACCGGCCGATCCGAACCAGGCGACGATTCGCTCACCATCACTCACCGGAGAACTTGCACAGAGCGGATTAGTCTGATGAGTAATCTCCTTCTCTGAGTATTCCGCCCCCTTCGTCCAGAGCAGCGTTCCGTCACTACGATCGTAACATCGCAGTTCGCGTTGAGCGGATCCGGTTGGAGCGTGAGTGATGAAGACTTTAGAGTCGACAACAATCGGGCTGGAATTACCTTCGCCGTCCAGTTTCACTTTCCAGCGGATGTTCTCGGTCTGCGACCACTTCTGCGGAACACCGGTCTCCTCGGAGATTCCCGTCCCGAGAGGACCTCGCCACTGCAGCCAGTCGTCCGCGGCCGCATCGGGTGACGCAGGAGTGATCCAGATGCTGAGGGCTAAGGCGATCACGGTTGTCCGGGCTCGCGCCAAGCCTCGTGCATAAACCAAAGCGTCTCGGAGTCGACTGCATTGCCCATGCTTAGAAGGTCGAGGATCAGCAGGCCCCAGGGCTGGAATTCGCGAATTCAGCATGCGACAACCTTCATTCGTTCGACTGCAGTTGCGGTACGTGGCAGGCGAGTTGTCGCGGAATCGCGTGCGTCATTCCAGTGAACAAAAAAAGAGGTTGCAATCTTTTCAGATCACAACCTCTTTTAGTTTGAATGCGCAAGACAGGACTTGAACCTGCATGGGTTGCCCCACACGCCCCTCAAGCGTGCGCGTCTGCCAATTTCGCCACTTGCGCGAGACTATCAAAATACGAACGTTTCAAACTGGGATATGCACAAATGGATGAGGAACCCTTCTGCTCCCAGAGGAAAGCTCGTAAGTGCGGCGGAAGGATATCAATCTGATCCGGGAAGATTCAAGCCGACACAACTCCGAAGAACTCTTCCCGGGAAATTCGCTCCTGCCGCCTGCCGGACAATCGACACATTCCTGAAAGTCTGGTTCAGCTCACATCCAGAAATAAGGTGCATTCAGCGAATGCACCGAGCCAAAATTGCGATCGAAACAGACAATTGTCGCCAGATTGTCGCCAGATTTAGGGTGTCCATCTCAAGTTGAGGCCCCACACCTTGTTGGATTCTGGCATGTCGGTTGGACATTCTTGTTCGACTGCGTCGCCGTGTTCGACAGCGTTTCCGCGTTCAGCAGGGTTTCGACCGGCAAGAATGCCCATCCTGCCTAAATCGCAAGTATTGGCACGGTACTGCTCGGTGCTTTGGGGTGAATCTGCGGGCGATTCGTGCGTTCCGCGTGGTCTTCGTTTTCGTACCTGAGGTTTCTCGTTTCCGCAAAGCATTTTGGTGCTTGAGTTTCCGGCGAAGTTTCGTCACCATGCACGGTAATTGACTCCGGGCAAATGGTAACTGATCTTTCAATTGCCCGGGAATCCTTAAAATGTCACTCTTTGACATTGGGACCGAGGGCTTTGGCCCTGCAGCAAGTTTCGTAAAGGGCGAAAGAAGAATTCGGAATGGCGAAGGAAGAAGCGATTCAGGTTGAAGGCAACGTTGTCGAGGCTCTTGCGAACACTCAGTTTCGCGTCGAGCTAGAGAACGGCCATCAGGTTATGGCTCACGTTGCCGGTAAAATGCGTAAGCACTTCATCAGGATTGTGCCCGGTGACCGTGTGGTTGTGGAAGTCTCTCCGTACGACCTGAAACGAGGTCGCATTGTTTACCGCGAACGCTGATTGATTTCGCGAGTGGATTATCATCTGCCCTTGAGGCATGTCGGCCTGACGTGAATTTGACATGACCAGCACCGCCTCATCGCTTCCGTTCGTCGAGATTTTCACCGATGGCGCCTGTCGAGGTAATCCGGGGCCCGGTGGCTGGGGCGTGATTCTGCGACATCCGGCTTCGTCGACAGAAAAAGAATTCAGCGGTGGTCATCCGATGACCACCAATAATCAAATGGAACTTCAGGCCGTCATTGAAGGCCTGAAATTGTTGACTCGCAAATCGCGTGTGGAAGTCGTGACCGACAGCACCTACGTTGCCAAAGGTTCTAAAGAGTGGTTACCAGGCTGGAAACGTAACGGCTGGAAACGAAAAGATGGCAACAAGCTTGTTCCCATCAAGAACGAAAGTCAGTGGATTGCGCTGGATGCTCTGCTGACGAAGCATCAGGTCACGTTCAAACTTGTTCCGGGCCACGCAGGTCATCCGGAAAATGAACGCTGCGATGTTCTTGCCGTGGCCGCCGCCGAGCAGGCTCGGTACAGCAGCACGTGATGAAGCGTAGTTGGCTCGACGCCATCAACCGCAAGGCGCGAGTGGGAGTGTGATCCAATTGTTTGACGGCAAGCCGCAGGCGACGTTGGCCAATTTCGCCTACGCCTGCGGCTTGCCGTTAAACGAAAACGGCCCGATCCGCGACTAAATCAAGGCCCTGCTACACCGCTCAGGAAATCGTTGGCTATGCCAGCGTCTGCCGAGCTTCCCGCAGGAGGTTGGCGGTTTCTTCGATGCTGATGCAGCCGTCCGTGATGCTCACGCCGTACTTCAGGTTTGAGAGATCTTCTGTTAATGCCTGAGCGCCTTCGACGAGATTGCTTTCCAGCATGAGCCCGACGATCTCTTCGTTCCCGGCCGCTCGCTGCCGAATAACATCCATCCACACTTCCGGCTGGCGGCGATAATCCTTGCTGGAATTCGCATGGCTGCAGTCAACGACCAGTCTGGGAGGCAACTTGGCATCACGCAACATCTTGCTGGCTTCGCTGACGTGTTCGGCCTGATAATTGGGACCGTTGCGGCCGCCCCGCAGAATCAAGTGCCCCAGTTCGTTTCCACGAGTGCTCATGACACAGGTCTTGCCGTCATGATCGATGCCCAGGAAATTGTGCTGAGCCCGTGCGGCTTTCATGGCGTTGATCGCCACTTCAAGACTGCCTTCCGTGCTGTTCTTGAATCCGACCGGCATCGAAAGTCCACTGGCCATCTGGCGATGAGTCGGTGATTCAGTCGTGCGAGCACCAATCGAGGCCAGAGTAATCAGGTCCGCGATGTATTGAGGAGTAATCGGTTCCAGCATTTCTGTGGCCGCTGGCAAACCGACCGTATTGATATCCAGCAGAATCTGGCGAGCTTTTCGCAGTCCCGTGGCTATGTCGAATGTGTCGTTCAGATGAGGGTCGTTGATCAAACCTTTCCAGCCGACGGTCGTGCGAGGTTTCTCGAAGTAAACTCGCATGACCACAAACAGCCGATCGCTCACTTCATCAGCCACAGCCTTTAGTTGGCGTGCGTACTCCAGAGCCATGTCGGTATTGTGGATTGAACATGGGCCCACGATCGCGATGACTCGCTTGTCGTTTCCGCGGAGGATATTTTCTACCACACCTCGTGAGTCAGCCACGTGATCGGCGATGGCTGACGACACCGGAAACTCCTGCTTGAGTTCTGCCGGAGAAATCAGAGGAGACGTCCCGATGATGTTGACGTCCTGCAAAGGGCGAGCAGGAGCGGTTGGGTTCGCAGCGTTCATTCGTTTTACGGCCGGCTGGGCCATTTCCGGGAGTGTTCAGGGCAGGTGCCAGTCTGCAGGCTTCTCGGCCCGGTTTCTGGTTCAGGAAATTTCAGGGTTGTAGATTATCAAACATCCGGCCACATCATTCAACGGCATACTCCGAATTGGCCGGATGCGGAAAAATCCTCGGTATTCGTTCCGTCTGAACAGGTGACACAGGCGAAAAGAGTGACGTGGGGTGTAAAGTGCGGCTACAATTTCTGGTCTGGTTAGCGATTTGAACTCGAAGGGATTGAAAACACAATGAAGGAACCAGTCCCTGATGATCAGTCGAGGTTTGCTCAAGGCGGCCTGATCGAAAACATCCTGATTTTGGCCGCAACGGCGGTAATCGCCGCCGCCGTGCTTCAGGCAGCACCTCTGCAAAGCGCGAACGATCGGTCTCGCTGGGCCACTGTCTGGTCGCTGGTCGAACGTCGTGCGTTTCAGATTGATGAAATCGATGCGGTAGGAGCCTGGTCTACGATTGATAAAGTCCGGTATCGAACGTCCGAATCGGAACCGTGGCACTTTTATTCGTCCAAGCCTCCCCTGCTGTCCACGATGGTCGCGGGGTTATATGCGATTGAGCGAGCGATACTCGGCTACGGTCTGGTTCATCACACGGCTCTCGTGACGCGACTACTGCTGTTGGTTGTGAACGTGATCCCGTTCTACCTGTCATTACGTTCGCTTCGAATATGCCTGCAGCTTTTGGGCAGTGGGGCCTATGCACGTATGTTTGTCATCGCTGTCGCTGGGTTCGGTTCTATCCTGAATCCTTATCTCACGACCTTGAATAATCACACGCCAGCGGTCGCCTGCGCGATGTTTGCGATCACGGCCGCGGCAAGAATTCTTGTGTCTCGCAGCAGAACTCATTCTTCTGACAACGATGGAAAACCTTCAGGGCCACGGTCCCGGGACTTCGCATCGCTCGGGTTCTTCGCCGCGCTGACGTGCTGTTTTGAGCTGCCAGCCGCGCAAATGGGAGTGCTGGCGTTTCTGCTCGCGGTCGTTATCTGCGCTCGCAAAACGGCTATCTGGTTTGTTCCGGCGGCCGCTGTCCCGCTGCTGGCATTCTTTGTCACTAACTGGATGGCAACGGGAGGCGTAAAGCCGTTTTATGCGACTTATGGAACTGAAACGTACGTCTACGAGCACAACGGTGTTCCGAGTTATTGGACGACCCCGCGAGATCTCGACGCGAACACGGAATCAACGCCCGTCTACTTGTTTCACTGCATTCTGGGGCATCACGGACTTTTGTCGCTGACGCCAGTTCTGCTTGTTGCGGTCTGTGGGACTCTGCTGGCTCTTCTTCTGGCGATGGGGAGGAAAGCAGAAAGCCGAAACCTGCTGATTCTTTCCGGGGCGTTGATGACATTGGTTACACTCGGCTTCTACCTGACTCGTACAGAGAACTACAACTACGGTGGTAACTCCGTCGGCCTGCGTTGGATGATGTGGCTGTCGCCGTTCTGGTGGATTGCGATGATTCCAGCTCTGGAATCAATTCGACGTCGCAGTGTCCATGTTGTCTGCGGACTACTGCTGGCCGGATCAATCGTATCCGTTAACTGGTCAATCAATCGCCCATGGCGGCCTTCGTGGCTGTTCGAACAAATGGAATCCGCTGGCTGGATAAACTATCGCACCCCGATCAAGCCGTTTGATCCCGCGCGGTTTAGTGTGCTGGGGGAACTGCCGTCAGTTCCAAAAACATCGATGTCATGGACAAGCAGTCGAGGCACCAGGCTGCAGCTGGAAATGTTGACCAGCAATGGTGATACGCTGCAATTGAAGGTTCAACTAACGCCGACGGGCGAAGCAACGCAGACTTTTGTGTTCACAGCCAGCCGAACTCAGTTTCTCAAAGGGCAGCGGTGGTTGAGCCTTCCTGAGGGTCAACCTATTGGTCAACCGTCAGCATTGAATCTGGCCGAGATCGAACGATTGTTGCACGGGCTGCCTGCCATCCGGGCCTTCAATGCGGCCGGGCCAACATTGATTCCTTCTCGCAAAGATTCAACCAAAGCGTGGAAGGTTGAGCGAGCCGCGATAAGAGTCGTGATCGACGATCCGGCATTGGGGAAAATCTGGCATCGTTGCGATGTGCAGTACTGCGACCAATTGCCATTTGGTGTTTTGCAATGGAAGACATCGATCACAGCCGAAGCCACGAACGAACTCTTGGATACCGAGACCTGGACCGCCAATCAGCATTGATCAGGCTGATCCGGGAGCTTTGAAACAGAAGCAGTACAATTCGTTTAACGGCGAGCTGCAGGCGGAGGCAAAACTGTGCGCCTCCGCCTGCGGCTTGCCGTTAAACGATAATTCTTAAATCGCAACCAGGCCTGGCCCCCGCGACTGTCTCAAGCTGGAGCATTAATTGCCCTACGAATGCGCTGAATACTGTTCGGCAAATTCCAGCACGATGCCGTCCACAATCTGCATTAACAGGTCTTTCGTCGCATCCTTCAGAAACTTAAAGTTACTGCGGTTCAGCGACTCACGATTGCGGATTGTGCCTTTGGTTGAGATCTCAACGATATGAGTATCATTGAATGGTCGCACCAGAACTTCCAGGCGACTGTATTCATTCTTCGCAGTTCCTCGGCCCAGCTTAATGTCGTCGCGACTGATGCGCGCTCCCCAGCCTTTTTCATTCAGCACTGTGCTGTAATCAAAACCCGGGAAATGATCACAGAGCTTCCGTAGGCAGTTTTCGATGTGCTCGGAAAGTTCATTGCGGAACTGCGAATGTTTGAGCCGCATTTCTTCTTCAGTCGCGGCATCGGCTTCCTGGGATGCATCACCGAGAACGCGAGCCTGCTGGCCACGTTGAATTGCCTTCTGCAATCGATCTTCAAAGTCAGACATTTCGAAACTTTCGAGCAATCAGCCCTGAGAAATCCGGGCGATTAATTCTTATCTAATTTACCAAATCCCGGGCATTTAAGGCGACCAGCACCGCCGTGTTTCGCTGCCGTCCAAAGCGACGCTGCGCCTCATGCTGATCAATTCGAGGCCGACGTGCAACTGCGGAGTGCCTGCAAAGTCTTCAGACGAATCGAACATTTCTCGGCACAACCGTTATTCCCCCTTCTGAGATCGTCAAACCACGAGCAAGATCCTCAGCTGGATCCAGGCCAATGCGAGTTCCCTCGGGGATTGACACGCCTTTGTCGACAATGGCTCGCTCGATCACGCAGTGCCTCCCCACCTCAACACCTTCGAACAGTATGGAGTTGGTGACAGACGCAAAACTGTTGACGCGGACTCGCGGGGAAAAAATGCAGCGGTCGACTTTTCCACCGGAAATAATCGACCCGGAACAAATCAAACTGTCAGTTGCATATCCAATTCTTGGTTCGCTGGATTCGCGATCGTTGAATACGAATTTCGGAGGCGGCAATGGAGGCTGCCATGTTCGAATCGGCCAGTCTTGATCGTATAGGTTCAACTGCGGCCGCACGGATGTCAGATCTATGCTCGTTTCGTAGTAGGAGTCCAATGTTCCTACATCGCGCCAGTAGGCCGGACCGCCGGTTTCCGGATCTTCAAACGGCCACGCCATAACGCGACTCGAGTCGACAATTGAGGGGATGATATCTTTGCCAAAATCGCGATTGCTGCCAGGTTCGTTGGCGTCAATGCAAAGCTGCTCAAAAAGAAACTCCGTGTCGAACACGTAGATGCCCATTGATGCAAGGCATTGTTCAGGACGACCGGGGATTGGATCCGGCTGTTCCGGCTTTTCACGAAAGCGAACCACGCGACGATTTTCATCGACCTGCATGACGCCAAATCGACGACCTTCGTCGAGAGGAACTGGCAAACAGGCAATGCTGGCGTCGGCTCCTGACGCAATGTGGTCAGCGATGAACTTCGAATAGTCCATTCGATAGATATGATCGCCGCTCAGAATCACGATGTGCTTAGGGCGGACTTTTTCGATTGTGTAGATGTTCTGGTAGATGGCATCGGCAGTGCCCATGTACCAGTTTTCATCGACTCGTTGCTCAGGCGGTCGAACGCTGACAAATTCTCCCAGCTCTGCGGGAAGAAAGTGCCAGCCTAGTTCGATGTGCCGTTCGAGACTGGCGGCCTTGTACTGAGTCATCACGAGGATTTTGCGAAGACCGCTGTTGAGGCAATTCGACAGCGTGAAGTCGATGATTCGGAAACAGCCGCCAAACGGAACCGCTGGCTTGCTGCGATCTCGAGTTAACGGCTCCAGTCGCGATCCTTTGCCCCCGGCGAGCACGACGGCCAGCACATTCTGCATATAAGAGTCCTCCATTCCGATTCGCTTAGTTTCGCTGATGTGCCCTATCGCTCGCAAGTGTGCGAACTCGACCGGCCAGAAAAATCTATGCGCACTATCGCACGCTTCTGTGCTTGGTCTGCCGGAAACAATTCAGTTCGCCAGCAGCGGCATTCCATTTGCGACGGCACAGAGACGATCTGACAATGCCCTGATTGGCCTCGGCGGATGACTGTAGTGCTGAAGGGGCGGTTACACAAAGTAGGGAGCGTCACTTTCGTGTCGGCAACAACGAACCCCATTACTGATACACCGGTTGCTAGTCGAATTGTGCAGAAATCTGAGGTCGTGGCATCAGACGGCACTCGAGTCTCCAGGACTCTCGTCAACTTCTGGCTGGACACTTTTCTGCTGCTGGTATTTTCCCTGCATTCAATCTCGGCCGTCATTGTGCAGTTTGTCTTTCCACCCGGAGTTGCAGCGAAGGGCTGGACGCTGTGGTCCATGAATTTCGGACAGTGGTGCAGCGTGCAGTTCTTTTTCCTCAGCGTGCTGGCCTTCGGGATTGTGGTGCATGTCATGCTGCACTGGTCGTGGGTCTGCGGTGTGATTGCTCGTAAGTTGTTCCATCAACGAGAGCTTCCGGATGACGGGATCCGGACCGTGTATGGAGTTGGGTTGTTGATTCTGCTGCTGCTTTCCGGCGCTACCGTTGTCGGAATTGCAATGATGTCGATTAAGATGCCGCTGCAATAGTCAGCGGCCTGCTCGAAACCTCTGAAGGATTTACGTCTATGATTAAGCTCGATCGAATTCTGGTTCCGACTGACTTCAGTACATTCAGCAGCCCGGCTCTGACCTACGGATGCGCCATGGCTGCTCGGTTCAATGCTGAACTCCATCTGCTGCATGTCGTTCCGGATCCGGCGATGCTTGTGCCGGAGGCTGCGGCCTTTTCTGTGGAGTCGATGGAGGCTCAGACTGAAGTGATGCGAGTCGACTCGATGAGATTGCTGAGTAAGCTTCCGGCAGATGGATGGAGCAACGACAAGCCGATTGTTCGAGAAGTCCGCATCGGGCCAGCCTTTATGGAGATCATCGACTACGCCCGTGAGCTGGACATCGACCTGATCGTGATAGGAACTCACGGGCGATCCGGTCTGATGCATGTGTTGATGGGGAGCGTCGCTGAACGCATCGTCCGAAAATCGCCATGCCCGGTGCTTACAGTGAAGCCTGAGGGGCATCAGTTTGTGATGCCGTAGGGTTCGCCAAGCACGGGTTTTGGAAATATCCAGGGAATTCCTGGATATTGGGAAAGTCTTAAGAATTGACTCAAGTGCAACGCTAGGTAATCTCCCGGGACACCATGAATTCCTAGGGGATAAACACCATGATTTGCAACTTGATTCGATTGGTTGTGCTTGCCACGATTTCGCTGATTTCTGTCTCGCAGACCAACGCCGCGATAATCTTTGACTTGGGAATCACCACCACCCCGCCTACGTCGATAGTGGGAAATCAGTTAACGCTGACCCTCAAGGATCTCTCGGTAGGTACCGTGTTTTTTGATGCTATCCTGACCGTGGTTGGCAATAAGGACTTTGTTGCCAACAGCTCAACTGGGATGGGAACCGGAACAGCAGCGGGGGAAAACAACGTTAGTGGCACAGATGCCCTAACGTTTTCGATGTCTGTCATAAGCAAGTCCGGCGGCATAGCAGCCTTTTCTGGTTTTAGTCTCGTAGCACTTCAGAATCTGACCTTGGTTGAGACAGCAGGAATTAGCGAGAACGGCGGCGCTGTACAGGTGATAGGTGGCCAAGGCCTTGAAACCCTGAGGGCAATTGCGAATGCACCGACATTTGTTATTTCTGGTCAACCGGGTGGGGGCTCGTTTCAGGTGAGGCGCGTTGAGGCAGAATTCACCGGCACGGTGACTGCAGTCCCGGAACCGTCGATCTTCGGCTCAGGAGTGCTAGCCGCTGTTGTCGTGCGGGCGATGCGACGCTTTCGTCGCCGCCCAAACTCAGTAGACTCTGAGTCGCTGGTTGCCTGATCTTTACCGATCGTTCGTCGAAAGTTATCGCGACCAACTCTCCTGCAACCGATTCGCGAGGTGGTCCGGTGATCTGGGATCTGCACTGTCATCTGAATGGCATCCCCGGGCGAACTCCCGATGAGAAGGTGGCTCGACTGATTGAAGTCGCCGATCGGATGCAGATTGAACGCCTCGTGCTCTTTATGGGTGCCCCGTTCCTCATCGCTCCGACGCCCGAGCAATTTCGCGAACAGAACGATCAGGTTCTGCAGGCCATCAGCCACTGGCATCATCGAGCGTTCGGGTTCGTTTATCTGAACCCCGAATACGAACAGGAAAGCCTGCAGGAGCTGGATCGCTGCGTCAAAGATGGCCCCATGACCGGGATCAAACTCTGGGTTGCCAAACGTTGCGACAGCGCGAGTGTTGATGCGATTGTTCGGCGAGCCATTGAGTTGAAGGCCATTATCTATCAACACACGTGGCTGAAGACGACCGGGAATCTCGACGGTGAAAGTACTCCGGCCGACTTGCATGCTCTGGCTTCTCGCCATCCCGAAGCATCCATCATCTGCGGTCACACGGGTGGCAATTGGGAGCTGGGGATTCGCACGATTCGCGATCTGCCGCATGTTAGTGTGGATCTCGGAGGCGGTGATCCCACGGCCGGCCTCGTAGAAATGGCGGTCCGCGAACTGGGGGCTTCACGAGTTCTCTACGGTAGTGATGTGGCCGGCCGAAGTTTTGCGTCGCAGTTGGGGAAAGTAACGGCGGCCGAGATTACTCCGGAGGAAAAGCAGATGATTCTGGGGCAGAATCTGCGACGCCTGATGTCTCCCATCCTGCAGGCCAAAGGAGTTCGTCTGTGATCATCGACGTCAACGTTTCTCTGTCACGCTGGCCTAATCGCCGACTGCCGCTCGATGAAACTTCGAAGCTGGCTGCGGCTTTGAAACAAAATGGAGTCAGCCAGGCATGGGCCGGAACATTTGATGGACTGCTGCACAATGATCTCGCCGCTGCCAACAAATGGCTGGTTGATCAGTGTCGCTCAGTCGATGAAAAGTTGCTGCTTCCAATCGGTGCTATCAACCTCAGCCTGCCTGCGTGGGAAGAAGATGTTCGTCGTTGCTATGAACTGCATGGGATGAAAGGCGTGCGACTTCTGCCGGGCTATCACGATTACACTCTGGAAGATCCACGCTTCAGGCAGTTACTGAGTCTGCTCGCAGAAAAGCATATGCTGTTGCAGATTGCTGTTCGCCAGGAAGATCCTCGCACGCAACATCGATTGCTGATGACCAAAGACGTTGATCTGAAACCGCTGCTGACTTTGTTGAGGGATTTTCCGAACCTGCCTGTGATCCTGTTAAATGCCGTCTCAAGTTCTGCGGTTGAACTTCATGGGCAACTGGCAGCAGCTGGGAAAGTCTATTTCGACATCGCTACTCTTGAGGGACTCGCCGGTCTTGAGCGGCAAGTTCAAAGTCTTCCGTCTGAGCGACTTCTGTTCAGTTCGCACTCACCGTTCTTCGCGTTCGATTCGGCAAAGCTGAAGCTGCAGGAGTCCGAGTTACCTGCACCCGCAAGGGAACAGATCACGCACTTGAATGCGGTGAAGATTCTGAGTGAGTTGTAAGCATATTGGATACGGGCCGTTGCCTAAGTCGTTCAACGGCAAGCCGCAGGCGACTGTGGCTTTTTTTTGCCTACGCCTACGCCTACGGCTCGCCGTTAAACGAACATGCTCAATTGACTGGGGTTTGATTTCGTTCGTAGCGTCGACTTCAGTCGACGTGATTGACCAAACGCCCAGTCGCACGTTGGCTGAAGCCAACGCTACGTTGGGATCGGCTAAGGCAACAGCAACGCGCCCGCCATCAATCAAACAAATAGCTGACCGATTCATTGCGATGCACACGGCGAATGGCTTCGCCCAGCAGTTCAGCAACAGACACCACCGTTAGATTCGCAATGCGATGAGCCTGAGCAATCGGACAGGTGTTAGTCACAACAATGCCGTCCACACGAGCACGCTCCAGGCGTTCGATTGCCGGGCCACAAAGAACAGCGTGTGTTGCTCCGAGGAAAATTCTCTTCGCGCCATGGGCACGAACAACTTCGACGGCACCACAGATTGAGCCGGCCGTGGTAATCATGTCATCGAAGATCAACGCTGTCTTGCCGCTGATTGGCCCGCCGATCAAATTCGCCTGGCGAGTCTCCAACGCGTTCGAACGACGCTTGTCGACAATCGCGAGCGAACCACCAAGATGGTCCTGGTGCTGCAGAGTTCTCTTGATGCTGCCTTCGTCTGGGCTGATGATAACAAGCTCATCCTGAGGAATCGCCATCGAAGCAAAGTGGCGATCAAGAATTGGTGCGGCGTACAGATGGTCGACAGGGACGTCAAAGAAGCCCTGGATCTGCGCGGCATGTAGATCCATCGCAAGAACTCGATGAGCCCCCGCCTGCACAATCAGGTTTGCGATCAGTTTCGAGGTGATAGGAACTCGCCCTGAATCCTTGCGGTCCTGACGTGCATATCCGAAGTACGGCATTACAGCGGTGATCCGAGCCGCACTGGCTCGGCGGCACGCATCAATCATCACC
>Ga0255093_1000593_pt1 | contig 15926 bp, 12 predicted proteins | sample Colum_Law_RepA_8_2_FD_188437 | JGI IMG/M metagenome (GOLD analysis project Ga0255093, IMG submission 188437) | Freshwater microbial communities from Columbia River, Oregon, United States - Colum_Law_RepA_8d | ecosystem: Environmental > Aquatic > Freshwater > River | place: USA: Oregon...
TTCGCTGCGGCGGTGGCGGTCGTGCATCTTGTCCGCGCCGGGCTCGCCATACCACAACACCTCGGGCCGGCCCCGCACGCGCTCGTCATCCGAGGAGCCGGTGTTGCCCGCGTCGGCGTATTGGTGTGTCCAGTCACGGGCCCCGGGGAGTTGGCCGCGAACCAGTTTGGTCCACGGGCCGGGGGTGCCGAGGGAAACCGTGGCCAGATTGCCAGCCTTGGCCCACGTGGCGGCAGGCGAGGCGGTGCCGGCGAGCAGGATGCCGCCATGGGGCTTCAACACCCGCAACACCTCGCGCTCGGTCACGGTGCCTTGCCCCAGCGCGGTCCCATCTACGATCACGAGATTCGCAAAATACGGCGGATACGGCAGCCCGTTGGTTTGGCCGGCGGGCACCACGTCCACCTCTACTTTGGCACCGTAAACGCCGGCGGCGGCCAGCGCGGCCCGGGTGGCGGCTGCCCGGGCGGGATCGGTTTCAGCCACATGAATCTTCAAGCTGGAGCGGCGCGCCAGTTCGTGCGCCAGACGGCCGGCATCGCCGCCGATGACGAGTCCGTAGCCGCGCTGAATGCCCGTCTGCTTGAGAATTGCCTCGGCTTGGGCGGCGATGCGTCCGGTGGCATCGGCAATCGAATTATCCAGTGCGGGCTTGCCCGCCAGCGCGGCCGGTGCGCCGGGGCCAAAGCAGTGCAAGCGGCCGTTGTCGGTGCTTACCATGAGGCGGCCATTGGCCACCGCCAGGCCCTTGGCCAGACCGTCCACCTTGCCCGTCCACACGGATTTGCCAGTGGCGATGTCCACGGCGAAGACCGTGTTGGAGCCGCCTACGATCAGGTGCGCACCGGTCGCGATGAGCAGTTGCAGCTTCGGTCCGTTGAAGGTCCAGCGGGCGGCTTCCTTGGGCAGCGTGCCCCGGCGCGGCGCGGCGTCGGCGTCAGCGCGATCAATCGCGGTGACGACATTGTGACGCTCGGTCGTGTCGCGTCCATATCTCGGCGGCGGTGGACCGGTGAGGCGGAAGTAGTGGCTGCGGGTGGCCAGCAGTTGGGCGGCTTCCTTGAGGGTGGAGACATGCTTGCCGTCGGGCGTGTAGCAATGCAGCTCGTTCTGCGAGCCGAGGTAGTAGAGGTCGTCCACCAGCACACCGTAATCACCGCTCACGACGCCTTTGCTGGGGACAATCAAGTAGGTCTTCACCATGGAACCGCGCGAAGTCCCGTCCGCGCGGGCGTAAGCCAGCGGTGCGGTGCGACCACACGGAACGTAGAGCTGGTCCGCCGTGGCGAGCAGGTAGCCTTGCGGCGCGAGCGCCACATACGCCTCGCCGGACTTGGGCGCGGCGGTGCTTTTCCAAAGCGGCTTCCCGGTGGCGGCGTCGAACGCGGCCACCGCTGTCTCGCGGGCGGGGAAAATTCCCGCACCGCAATACGCCACGCCACCGTCCACCAAGACGCTCGTGCGCACCGGCCACAAGGAACTCATCCGCCCTGCGCCGAGAATGCGCGTGGTGCCCGCGCCCGGCCGTGCGCTCCACAACAGGCGGCCGTCCTTGGCGTCGAGGCAATACACCAGCCCGTCATCTGAACCAGCATACACGCGGCCATCCGCCACAGTGGGGGCCAGCCGCACCGGGCCTTCGGTGAAGAAGGTCCAACGCTGCGCACCCGTTCGTGCGTCCACCGCATGGATGCCGTTGTCCACCACCGAACCGAAAAAGACCGTGTCACCCGCCATCGCCACATGGGTGGCGTCATCGAAGGCGAGCTTGGGCAGTTCGTTGTAGCCCGGCTGCGGACTCGGCCAGGCCCGCGTCGGCTCGGCGGGCGGGGTGTAGTTCCAGAGTTCTCCCAGCGGCAGGGCGAGCGTCTCCTGCGACACGCCGCTGCGCGCGCGGTCGTGCATGTAAGTCGGCCAGTCTTCGGCCGCGGCCACAGCGGCCAGAAAGAGCCCAACAAACCAAGGTGTCCATCGGAGCGTGGTCTGGCGGCCCGGCGCGATGGTCTGCGAGCAGGGTTGGCGGAAAAACTTGTTCAGCTTGTTCATGATGCAGGCGCGCGGCATGTGGCAGTTCAGGCAGTATGGACGCGGTCATTGCCAGTTCTATCAGAATCAAACGGTAGTCGGTAGTGACAGGCTGGCGGGGACTCTTGCGCATGCGCGCTTCGATGATGGAAGCTTGGATTCTGCCTTGCTGTGGCTGCACCTCCTGGAGTTTTTCGGGCGGGCGTATTTTCTTCGTGTCCATTGGGCGCGTTCGTGGTTCCCTTCGCCTGCTTTCAGAACATGTCCGACCTCATCAAAGACGCCGCCAGGCGCGGTCTGAAAAAGGCCGCACGCTGGGCCTCCACCGGCAAGAACCTTCCGCGCCTCAAAGGCATGCAGGCCTGGTGGCAGCGCCACGTCGGCGACCAGAACGAGATCAACGCGCTCAAGGAGCAATACGCCTCGCTCATCCACGCGCCGGACAAGCGCAAGGAGCTCGCCAGCCATGAGCGCAAGATTCACTCGCAGTTCGGCGAGGACGGCCTGCTGCTGCACCTGTTCTCGAAGATCGGCGCGCCGAACAAGACCTTCATCGAGTTCGGCATCGAGGATGGCACGGAGTGCAACGCCGCGAATCTGGCGCTGCACTTTGGCTGGGGCGGACTGCTCATGGATGGCAGTGATTCCCTCGCCGACCGTGCGCGGACCTTCTACCACCGCCGCCACGGGATCGCGCCGCAGCACGTCCAGATTCGCACCAACTTCATCACGAAGGAGAACGTCAACGACCTCTTCGCCCAATACGGTTTCAAGGGCGAGCTGGACATGCTGTCCATTGACATTGATGGCGTGGACTACTGGATTTGGGACGCGGTCACGGTCGTCTCGCCGCGCCTGCTCATCATCGAGTTCAACGCCAGCTTTGGCCCCACGCGCAGCGTGACGGTGCCTTACGAGCCGTCGTTCGAGCGCTACGCGCACCATGACAGCGGCTGGTATCACGGCGCGTCGCTCACGGCCTTCACCAAGCTCGCGGCGAAGAAGGGCTATTTCCTTGCCGGCTGCGACACCTCGGGCGCAAACGCCATCTTCATCCGCCGTGACGTGGGGCAGGGGAAGGTCGCCGAATTCACGCCGGAGGAAGCGTTTTATCCCTGCGCCCCACGGATGCGCGAAGCCTCGCTCGACGAGCAGTGGGAGCGGGTGAAGCATTTGCCGCTGATTGAGATTTGAACCATGCCCTCCTTGCTCTCCACCTTCGAGTTCATCCGCGACCGCCGTCGCATCCTGCGGCTGCCCAGCGCCAAGCCCAGCGCCAAGGCGATTTACCACGCGTGGCTTCAGCTCCGCCGCTATCCCAAGGCCAACCGCGGCAAGCCTCTCGCCATCGAGCTGGGCGAAACCGTCATCCACGCGCAGAACTGGCTGGAGCTGGAATTCCTCTTTAACGAGGTCTTCATCGGCAACGAGTATCTGGTGAAGCTCCCGCGCCGCGATCCGTTCATCATAGATTGTGGTGCGAACATCGGCTGCGCCACGCTCTACTTCAAGCTGCACTACCCGGACGCGCGCATCCTCGCCTTCGAGCCGAACCCGTTCTGCTTCGAGATGCTCAAGAAGAACGTCGAGGCGAACGGTTTGAAGAACGTCGCGCTCGTGCAGGCCGCGTGCGCCAACGCGCCGGGCACGACGACCTTCCATGTGAACCCCGGCTTCTCGCCGATGAGCAGCGCCATCGGCAACCGCGACGAGAAGCAGAAGACCGTGCCCATCGAGGTGCGGCTCGTGAAGCTCTCCGACTCCATCCACGAGGACGTGGACCTGCTCAAGCTCGACATCGAGGGCGGCGAGTGGGAGGTCTTCGCGGACTTGGTGGCGAGCGGCAAGCTGGCGCGCATCCATCGCATGGCCATCGAGTATCACCACCGCTACGGCACGACCGAGGTGAAGATGAGCCGTTTCCTGAAAATCCTCGAAGACGCCGGCTACACCTACTCCGTGGGCGTGGACATCAAGGCCGAGCGCCGCTTCATGGGCGTGTTCCAAGACGTGATGATCTACGCGGTGAAGCTGGGGATGGAGGAAAAGGCAGCATAGGGTTCGGCGGGTCGCAGGCAACCTGGCCCGCTGATTAGGCTGTAACCATGAGGCGTCTCCCAAGTCCGACATCATTCGCATCCCTGCGGGGGATTACCTTCGTGCTGGTGGATGATGAATGCGAGATGGCCGTCAATTTGGCCCACAGGCTCGTGCATCTGACTGGCATGAAGTGCGGTGGAGTTTTTCATGAGGGGACGATGGCGCTTGAAGCCCTTCGCAAGGAGCGCGTGGACCTGGTGCTGCTCGACTTGCATATGCCAGCGATGTCCGGCGTGGATTTTTTGCGCCGGCTCAAACGACAGGCAGGCGCAGCGGTCCCGGCGGTGCTGGTTCTCACCTGTGACGATTCGGATCGCGCTCTAGAGCAGGCGCTCGGATGGGGGGCGGACGGATTTTTGGTCAAGGGGGGCGGCATCGAGGCGGTAGCCCACGGAATTCAGAGTGTAATCGGCGGGGGGGCGGTGCTCTCGCCTCATCTAACCCGCCGGCTCATTCGTCGCAGCTTCCTCCCTCCGCCTCTGGGACTCCCCAAGCCATCCGGCTTGACGGAACGCGAGCGACAGATTTTGGACTACATGGGCCGAGGCCTTTCCTACGAGAGGATTGCTCAGGAGGAGCGAATAAGCATAGAGACAGTCAAGACCCACGCCCGGCGCATCTTCGCCAAACTCGGTGTTAGTTGCCGCGCGGAGGCTGTCGCTGCCTATTGGCGCATGGGCAGCAGCAAGCTGGGTTAGCCCGTTCGGGGTATATTCGCGACGGCAGGGATTAGGCTAGGCTGGGTCTCATGAACACCGCTTTTCCGCAGTCCGTTTAAGTTTTGTCATGACTTTCAGTTCCTCCCGGCCGCCAATCACGCCTGGCACTAATGACTGGCTCGGCCTGCTCGGCCCGCTATTGAGCCACGGCGTCCTCTTGGAGGACGAGCAACGCGTTGTGGTTTTTGCCAATGAGGCCTTTGCCAGACTGTTGGGCATCACAATTCCGACCAAGACCTTGGAAGGCATGAATTGCCTGATGCTGGCAGAGCTTGCCAAGGGTGAGTTTTCGAATCCGGAGCAATTTGTGGCCGACCTTGACGAGCAAGTCCGCCTCCGCTCGGAGGTTCGGGGACATGAGTTGGAGCTTAAAGACGGACGCAAATACCTGCTTCACTACAAGTTCGTCACGCTCCCAGGTGGAGGTGGGGGGCACTTATGGGAATTCGAGGAGGTCACGCCGCAGCGTGTCACTGAAGCCAAGTTGCTGGAATCGGAGTTGCGGTTGCGACACATCATAAACTCAGCTCAGGACGGCATCATCTGCCTTGACTCCCAAGGTCGCGTAATCGAATGGAATCCAGAGGCGATGCGGCTGTTTGGCTGGTGCAAGGCGGAGGCCATGGGGCGGCCTCTGACAGAGTTGTTCATTCCTTCAGAGCACCACGAGGCGCACCGGCGTGGCTTGGCAAGATTTCTCGCAACCGGGGAATCAGGAATACTTCAGCGACGAAGGGTTGAATCGATCGCGGTGCGGAAGGACGGCTCGCGGCTGCCGGTTGAATTATCCATCTCGGTGATCCGGGCCGGTTCAAACGTGCACTTTAACGCGTTTGTTCGGGACATTTCCGCCCAAAAATCCGCCGAAGAGACTCTGAAATCCGAAGTCCGGTTCAGATCGTTTTTGGCACAGCTCGCGATGGCCATGAGCCAGCCGGGAACCTTCAGGGAGATTTTCACCGCCACTTTGCAGTCAATCCAAGTAGCCCAACCCGGAACAGTGGCGGGCCTGTATCGCTTCAAGCCCGAAGTGCAATACCTCATCTTCGAGGCCGGCGCTGCTACGGCGGGAGTTGCGGACCTGCCTGAAAGAATCCATGCGAAAGATGCCCCCGGGGTATTGGCCGAATTGGTCCAGGACTGGGCGCCGGCTGCACAATATCCCGACAGGCGGTGCTATGCTCTTTGTTCAGATGGTTTTTCAGTCGGGTATCTTGTCGTTTGCGCAGCGGACAAATGCCTTACGTGGAATGACGCGCAATTTCAGGCCATTTGCGCCTCGCTCTGCCTTGGCGTCAAACGCCACCTCGACTTGCTCCAAATGCGTATTTTGGGGGCCGCCATTGATGCCGCTATGGAAGGGATTGCCATCGTAGACACGGATGGCCGCTACCTTTACATGAATCCGGCCCATGCACACCTGTTTGGGTATGCGAGCCCTAGCGAATTGTTGGGGAAAACTTGGCAGACTCTCTACCGGCCGCAGGTTGCTCAGGAGTTCGAGAGGAATGTGTTTCCAAAGCTCGCGCAGGATGGCTATTGGCATGGCTTTCCCACCGGCATGAAGAAAGACGGAACGGACATCCCCCAGGTGGTGTCGCTGACCATTCTACCCGAGGGGCGGATTATCTGTGTTTGCATGGATAATTCTGAACGCTTAAACGCCTTGGAGTCGCTGCAGTTGGCGAACGCCGCGTTGCAACAAGCCGCGCGCTTCAAGGATGAGGTGTTCGCCAACATGAGCCACGAGCTGCGGACCCCATTAAATTCCATTATCGGCATGGCTGAATCCCTCCAGATGCAGGTTTATGGCGAACTGGCACCACATCAACACCGCCCGGTGGAGACGATTACAAGCAGTGCCAGACACCTGCTTGACCTCATCAACGACGTTTTGGATCTCGCCAAGATTGAGGCCGGCAAGATCGAGCTGAAAAAGCACGTCTTTGACCTGGCCAAAATGGTTGAAAGCGTCCGCGTCATGATCCGGGAAGCTGCCGCCAACAAGCAACTGCGGCTGATCTTTAAAATTCCTGAAAATCTGCCCCTGCTCAGCACGGATGAACGCCGGCTCAAGCAGATTCTGGTCAATCTGTTGGACAACGCGGTCAAGTTCACCCCTGAGGGACGTGCCGTGGGACTGGAAGTGCAACGCACAGAAACACCCGCTCAAATCCTCATCACAGTATGGGATGAAGGCATTGGGATTCCCCCAGACGAGCAGGAACGGCTCTTCCACCCGTTTGTGCAGTTGGATACCGGTTTGGCCCGCCGCTACGAGGGCACGGGGTTGGGGTTGGCCCTCGTGCAACGGCTGAGCCAGTTGCTGGGCGGCGAGGTGAAATTGGAGAGCAGGTCAGGTTTTGGCTCCCGATTTACAGTGGTTTTGCCCGATCTGAAGCTGAACCCGATGTTTCCTGATGTTTTTGCGATTTCCACTCTGGAAGACACGTCTCATGAGGCTATCAGACCCGTGCCCATCCGGCGGGACCGCAACCCGCTCCTGCTCTTGGTGGAGGACAACTTGCCCAACGCTGAAATGCTAAAGACCTTCCTGCTCGCAGTAGGCTACCGCGTAATTCATGCGGAAAGCGGAGCGGACGCCCTAGCATTTGCTTCCAAAGAGTGCCCGGACGCCATCCTCATGGACATCCAGATGCCGAAAATGGATGGCTGGGAAACCATCCGTCGGCTGAAATCAGTTCCTTTGACCTCCGCAATCCCGGTCTTGGCGGTCACCGCCTTGGCCATGCCTGAAGACAAAGCACGTTGTCTGGCGGCCGGAGTGGATGACTACTTCCCAAAGCCTCTGAAACTGCGCGAACTCGCCGCCGCCCTCGAAAAATTGGTTCCCAAACGCACAATAAAGCCATGATGAACGATACCAAGCCCAAGATTCTGCTCGTAGATGATGATCGCCTGGCCCACGAGCGCTTGCATAACCTCACCGCAAACAGATATGAGCTTCATTCAGCCTACAATGGTCAAGAAGGAATGACCCGGGCGTTGGAATGCTCCCCGGACCTGATTCTGCTTGATGTGATGATGCCGGGCATGGATGGACTTACAGTCTGTTCCAACCTGCGAGCGCATCCGCTCCTCAACGACATTCCCATCATCATTCTTACGGCCTTGAGTGGTCAGGATACGCGCCTTAAGTGCATAATGGAGGGAGCCGATGATTTTCTCACCAAGCCGTTCGACGAGTTGGAGATGAGTTTAAGACTTAGAAACCTCCTGCAGGTCAACCGATACCGACGATTGCAGAATGAGCGCCTGCGCACGCAGTGGTTGCTGGATAACGCGACAGAGGCGTTTCTGATTCTCGATGAGCAGCTCGCCATTCAATATGCGAATCATCAGGCGGCTGCCCTCTTCAGCCTGAGCCAGCCCATTGGCATCGGTGAGCTGGTCAATTTTCAAACGGTCGTCTGTGACTATAACGCGGAGCCGCGTGGCTTGTGGGATGCGTGGCTGTCCGAACCATTGGCAAAAAGCAGCCAAGGTCTGCATCTGATGCTGCCAGCCACCACGGCCCGGCCAGGCAAGACACTCGTCATGCGCACCCACGTGCAGCATGACCAAAACCGCACATCCATATTGGTGCGGTTGCTGGACAGCACAGCCGAGGCCCATGCGCAAACGCTCCGTTGGAACTTTCACTATCACGTTGCCCACAAACTATTCACTCCACTTACGGGCCTGAAAGCAGGCTTGCAAATGCTGGAAGACACTGCGGTAGGCAAACTAGACCAAGCTGAGCTGGAGGCCCTCCAAATTGCGCTGCTGTCCTGCGGGCGCTTGTTGGCTGATTGTCAAAAGGTGGTGGACTACATCGAATTGAACGGCACCACAGGCAGCACCGGGGTCTTTGCACTGCAGGGCATCAACGCGCTCTGCAGCGAAATTTGGTCATTGGCTGGCATCCGGATGGCTGTCTGTGATTTGGACGCCCGGCTTTTACAGCGCGCTTTGGCGATTTCCGAAATCAGTCTGACGGCTATTCTTGTCGAACTTACTACGAACAGCCGGAAGTTTAGCCTGGTCGGCCCACCGCAGATCACCCTCCGAATTGAATCCAGCGGCAAAGACACGGCCATCCTGCGCTTTTCGGATGCCGGCACACACATCCCGCCAGAGCACCTGAACAAGGTATGGTTGCCACACTTTCAAGCGGAAAAATTAATTACCGGTTCAGTAATGGGGATGGGGCTGGGGTTGTCCTCCATTGCCTTGCAAGTTTGGCAGGCAGGCGGTGCTTTCTCCGTCAAAAACAACGATTTAGGCAAGGGCGTCACCGTGACGCTTGAGATTCCATTGGTGAAACCAGCCGCTGCTGAGTCATTGAGCGTCCAGCACCAGTAGTTTTTCACCCTGAGCCGGCGCTCCAGCCCATGAAACCAGAACCCGCTCAGATCCCTCCGACCGGGCCATCGGTGAGACAAACCGGGCAACTCTCTCGAGGCGCGGCGTGGGCAAGCACAAAGGACAAGCCAACGGTCAGAGAGACCGAGGTTTTTCACCGCGCATGGAGAGTTTTGGCGGAGGACGCCCGCTCGGGACTCTGGATGGCCGAGGTGTTGGAGCGCGCCACGGATGAAATCTGGCTGCTGGACAGCAACGGTGTGGTCTTTCACGCCAATGAGATAGCCCGCAAACTTTGCCCAGCCGGTGCAGATTGGCTCAAGTTCCAGCCTTCGGCAGCGGCAGCTTGGCGCGGATTTGCCGCGGCGGATGCTTCAAGGCTGGAAACCCCGATCGCTCTGCAGCGCGTTGGCTGGCGGCAGCTTTGTTTTCTTAAGTGCTGGTTCAATGAGCGGGAACATGTGCTGGCCATTGCGCGCCGGATCAAATCCGCAGGCGTGCCGATGGGATCTGAGCCCGTCCCTGAGAATTGGTTCCTGGGAGCAATCCTGCCCGGGTTCATTAACGAGTTGAACGGCTCGATGACGTCTGTCCTCGCCGCCGTGGCCGTGCTTGAATCCCAGACCGCAGGGCTTTCCTGCGATCAATCTGTTCGACTGTTGTTGTCAGCAGTCCGCCGGAGCGGGGCGGTGTTGGGGCAGATGAACATGCTCGCCAGCACCTCCCCTTCTGGTTCCGTGCCTCTTGCAACCCGCGCGTTCCTGAGCAGCCTCAAGGGCGCAGTTGCCAGCAGTCTTCCCAAATCCATCCAGATCAAATCCGATTTGCCGGGGGAGCTGCCGGAGATATGTGCCGATCCCCGTGCGCTTCTTTGCGCCCTGCTCACCCTGTGTATTTGGTTGACCGAGCCAATGGAAATGGAAGGAATGCTGAGGCTGAAAGCTGAAAGCATTTGGACACGTTCTGCTGATGCCGCAGCGCCGCAGGCAGCCATCCAGCTCACTTTGGAGGCGTCGAGCAACTTCCATGCGGTGGGTCAATCCGCCACAACGTCGTATTCCGCCGCGCGCATTCCTGGGGAGGTTTTGTGCGAGCTCAGAACGCGGCTCTCGGATATGGGATTCGGTTTGGAGATGGACTGCGGCACACCCGGCGAAATCGTGGCCAAGGTCATTCTGCCATGCCGTAAAATGGCCAAGCAGGTAGTGCCAAAACCAGGGTTTAGCGGGCGGGGCGAGTCACTGCTGATCTGTGACGACGATCCCTTCATACTCGAATCACTCGCCACGTTGCTTCGAAAGCAAGGATACGTGGTGGACACTACAGCCGATGGGGCGGAAGCCATCGCAGCATTCACCAAATCGTCATCACCCTACGACTTGGTGATATGTGATGCACGAATGCCCTACATGGATGGCATCTCAACCCTGCGCGCATTACAGGCTATCCGACGATCGGTCCGATTTCTTCTGATGAGTGGTTCCGGAGTGCCAGGGGATGCCCTTGTCGCGTCACCTTCGGGTGTTGTGGGCTTCTTGCCCAAGCCGTTTGAGGCGGATTTGTTTCTAAACCGGGTGGCCGAGTTGTTAACCCGTTCTACAGATGAGCCGAGCCCGCGTGGTGCGGTGGCATGCAAGGAAGCCGCTGAGGGCGTGTCGTTCCATGTGATTTGAGCCCTCCCTTCGAATGGTCAACAACCGCACATCGTTACGCTCCATTCTGCATCGCCGGTTACTCACTGTCTCTCAATTGCAGCCTCGCCGTCTATGCCCGCAAACCACCCGACCAGCATAATGCCTACCGCACTTAGCGATTTAGAGGCCGAATTGTCCGCAATCTCGGAGCACCCTTTGTTTGGCAAGGTCCAGACAATTGGCGCGCTGCGCATTTTCATGGAGCATCACGTTTTTGCTGTGTGGGACTTCATGTCGCTGGTCAAAGCCCTTCAGGCGGGTTTGGCCCCCGCTCATTGGCCATGGCGCCCCCAAAAACACCCGGAGTTGGTCCGCTTGATAAACGAAATTCTGTTGGCGGAGGAATGCGACAAGTTGCCCGCACAATTGTGCGGATTGGGCGGCCACGCCAGTCACTTCGAAATTTACATCGCCGCCATGCGGGAAGTTGGCGCAGACACAGGTGCCATTGAGCGGTTCTTGGAGTTGGTCAATTGGCGGGGGGTCCAGCTGGCACTGGCTGGCGCGCAAGTCCCGCCGCCCGCCCGCGAGTTTGTCAACGATACATTCTACCAGCTTAGAACACGCCGCCTTCATACTGTTGCCGCAGCCTTTTGCTACGGTCGGGAGAAGGTAATTCCTATGATGTTTCGTGGGTTTTTGGACAAACTGTCCATCAATGAGAATGCTGCCCCAATGTTTCACTATTACCTGCGCCGGCATGTGGAGGTTGACGCGGCGGAGCATGGTCCAGCTTCACAGGCTCTGGTTTCCACTTTGTGTGGAGACGACGCCTCACGTCTAGCGGAGGCATGTGTGGCGGCTAGACTTGCTTTGAGTAGCCGTCGGCGGTTTCTCGATGGGATCGAACTTGCTGTCACGTGTGGCGAGACACAAACTGCGGTTGCATACCAACCTGAACCCCAGCGTCTCGTGCATCATATCGATGGGGTTCATTGGTAGCTGTTAGCATTTAATTCTGCATTCTTGGCGGAGGACAAGAGCGCAAGGTGGACGGGGGCATGGGCGGGAGCAGTTCCGCTTTGGTTTGCAGTCGGTCACTTTCCGGCGAAACTCCTTGGGAATGACTTTTGCCATTCAACACAGCGACCTGCGCGACCTTTACGACAAGGTCGTCGCCGGCGAGCGCCTTTCCGACGCGGATGCCCTGCGCCTCTTCGAGAGCAAGGACATCAACGCTGTCGGGGCCATCGCGGACTTCGCGCGGCAGCGGAAGGTCGGCAACCGCGCCAGCTACATCCTCAACCGCTACCTCAACTACTCGAACTACTGCATCCTCTCCTGCCAGTTCTGCTCCTTCGCCCGCAAGAAGCGCGACAAGGACGGTTTCGAGCTAACCATTGAGCAGATGGTGCAAAAGGCCCGCGAGGCGCTCGCGCTGGGCATCACGGAGCTGCACATCGTCGGCGGGCTGCACCCCTCGCTGCCATTCAGCTACTACGTGGACTTCCTCAAGGCGCTCAAGGCCCTCGACGCGCGCTTGCAACTCAAGTGCTTCACCGCGATTGAAATCCTCCACCTCGCGTGGCTGGCGAAGAAGTCCGTCGAGCAGACGCTCACCGAACTCAAGTCCGCCGGCCTTGAATCCCTCACCGGCGGCGGCGCGGAAATCTTTCGCAAGGAAGTCCGCCATGCCATCGCGCGCGGCAAGGAAAGCGCCGAGGAATACCTGGACGTCCACCGCACCTGGCACCGGCTGGGCGGGCGCAGCACCTGCACGATGCTTTACGGCCACATCGAAAAGCTTGAAGACCGCGTGCATCACTTGAGCCTCCTGCGGGCGTTGCAGGACGAGACGCACGGCTTTACTGGCTTTGTGCCGCTGCCGTATCAGCCGGAGAACAACGACATCCCGGTGCGCGTGCCGCCCACGGGTTTCGACCAGCTCCGCACCATCGCCGTGAGCCGGCTCTACCTCGACAACTTCGACCACATCACCGCCTACTGGGTCGGCATGGGCCTCAAGCTCGCGCAGGTCGCCCTCAGCTACGGCGCGGACGACCTGCACGGCACCATCGTCGAGGAGCACATCTTCCACATGGCCGGCGCGAAGTCCCCGCAGCTCCAGACCGAGGTGGAGATGGTGAAGGCCATCCGCGAGGTGGGGAGAATTCCCGTGCAGCGGAACACGTTTTACGAGGCGGTGAAGGAATGGCCGGCCAAAGCCCGCCAAACGGAACCATCGGAGCCGCGCGTTGACCGCTTGTAGTCCGATGGCTATCTTCACGCCATGAGCAAAGCAGCAGCCCTCGATCAGGAGGAGGCCCGCCACAAGGCGCAGGCAGAGCGTTACCTCGCCGAGACCAAGCGCATTCTCCGTCAGCTTGCCACGGAGCGACAACGGGAGGAACGCTGCCGTGTTGAGCGCCCCAATTTGCTGTCCGAAGTGAAAGCCATCCTTCACGGGGCCTGATCATGTGGAAGCTGCTCACTGATTGGCTGCTCTCCACGTTGAACATGGCGCGTGAGTTGCAGGAGCACCGCTCCACCGTCCGCCAAGTGGAGGCCCGGGTGCGCGACTTGGAGGAGGCCATCAAACTGTTGGCGCAGGAACAGCGCCATGCCCGCCAGTTTGACGCTGTTGAGCGCGAGAAGCTCTTGTTGTCGGTGAAGCAGGAACTGGCGGGAGCCAAAAAGCTTTCATCCGGACGCACCAAGAAGCGCAGCTAGGCGTCGCGGATGAATTCTTCCGACCCACTCCCCGAACTCCGCCTCGCCCCCGTCGAGTCGGCGGACGACCTTGCCCACCGCGTCGAGCGCGAGCAGCGCAGCGCGAACGTGCAGCGCGAGAGCGAACTCGAAAACTCGCTCGCGCCCTTCCGCGTCGGCTCCGTGCCGTATCTGAATGCCGTGCCGCTCACGCGGGGCTTGGAGAGGCAGATTGAGTTCATTCCGCCCGCGCAGCTCGCGGAGAAGCTCCGTCGCGGTGATCTGGATGCCGCGTTGGTCAGCATCACGGAAGTGCTCTTTCACGACGGTTACGACGTGCTTGATGGCATAGCAGTCGCTTCGCTGGGCGAGGTGTTCAGCGTCTTCCTCGCCCATCGCGTGCCGCTGGAGCAGGTCACGGAAGTCTTCTGCGACACCGCATCGCTCACGAGCGTGAACCTGCTGCGCGTCCTGCTCGCCGAGCGCGGGCTGAAGCCGGAGTTCAAACCGCTGCCCGCCTACGCCGAGGCCGGCCAGCACGACGCTGTCCTGCTCATTGGTAACCCCGCCATCGAATTCCGTCGGACGGCGCACTCGCACGAAATCTGGGACTTGGGCACGGCGTGGTATGAACTCACCAGGCTGCCGTTTGTGTATGCCATCTGGGCCCTGCGCCGGAGCAAGGACAATGAGCGCCTCCGCCGCCAGCTTCGCGAGGCGCGTGACTTCGGCCTCGACACGCTGGACTACCTCATTAGCTCGCGCCCGGAATTCGACCTCGACTTCCGCCGCGACTACCTCGGCTGGCACATCCACTACCATCTCGGTGCGGACGAGAAGCGCGGCATCGCCAGGTTCGTCGAGCTGCTCCGCAAGCACCTGCCGGACCCGGTGTTTCCGCCCCGGTTTGTGGCCTGAGCCGGCGAACTTTGGACTTGGAGGCAAAACCGCTTTCTCTACAGTCACCCCCCGTTAGCAAACTCACTCGCCGCACACGCGGCCACGAACCTCAACTCAACTCGTTTATGGCAGAGAAAATTGGCATTGTCGGAGTCGGTCGGATGGGCGCCAACATGGCCCGTCGCCTCAAGGAAGTCGGGTATCCCGTCACCGCTGTCTATGACATGCGCGCCGCCTCCGCCCAGGCCGTCGCGCAGGAAATCGGCTGCGAGGCCTGCGTCTCCCTCGCCCGGGTGACGGCGCTGTCCGATGTCGTCATCACCGTCGTTACCGACGATGCTGCGATGCTCAACATCTACACCAACAAGAAGGACAACCTGCTCCGGGGCGCCGCCGGCAAGGTCTTCATCAACTGCGCCACCATTTCGCCCAAGGTCCACGTCGAGGTCGCCAAGCTTGCCAAGAAGGCCAAGGCCGCCACGCTCGAAGCCTGCATGGCCTCCAGCATCAACCAGGCGCGCGCCGGCACGCTCTACCTCATGTGCGGCGGCGAGGAAGCGACGTTCAACCAGGTGAAGCCGCTCCTCGTGAAGCTCTCCGACGAGGGCAAGCTGCTCCGCTACATCGGCACCGCCGGCAAGGCCGCGCAGGTCAAGGCGCTGGTCAACATGGTGATGAACATCAACACCGCCGGGCTCGCCGAGGGCCTCGGCCTCGCTAGCTCGCTCGGCCTCGACCTCAAGACCGTCATGGAAGTCTTCAGCCAGACCGGCGCGAACAGCCGCGTGCTCGTCACCGACGGCGAGGACATGATGAACCGGGACCACTCCTGCTTCTTCAGCGCCGCCCATGCGGCCAAGGACAGCGGCATCGCCCTGAGCCTCGCCAAGGAGAAGAAGCTCAACCTTCCGCTCGCCGAAGCCACCACCAAGCAATACAGCAAGATGGTGAAAGTCGGCCTCGGCGAACTCGACAAGTCCGGCATCGCCGAACTGACGTTCCCCGGTCGCGGGCCGAAGAAGGGAAAGAAGTAGCCCCCTATTGCAGCACCGCACGCCTCTTGTCGGCTCCCCGGCAGGAGGCGTTTGCGTTTCATGGGCTGATTCGACACCATCCCCCTTGTCCGATGGCACACCCGTTTGAACCAACCACGCTCGACGCCGACCACGGCTGGGATCCGCTGAATGATGAGCCGGCCGTGGCCTTAACCAACCGACTCGCTGAAGCTGCGGCCGTGACGGATGTGGGTCGGGATGAGCTCGCGGCGCTGGAAGCCAGGTTCCAGATCAGCTTCACCCGAGATTATCCCGGACGGATCGGTGAACTTTACGCCGGATTCCTTGCCGCCTGCCTGGCGGACAAGCAGTTCACGCAGGACGAGGTCAATGCTGTCTGGCACCTTAAATGGCTGTTCGAAATCTCGGATGAGCAGCACACCCAAATATACCGCCGGGTCGCCACGGAAACTTATCTC
>Ga0255093_1000609_pt1 | contig 15622 bp, 13 predicted proteins | sample Colum_Law_RepA_8_2_FD_188437 | JGI IMG/M metagenome (GOLD analysis project Ga0255093, IMG submission 188437) | Freshwater microbial communities from Columbia River, Oregon, United States - Colum_Law_RepA_8d | ecosystem: Environmental > Aquatic > Freshwater > River | place: USA: Oregon...
ATCGGAAAGAGCAAGATCCTGAAAAAGCTGCTGCAATGTCTGTTCAAGTCGTACCTTTCGCTGAAATCGCCACGTGGTCTTGCTGCCATCGGTAAGCAGCAGCAAAGTGTCTTCCGGGTTAAGGCGACTAAGGCTCTCGGAGTTTAACGACTTCAATTGCTCCGCATTAAAGAGGAGCAAGACTTCGGCGGAAATCTGAGAAGGTGCGGTCTTTGACTGCTGCAGCCAGTTGGTCGCCGACTGCGCCAGTTCCAGCAGAGTCATTTGCAACGGGACACCGCTGCTCGGTTGCAGCTTCGAGAACGTTATCCTCTGTCCGTTGGACAAGGCTAACTGGATTGCGAGCCCGTCCACTGTACGGTCCGACAAATGACCGGGGAAACAGGCTGGAATAGCTCCCTGAGCCAGCGATCGGATATTGGCTGTCACAAACGTGGCCAGAGATCGCGCATAGTCTGGTGACGGCAGAGTTGGACGAAGCGTCGTAGAACTCTGGATCGCTCGTTCCGCAACATTACTGGAAAACGGGCCTTCGATCAGTCGACCTTCAAAACGCAGGAGTTGAGAATCCGATTGCAGCCACGCATTGGAGGGGAGTCCAGCCTTGCGACAAACCTGTTCCAAAAAAGTCCGCGAATCCCATTGCTGTTCCACGGCCACGATCGGCAATAGCAAACCAGATCGCCCCTGATGAATAATCTTGAGGCCGTGCTTTCCAACTTCGATCGCGGCCGTACGAGCCTCACCGACCTCATGAATCGTTTCGAAGTTGAACAGGATCGTGACATCCAGCGTAAGATGCGGCAATTCCTGGGCTGCGACAGGAGGAAAACGTTGATCCGCAACGGCTGTTCGATGACCGGCCTGAAGCAGAGCAGCACAGATCTTCATGGGCTCACCCAGCATCCCGACACAGCCTCGGAGCTGCCCGGATTTCTTGAGCGTCACGAAGACACCCATGACTTCGAGATCTGCGAGGCCACCAAGAGAAGGGTCGGAAAGTTGGGGAGCTGTGCCGTTGACCGCAGCAGCAACGATTTCACAAGCCGCCAATTGCAGAGCTTGCTGTTGGGGTAAGCTGAGTTCGGGGGCAGTCTTCTGCGTGTTCATGACGGGACTATTTATTAAGGTTGCGGCTGTCGGAACATGGAGAGCTTTAGGCGAGTCGTCGTTGTTCGACTCGAGCTGTGGCAGCAAACTTCGATTCGACATGGATGGTCCCTGAGGCTCGGCAGCATACTCGCTGATTCGAATCAGCTGGCGTCGATTACCCCATGAGCCAGGAGACCTATCGAAATGTCCCGGAATCAAAGTCCTGCATTTGCGGCAGACATTGCCGTCAAGATTCCATTGACCAAGCTGGTACCAGTTTCGTTCGATCAATAACTCGCCACAGCCAGGGCACCATGTACTCTGATTGAAGACGTCGTTCACATTGCCGACATAGACAAACTTCAGCCCCTGACGAACTGCAATGTCTCGTGCCATGACCAGCGTTTCGTGAGGCGTCCGAGGGCGGTCGGTCATGCGAAAGTCGGGATGGAACGCAGAAAAATGAACGGGAACTTCCGGGCCAACGGATTCAAGAATCCAGTCGCACATTCGGCGGAGCTCATCAGGGCTATCATTCGCGTCGGGAATGATCAGGTTTGTGATTTCGAACCAGACATCGCTTTCATGTTTCAGCCAATGCAGAGTATCCAGGACGGGCTGGAGTTTCGAATACGTGATGCGTTCGTAGAAATCTTCTGTGAAGGCTTTGAGATCGACATTGGCCGCATCCATCGCGTGAAAGAATTCCGCTCTTGCGCTCGGGCTGATGTATCCTGCCGTGACAGCAACCGGATGAATTCCCAGTTGCCTGCATTCGCGAGCCGTGTCGATGGCGTATTCAGCCCAGATGACGGGATCGTTGTATGTAAAAGCAACGCTGCGACAACCAGTTTTGAGTGCTGCTGCAGCGATGCTTTCCGGCATGGCCAGTTCGCTCAGTCGCTCAACTTCTCTCGACTTGGAGATGTCCCAGTTCTGACAGAACTTACATCCCAGATTGCAGCCTGCGGTTCCGAACGACAAGACCGGGGAGCCGGGGAAAAAGTGATTGAGTGGCTTCTTTTCGATAGGGTCGATGCAGAACCCTGTACTGCGACCATAAGTTGTCAGCTTCATCTGGCCATCAACATTTTGGCGGACAAAGCAGAACCCTCGATCGCCCGGCTTCAGGTGACAATCTCTGGGGCAAAGGTCGCAGGCAATTCGTCCGTCAGCTGCCTCGTGCCACCATTCCACGGCTGCTTGCCCGTCGGGATCAGTGTGGCGCCGTGTGCTGGAAAGCAGGCGACTGTTGATCGAGGATGTTTTGACAGAATCTAATGGATTCATGCGCGGCGCTCGCGAATCAGGATCTGTAAGCACGGCCGTTCCGCAAGTGCAACTCCATTCTGCAGAGATCCAACGTTCGTCATGTAATTCACACGTCAATGCAATCTGGAAAGTAGGAGAAAAAAGTCTCGCGGCCTGGAGGCCCGTGGGGCGGAACGCAAAAACCAACCTCAACGTGCGACTGAGCTCTGTGAACTCGCATGATCATCAGTTTGAGGGTTGCACGTGCGTTGGGCAAGATGAATCCGAATCCGAAAAATCGAACACTTTTTGAAATAACTATTGCCTGAATGTCATCCTACTACGGTAGTTGACTATCAATTCCTGATGCGTTAAACTTATTCACACGTAGTGTGTCACTGACCCAACGTCTTAAGTTTTCAAAAAGGGGCGAAGAATGTTGAAGTGGATGTGTTTGTTCGGTTTCGGATTAGCATTGTCATGTCCTTCAATATCCGCTGCGGACGGCGCGAAAGAGAAAGCTGAGTCCAAAGAGAAGGCTGAATCCAAAGAGAAGGCTGAATCCAAAGAGAAAGCTGAATCTAAAGAGAAAGCTAAACCAAAAGTCACTCGAGGCCCGAAGGCGACGCAGCATGCTTTGAACAAGATCGAGATCGCGGCCGATCAGAAAGAAAAGATTGCAGCGATCGACATGGAGTTTGCAGAGGCATTTGCCGCACTCAAGAAGGCTCGGGCCGACATTCTGACGACAGAACAGAAGAAAGCTGAGAAAGAAGCGAACGCTGCGAACAAGGCTGCCAGCAAGACTGGTGCAGAAGCAAAAAAGGCAATTGAAACCGCTCTCAATCTGACCGACGAACAGAAGACAAAGCTCAAGGAATGGAAAAAATCTGAGACGGAATTCAATGCTAAGGTGGTTGAAGCCCTGAAGAAGGTGCTGACTCCAGAGCAGCAGGCCAAGTTGCCAAAGACCAGCACTGCCAAAACCAGCGCAGCGAAAACCACCACAAAGAAGCCTGCAGAGGGTGATTCTGAATAGGTTCTTGCTGCTTCGCTGAGTAGATGCCGTCCTTGATGCCGTGGCGGTTCGAAACACCGGGGCTCTTAAGTATCTGCAGCTTCAGAAATTAGACGGGCGGCATTTGCGACGCGCAAAAGTCGCCTTTTCCATGCGCGGAATGCAGGTCATCCATGAACAATGGGCTTGACCGCAGTGAATTCTGATTGAGACACTACGCCTCTAAGTTTTGACAGGGTTTTCAGGGAAGACTGGGCCAATGCAAGGCAGTAGGCGCCCGCTGTCTCGGCGGGGATTGGAGCGAAGAGCTCTGACCGTGCTTGAGCTTCTGGTCACGATGTCCGTGATCGGAGTTCTCCTGGCGGTTCTGCTGCCTGCGGTGCAATCTGCGCGAGAAACAGCGCGTCGAACTCAGTGCCAGAATAACCTCCGGCAGCTTGGAATCGCGCTGCATCTGCATCATGACACGTTCCAGAATCTTCCGGCTGGCTGGTGCGAAATTTCAGGCAAGCCTATTGCGACCGGATGGGTGCCCGATCTTCTGCCGTTTCTGGAACAGGCAGAACTGCGAACACAGGTGCAATCGAAGTGGCTGAAACCGGTTTCCGTGAATGTCGCAACACAATCTGCATTCACAGTAGTGCCGGGGCAAGCTGAATCGGGGGTCCTGGCTACTCCGTCAGTCCTTGTCTGCCCCTCAGACGTTGCGGAACGAACATTTCAGTTGTATCAGGAAGATGACATCAACTCTGGCGACCTGGATCCGCTCTCGGAAAAAGTCCTGATGGAGTTACCGCAAGCCAACTATCTTGGACTTGCCGGTTATTCGGACCCGGATGAACCGTCCGAATATGACGGCGCTGGTGTTTTTGTGCATCGCCGCCGCTATTCATTTCGGGATCTCACCAGAGGATTAAGCCAGGTCGCTGTCGTCTCGGAGCGAACAGCCAGAAAGCTGCCTTCAACATGGCTGGGGTTTCATGTTCTCGGGGAGGATGCTCCGGGACGAGTGCTGGGCTTCTGCAATTTAGGCCCGAATATCGCCACTTCCGATGAATGTGAACTGGATAGTCGGCACCCCGGCTTCATTCTGGTTCTGTTCGCCGACGGGCATGTCCAGTCTGTGTCTGACAGCGTAGATCAGGCCATTTACCGCAGCATGGCGACGCGGGCTGACTGACGGTCCGGGGGCTGAAAAACTGCGAGTCCAAATCAGAATCGCCCAGCCCGGACGGTCATTCTGTGCGAGGCTACGATTGAGGCGATCCGCTAAAGATATCCCGCGAACACCCGGACTCAATTCACAGGGTGCGGAGAATAAGCAAACAATCACTTGAATGAAGTCTTCCGAAGACCGAGAATACCGATTGCTGCGTCCACGACAGATGTGGACGTCTCGCGCCCCTGAGGACCATTGAAAACTGGTCAACATGGTTGATGAGATTGGCAACCATTATTCGTTTCATTCCTGGCGTCCCATCTTCAGGAGGATGCAGTGAAAGCTTTGACTCGGACTCTTCCGTCTATTGGCTTTTCGTTGCTGTTTAATCTCGGCTTCTTGCTATCGCTGCTTTTCATTCAGCGCACCCTTCCTTCGTTGGCGAAGGAACTTCAGCTAGAGTCGATCTTCACTGAGGAGATTCCCCAGGAAGAGATCACGCGTGAACTTGATCTGGAAACGGCACCGGCTGAAACTCTGAACGTGATTGCGGGCGGCACGCCGTCATCAAGTGTAGGTGCCTCAAGCCAGGCTGCGGCAGCCCCTGTGAATGTCCAGAAGGCGGCTGTCATGAAGGAGGTCAACATTCGACCCGTCATGAGTGAACTGGCTCTGCCGACCGACGCCCTGATTGGTGAGGAACTTGGCGAAGGTGAAATTGTCGGCGAAGTCGGTTCCATGGTGGAAGGCTATGGCGCGGCCATGGGCATCATCACTCAGGAAATCGTCCGCATGATGCGTCAGGAGAAAGTCACCGTCATCTGGCTGTTTGACGAATCCGGAAGTATGGTCGACGATCGAAAAGAGATCCGCGAGAACTACATTCGCGTCTATGAAGAACTTGGAATCGCCTCAAAACAGGACAAGGATCTTCGGAAGGGCGGAAATGATTTGTTGTGGACGGTTGTGGCCAGTTATGGTCGCGATATTCATGAACACACATCTCGCCCGACTGACGATGTGGAGTTAGTAAAAGCCGCGATCGATAAAGTCCCCATCGACCAAACCGGGTCCGAGAACATGTGCCAGTCGTTGGCTTCAATTATTGCGAAGTACAAGAAAACATCGAAGTCACGCAAGCTTGCTGTCATCGTTGTTTCGGATGAGTCCGGTGACGACGGGGACTATGTGGAGGCAGCCGTTCAGGAAGCACGAGCCGCCAAAGCTCCGGTCTATTTTCTTGGCCGTGAAAGCATGTTCGGATTTCCATATGCTCAGCAGCGATGGGTGGATGAGCCCACAAAGGAAGAATTCTGGATTCGAATTCGCCGTGGGCCAGAGACTCCGTTTCCTGAGTGTTTGCAGTGGAATGGATTGCATTCACGCTGGGATGCTCAGTCCTCCGGATTCGGCCCCTATGAGCAGGTGCGTATGGCTCGTGAAACCGGCGGCATCTTCTTCGTATTACCTGGCGAAGAAACAACCCTTGCTGGCCTGGGAGCCAACGACAAACGTAAGTATGATTTCCTGTCGATGCGTGAGTATCAGCCGAATCTGGTTTCTCGCCAGGAATACATCAAAGATCGCGCGACAAGTGCCTTCCGAGAAACGGTCTGGCAGGTGGTTGCACGATTGAACCCCAATAGTGATAAGCTGTTGTTTCAGGAGAGTGATCCTGAGCTGAATATCCAGAGCGAACATTTCCCGTTGGAGTTAGCGGCATTTACGAATGCTGCACAGGGCCAGGTGGCTCGTGCAAGCAAAGCCATGAATCTCACCAATGAGGCGATTGAATTGATGGAGAAGGTGAAACCAGAACGTGCTAAAGAGGCGACACAGCGATGGCGAGCAGGCTATGACCTGGCACTCGCTCAGCTTTACATCTTCCGCATTCGTCTTTTTCAGTACCTGCTGGCGATGGACAAGCATGCCAACAACATGCCGGCCCCTCAGAATCCTAAAGCCAACGAATGGAATTTCTGGTGGGACAAAGATTCCGTCGTGGTTCCTGACGAAGCGCAGTTTGAAAGACTTAAGGCGGCGTTCGGTATGAAGATGACTCGGGAAGAGTATCTTGAAATGGTGAAGACTGAAGAGACAGCGGCCATCGAACGATTGAAAGCTATTCAGACCGAACATCCGGGGACACCGTGGGCACGACGTGCCGAAACGGAGATTAGCTGGGGCTTTGGTTTCCGAGTTGGCGATCGACACTGGGACGTTTCCGGCCGACGTGCTGAAGCCGCCAAACGATTGCCGAACCTGTAAAAGAAACGTGTAAGAATCCCCGGACCGTAACTCCGGGGATTTTTTTATGCATTGGAACGGTCTCGGACTATTATCCGGTTCGAATCAAGTGGAGACGAGGCCTGTTGACAGTTCCCTGAGACTCACTTGTCACACCCTGCAGGAAAGCTTGATCGCTTTGAAAGTCAATTGAGTGGCAGAGGAACTGTTTGATGTCGTCGATGCCCTGGACGAAGTGATTGAGACGTTACCTCGATCTGAGGTTCATCGTCGCAAGCTGCTGCATCGTGCCATTCATGTTTTTGTGTTTCGCTCCGACGGAGCAATGCTGATTCACAAACGCTCGCCAACAAAGGAAGAATTCCCTTCTGTCTGGACGTCTTCCTGCTCCGGTCATGTGAGTGCTGGGGAAACGTATGACGAGACCGCTCCTCGCGAGATGTTTGAAGAGCTTGGAATAGCAGCAGCAGTGACTCTCGTCCGAAAATTTGATGCGTGCCCGGAAACGTCGCATGAGTTCACAGTGTTGTACACCGCGAACTCCGATGAGCCGATTCTTCCGGATGCTCAGGAAATGACCGAGATTCGCTGGATGATGCCCACAGGGATTGAGGAATGGACCCAGCGAGCCCCGGAAGATTTCTCTCCCGCATTCCTGTTGTTGTTCAGAGCGTTTCGTGGTCTCTGACTTGTTGTTGAGGCAATCCGGCTGAGATACAATGCTCTGGCAGCGATCGGTCAGCAGAATCACCTGCCAACATCATTCCGAATCGCTTGATTGAGCACTCCAGCGACTGGATCCGCTATGAACCCACTTCAAGTTCAGGACATTTTGAATCGTCGAATCTTCCTGAAGCATGGCTCCACGGCCATCGGTGGAGCTGCGTTGGCGGCACTGATGAATCAGCCCGGGCAGCAACTGTCGGCTGCAGATGCCAACGTGCAGAAGTTTCCGACTCATGAGGCGAAAGCGAAGCGAATTATCTATTTGTTTCAGTCGGGTGCTCCATCACAGATGGATCTGTTCGATCCGAAGCCCCAGATGAAAAACCATCACGGCGAAGACTTGCCGGAGTCCATTCGTCAGGGCCAGCGACTAACGACGATGACCAGCGGACAGGCCAAATTTCCAGTTGCACCGTCGGTATTTGATTTCGCTCAGCATGGAAATTCGGGAATGTGGTTCAGCAACGCGCTGACTCATATGCCGACAATCGCCGACAAGTTCTGCATGATTCGTTCCATGCATACGGAAGCAATCAACCATGACCCGGCCATTACATTCTGTCAGACGGGTTCTCAGCTGGCGGGACGCCCCAGCATTGGTTCATGGGTGAGCTATGGATTGGGCAGCGAGAATGCCAATTTGCCTTCGTACGTGGTCCTCACCTCGTTTGGGAGCGGTCGGCCGGATGATCAGCCGCTGTATGATCGGCTGTGGGGATCCGGTTTTCTGCCCTCAAAGCATCAGGGCGTGAAGTTTCGAAACCAAGGCGATGCAGTTCTGTTTCTCAGCAATCCTCCCGGGATCTCTGCTCAGGTTCGACGCAGCACACTCGATCGTCTGGGTGCATTGAATCAACAGCATTTTGAAACGGTCGGAGATCCGGAAATCCAAACTCGGATTGCGCAATACGAAATGGCATTTCGCATGCAGACCAGCGTGCCCGAACTGCTGGATGTCAGTGGCGAACCGAAGCACGTACTGGAAAGTTACGGCCCTGATGTAATGCGCCCCGGAAGCTATGCGGCCAACTGCTTACTGGCTCGAAGACTGGCCGAGCGCGATGTACGGTTCGTGCAGTTATTCCACATGGGCTGGGATCATCATGGCGGCTTACCGAATGCCCTGCGTGGACAGGTCAAGGATACGGATCAAGCGACAACAGCACTGATCAACGATCTGGATCAACGTGGACTTTTGAAAGACACATTGATCATTTGGGGCGGCGAATTTGGGCGCACGATCTATTCTCAGGGCTCATTAAGCGAAACCGACTACGGGCGAGACCATCATCCACGATGCTTCACGATGCTCATGGCAGGAGCCGGCATTCGCGCCGGATTAACTCATGGTGAAACGGACGAATACTGCTACAACATTGTTCGCGATCCTGTCCATGTGCATGACCTGAACGCCACGATTCTGCATCTGCTGGGTGTTGACCACAAGCAATTGACATTCAAGTATCAGGGCAGAGATTTCCGGCTCACCGATATTCACGGAGAGCTTGTGAAGCCAGTGCTTTCCTAATCATCAAAAACGTGCAGGTCTGGGCACCGCAGGGGCTTCCAAGACGGGCTCAGAGACGGAGTTGCTGAGAATTTGATCGTCGAGAACATACCTGAAATGCGAATCCGACGCATAATTCGCCGGGAATTCCGTGAAGGTGGGAGTCTTCTCTGGAAAATCGGCCGTTTCTTTGTATCGTGCCGCCTCCCTCGCGTGTCGAGGGAAAACAAGGGAAACCGGATTTTGTCCGGCGTCCTGATGAATCGGTAGCTCAGTTGGTAGAGCAACGGACTTTAAATAGGAGTGCCCCGGTCGGAAGGCTGGAGGTAGAACCGCACCATATGCTGGAACCCCCTGAGAGCCGTCAGTACGCGAAAGCGTGACAATCTGACGGATTGGGCAATCAGCAGGAAACCTTGTCAGATGTTGCTTCTGGAGAACTCGTAAAGGGTTCAGCAGACATAACAAGTGACAGGGGCTCCTCAGAGACTTGACGTGTGGCTCCCGTTTCGGGAGATGGTAAAGTCCAGACCGCAACAGTTAGAAATGGCTGGTGAAAGCCAGTGCGGCAGGTTAATCCGTAGGTCGCGGGTTCAAGTCCCGCCCGGTTCACTAAAAGCCACCCGTTTTGCGGGTGGCTTTTTTGTTTTCAGGCGACGTCGAATTAAGGATTCTGCGCGACCGTGGCCTTTGGAATCTCATCACACATCTGCAGCGCAAGCAACGGATAGGCCGTCCCGCTGTAAGTAATAAAGTGCCAAGTGTCCGTGTTCAGAGATCGAGTCCACCAGCGTCCGGATTCGCGCTGATTGGCCTTGAGCCATGCGATGCCTTTCTGCACGCGAGGATCATCCGCACCAATCCCTGCTTCGCGAAGAACAATCACAGCCAAGCCTGTCATATGACCGTCGCTGGGAGGATCCGCGAATTCTGGTTCCGCCTTGAGCTTGGGGGCTCGATTTCCGGAGCCCCATGTTTCGGGAGCCGCGAACGTTCGAATCGACCAACCGCCATCCGCTCGTTGATGTTTGGCCAGCGCGTCAATCAATTCCTGCTTCTGCTCAGCACTTAACAGATCCGTCATGCGACTATTGGCCCACAACAGCAATGTGCGACTGTAATCATGGGCCGGCTTTTCCGTACGCAGGTAGTTCTTCAGCTTTTCAATTCCCGCTTTGAGAGCCGCATTGTCAGAGGCTTCTGCTTTCTGCAACCAGCCGGGAGCCGTCGCCGCAGCCATCGCGGCGACAGTGGCTTCGTGGTACGCGTCAGATTCAAACGGGGGCCAGCAGTCGAGTGATCCCCATGTCCCGTTCTCCGTCTGAATGGAGAACATGAGTTCAAGAGACTTTTCCGTCTCCGGAGACAACTGCTTTGCCACATGAGCGTCCCACTCTGACAGTCCGGCCGCGATGTAAATAATCTGAGCAGGCCGGGTTGACTGCTTAAGTCGGTCCAGCTTTTCTTCCTGAAGCTTTGACAGAGTTGTTAGAAAGAACTGGCGAGTGTCCTCCGGAGGCTGTCCCAGCGAAGCGCTGAGTGCGGGACGAGTAACCATGTAAGTGCCGTTGGTGTGGCAACTGACGCACTTCCGCTCACCGCTCCAGGCGAGCGAACCCTGCTCCAGATAGGTTTTGGCGAGGTCCACAGACACGGCGTCACGCTTGGGTTCTTCAGCAGATGGCCTGGGGATTGTGATCTGCTCAAACTTGTACTGGTAGTCGTCAGCCGCAGCGCGATTCAACGACAGAAGGAGGCACAGCGCTGACAGAGGGGAACCGTAACGCACGAGTTTCGTGAAAGCAGTCTTTGGATTCATCGCAGACCCTTCGTAAAAAAGTGACAGAGAATCGTAGGCGGAAAGAGGGAATTCGCCGTTGATGGGCGGGGGCAGGCGGGAGATTACAAGCGGCGGTTTTTCAGAAGTCAGCTCCAGCAGGCAGCAATTCCTGCCGGTCCGCGTGGCGGATTCACGGATTGGAACCAAAAGCTGTATCGATCACAACGATTCTGTGCAATCTACTACCCAAATCCGTCGATGGATACACAGGACGAATGGGACGCGCCGAATTCAGGCACCTTCGTCATCGGGAGCCATCTGGCCAGCCGAACTGTCACTGCTGAACTAAGGTAGACAACCGTGAAGACATCCTCAGGACGACCCGGACTTCTGCTGTCACTTGCCGCTGCTGTAGCCTCAAGTGCGCTCTTCACCGGCTGCCAGACCACGATTGGTGGGCAGACGCTGCCATCACCAGACTATCTGACGGACGATGTGCAGTACTTCCCGGCCGGGCCAGAGAATAAGCTGACGAATCAAATCGAAGCCGCCAAGAAGCAGGCTGCCGAAAAGAAAAAGATAGAACAGGGCTTCTAAGCCTGATCTCGATCGCTCTCTTCGTGACTGGGATTAGAAATTCCATCAGGAACCATGAACTGGGGCACGCTGCTTTGTTTGAAAGCAGTGTGCCCCTTTTCGTTTTGAGAAAAGTCGGGGCAAACAATGAGCAGCAAATCGAAAAAGACCTGGGCCGAAAAACTGCAGAACAGTAACGGCTTGCCGAGCGTAAAGAAGCTCAACGAGAAACTCTCCAGACGTCTCAAAGCGAACACGATGGTGATCCCGGCACCACTTGAAGTCGACGCGATCATGAAAACTGTGCGCAAGGGAAAGTTGCTGACGACGGATGAGATTCGAAAGCAGCTCGCCAGGGAACACTCAGCAGATATCACTTGTCCACTGACCACCGGTATCTTCGCGTGTATTGCTGCTCACGCGGCCGATGAAGCCGAACGGGACGGAAAGAAGCGAATTACCCCATACTGGAGAACTCTGAAATCCGGCGGGGAGCTCAACGTAAAATTCCCCGGCGGTATTGAGAACCTTCGTCAACGACTGGAAGCTGAAGGTCATACAGTCATTGAACGCGGGAAACGATTCTTTGTGGAATCTCTGCTGCCCACCAGCAAAGGTCGACCAGCGTCATCAAAGTAAGATGCTCCGGCGCACAACCAGTCTTGTCAATTAGCCGAACAGCTCCATGATCGGTTTGCCCGTCGTCAGAGAACGAGAAATCCCACTGGCGTCCAATGGATCATTGATCGGAATATCCAGCGCGTGATAAATCGTCGCGGCCAGTTCTTCGGGGCGAACGGGCTTGCTTGTTGGATGCTCACCGTACTTGTTCGACTTGCCGTAAACCTGTCCGCCAGCGATGCCTGCTCCGGCGATGATTGACGAAAAGCACTGAGGCCAGTGCTGTCGGCCCGGTGGATCCTGCTTTAATACGTACGGCGTGCGTCCGAATTCGCCTGTCACCACCAACAACGTGTTGTCCAACAGACCACGCTCTTTGAGGTCGGAAATCAGGGCTGACAGGGCCTGATCCAGTCGCGGCAGACAGAATCCCATGCCATACGAACCATTTCCAAAGGCATTGCCCATGCCCATATTCCCGCCATGCATATCCCAACTGCTGCTCGGTGGGCCGGCTTTGTCGTGTTCAGCCTGACCAGTCCAGCCATTAACCGTCACAAAGCGAACCCCGGCTTCGACCATGCGGCGAGCCAGCAACAGATTCTGACCAAGCGGATGCATGCCGTATCGTTCACGAACTTCGATTGGTTCACGAGTCAAATCGAAGGCCAGGCGTCCTTCTGATCTGGTCATCGCATCATAGGTTTTTTCGCGGAGATCGGACCAGTCCTTCACCTGCTTGTCTCTGTCCAGCCGGCTGGAGTCCAGACGACTCAGTAGCCACTTGCGATCGCCGAAACGTTTTTCATCGTACGTATCATAAATCTGCGGGGGCTTGAAATCAGGCATTGCCGGATGGTTCGTTTCCGAGCCCACAAACACCGGCGCGTAGGCCGAACCGAGATAGCCGCCCAGCCCGATATTCGGAGCACAAAAAACGGGGGGCCCCACACACTTGATCAGCCAGGCATTCGAAACAAAGTTGCGAGTGCTTGGTTTATGCTTCGCCACAAATGAACCAAGATAAGGTTTCTCGTCAGAGACGCCCTGCTGCACGCGTTTTTCTGATTGTCCACTGAGCAGATTGTGCATCGCATCAAAGTGGTTACTGATCGAACCTGGATGAGACATCGAATTGATCAGAGTAAAATGATCCGTCAGCTTCGCAAGATGAGTATGCATCTCATTGATCTGCATGCCCGGCACTTTGGTCGCGATCGGCTGATAGGGTCCTCGATAATCCAGCGGAGCTTCCGGCTTCATGTCCCATGTATCAACATGGCTTGGGCCACCGCAGAGCAAAACAAAGATACAGGATTTCTCTGCCGCGACGGCCTTCCCCGAAGCGTCAACCTTGTCGGCCCCCATCACAACGCCTGGCATCCCGAGACTCATTGTCCCCAGCCCACTCGCGATCAATGCTTGACGCCGATTCAACTGGAATTCATTCATGCGAAGTCCCCAAACTGAAAGCGTTGACTTGAATGAGAAGGCCTGCGTCAGATCGCAGGTCGGACAGAATCTCTGGGCTGAGCGAATTGAGGTCTGTTTCGCTTCAAAGCATAACACCCGGAACTTCGCTCGGTAAGTGTATTCTGCCGTTTCACGAATCCCGACCAGAATACCGACCTCACCTTGCGGTACCGTGTCGAGGACGGAAACGCGGAAACATAAGCACCAAAAGAGTGCAGACCAGCCTCTCGGCATCACTCAAAGACGACACCCTGCGGCGTTGCCGCGGAACTGCTGGTCGACTGAGCTTCCTTATTGTGGCTCAGATCACAGCCTTTGAATTGCAGTCCGTTGATCCAGTCCTTCATGCGGACTCCAGTATCAAAGTCCTTGATCGTGACATCGTGCAGTTTCACTCCTGAAACGGCCGTGATGAACATCCCCATTGATTTTGGCGATCCGTCGCCAGCCAGTTGAGTGTTACGAATCACGACTCCATCGAGCCCCGGTTGAGCAGGATCCAGTTGCATCTGATAGCGATGCGACAGACTGGCACGATAAACGTTGTCAGATAAACCATTCAGAACTATGCCGATGCGAAAGGCTTTATCGATGGTGAGCCCGTCGATTTCGTAACCAGTATGGGCCAGCGATCGGAGCTCTTTCGGAGCGAATTCGAAACCGCAGTCTCCGCCAAAGATGGCAACACCGGCTGCTGCGGATGCGACATGCACCTTATGAATGCGAATGTTGTAACAGGCCGAGCATCGAACTCCGGCATCGTTGGCATCCACGTTTCGGGTCAGGCTTCCGATCGTGATATCCTCGACCAGAATGTCATGAGGATGTGTGGAATAGATCTCGTGCTTTTCCCACAGTTCGCGCATGAGTGGAATTGTCTCGTCGGCTGTGGTCATCTTTCCGACGCTGCCCCAGTCCATGCCGATTCCCAGTAACGCTTCTTTGGAATCCAGAATATGAACTCGCCGAATTACGCCGAAGCACCCTTCCGACATCACTTGAATCGCGGACGCCGCGAAGGGCTGGTCGATCGTCATGTCTTCGATGGACCAGTGTTCAATCTTCGAAAAGTAACCAGGCTTATCGGGAGTTCCTCCGTCATCGTACGGAGCACCTATGCTGATAGCAGAATGCCAGATTCCCTGTGAGCCTTTGTTCTCACTGCGAACAACACGAATGGTGCCATTGCGAATCCCGGAATGGTTCGAAAGACGCACGCCATGCGAATTGGAGCGAAGATCCAGCAGCAGCGTTGCGCCGTTGAGATCCAGAATGATGCCTTCCGGAATCAGCAGAGCATGTCGCGAAATCTCATCACCGACTTTTGACTCCTGCACCAGGCACGTCAGTTCGGCTGACTGCCGGACTCGCAAGGTGCAGGGAGTTTTCGCATTCTTGTTTAACGCGAGTTGCAGATCTGAGCCGTTAATCACATCAACGACTTTTAAAGAACCTTGTTCTGATTCGTCTGCCACGCAAATCGTGGAGCCCGGGATCACACAAAGTGCAATAATAAACGCGCGCAGCACTCCGATTGTCATTGCCGTGATCGACCGCATGGATTCTAAACCTCGCCAGAGACAAGAAGCTTCTTTGGCGGGTATTCATCCAGTACGCGCCACTTTCAGCATATCCATCAGGAATAAAGATGGAAACCGCGTGCGTCACTGCATGCTGTGATAATGCCACGAATGTCGGTTATTCATTGGCCCGAATCAGAAAATTATGGAACGACCAGTTTAGATATCGGAATGCACAATCTATTCGAGAACGGAGACTCTGCATGGCAACAAACAAACTGAAACGGACAGAACTGGACGTGTTGAATCATGCAACGGAATGCCCGCGAACGATGGCCCATACTCCTCGGTTACGGATGGTGCAGAGAGTCAAATCCGCCAAAGCCTGGCTGCAGAAGGTTAGCTGTCTACTTCGCAGCCGGGCTGACGAGTCGGCATTCTAAAAGTCCCAGGCGAGGCGAGTACCGAAGCCGTACGAGTCGCCACCGCCAGGTCCGGCCTGGGCATCTCGGACTGTGTAAATGTAGTTGTTCTGAATCTTGAGGTTTGGATTCAGGAACCAGTTCAGACCAAGAGTAACGTCTTCCAGAGTGCCTCCGTCCATGCCGGCGTCAACGAGATCAAGCTTGGAGTAACGAGCACCCACTTGCCA
>Ga0255093_1000615_pt1 | contig 15552 bp, 12 predicted proteins | sample Colum_Law_RepA_8_2_FD_188437 | JGI IMG/M metagenome (GOLD analysis project Ga0255093, IMG submission 188437) | Freshwater microbial communities from Columbia River, Oregon, United States - Colum_Law_RepA_8d | ecosystem: Environmental > Aquatic > Freshwater > River | place: USA: Oregon...
CTCGATACCCGGTCCCGATCGGCTGGATTCCGGCAGCAGGCAGCGGAGTCCGGCATCGGGAAAGGTGGCGACGTACCAGAGCGTGACGACGCAGTAGAACACGGTGAAACCGAGGAAAGCGGCGACCAGCCACCGGCCGTCGGACATGTTTCCGGCTGTCGTTCGCGATCGGGCACTCAAAACGCTCATGACACCCCTTCGGCGCCGAAGATTGGCCTGCGCCGAACCGCTTCAGCGCCGAAAATTTCTGCCGAAAACCAGTTTCGGCGCCGAATTCGAGATCTGCAGCCGTCTCACTCGGCGCCGAAACAGTAGCAGACGAACTGCGAAAATCCAGTGATTGAGCGGAAAATCGTTCCAATCATCAGGATCGCTGAGGGTGGGGGGACATTGTGAGTGATTTTTTGGATTTGGCACAAGAACTGCTGAAGAGGAATGCATCGAGCGTCCTCCGACGATCGTCAGACGTGCTGAACTTCCAAGCCAATAGTCGATTTGGTGACCCAGCCTGATCGGCCTCCCCAGCTTCCAACAGTTCACTCCCCGCACATCTGGCCGTTCGTCGGAGGACGTTTTTTTGCGCTCTGGCGATGGTGTTGGTGGGTGGTTGAGCGTTGACATTCCCTGACAGTGACTGGAAGATAAGAGGTGAAGGGAGAGTTTTATGTCGACGACCCGCACTGCTGCTTCTCGGATTACGGCTGCACTTTGTCCTGGCCCTGTTTCCAGGCGAAGTTTTCTGGAGGCCGGTTCGCTGGGTCTGGGGATGCTGGGTCTGGGCGACTATTTGAAGTTGCGGGCTGAGCAGCCGGGTGCGGGTTCCGGAGTGCCGGACACGTCGGTGATATTCATCTGGCTTCCGGGCGGACCTCCGCATATGGAGATGTACGATATGAAGCCGGAGGCACCGGCTGAGTATCGGGGTTTGTTTTCGCCGATTGCGACTCGGGTTCCGGGTTTACAGGTCTGTGAGCTGTTGCCGCGGCATGCACAGTGTGCGGATCGATACACCATCATTCGTTCCGTGGCTCATGAGTTTGCGGACCATGGTGGTGGTCACAAGCGATTTCTGACTGGCCGCATGCCGGCGACCCCGACGGGTTTCGTCAACGATGCTCCTGCGGTCGGCTCGATCGTTGCCAGGTGTCGAGAGCGTGTGTCATCTTCGCTGCCGAACTATATTTCGGGAACCGAGCCTGGCCGTGCGGGTGTGGATGTTTACAGCTTTGGTGCGGCCTATCTGGGTCCTTCCTGCACACCATTCAACGTTCCGGGGGATCCTGGGGAACCGGGGTTCAGCGTAAAGAATCTGTCGGTGGATCAGTCGGCTGCGGGACGTCTGTCGGACCGTGTCCTGTTGCTGAATGGTTTTGACCGTCTGCGTCGTGGCATTGACGAGAGCGGTGTGATGCAGGCGATGGATCAGTTCAATCGTCAGGCGGTTTCGATGCTGACCAGTGACGATGCGCGGCGGGCTTTTGATTTGTCGCAGGAGCCTGCGGAGCTGAGGGATCGTTATGGCCGGCACTGCTGGGGTCAGCGGGCGTTACTGGCGCGGCGGCTGGTTGAGGCGGGTTGCAGTTTTGTGACGATGGTGATGGAGAATCCCTATCAGTCGGGTGTGCCGTGGCTGAAGAACGGCACGTATAACTGGGATTCGCATGCGGTGAACTGTCACCTGTTCGACGACGCGCTGGTGCGATTCCCGATTTACGACCAGGCGGTGACGGCGCTGGTGGAGGACATTTATGCGCGGGGCCTGGACAAGCGTGTGCTGCTGGTTGTGACGGGGGAATTCGGAAGGACTCCGCGAATCAACTCCACGGTGGGCAGTCAGACGGGTGTGATGCAGCCGGGGCGGGATCACTGGCCACAGGCCATGTCCATGCTGGTGGCTGGTGGCGGCATGCGGACGGGGCAGGTGATTGGCAGCACGAATTCGAAGGGTGAGGAGCCGAAGGAGCGTCCGTTGACTCCGAATGACCTGTGGGCCACGGTGTACCGCCATCTGGGAATCGACTGGACTCAATCGTTTCCCGACCACAGTGGTCGTCCGATGCCAATTCTTCCGTTTGGCGAGCCAATTGCTGAATTGCTGCCGGTCTCCTGAGTGGCTGGCGGGCGCACTGCTGGAATTCGGACTGCGGCAGTTTCTGCTGATTTGGTCTGGAGCGATCCTGAAAAATTGCCTAGATTGGCAGTTTCAACTGCAGAAAGGCGTCTGCAGAGAGCAGAGGGATTGTGGTCCGTGGCAGGAGGCCTGGGATGTCGTTGGTGCGATTTGTGCATGCCGGAGCGCTGTGTCTGGGCAGCCCGATTGTCGGGCTGGCTGACAGCCCGGAATGGCTCAGACGAATCGCTGCTTCCGCAGTTCGGCAGTCGGTGATCCAGTTATTTGACGCTGCGGTGGCTGCAGGCTGTCAGTTTGTGTATGTGGCCGGGCGGTTGACCGAGCATTCTGAGGATCTGCGGGTGGCGGCGTTGTGGCTGGCTGGCCAGCAGGAACGACTGCGTGCGGCGGGAGTGCAACTGGTGCTGGCGGGTGCGGATGCTGCGGAGGCGGTGTCTGTTGCCGGTGTTTCTGCTCTGGTGGTGCCGGCGGGTCAATGTCTGCAGGTGCGATCAGAATTGACGGGGGTGCGTCTGAGTGTGACGTCTCCCGACCGAATTGCGGCGGGTGCGTTGTGCGTCGGGGCAGACAGCAGCCCGAAATCACCGGGTGTGGTTTATTTTCAGTCGCCTGCCGACAGTGGTCCGGTGCAGCCATTATCGGCAGCCGAGTCGGGTGGCAATGGGTGTCTGGTGTGTGAGGTGGATCTGCAGCGGCAGTCAATCTCGGAGCGTTCTTGTGCAGTGGAGGTGCTGCGATTTGTTCGTGAGCGGCTGACCTGTCCTGACGGTACGACTCCGCCGCAGCTGCTGCAGTTGCTGAATGCGGCCAGTCGCAGTCTGGCTGGTTCACGCGGGACGACAGTTGTGGAGTGGGAGATTGACGGCCGGTTGACAGCAGCAGGCCACGGTGGTGCTTTGCTGTGTGAAGTGGAGCTGCTGCGGGAACTGCGAGCCGGGGTGTGTGCGGGGCATGCGGGAGCGTGGCCGGCGCGGATCCGTTTTTCGGATCGCAGTGAATTGTCGCTGGAAGAAGGGATGGACGTGCTGTGTCGGGAACTGGCGGATACGGTGCAGCGACGGTATCTGCGTCGGCAGGCTGTGCAGTCTGCCTGTTGTCCGCTGCAGGGTCTGCCACTGGGGGCAGGCAGCGAGGTTCCGGAAACACTGAAGGTGCTCTGGCCGGCGGCCTGAGTCTTCGATACGGGGTCAGCGAAGAAGGATCTTCAACGATGCATCTGCAGTCTGTGTCAATTCATGGTTTTCGTTCGCTGCGTGATCGCGTGATCGGGCAATTGTCTGCGGGTGTCACGATTCTGCATTCCGCCGATTCGGAGACTCGCGGCGACTTCGTGGAATTCCTGCGAACTGTCTTCACTCAGCGGGGTGCGGACATGCATGGTGGTTTGTGGCATGCCGGTCATTCCGCGGCAGGGTCTGTGGGAGAGATCGAGCTGCAGTCAGGCGAAAAGCTGTCACTGACTGCTCATACCGGAGCGCGGCTGCTGCCGGACTGGGTGGACGATGTGGTCTTTCGTGAGATCTGTACTCCGGGTACGGCGGAGTCATCTCGTTTTGAGCGGCTGTTGCAGTTGTGTCGGTCCAGTGATCAGCGGTTGACTCTGGAAGCGGAGCGTCGGCAGGCGGAGCAGGGTCTGGAGCGGATTCGGGCGGAGCGCGACGGCAACGGGCTGTCGGGTGGTCTGGTGCATCGAATTTCTGAGCTGCGTCGTCAGCAGGGTGAAGTTCAGGGGCGGATTGCAGCACTGCGGAAGCCGGCCGAGGCTCAGGCCACGCGAATTCGCGAGCTGGAGCAGCAGCACGAGGAGACTGCGCAGCAGTTGGAACTGCTGGTCAGTGAGAAAACGCGGCTGCACGAACGTGTGTGTCAACTGGAATCGGTGCAGCGTTTTCGCGCGAGTCAGACCAGTGGGGCGACGGCGGCAGAGACGGCCGAGTCACTGGGTCAGTGGAAGGCCATTACCGCACTGATGGCTCGCGAACTGTCCGTCTGTCGCCGGCAGGAATCCGGACAACTGGCGGGCGAGGCGCTGCATCTGCTGCAGCCGAAAGTTGAAGCCTCCGGCGAGCGGATCTTCAGTCAGCGGGCAGCAGCGATGCAGTTGTGTCTGCAGCAGGCCACAGCGGTGGCTGAACTCCTGCAGGCGGAACTGCGCAGTCTGGCGGATGCGGCAGCGGCGCAAAAACCGGTCGATGACGGGCTGCGTTCGCTGGCGGATGCTGAGCTGCAGTCAGCGCTGGCAGCGGCGCACGCGGCGCATGACAGCGCAACCACGGAGTTGGAGCGTGTGCGGGCAGTGGCGACGATGACGGCAGAAAGTCTGGAACGACTGCGAGCTGATCTGCAGCCGACACTGACTCTGGAGACGCTGGATCAGTTGCGAGCTGCAATCGCCGAACTGGAAGCGGAGACGGCTCAACTGGAGGAGCAGCGGCGGAGACTGAATCAGTCAGAAGAGACACTGCGGGATCTGCTGGTGGCATTTGCTGAACGACCGGTGTTCAGCCTGCTGGAGGTCGCTGGTGTGGCAGTGCGTCGAGCGACCGGCGGTGAAGTGCGTGAGCTGCGCTGGGGTGCGGACGGCAGTCTGCTGGCAGCGATTGGCGGCCAGTCACAGGCAATCCCTCTGGCCGAGGTGGATGCGGCTGTGCAGGATCTGATCGGTCTGGTGCTGCGACTTTCGCTGCTGCAGTTGAAGTCGCAGTCGGGGACATCTGTGCCGCTGATTCTGAATGGCGTGCACCTGTATGCGGGCGACTCGTGGTCAGCGGGCACGGCAGCGATGCTGGAGTCGTTTGCAGCGGCAGGACAGCAGATTCTGGTACTGACGGAAAGCTGTGACCTGCCGGAACAGCAGGGTCGCTGGCTGGAAGTGCGGGCATTTCCGGAGCCGACAGCGGTGCAGGAGCCGCCGCAGTCAGTGGCGGTATTGCAGGCGCCGGTGGCTGCGCTCCCTGTGGTGCCTGAACCAGTGACGGTTGCTGAGCCGTTGCCGGTCACTGCCGAGTTGCAGACGGACGTGGTGGAATCGCCAGCGGTGCTGGTGTCGGAACCGATTGCTGCAGTACGCGAGGCGGAGGTGGCCGCAGAGCCGCTTTCGGTGGCCGTTGCGGCGGCACCTCTGCTGCAGCTTCATGTTGCTGATGACGTGGAAGCAGCGATTGAGGATCGGCAGGCCGGGAACTGGCTGTTTTACCTTGAGGCTGACACGGTGTGGATGATCTGGCGGGGATCAGTCTGGGTGAGCTTGAGGCGCTGCGAACGGCCGGGGTGCAGACGATTCGCGAGCTGCTGGGCCATACGATACCGGAGCTGGAGCAGTTGATTCGGCTGAAGGGTTTTGTGGTGCCGGTTGAGCGTCTGCAGGCGTTGTGGGGTCAGGCGGAACTGGCAGCGCGGGTACCGCTGCTGCGACGGGGTGATGCGGCACTGCTGTTTGCTGCAGGAATTCACACAGCGGAAGAATTGTCGCGGCTGCGTCCGGAAACGGTGTATGAACGAGTGACTCGTTTTCAGCGTTCCGATGCGGGAGCCAGATATCGCCGAGCTGGTCGTCTGATTGACCGGCAGCAGGCCCTGAACTGGGCACGATTTGGTCAGTTTCTGCGCTCACTGGAAGATGTTTACAGTACGCGTTCGCGATTCGGTGCAAAAACAATGTCGAAACCGGCTGTTCGAGCGGCAGCGCGTCGCACTGCGGGTGGCGGGGTGCAATCGTCGGCGGTCACGGCAGTGTCCGCGGCGGTGGTGCCGGACGCAGGTGTGACTGAGGAGAATCCGGCGGTACCTGTGACGAAAAAGCGTCGTCGCAGAGTGGCGACGGATTCCGCAGTGGCCTCCCGCCGGGCAAAGCGGACGGCTCGCCGCGAGCAGCTCACGGGAGAACATCGTGTGGAGCAGGCCGAGACTGATGGCGGTCAGCAGGTTGCAGAGCGGGTGGGTGGTATGCGGTTCTTTCTGAGCCGCACCAGCAGTGTTGCGGTTGCCCCATCCATCGGTCCACGGACGGCTGAACTGCTGCAGGCGGCGGGGCTGCGGACGGTCGAGGAGTTTCTGAGCATGACTCCGGAACGCGTCAGCGAGAAGCTGCATTCCCGGCGGATCACGGCGACGATTGTGCGGCAGTGGCAGGCACAGGCACGATTGATGTGTCAGATTCCGGAGCTGCGGGCTGTGGACGCTCAGATTCTGGTGGCCTGCGGCATTGTGACTCCGGAGGCACTGTCCGAGCGTCGTCCGGAGCAGGTGTTGTCGAGTGTACAGCCGCTGGCGGGTTCTGCTGAGGGACAGAAGCTGCTGAAGACGGCGGGGCAGCCGGATCTGGCAACCGTGACAGCATGGATTCAGTGGGCCGCGAACGCTCGCCCGTTTCGTGCGGCCTGAGCGACTGCAGAACTCAGAACCCCGGAAGACTCAGCGGCAACTCGGGGACCGGTGGAATTGGCTCAACGCAAAATCTTTTGCGCAGGTGTCGATTGCGTTGCGACGGGTGTTGACAGAGAGTGCTCCACGCAGAACTGAAACGACCCCGAAAACAGGGTTTCCGAACTCAGTTTTTTCCCTCCCGGGTTTGGTTGTGTTGCGTCCCTTCGGGAGGGCGAAGCTCCTGCTGAGCCGATCAGCTTGTCAGGCGCTGCATCCTGCGGCTCGGCGGGAGCCTCGTCCTCCCAAGGGGCACCGGGAAGCACCAATTCGGTGATCCCCTTCAGGACAACGCACGTTGGCTTCCGCGAACGGCTCGCCTTTGGAGGCCTCTGCAATGTGTATCAGGCGGCTCTTCGCTGTGGTGTCATGACGGCAGCCGGTGGCAGTTCCACGAGCGAGTGGATGCTGCCGGCGACGGGTACGGTCTGTGGCATCTGATCGGGTGCAAGCAATTGTGCTGGTATGGGTGTGGTGGGTCCGAGCATCGTCGAAATGACTCGACCATCCACCGTGCTGCAGGGCTGGATCTGGAAGTGGAACCGTTTCAGCATGATGACCAGCGCGGTGCGAATTTCGACGATCGCCAGTGGTGCACCGATACACATTCTGGGACCGGCACCGAAGGGCAGGTATGCGTAGGGCGAGGGCGTGATGCGTTCCCAGCGTTCGGGCATGAATCGATCGGGCTGCTCGTACAGATCAGCTCTGTGATGAGTGATGAACTGACTGAAGATGACGGGTGTACCGGGAGTCAGTTGCAGTGGTCCCAGCGAGACAGCGGCGGCAGTGACTCGCTGGGAGTAGGACGAGGCGGGCAGGATGCGCATGCTTTCGCGAATGACGGCATCGAGGTATTTGAGCTGTTCGAGTTCTTCGAGTGTGGGAACATCTCCGGCGACCTGAGTCTGCAGTTCGTGGGAGAGTCTGGCCAGCACATCGGGGTGTTGAGCGAGCAGAAACAGGGTCCAGCTGAACGTGTGGGCGGTGGTGAGGTGAGCGGCTGCGAAGAGCAGTGTGGCGTGTCCGGTGAGCTGATCGTCGGTCATGCTGCCACCGGATTCGGTGGCCTGCATCAGCAGGTGCAGGATATTGAGACCATCGGAGCTGCCGTTGCGGTGCCTTGCGAACATATCGCGGATGGAGGCTTCGAGTTCTTCGGCCTGCTGAAGGAGCAGTTCGTAGCCGCGGGCAAACTGCGGGGCCGACACGAGGGCTCCCATCCCGACTTCGTGATTGCGGTGCGTCCAGCGATCGATGAGGAGTCCGAGTCGTTCGGCGAAGGCGGGGTCATCGAGTCCAAACAGGAGGGCGCTGGTCATGCGGAGCATGAACTGGACCATTTCGCCATTGAGGTCAACCTGCGATTCACTGCTCCAGCGGCTGGTGAGTTCGTTAGTGAGTCGGCAGATGATGCCGTGGTAGCCGGGGAGTGCTTTTTTGGCGAAGACATCCTTGAGGAGTCTGCGGGTATCGCGGTGCTCTGCTCCATTCTGGCTGAGCAGTCCCGAGGTGACTCGCCGCTGCGATGAGTTGCGGCTGCCGCGAACCGCGAAGAACTGGGACTGGAAGGAGTCACTGTCGGCGAGTACGTGGCGATTGAGATCCGGCGAGAAGACGAAGGCCAGTTTCTGACCACCGTCCTGGAGTACTGCGAGATCGCCGTGTTTCCGGTGCAATCGGCGCATACAGGCGATGGGATCATCGGAGAACTGCAGGAGCGAGCCGAATTCGATGGGCGCGGTGCCACCGGCAGTTGCCTGGCTCGCCTGGGCGGCAGGAAACACTGAGAGTGGTCGGTTGGCGAAAGGGCAGCCTGAGGGTGTTTGAGGGTTCGACATCCGTGTCTTTTCCCGAGAGTTCAGAGACGAGTGAAGCTCGTCAGGCGGATATTAGCAGAAGGCGAGGACATGGCGACACTGGAAGGCCGGAAATCTCAGGGCTCTCAGCCGTTCCTTCATGAGGCGCGGTTGCGTGGAGCGTGGGGGTGTGCTTTTTCGTAGGTTTCCCGCAGTCGGCGAGTGCTGACGTGGGTGTAAATCTGGGTTGTTGTGAGGCTTTTGTGTCCGAGGAGTTCCTGGACGCTGCGGAGATCAGCACCACCGTCGAGCAGGTGGGTGGCGAAGGTGTGTCGGAGTGTGTGGGGGGTCGTTTGCTGTGACAGTCCGGCGGTGGTGATGTGGGTTTCGAGCAGTCTGCCGATGCTGCGGGTGGTGAGTCTGCGACCGAAGCGATTGAGGAACATGGCGAACCGCTGTTTTTCCGGGGCTTTGGGATCGGGCTGTCGCACTTCGAGCCAGTGGTCGAGTGCTTTGGAGGCGTAGCTGCCGATGGGGGCGAGGCGTTCTTTGCGACCTTTCCCGAGGACTCGGACGATACCGGATCCGCGGTCCCAGTCAGTGACATTGAGTCCAACCAGTTCGGAGACTCGCAGCCCGGCGGAGTACATTGTTTCCAGAATGGCTCGGTCACGAATACCGGGTGGAGTATTTGCGGGGGGCGCCGTGAGCAGAGAGCCGATCTGTTCGGTGGTGAGGAAGTGGGGCAGTTTGCGTCCGCTGCGGGGAGTGCGGAGGGGTTTGGCGGGATTGGTTTCGCAGATTCCGTCACGGTTGCAGAAGCGGAAGAAGCTGCGGAGGCAGGCCAGTCTTCTGGCGACGGTGGTGCGAGCATATCCGCATTCGTGGAGCCATGCGACGTAGCTGCGGAGAATTGCGGTATCGATCTGTGCCGGGTGGGGGATTTTCCCGGTATGTTCCTGCAGGAATTCGCAGACGTGATTCAGGTCATCGGCGTAGGACTTGACGGTGAGTTCGGACGAATTGCGTTCGATTCTGAGGAAGCCGAGGAATCTCTGGATTGCCGTATCCATGGTTTTCGTTTCGCGGGGAGGATGCGGTAGTGGAATATCTGGTGAGTATTATCGGTCGTTGCGGGTGCGTGAACCCGGCCAATCGGGCGGATTGCGGGGCGGCAGAATCTGCCGAAGTTTGTGTGTGGCGGCAGGGAAAACGGTGTCGGCGACTGTGCGGGGGACGGGTTGAGGGCGTAGAATGCGGTCGTTGCGGCTGGGATTGCGGTTGTCCATGAAACGAAATCCGTGCGGTGGCTGCGGTGGGTTTTTCAGTTGAGTACCGGGCGGCGATATGAGTTCCGTGGAAAATCCAGGTTCAGGCAGTCGATTTCCGGCGGATTCGCCATCGGGGATTTTTCGGATCCCGGCCAGTTTCCGGGCTGCGGCATCGGGTCGACTGTTTGATCCGGTGGAGCGTGAGACAGAGGCGGAATCGATCACGGTTCGGATTCGCTGGTTTGGTCTGGGGATTGGGTATCTGTATGTGAACTTCGGGACTCAGGTGGGCAGTCCGCGTGAGTTGAACGCGATGCTGACGCTGGGTGCTGCGTACGCATTGATTGACACGCTGGCCAGCTGGAAGGGGCGGCTGCTGCTGACGAACTATCGCATGGCGATTTCGCTGATGGAGGCGTTGTTCATAGGCCTGCTGTGTCATTTTGACGAGGGTGTGACCAGTCCGTTTCGGTTTTATTATTTTCTGTCGCTGATGGTGTGTGCGATCCGGCATTCTTCATCGGTGACGTATACGACCTTTGGTCTGCATTCGATCAGTTATCTGCTGCTGGGTTTATTCAGTAACACAGAGCCGCGGATGCTGGAGGAGGAGGATGCGGGCAGTCACCAGTTGGTGTCGGGGATTCTGACGCTGGTGTTTATGGGCTGGGGGACGTGGGCGATAGTTTCGCTGACGGGGCTGCTGAAGAAGGCGGGACAGCGACTGGCTTTGCTGAATGAGCAGTTGAAATCGAATCAGCAGCATCTGGAGCGTCGTATTTCTGCCCGGACGCGCGAGCTGCAGGAGTCTCAGGCGATGCTGGTCCAGCAGGAGAAGCAGGCGGCCTTTGGTCTGCTGGCAGCGGGCATAGCGCATGAGGTGGGCAATCCTCTGGCGTCAATCAGTTCCATTGTGCAGCTGATGAGTCGCAGGAACACGGACAGTGCGGTGGGTGATCGTCTGCAGCTGGTGGACGGACAACTGCAGCGCATTCAGCGAATTCTGAAAGAGCTGACGCGATTCAGTCGTCCGGCGAACGAGCAGCTGGCTTCGGCGGACGTGCATGCGGCAATCAACGATGCGCTGAATATTGCCAAGTATTATGGTCGCTGGAAGGGCAAGACGGTGGTGACGTCGTTTGCCGAGGGTTTGCCGCACATCCGGACGGTGCATGATCAACTGGTACAGGTGATGCTGAATCTGATCCTGAACGCGCTGGATGCGATGGCGGAGGGGGCATCGATCGAGATTTCGACGCGGCTGCTGGCAGCGGAGTCCGGGCGACCGGAGCGACTGGCCATTCGAATTCGGGATGAGGGTCATGGAATTTCGAAGGATGCGCAGAAGCAGATCTTCCAGCCGTATTTCACCACGAAGGATCACGGAACGGGTCTGGGTCTGTTTGTGTGTCGCCACATCACAAAGAATTCTCTGGGCGGGGACATTGAGCTGTTGCGTTCGGATGCATCGGGTACGGAGTTTGAGGTGACGCTGCCAGTTCAGCGGAACACGGGGGAGTGAGTGAGATGGGAACCGAGACTTGTTTTCCGGGGCAGTGTCTGCAGGCGCGGCAGCATGCAGCGACGGTGTCTGGTGTGCGTCAGTTGGCGCGGGACACGTGGGCTGTGAAGCTGGACTGTCCGCAACTGGGTCAGGACATCGTACCCGGTCAGTTTTTCATGATCCGTCCTCAGCAGGGCAGTGATCCGCTGCTGGGTCGTCCGTTTGCGTTGTTTGATGTGTGTCGGGACGCGGGTGGGCAAGCGATCGGGGTGGAATTCGGATTTGTCAGGGTGGGCAAGCTGACATCTTTGATGTCAGGCTGGCGTGAGGGTGATGTGGTCAGCGTGTGGGGGCCACTGGGCAATGGTTTTCCTGTGCCGGAGTGCCGGCATCTGATCTGTGTGGCCGGGGGCATTGGCCAGACGCCGTTTCTGGCGGTGGCTCGTGAAGCACTTGGTCATGGCACATACGGCAATCCGCCGCGGTCGGTCATTCGGCGTCCGGAAACGACAACACTGCTGTATGGTGTCCGCAGCAGCAGTTATCTGGCCGGTCTGGAGGATTTTCGGATGCCGGGTCTGGAGGTGAGTCTGGCGACGGATGATGGTTCGGCGGGTCACCGTGGTTATGTGACGTCGCTGCTGGAGCAGCGATTGCAGTCGGCTGCGGCGGACTCGCATGTGTACTGCTGCGGACCTGAGCCGATGATGCGGGCGACGGCTGCGGTGTGCGAACGGTTTGGGGTGCCCTGCTGGCTGTCCCTGGAAACGCCGATGGCCTGTGGTTTCGGGGCCTGTTTCAGTTGTGTGACGAAGGTGCGGCAGCCCGACGGCAGCTGGGATTATCGTCGCACGTGCATCGAGGGTCCGGTGTTTCGAGCGGAGCAGCTGGTGCTGTCAGAGGACTAGTGTCCGGGGAAGCGTATGGGCGGCAGTTTGCTGGCGATTACGATCGGGGATGTGGCGGGAATCGGGCCGGAGGTCATTGTCAGGGCTCTGGATTCCGCGGAGTTTCCTCGCGGGGCAGTTCCGCTGGTGATCGGATCGGTGCCTGTGCTGCAGCGTGCCGCTGCGCTGACACACAGTGCTCTGATATTTCGGCGGATCGAGGTGGCGGAAAATGGTGCCGGACTGAGGGAGCAGGTGTCAGGAGTGTTGTCGGCCGGTGCGATTCCGGTCTGCGATCCGTGCGATGCGGGCGCGTCGGAGGCACCGGCAGGAGTGATCAGTGCAGCGGCCGGAGAGGCGGCATATCGTTGTCTGATTCGGGCTGTAGAGCTGGCCCAGTCGGGCGCGGTGGATGCCATTGTGACGGCTCCGCTGAACAAGGAGTCGCTGCATCTGGCCGGCCATCATTATCCCGGTCATACGGAAATTCTGGCTGAACGATGTGGCGTCGCGGAGTTCGCGATGATGCTGCATCTCCCGGAACCGGCTCTGCAACCGGTGCGTCAGTTACTGGCAGGCGAATCGGCGGGGGTGAATTCGACTGGAGCAGATGGTGTCAGTATTGTGCATGTGACGCTGCACACATCGGTGGCCAGTGTACCCGGATTACTGACGACGGACGCGGTCACTGAGAAAATTCGGCTGATGGATCAATTCCTGACCAGTGCCGGCAGTGTTCGTCGGGCGATCGGTGTGTGTGCGCTGAATCCTCATGGTGGTGAGCATGGGCTGTTTGGCGACGAGGAGCAGCGGCTGATTGAGCCAGCGGTGACACACTGTCGCGGTGAAGTGAATGTGTCGGGCCCGTTTCCCGTGGACACGCTGATACGGCGGGCAGTCCTGGGGGAGTTTGATGGTGTGGTGGCGATGTACCATGATCAGGGTCACATCCCGATCAAGCTGATTGGCTTTGACGCGGCGGTAAACATTACTCTGGGATTGCCGTTGATTCGCACCAGTCCGACGCATGGCACGGCGTTTGATCGGGCATGGCGAGCGGATCGCCCGGCGACGGCTGCGGGGATGCTGGAGGCGATTCGGATGGCCGAAAAAATGGCCCGTCGCCGAATCTGAGTTCGACGCGGGCCGGAGCAGTACTTGATTGTGGCAGGGATCTGCCGGCGGAGTCAGTCAGGGCGTGGCCGCGTTACCGGAAGCAGCAGTCGGGGCAGCAGCGGCAGGACCTTTACCGGCGGGTGGAGTCGGAGCGGCTGGTTTGTAGACCATCACCATGGCCATACCGACGGCGGCCAGGCACAGGCCGGCATAAAATTGCGGTGAAGGTGCAGGTAGTTTCTGCCCATGAGCAAAGATGGTCATGGAGGCGATGGTGTTGATGATGGGAGCACCGGCAAAGACCAGCGGTGCGACCAGCAGCGGTCCGGTGATGGGGCCGGCGAGTGCAACAGCATCGCGGGTGGCGAAGATCACGCAGAGGGCACCGATGGCGCCGGAGATACCTGCCAGCAGGCCCCACAGCAGGCTGCCTGTCGCCCAGTTCACATTGGGTTTTGCGGTTGGGTCGCTCTTCAGGACGAAAATAAACAGGCTTGGTACCAGAACAGCGACAAGAAAGTAGGCGACACCAACCATCAGAAAGGCTCGCAGATTGCTGCCGATATTCTTTGTGGCGAGGTGCACCAGCGGAACGTAAACGCCCCAGGAAAGAGCAGCACCGCCAACAAAGGTTGCGACCAACAGCCATTTGGGATTCATATTCGGGTCCTGTTCTGCACTGAATACCGGGAAGAGCGCACTGATCTGACGCGAGTCACCGGTGTGATTGTAGGATCGAAGCCTGTGTGGCAACAGTCCGGAGTGCAGCGGGGTCGGTGATTCCCGGTGGCCGTCTGAGCCCTGTGCAAAAAAATTCCCCGCTGCCTGTTCAGAGAACAGACAACGGGGAACTCGGAGGGGATCGGCACATGTGACCTGTCGTTCAGCGTGGTGCGCTGAGAGGCAGGACTATAAGAAGCTGGCTGCTGAAGCGTAGAGCTGATCGAGCACGGAGCGAGCATCAGCGGCCGCGCTGGACGTGGCATTCATCAGCCGATACGGCAGGTTGTAAAGGTCATTGAAGCTGGTAATCCGCGTGCCGGCAGCGGCTTTGCTGCCGTTCCAGAGGTAGTAGTCACCGGTATTGGTAAGGAAGTACCAGCGATTGTCGAATCCTCGGTACCAGCGAACTTCGACACCGTTGAAGAGCCAGCCTTTGGTATCCGGTCGGAATTCGGCCAGTTTGAGAGATGTTTTGGCGGCGTATTCGCGTTCTGCCTGAGGCAATTGCGTTTCTGCTTCAACCAGAAGTTCCGGTTTTTCGTGGTAGCGACCGTCAAGGCGTGCAACGACTTTGCCAGTGGCTTTGGCGGTCTTATCCCAGCGGGTGAGCGTCCCATCGGGAGTAATGAAATACCACTGGTTCCCTTTGCCTCGGAACCATTTTTCGCCGAGTCCACCCCAGTTGTTGTTGCTGGCCGCTGCGGCACTGAGTTCCAGGCTGCGATCAAGGCGAGCCGCACTGGCTTTGACGAGATCATCCGAGATGGAGGAATCGCGAGTTGCTTTGGCTTCTGTCAGGAGTTCCGGTTTGACAAAGAACGCCTCGTCCAGAACGGCCACACGGGTACCGTTGGCACCGGCTTTCCCATCCCACTGGTAGAGTGAGCCATCCGGAGTTATGAAGTACCAGTTGCTGCCACGGCCCTTAAGCCATTTTTCACCCTTGCCACCACTGTTTTCGTAGAGTGTGGAGAGTGCAGTCAGGGCGAGAGCCTGATCAAGTTCGTACGCTTCACGAGCATTCTGTTCGAGTGGTGCGAGGGTCTGACCGGTGGTTCGGAAGACTCCGGTAACCGAGTTCCCGACGGTCACAACGGTATCAGCAGCAATATCGGGCCAGTTTGCAGGGAAGGCCTTTGCCGGGTCCCCACTTTCGAAGGTGATTCGAGCAAAGCCTTTGGAGTTGGCCGTGACGGTACCTACAGTGACTTTCCCCACGGTCACAGTGTGCTGTGTTCCGGCGGGCAGATTCCAGACCTCGGCGCGGAACTGGCGTTTGGGCGCGGTGGAGCCCGCCGGCGTATAAACTTCCCACGAAACGAATCCGGAGGCCGATGTGGCGCTGCTGAGGCCGATTTTCAGGTGGACGCCGGACTGGCTGAGTGGAGTGCGGGTACCGGTCTGTGTGGCAAAGTTGGACGACAGCGTGGAACCTACCGTTACGGCAGCACCACTGGCGACAACGGGAAAGCCTGCGGGAAAGGCCGAGTATCCGACTCGTGGTTTGTCCGAGTATTTGACGGAGGCCTGGCCTATTGCGTTGGTGGTGATCGTGCCAGCGGCTGCACCAGCAATTTTCAGAGCGTAGGCCGTGTTGGGCTGCAGGTTGTAGACGGCAAGGTCCAGTCGTCGTCGCTGCTGTCCACCTTCCTGCTCAACCTCGTATTCGGTCTCAAGAATTTCACGCGTTGTTGTGGAA
>Ga0255093_1000632_pt1 | contig 15322 bp, 11 predicted proteins | sample Colum_Law_RepA_8_2_FD_188437 | JGI IMG/M metagenome (GOLD analysis project Ga0255093, IMG submission 188437) | Freshwater microbial communities from Columbia River, Oregon, United States - Colum_Law_RepA_8d | ecosystem: Environmental > Aquatic > Freshwater > River | place: USA: Oregon...
TCCCGAAACTTGTAAGCTGTCTGCAGGGCCGGCCGCAGCACCGTACCACCGCGAGCCCGCTGCGATGCCAGATACTCACGAGCAGAAGCGCGAGTCGCGTCGTTGACAGCAGTCAGAGTACCGAAATGCAGGTTCGGGTCACTGCTGAAAGTCAGCACCTCAAATCGGTCCGCATCCGCGAGGGCGTCCAGAAACGACTCGACGGTGGCTCGGGACTGCACCAGCTTGCCCTGAGCCGCCATGCTGCCCGAGATGTCCACCAGAAACACATAGTCCATCCCGCCGGCAGTCGCTTCCAGCTCGGCACCGGCAGTCATCGTCAGCAGAAAATAACCGTCTGAGCCGGACTGCTTCGAGGTGATCAGATCGATCCCTGTGCGCGGACGCTCGATATCAAACCCCAGCACCACGTCGCGTTCCAGACTTCCATCGGCCGTCTCAAGGCTGGCACGCACATACTCGGGCGAATGCTTCGAGATGACAAACTCGTCGTTGTGGGAAGGACTGAACAGCTTCTGGACGGGAATTTCGCTCTTCACATCGACCGTCATCGAAAATCGCCCGTGCACTTTCGCGTCGATGCCCGGTCGGGTTGTGGTGGCCAGCGGGTAAACATACGTCGCAGTGTCATGCTCAAAGTCCAGTTGCTGCTGCCATGTCAGCCAGATTTCCTGTTCGGCACCGGCCGCAATCGGAAAGATGCGCAGCTCAAATGTGCGAAAATCCGTCTGTTCAAGCAGGCCCGGATCGCGTTTCACAGCTTTATAGCTGTTGTAAATCTCCCGCGCTCGCTTCTTCTCGACCACCTCACCTGTCATCTCACGCCCGCCAATCAGCATGCGAAAATTGCTGACACTGGCCCCGGCCGGCACCGGAAAAGTGTACAACGCCTCCACCACACGCTGCTCTGTGTTGCGGAACACCTGATGCACAGTCGTCACTGCGATCCCGTTGTTGATCACCACACTCACATCGTGCTGCTCAATCTGCAGCACACCGCCCATGCCCCCGTCCGCAATCAGCAGACCAGAAGCCCGTGCATGTTCGCCACCAGTCGTCGTCAGCAGCAACCCCGCCACCAACACGACCACACCCCAGACTGCTTTACCTGGACCTGACCAACGTTTCATAGCTCAGTCTCCCTGAACAGTAGTTGCACAAAAGCACTGACTCAGCGAGAATGCACTTCCGATGCCATTCGGAAACATCCGTCTTCAATCGCGGAAAACACGCTTTTTCACGCGTTTTCTGCATGCCTTAAGACACCAGCCACAAATGCCCCAGCAAGAAATGGCAGCCCGGTGATCATTCTGTGCCAGCCATGTCTCCCGGAATAGCAGACCATGAAAACTGATCCTCGGGGTATCCGGCTGGCTGTCTGCACACTGGCGGTGATCGTGCAGACGCTGGCCCTGCGAATTGCGGGGCAACCGTGGTCCTGCCAGTGTGGATCGTGGTCAATCTGGTCGGGCAATGTGGTTTCCAGCCACAATTCTCAGCATCTGCTGGATCCCTACGCTTTGACGCACCTGCTGCACGGTGTCGTGCTGGCCGGACTGCTGTGGTTGCTGCCGGCACGCTGCAACCCGTCGTGGCGATTTGCGCTGGCTTGTCTGGTGGAAACAGCGTGGGAGGTCCTTGAAAACTCACCCATGATTATTGAACGCTACCGCACCGCCACGATATCAACCGACTACTACGGCGACTCGGTGATCAACTCGATCGGCGACGTGGTCGCCTGCATGGCCGGTTTTCTGCTGGCAGAACGTCTCAGATTTAAATGCTCACTGCTGCTGTTTGCTGTCACTGAACTGATGCTGCTGGTCTGGATTCGGGACTGTCTGACACTGAATGTGCTGATGCTGGTTTCGCCCATCGAAGCCATTCGCGACTGGCAGGCCAGCGGCCTGCAATAATGAGAAGTCCGTCTGGACCCGCATCGATAAGCCACCCTACACTCTCGTGGGACATAAGAATGTATCGCCACAGGTGTTGACAGAGAGTGGTACACGCAGAACGGAGACGATCCCGAAAAAAGCGTTTCCGGCGTCGAAACCATCTGCGTGCCTTCGGATGCCTTTACAAGTCATTCTTTTCGTGTCTTTTGTGTCTGTCGTGGTTAAAATACCTGTTCACACCGCGCACTTCTTTTGACGTAAGCCACAAAACAATTGGTTTGACAAATTGGGCCGGGCAAGAATGACGCCGAGGACAAAAGGTAGCCCGAGCATTCCTGCCCGTCCCAGCCATCAAAAACACGGCGATACTCAATGAATTGAAGTCGGTTTGACGCCACAAGACGACTTTTGTCCCTCGCATCAAGAATGCCCGGGCTACCTGTCACAGCCCCTCCATACGACAACCGACAACCGACAACCGACAACCGACAACTGACAACTGAAAACTGACAACTGAAAACTGACAACTGAAAACTGACAACTGAAAACTGACGACTGACAACCGTGCGAGCGATCCAATGAAGTTACAGAGTTTGTTTCTGTTGCTGCTGGCAAGTCTCAGTTGCGGTTGCAATTACGATTTTCCAAGTCGCTGGGCCATGGATCATCAGGAATATGCCCGGCGTTACAACAAACCGTACCCAGGAAATGAGCTGAAAAAACTGGGGCGAAAACTGAAACAAACCGCCGATGCCCGGCACCTGTCAGGTTCCACGGCGGCCTATTTTGGCGTTGGATCCAGCGATCCTTTATTCACAGTCGGAGCTGATATTGGAATGCTCAGATACTCCAGTGATTCCATCGAACACCGGATCGGACTGAGGAGCCTTGCAGGTACCGGTGATGCGAATCTGATGGCTGGCATTGATACCGGTGTGCGTTTTCATCTGCCGGTGCGTTTCACGCCTTTTGTCGGAGCTGGAGTTTACGGGGCAACAGGAGTCTTCGGAAAACCCGCCGAGGACGACAACGTCGACAACGACGACGATGACAGCGTCGACGAGGATGGTGAAACGTCCCGGAGCCTGTATGCCGCCGTGTACCCGGAAATCGGAGTCAGTTGGTGGCTGACTTCTCGATCTCGCGTCACGCTCAGTGCGCAGCACCACTTCTCCACCGCCGGTCGCGACTACGACTACACGTTTTTTGGCGTGACACTTGCCAGCCGATCCGGAGCCAGCAAGTCCGATGCGCCCCCACGCAGACCGGTACAGGAACTTGAATCGAACGAAGGGGCAGAAACAGACAACGAACAGATGCCCGAATTCGTCAGCCTCCCCACCGCAGCAGAGGATCCGTCGGCAGATCCGTCGGTAGATCCGTCGGTAGATCCGTCGGTAGATCCGTCGGTAGAGGATCCGTCGGTAGACGCAGCGCAGCCGGAATGGATCGAAACATCGGAATACCCGGAATCTGATCCGCAGCAACTCAAAGCCTTCAACCCCGACCAGCAGGTCAGACCGTGAGCCGCAATCCTGACCTGCAACGAATCCGAATCAGCCAGCGGGCACGAGGACTGCTGCTGATGGCTGCCATGCTGTCAAATCTGCCGAGCCCCGCTGTCAGCGAACGAAGTCCCGGAATCCCGCTGCTGGCCACGCCCCTGCATTTCGACGTGGTTGTGTATCACGCTGGCCCGGCGGGAATCGCTGCGGCAGCCGCAGCAGCCTCCAGCGGCTGCTCCGTACTGTTGGCAGATCCGGCCCCACTGGCTGCAACCGCAGCGACCGATTCTCCGAACGTCACCCTCCTGCGACAGACTGATATTGTCGCGGTCCACCGCCCCCCCGGCGTCGATCGCATTACGGCCCTCATACTGAAAACTCGAAAGTCGTCCGACTCTCCGGCTCATGACCGGCTGACGCTGACCTGCGGCATCGTGATCGATGCATCTGCCGCAGGTGACGTGCTGAAACTTTGCGGTGAAACATGGCACTCCGCCATGTCTCAGCCACTCACAGCGCCGTGGGGCACTCAGTCACACAGTGAAACGGCTGCGGGTGACGTCCGGACTCTGCTGCATGCAGACTCTGTTGCGTGCTGTGATCACGACAGCAGTCAGATCCGCGAATCATCGCCGTCTGCTCTGCCGATCCAGATCCCCTGGGGGGCGGTTGTCCCGAGACACCTGAAAAACCTGCTGATTCCGCGGGGCGACAGCGCAACCGGAAAAGCCGCGGGCTGCGCAGCAGCACAGGCTCTCCGCGAGCAGACACCGGTCCAGCAGTTGTACGTTCCCGCCCTGCAGCAGCGGCTGATCGCCACCGGCTGCTCACTGATCAGTGTCAGTGATGTGCGTCCGGAACATCCTGACTTTGCGGCCGTCCAGTGGTGGGGACTGCAGGGCGGACTTCATGGGCTGTATAAAACGCCGGTCCCGTTCAGAATTCCCGACACGCCACCGCACGAACAGTCCACTGAGGACAGACCTGACCATGCTGCCCAGCTTGCGCAACCCCTTTCACCGACGCTTGCCAAACGCTGGCAGACCATCGCTCTGATCGCTGGTGTAACGCCACAGGAATTACCCGCCATCACTCCCGACACGACTCGCGGAGAATTCATTCGCCACGTCTGGTCCCTGGCCATGCGCACAGCACCGGCGTTCTCCGTTCGCTCAACATCACCCCATGCGGCACCGCGAATCAACCCCGCTGCTTTGCCCGGGACTCATCCCCCCGGTGAAGTTGATAATCAGCAACTGGCTGCTTTGGTGATTCGTAATGCTGACAGGCTGCCGGGTATCGTTGTTGATGACTGCGATGCGGAGCTGCAGGGAGCGTGGCAGTATTCCACCCACACACCGCCATACGTCGGACGCGGCTATCTGCACGACATGAACACCGGCAAAGGCAGGAAATCCGCTACCTATCGCCCACAGTTGCCGAAAGACGGCTGGTATGAAGTTCGGCTGTCTCACTGTCGCAACATCCGTCGCTCGACCAACACGCTGATCACCATCAGTCATGCAGACGGTCAGACCAGCCTGCGACTGAATCAGCAGTTGACTCCGGAGCACGGCCAGTTGTTCCGCACGCTGGGGAGCTTTCGCTTCACTGCCGGCAGTCAGCACTGGGTCCGCATTTCCAATGATGACACCACCGGCAAATATGTGATCGCTGACGCCCTGCAGTGGATTCCCGTTGATGTGGTGCGTAACGCGTCTGGGACGACTGAGTCACGGTGAGTTTCCAGACGCCCGAACAGTCTTTTGCTGTGTCAGGAGTGACCGAGGTGTTTGCGGATCTGGCTGGCGGCGGAGGAGATCTCTGCGAGCAGATCGTGGATTTCCTGAGTCTGTTTTGCAAGTTCCTCGAGGGCTTCAGGGGAATGACTGCGGTTTCCGGTATCGACGATGATGCGTTCAAGTCTGTGCAGTTTCTGCTGGAACGATTCAGCGAGGAGTGGCGCGAGGTCACGTGCGGCCTGGCGGACGGGTTTTGTCAGGTTTTGCAGCATTTCGCGTTCGGCATCCCGAGCGGGCGGTGTGAGCACGCGAGGGGCGGTGTTGGCTTTCTGCTGCAGGGCTTCGAGGTCGACCAGCCGTCCGAAAGGTGACGAGCCGCTGCGGGCGGCCTTCTGAGCCTCCTGGATTTCGGCCAGCATGGCTTTGGCGCGAGCGGATTCCGGTTGCAATCGCAGGACATCGTGCAGACATTTCTGGGCAAGTCCCAGATTTTTCATGTCGCTGTAGGTGCGGGCCAGCTGCAGGTGAGCGTCTGCAAAATCCGGGTTGATTTTGAGGGCTTCCTTCCAGGCGGAGATGGCCATGGTCTGCATTTTGAGTGCCCGCTGGGCGATGCCCATGTTGTACCATGCATCAGCACAGCGACGGTCCTTCTGGACTGCCCGCCGGAAAATCTCGACGGCTTTCTTGTGTTCACCCATTTTATTCAGTGCTGCACCGAGATTGACCCACCCCGCGATACAGTGCGGGAAATCCCGAGTCAGACTTTCGAAGGAACTGCGGGCTGCTTCCAGTTGACCGGCCCGAAAGCAGGCGGTGCCGTGCAGCAGCAGACCGTCTTCGCTTTTGCTGAGCTCCGGCAGATTCTGCAGCAGATCGATCGCCTGCTGAATCTGCCTGCTGCGGAGCAGAGCGCGTGCCTGCTGCAGCGGTGAGCCCGATGAATCTTGTGAATTCATTTCCGATCCCTTCAGGTGGGGGGGGGAAATTGAGGAAAGCCGGGGAATCTGGCTGGCGAGTTCAACCGGATCGTGGCGGGCGGGTGCCGATCCGGCAATATCTGCGTGGTTGTCGGCATGGAGGCGGAAATCGCCGCTGCCGACCGGGTTGCAATGGCACGGGCAGCAGACGCTGACCGGTTGAGGCCCGATTATACGGTTGTGGCGGACCGGGAAGGAATCTCGGTTTTCCAAAAATGCCGGAAAAGGCGGCCGAAGATCTTTCCCGCCTTGCCAATGTCAAACGGGGAAAGACAGCGCGACGGGAGATTCCATGTTTCAAGCGGCAAAACCGGGTCCGCCGATCGAGGACATCGGAGACGAGACCCGCTGTGGGAGCGTTTCCGCGAAGTCGCTCGAATTATGGAATGCGCAGGTACAGGATGTCCGGAATGACGCTGCGAAAGCTTCTGGCTGTCGTACTGACGGCTGCTGGATTGTTTTCTGGTGCCAGTGCTGAGGAAAGTGGTCGCCGGCAGACGCCACTGGTGCGTGCCGTGCAGCAGTCGCGGCATGCGGTGGTCAACATCCATACCGAGAAGACGGCCGCCGAGGAAAAGGGCGCAAGAGTTTTCAATCCTCGGCCGCGCAAAGTCACAGGCATGGGCACCGGAATCGTGCTGGATGAGCGCGGCTACATTGTGACCAACTACCATGTGATTCAGGATGTGGATCTGGTCACGGTGACGCTGTTCAACGGCAGCAGTTATGACGCTCAGGTCATCTCGTACGATCGCCGCCAGGATCTGGCGATCATTCGAATCGAACCGGATGAGCCGATGCAGGTGCTGCCGATCGGGACTTCCAGCGACCTGATGGTGGCGGAAAACGTCTATGCGGTCGGCAATGCCTTCGGGTATGAAGACACGGTCACGTCCGGAATCATCAGTGCACTGCACCGGGATGTTGAAGTGGATGAAGTGCAGTCTTACGAGAATCTGATCCAGACAGACGCCAGCATCAATCCGGGAAACAGCGGTGGTCCGCTGCTGAATCTTGACGGCGAAGTCATTGGCATCAATGTGGCCATTCGTTCGGGAGCTCAGCGGATCGGGTTTGCCATTCCGATCGACGATGCTCGTCGCACAATTGCCCGTCTGCTGAGCAGTGAGAAGCTGAGCGGGCTCAGCCATGGAGTGGTCGCAGAGGACGTGAAGACGGCAGAGGAATGCAAGCTGGTGGTGCGTTCGGTGGCAGCAGAAAGTCCGGCTCAGGCGGCCGGCCTGCAACCCGGTGACGTGATCACAAAAGTCCGTGAAATCACGGTCCTCGATGGTGTGGATTTTGAGCGGGCGCTGCTGGGCGAAGCGCGCGGCAGGTCCGTGGACGTGGTGCTGCTGCGAGAAGGTCGCACGCTGACCCGCCAGCTGCAACTGGACGCTGTGGCCCCGGCCAGCCCGGATGTCGCGGCTGTCGAGCCCCGCGACAAGCCTGAAGGCCAGCGCGTGGTGGCACGACCAGTATCGACCCAGCAGAAACCAGAGACCACCGCCGTGGATGCTCCTGTGCCTGCCGTCGATGCCGGGTTTGACCGAGCATGGGAAGTTCTGGGGATTCGCCTGCGTCCGCTGAATGAGACGGAGCGACTGGAAGTGACCGGCAGGTCGTTTCCGGGGGCCAGAGGTCCGGTTCGCTACAACGGCGGAATGAAGATCACCAGTGTGCGACCCGACAGTGTAGGAGCCAGTCTGCTGCGTGAAGGAGATGTCCTGCTGGGACTGGATGGCTATGAAACGGTCAGCTCTGGCAACCTGGGATTCATTCTTGGGGAGGGCCGGGTGGCCACGTTGTCGGGAATGAAGTGTCAGTACTACCGAAAGGGCAGCAGTCCATTGGAAGGGTTGCTGCACCTGAATCGCTGATTCCTGGCCGTTATGAATGTGTCGGCGATGACGTATTTACAGGCTGTGCCCGAGACTCCGATTCTGGGGATCACGCAATGATCAGGCGGGTTGCAGCCCCCAGTGTTCTGTACAAACGAACAGATAACCATACGAATCTTGACGAAAGCGAACGTCGGACTGGATTCCGTTCTTTCAAACACGGAATCTTTGGAGTAAGTAAGGGTATCACAAACTGCGCTGTTTCGGCCGTCCTGGGGTAAGTCTGCGCCTGCGGTGTTCTCCAGGGTGGCGGAATTCTGGCGGCGCAGGGGTTTCCAGAAATCCACAAACGGGGCTTGCTGCGGGCCGGATCAGATCCGGTGTGGCAGCAGCGGCGCAATTGACATGTCAACGACGTTTCGAACCTGCCCGGGCTGCCAGTCGATGATTCTGTCGGACACCGATGAGTGTCCGCAGTGTGGGCATACGTTTTATCAGCGGCGTGGCACCGATGCTCAGCCGACGTCACCGCAGGTTCGTCGTGGGACGACGGAGGTTCGGGTTGGCTGTCCGCACTGTGGTGAGATGGTGCGTGCGGGGCTGGTGCGATGCTGGAACTGCAATGGGTTCATGAAGGAAGAGATCGCTGCGCGGTACGCGGACCTGACTACAAATCCGCAGAAGATCATTTACAGTATGATTCCGCTGGAGGAGCGTACGGACTATCTGCCGGCGCGTGTCGCGACAGCCAGCGACGACAGCGACGGGTTTACTCTGGCTGACGACGTGCTGGCGGATTCTGCTCCGGGCGGTGGCTTCGCCTTGCCGGCCGCTACCACGAATGCTCCGGTGGCCGACCTTTCTTCATCACCTGATCGTCCGCAATCGACGACTCCGCGTGGCAAGGGCGTCATTGCTGATGCGCTGGAAGCCGAGGCTTCACCGGCGGACAAGGCTGCTGCATCCGGCGACAAGTCGGCTACTGCAGCAGAGAAGGCGGCTGAGGGTGCGTCAGCGAAGTCGGGAGGTGGCGGAACGGACGATCTGTTTTCGATCGCGATGCAGGAGCAGCGTGATGACCGGCGTCGTCGCAGTGAGCGACTGGCTGAGCGGGCGAAGCGTCAGATGCTGTTGCCCTGCAAGTGCGGAGCCTGGGTTCGAGTGACGGACGACATGGCGGGCAAGGTGGTGCGTTGCCGTCAGTGTCGCCAGCCGGTGCAGGTGCCTGAAATTCGTCGTCGTGTCACGGAGAAGAAGGAAGAATCCACTGCTCCGAAACTGGACGTCACCTGGGTGAACGATGTCTGGTTCCATGTACTGACTCCGACCAGCGTTGTACTGAAGCCCGGCAGTGCTGCGGCACAGCACACGGAAGCCGACATTGCGATTACTGACACCGGCGTACACATCATCGCTTTTGAAAGCGGTGAAAAGAAGAAGAAATCACTGCTGGGCTTTGGGTCTTCGGACAGGAAACAGGATCGGACGGCTCACCGGAAGCAGGTTCGTGATGAGATTGCTGCGAAGGGTTCGCTGAGCGGACTGACGGGCTGTGATGTACGCAGTATCAGTGTCGATGACGTGCGTTCGCTGAAACTGGTGCAGCCGATCGTGAAGGTGCAGGAATCAATGTTTGCGGGCGTACCGATTTTCGGCGAGGGCCGCATCGCTGTGTTTCTGCCCATTGCTCGCGAGCAGGGTCAGCAGGCCTACTGTTCCTGCACCATTTCCGGCTGGCGACTGCTGGCAGCCCGACTGAAGGAACTGTTTTCTCTGGAACTGCCGACGGCAGAGAACGGCGTACCAGAGGCAGAGAAATCGGATACTTACAGCTGTTTCGTCAATCAGTCGAAGGTGGAATCCATCCGCAACCTCGTGTACTACCAGCAGGATCCGGGATTTGAGCTGGAGCTGTCCGGTTTTCGCTGCACGGCCTGTGGTGCTGTGGTCAGCGAGGAAGGCCGGAAGAAGAACAAGCTGGGTGGTGCAAATGGCAGCGGAATTGCCAAAGCCAAGTGCCCGAAGTGCAGTGGCAAAATGGGTGAAGACAAGCTGTTCCGGCTGAAGAAGTCCCCTGAGAAGCCAGCGGCTGAGTGATCAGTCGGCCACAGGTCTCAAAGACTGCTCCATCACCTTGTAGCCGGCATCACGGAAACCCAGGCTCTGATAGCACTCCTGTGCCGCTGTGTTGTCGTGTTCCACATACAGCCTGAGGCACACCGGGTTGTCTTCCATCTGTGCCACTGCTGTTGCGAATTGCAGCAGTCGCTGAAAGACCTTTTGACGTCGGCAGTCAGCCTGCACGTAAACACTCTGCAGCCAGATCATCCAGCCATTCCGCCAATCGCTCCATTCGCGAGTCAGCATCAGTTGTCCGACGACGCCCGCCTCATTTTCAGCCACAAAGTACCGGACTTCAGGGTATCGGCCAAGTCCTCCCTCAACTCCGGCCAGTACCAGGTCCCGATCCAGTAGTCGGTGTTCGGTTTCCCAGGCGAGTCGGCAGTTGAAGTCGGCCAGAACTGTGGCATCGCTGAATGCAGCGGATCGGAATCGGACATCCATAATCAGGGTCCTGAGCACAGTTCGATGACGTGATTGTCGGGATCCAGCAGGAACACCTGCACGGCACCATCAGGTCTGAGTCTGGCGTCGTCCATCAGCGGAATGCCCGCAGCCTGCAGTTGAGCAGCCGCGGTTCGAGCATCCGGCACAGCAAAGGCGATGTGGTGGTTTCGCGTACTGCGCTGCAGCACTTCGACCGGGAATCCGGCAGGGCCGCTGAGATCGTGTTCCAGAATCAGATGGATCAGAGTGGCTCCGGCCTGAAACCAGCAGCCCGCGAAACTGAAGGCTGGTCGCGGCACCTCCCGCATACCCAGCACATCCACGTAAAACCGGCGACTGCTGGCAAGATCCTTCACGACGAACGTGACGTGATCAAGCTGCAGAACACTGACGACAGAGGCCGACATTGGCGGGTTCCTGTGCTGGAAGCTGAGCGATCGAAGGACAGCCCGGAGACATCACGGAGCCGAGTTCGCTCGCACATAAATGTTTGCAAACTGAGCGGGACCAGCCGCTGACAGCGAAAAGGCGGTTTGCGTCGCAGCAGCGTCCGCCACGACCGGCTTGTCGTTCACGTGAATCGTCAGGCGACCGGACGTCACCTGCATCTGAATCCGTGCCCAGTCACGGCCTCCCAGTTGCTCAAGCGACAACTGCTGCCCGGCGATCGTCACGGACTGACAACCGTCCCCCGGCCGCACGTCCACCAGAAACGTTCGCTCACCAATCGACTCCTGACTGAGCAGAACGGCGTCCGCCGCCACCGTGGCACGACCATCATAACTGAGCGTCCAGTCGTGCGACTGCCAGTGACCGGCACCCGCAACCGTCGGCAACCAGCCACGCAGGTTCAATCCCGTATAAATGCTGCGGAATCCTCGCGCTGCCACCGCCACGTGCTCGGCTGCCACCGGAGTCTCCGGAAGCTCCTGAATCCGCAGGTTGCGATACTGCACAGTACCACCTTCCGACTCAATGCAGATATAACCCTTGCGGGGACTGGCGTCGGTGCCGCGAGTCACGACTTTGCCGTTCACCGCAAGGCTGATCGCCCCGTCCCGACACTCAATCCGGTAATGATTCCACTCGGGTGACGCCTTCGCTCGCTCCTCCGTTGGAAACGCTCGACTGCCACCGCGCCCATTCACCGGAGTCATCGTTGCACCATGTATCGGGAAAATGTCCCCATGCGTGGTGTGTCCCTTGCCCTGACCATACCCATGATCCAGCACCTGCACTTCAATGCTGCGGTGAAATGGCACGCCCTTTGACGTAATGTCGTCAGCCCACACGAAAATCCCGGCGTTCCCGCCCGGCACCATGTGCCGCCACTCCACCTCCAGAATGAAGTTCTGGTACATCCGCTCCGTCCGCAGCTCGCCCGTCGGACGGCCACTGCACACCAGCATGCCCTCCCGGATACTCCACGTGTCCCGCGGAGTATTCACCAGCACCCAGCCCGACAGATCACGCCCGTTGAACAGCGGTTGAAAGTCGTCCTGAGCAACCGCCGACGACAGGATGACACCAGACAGACAGATCAGCACCATGGAATGAAATAACGCGCGGCGGAACGTCATGGCAGGAAACTTTCGGCAGGCAGAAGTCTGTGAAGGCGAATGTCGCTGACTGGCCACCAAACGGGAAGCCGATCACTTTTTCAAATGGAAGTAGGCGTGAATATGAGGCTGGCCTCGGAAATACCAGACCATCTCAGGGCTTTCAATCTGCCACGTGTCCCAGACCTGATCATTGCCGATGTCGTAGCGACCGGCAAACCACGAAACATGCAGCTGGTCCACCAGACCGCGTTCCTGAATGGTCTGCATCGTGGCTTCGACGTCGTCGGAACGGAACATCGCCAGCATTCGCTTCATCGTGTCCAGAAACAATTGCTTCTGATCTGCACTGAGACCTGAACAGGCCAGTCCATGAACCGGTGCGGACTTTTGAATCACCTGCGCCGGATCCTCGCTGCGCGGTTCCGCACTGACCAGTCCCTGCTGCTGCTGCTGAGCCGTCAGACCCCGCACGAACTCGTTGAAAATCCGCCCCTGATACCAGTACAGATTGCCACGATGATCACTGGCCTCATTGAAATTGTCCCGCATGTTTTCCTCGGAGTGCGGGTAGTGGCCGTAGAAGATGGGAGCCCCCCCGAACCCCTGCCCGCGGTCCGTCAATCCGCTGCAGCGGCGCGTCACATGATGACCGGTGTAGATGAATTCGAAATCGGGAGAATCCGGAGTCCCGAAGAAGCCGGCAGCCGGAGCATTTTTGGCCTGACCATACTGGTCAATCCGCACCTGCTTTTTGACGTCATCGAGGTATTCGCCGCTGTGCAGCGAATCAAAGATCCGCTGAATCAGTTCCTGCTGATCCTGATTGAATGTGGCCGGAATGCGGTACTCGGGATGAATGTACCACCAGTTGCTGACGTACTGCCGTCGTGGATGATCAGCCGGCAGGCACACTTTGGCTCGCTGTTCATCACTGAGACTTTTGTAAAGCTGCAGCGGCAATGGATCGCTGGAGCATGGGGTGACCGGTGCCGCTGCGACAGGGCGGACGGCCGAGTGCGGCAGCACAAGCCCGGCCGCGGTGGTTGCTGCGGCAGCGAGGAAACTGCGACGTGGAAGTGCGTTCATGAGTTTTGGCTTCTAAGGAATCAACGCCGACAGGCAGCGGAACCGCAAATCGGTACTGCGCTCCGCGATATTACCGTTGACAGGGGCAGTGGATCAAGGCAGTCGGCTCAAGCGGTCGGAAAGGGCCGCCCGTGGCACCACGAATGATGCGAATGATGCGGCCCCTGTCTGCCCCGGAATTTGTGACTCTTCGGACAAAAGTCGTTTGGGGGTGAGAGCCACAGGGCCCGCAGTTGAAACACCGCGTGCTTTAGAAGGATAAGATCGGGCAGGAACGCCTTGTCATTACCCACAAAACGGGGCGTTCGCGATGGCTTTCCGCCGCTGATCCGCTGAGCTGATGAAACCCAAACCTGCGAAAGGGCCGTTGACCGTTTTACGAATGTTTCCGCACACTCGCGAAACACGGTGGCTTCCGCGGTCGCATGCATGATGGCGAGCCACGTTGGCAAACGACCTCGACGGGGTGCGAAAAACGTCATTCGAGGATCGAGGGTCATGACAAGGGCTGAAGCCACCGCTGCGGTTTTTGTCCTCGGCCGGGCAGGAATGACGCGGGCTACCTTTTTGTCCTCGGCCGGGCAGGAATGCCCGGGCTACCTTTTTGTCCCCCGCGTCAGGGAGCACTGGCCGTGAAGCTGCGACTTCGATGTTGCTCGAAGGTGATCAGGGATTTTCGGCAGCGCCAGGACCCCAGTCGCTCTGGTTTTTCAGCAGACGGGGCGGTACCGGTGTCTGCAGTCTGTCGCCTGTGTCGGTGAGCCACTGATCCAACTGCGATCGCAGTGCCTGCAACTGATCAGAATGTTCGGGCTGGGCTGCCAGATTGCGCTGCTCGCAGGGATCCGCCTGCAGGTCAAAAAGTTCTTCCGCTGGTCGCTGATGATAACGTTGCAGGAGGACTGCCGCAGTGGCATCGGTCTTCGCTGCGGCTTCCCATTCCGAAAAGAAATCGCGCTGCCCCAGCCGTCCTTCGACAAGGTCAATGTGGGTCGTGAATGCGGCATCGGGACGCAGATTGCGAATGTACTTCCAGCGCTGCGTGCGGACACACCGCATGGGATAGACATTCACGCGATTGTCGTTGACGTGGGAAGCGTAAATGGCGTCGCGGTGCTGCGCTGCTGCACGCAGCAGCACAGGCAGAAACGAACGACCATCGAGGTCGGGGCGAGGAACCCCGCCGGCCACTTCCAGCAGTGTCGGCAGCAGATCGATCCATGACACCATGGCCATGGTGCGGCCGGGAGCGATCTGCCCCGGCCAGGCGACAATCAGGGGCGTGCGAATTCCCGCGTCATACAGGTTCCACTTGGCCAGCGGCCATTGCGCTCCGTGATCCGCCGTGAACACCACAATGGCATTCGGCAGGTGCTGACGGACCGCCTGCAGAATCGTGCCGAGATCCTGATCCATTTTCTTCACAGCCGCCACGTATCTTCGGCGCCAGTGCTGCGTGCGGGGCGTATCAATGCTGCCGGCTGGCAGGGGCAGCAGGTCCGACGATTCGTTATTACCGGCGTCTGCTGAAATTTCAGGCCAGGGGACATGCGGCCAGTTGCTGCCGATCATCAGACACAGTGGCCGCGATGGTGATTCCGTTGCAGACTGCTGTCGCGATCGAAGAAAGTCCACAGACGCCTGAATTCCGCCATGATCATGAAATGTATCGTGCGCGAAGTGATCAAAACCGTAATCGGCAGTGTGCCTGTAGTGAGCAACCTTGCCAAAGGCAGCCGTTTCATAACCCAGGTCCCGAAAGTCATGAGGCCACTTCTGCAGTTCGGCTTTGGGTTTCTGGTGATTCGATTCCGCGCCATTGCGAGCCGGCCACAGCCCTGTCAGCAGAGCTGCGCGACTGGGAGCACAACTGGGCGAAACCACAAAAGCCTGATCAAAGACGAGGCCCGCATCGGCCAGTGCCTGCAGGTTAGGGGTGTGGCCCGGAGCAGCTCCCCACGGAGAACCGTCCAGCAGTCCGAAATCATCCGCCAGTATGACCACGATGTCCGGACGCGCGGCGGGTGACTGGCCTCGTGCGGCAGCCAGACCGGGGAGAAGTATTACTGTCAGCAGCAGCAGCGGATAGGTCACAGGGTTCATCAGGATTCCGTTTTCGAGTCAGGGGGGATGGTCGCAG
>Ga0255093_1000634_pt1 | contig 15320 bp, 12 predicted proteins | sample Colum_Law_RepA_8_2_FD_188437 | JGI IMG/M metagenome (GOLD analysis project Ga0255093, IMG submission 188437) | Freshwater microbial communities from Columbia River, Oregon, United States - Colum_Law_RepA_8d | ecosystem: Environmental > Aquatic > Freshwater > River | place: USA: Oregon...
GCATGAACTCATGCGTGCCCGGCGGGTGGCCATCCGGACCTTGCCCGATGATCAGCAGGCGCTTGGGCTCCGCCGCCCGGGTGGAAGCCACCAGCACGCCCAAGGCGAGGGCGAGAAGCAATACCCAGCGATCGGGCAGGGCGAAGGGTTGCGGTTTGTAACCAAGCGATGCCGGGCGAAGTCCATTCATGCGAAGATTCCAGTTCAGTGCTTGCACCCATGAAACGCCTCACCCTGCTTGTTGTCACGTCCGCTTTGCTTTCACTTGCCGCCACCGCGCGCGCAGACGTGAAGCTGCCCGCCATCTTTGGCAACCACATGGTGCTCCAGCGCGATGCGGCTGTGCCCGTCTGGGGCACCGCTGCGCCGGGGGAGGAAGTCACCGTGGCCATTGCGGGCCAGACTGCGAGCGCGAAAGCTGGCGCTGACGGCAAGTGGTCGGTGAAGCTCGCCAAGCTGGCCGCCGCCGGTCCGCACACGTTGACGGTGAAGGGGAAGAACACCGTGACGTTCTCCGACGTGCTCGTGGGCGAGGTGTGGCTGGGCTCCGGCCAGTCGAACATGGCGATGACCGTGAACCGCGCGAAGGATTATGAGCAGGAGCAGGCGGCGGCGAAGTTCCCCGAGATCCGCATGTTCACCGAGTCTTCCGCCGCCGCCACCACGGCCCAGACCGAGGGCAAGGGCGAGTGGGTGGTGTGTTCCCCGGAGACCGTCGGGCGGTTCTCCGCCACCGCGTTCTTCTTCGGACGGGAGATTCATCGCACGCTCAAGGTGCCCGTTGGGCTCATCAATTCCTCCGTGGGCGGCACGCCCATCGAGTCGTGGATTGCGCCCGAGGCGCAGAAGGCGTCGCCGGAGTTGAAGGGATTCTTTGAGGGGCAGAAGCAGGCCGCGAAAGATTTCGACCCCGTGAAGGCCAAGGCGAAGTTCGAGCAGGACCAGGCCAAATGGAAGGAAGCGGCGAAAAAGGCCAAGGCCGAGGGCAAGCCCGCACCGAAAGCACCGCGCGACCCGGTGGCCTTGAACGAGCGCAAGGGCAACGTGGGCGGCCTCTTCAACGGCAAGATCGCGCCACTCATCCCCTATGCGATTCGCGGCGCGCTCTGGTATCAGGGTGAGGCGAACTCGACGCCGGACAAGGCTCTATTCTATCACGCGCAGCTCACGCTGTTGGTCAACGACTGGCGGGCGCGGTGGGGCTACGACCTTCCGTTCGCGTGGGTGCAGTTGCCGAACTTCGGCGGCGCAGGCCGCGACTGGCCCGCCGTGCGCGAAGCCATGCTCAAGACGCTGGCGCTGAAAGACACCGGCATGGCCATCACCATCGACATCGGCGATGAGAAGGACATCCATCCCAAGAACAAACAGGACGTGGGCCGGCGGCTCGCCGCCTGGGCGCTCGGCACCGTGTATGGACAAAAAGTCGCCACCAGCGGGCCGATGCCCGCCGGACATCAAGTGCGCGGCAGTGAAGTGTTGTTGAGCTTCAAGCACACGGACGGCGGTCTGGTGGCCAAGGGGGGCGAGTTGAAGGGCTTCGTCGTTGCCGGTGAGGACAAGCAGTGGAAGTCCGCTCGTGCGCGCATCGAAGGTGACAAGGTCATCGTTTCCAGCGCCGACGTGAAGCAACCCGTCGCCGCGCGTTACGCATGGGAGAACTGGCCGACCTGCAACCTCTACAACGGCGCCGGCCTCCCCGCCTCGCCCTTCCGCACGGACGATTGGAAGTAAGCCGCGGACCGGGCTGTAGCCGCCTCCGGCACGTAGGCGGCTACGTTTGCTTCCGTGCTGCGTTCCCGGTGAATTGATTTCCCAGCGCCCCGTCCGTAACGCACCAGTCACCTTATGAAGAAGATTCTCCTCGCCTGTTTGGCCGCCGGGTTGTGCCTCGTCACCGCTGGCCGGGCCGCCGCGCCTGTCCCTCCTGCGCCCGATCCCGCCCGCATCATCATCGAGTGTGAGGACATGAAGGGCGTGGCGCAGGATCGTTTCGGCCCGGGCAAGGGCTGGCAGGTTGGGCGCTGGGGACATGACCTGTATCAGAACATGATTTTTGGCGGTGTCTGGGCCAGCCGGCTGCGCAATGCGATGACGGACGAGACCGACGCACCAGCCGAAGTCACCGCCGACATCGAGGTGCCCACCAACGGCACTTACAAGGTCTGGGCCAAGTATGAGTGTCCGCCGTTCTTCAACTACGCCTTTGCCATTCGCATCGAGCCGGCGGGCGGCGGCAAGGCCGTCTTTCAGAAAACCTATGGCCTGCGCGAGGCGGCCAAGCACTATTGCTTCACCTCCAAGCTCACCAGCGGCGACCTCTACTGGAACTGGGGCTTGGACCACGACGCTGCCGAGGGCTACGAGGCCACGCTCGCCAAGGGTCGTTACCGCGTGACGCTCGCGAAGGCGAAGAGCCCCGAGCCCAAGGGCGCGCGTTCCATCGACGCCATCATCATCACCTCCGACCTCGCGCCGCTCTCCGCACCGAAGTTCCCGCGCTACCCGCTGCTCGATGAGTTGCGCCGTGCCAACCATGTCTATTTCCGCTTCCGCAATCCCAAGTCCGCCGCCGGACCGATCAAAATCGTCTGGAACCACTGGGGCCACCGGCCCAACGACTACTACGTCGCCCAGTATCGCGAGCAGGTGAAGTTCCACGACGCGGCTGGCAAGGTGCTCGACGGCGGCAAGAATGGCGACTGGCCCACGCCCATCGCGCCGGGCGAAGCCTCCCCGTGGTATGACCTCGGCCCCACGATGAACACGGAAAGCACGTCGCCGTATTCCATTCAGGCGCTGGCCCCTGACGTGAAGCCCGGCAGCCCCCGGAAGCCCGCGGGTTCCAGCGAGCCGTTCGCCGTGGACCTTGCGACTGGCCCGAGCACGGCGAAGATCGTGAAGTCCTTCGAGCTGGGCGCCGGCGAAACCGCGCTGACGCTGCTCGTCCAGCCGGACTTGCACCGCGCCGAGGGCGTCAAGAACACGCTCAGGCTCACCGATGTTTATCGCGTCGTGACGCGTGAGCTGGATGACACGCCCCGGCTCGGACCGATTCCCAAGAAGCTTCGCCTCTTCGCCGGCACCGGCTCCATTGGCGCGGGCGATGCCGACATGGCCATGGAACTGGCCTTCCGTGAAGCCGTCGGGTTGAACACGTTGCCCGCCAACCTGAATCCCAAGGCCGTCCCCCGGATGCTCGAACTGGCCAAGGCGCGCGGCTCCATCATCGAACGTTCGTTGAGCTATCACCACACGCAGGACCCGGCGGTCATCACCAAATGGGTGCGCGAGGGCGGTGCGGAGAACCAGTTCCACTACGTCTCCTACGGCGATGAAATCGGCCTGCCCGCCGTGGACGTGAAGAATCCTGCGAAGGTCGAGGCCTTCCGCGAGTATTTGAAAAAGCACGGAGAAACCCCCGCCCGCCTTGGCCTCGCCAGTTGGGACGACGTCAAGCCGCTCGCCGCCATGTCGGCCAATGTCGCCGTGCAAATTGGCGTGCTGCCCAAGGAGCAACAGGACAACCCCGCCAGCCTCGCGAAGCTCAAGCGGCTCTACTGGCACAGCGCGGAGTTTCGCACCGCGCAGGGCATCGCGTCGTTCGTGGACAAGACCGCCGCCATCCGTCACGAACTGGGCAGCGACGTCCACACCACGGCCAATCTGGGCGGCATGCACCCGTTTTACTGGATGCACCAGTCTTCCTTCATCGAAGCCTTCAAGCACGGCGCGATGACACTCGCGTGGACCGAGGATTACACCTACTGCCAGCCGGAGGGCTCGCGCCTCGTGGTGGATTTCGAGGCTGCCTACCTGCGCAAGGGCGCAAGCTACCGCAACCAGCCGATGATGTATTACTGCATGCCGCACTGGCCCGGAAACACGCCGGAATATCTGCTCCAGTGTGCGGTGATGGAATGGGGGCAGAACGTGAAAGACCTCGATTTCTTCTGGGCCAGCCCCGATGCCTTCAGCACCGAGAACTACGTCACCTATCGTGGGGGAATGCCAATTTGGAAAACCCTCCGCACCATCTCCGGCATGGCCGGCCTGCTCGAAGACCACTTGATCCCCGCGCGCACCGAACCGGCCAAGGTCGCCGTGCTGCTCAGTGAGGCCAGCGACGTCTGGGAACTCAACGGCAAGAGCCAGGGATCCGTGGCACCCGGCAGCGAGGAGACCAACATCTCGCAGGAGGAGCGCAAGGCCCTCTGGTATGCCCTGCGCAACGCCGGCCATCGGGTGGACTTCGTGACCGAGGCCGATTGCGCTGATGGCTTGCTCAAGGACTACGCCGCGCTCTACGTCTGCGGGCGCAATCTGCAACGCAGCGCCGCCGCCGCCATCAAGACGTGGGTCGCCGCCGGCGGCACGGTGGTCGCCACCGCCGGGGCCGCGCGCAAGGACGAGTTTGATGAGCCGTTGACCGAGCTGGACGCTGTCTTTGGCCGGGGTGCGGCGACGGCTAGCACATTGTTCAAAGGCCCGCTCCGCGCCCGACTCGAACTGCTTTTCGAGAAGCCGCTGGACCTGATCAAACTCGCCGACGGACGCACTGTGAAAGCCTTGTGCAGCCGCGAGGAGTTCACGCCCGCCGCCGCTGCCACCGTGCTCGGGAAGTTCGGCAACGGCCAGCCGGCCTGGATTTCACACACTTCTGGCAAGGGCCGCGCTTTCTACCTCGGCGCGCTGCCGGGGCAGGCGTATTTGCAGCCCGCCATCCCGTTCAGCCCGATGGGCAAGGGCGGCTCGCAGACCAGTCCGTGGATGGTGGAGCCCGTGGACTTCGATGCCACCGCGGCTAGTGTGATTCTGGAGCCGCTCAAGCACGCCGGCCTCACACCTGACACGCAGGCCAGCCAGCGCGGCGTGGCCATCAACCGCCTCAAGTCGCCGAAGTCCACGCTGCTGACGCTGGTCAACCTCGCGCAGCAGAAAGACGGCAACCGCAAGAACTTGGAAATCCGCGTCGCCAACGTGCCTTCAGCGCGCCGCGCGTGGTCATGCTTCCACACCAAAGGCTCCCTGCCACTGCGCCGCGAGGGCGACACCGTCATCATCACCCTGCCCACGCTCGCGGCGGCGGACGTGGTGGTCATCGAGTGACGTGTGCGCCGTTGAGCTCGTGCCGGCGACTGGCAGTCGCCGTGTTGCGGGTGGGTGGCTCACAAATCTCCGCTTCGCCGCGCGTGGGCGGGGTTCGCCGGCCATTTGATTAGAATGAAGAGAATCCCATCGGCGTAATCCAACACCGCAGCCATGAGCATTGCAGACATCCTGTTGAAACGGCGCTTGCTGACGGAAGAGCAGCTCGCCGAGGCGCATGGACTTCAGCAGACCGAAGGCCTCCGGCTGGACCGTGCGGTGGTGCAGAAGGGCTGGCTCACGGAGCGGCAGTTGCTCGAAGTTTTTGGCGAGCAGCTTCACCTCCCGCTGGTCACGCTGGAGGACCGCACATTCGATGGCGAGCTGCTCCGGTCCTTGCCGGCGCGCGTGGTCTATCGTCAGCGGCTCGTGCCCGTCGGGCGCGTGGACGGCATCTTGCAGGTGGCGACGAGTGATCCGTTCGATCTCTATGCGTTCGACGATCTGCGCCTGCTCACTGGTTTGAACATCCAGCCCGTGCTCGCCACGCGTGAGGAGATCGAGAAGGTCATCAAGACGCACTACGGCCTTGGCGGCGACACGCTGGATGAGATGGTCGGCGAAGACGATGCGCCGGATGCGTTGATCGAGGCCGGCAGCGAGGACCTGCTCGAAGCCGCGCAGGAGGCCAGTGTCATCAAGCTGGTCAATGAGATCATCCTCGAAGCCGTGAACGAGCGGGCGAGCGACATTCATGTGGAGCCTTACGAGCACCACATGGCCATCCGCTACCGCATTGACGGCGTGTTGCAGGAGGCACCGGTGCCGCCGCAGATGCACCGCTTCGCCGCGGCAATCATCAGCCGCATCAAGATTCTGGCGAACCTCAACATCGCCGAGCGCCGCATCCCGCAGGACGGCCGCATCAAGTTCAACGTCGGCGGGCGGCAGATCGACGTGCGCGTGAGCGTCATCCCGATGCTCTTCGGCGAGGGTGTGGTGATGCGTCTGCTCGACAAGGCGAACGTCCTCTTCACCCTGCCGCAGCTCGGCATGGATGAGCGTTCTTTCGGGCTGTTCAAGGGCCTGATTGACCGGCCGCACGGCATCTTCCTCGTCACCGGCCCCACCGGCGCGGGCAAGACCACCACGCTCTACGCCGCGCTCAACGCCATCGTTGGCCCCGGCCTCAAGGTGCTCACCGTCGAGGACCCGGTGGAATACAACCTGACCGGGGTGAACCAGATTCCGGTCAATGCCGCCGTGGGCATGACCTTCGAGAAAGGCCTGCGCGCCATCCTGCGTCACGACCCGGACGTGGTGATGATCGGTGAAATCCGCGATCTGGAAACCGCCAGCGCCGCCATCCAGGCCGCGCTCACCGGCCACCTCGTGCTCTCGACGCTGCACACGAATGACGCCGCGTCCGCGCCGATGCGGCTCATTGACATGGGGGTGGAACCATTCCTGATCAGCAGCACGATGATCGGCTCGATGGCCCAGCGTCTCGTGCGCCGCATCTGCCCGAAGTGCAAGGCCGACTACGAGCCGGACCGCGCCCACCTGCCGCGCGATCTCGAACTCGCGCCCGGCGACAAGCTCTGGCGCGGCACCGGCTGCCCGAACTGCCGCAACACCGGCTACCGTGGCCGCAGCGGTCTCTACGAACTCATGGTGATGAGCGACGCCATCTCCGAGAAGATCATCGAGCGCGCGCCCTCGTATCAGATCGTCAACGTCGCCAAGCAAGGCGGGCTGCGCCTGTTGCGCGAGGATGGCTGGGACAAGGTCCGGCGCGGCCTCACCACGCCGGACGAAGTGGTGCTGTGCACGGCGGGGTGATTTTTTGCCACAGATGGAACACGGATTGAACACAGAGCATGGCCGAGAGAAGCCGCCGGGCTTCGTGCGGCGCGCAGCGGTTAGGAATTGCCATGAACGCTAACCCCAACTCCGAGACGGTGAGAGAGTTCCTTGATGCATTTGAGGAGGTTTTTGACCGCGACTGGTCATATACGAAGCAGATGCTTGGTATACGGGTTGAAACTGAAGACCAGAAGAAGGCTTTGGGAGAACTTGGGCTAGAGACGGCGCCGATTATAGCCGAAGACGGAACATTTGTTCGCCCTAGAGTAGCGGATGAAGTCGAGGATTGGGGTAACCGAGGAAGACTGTTGGCTGCTTACAGGGCTGTGAAGGAATTGTGTCGTGAAGCCTGAGCACACGCTGGCTACCAACCCATGACCCACTTCACCTACACCGCGATGACCGAGGCCGGGGAGCGCGTCTCCGGCGCGCTCGAAGCTGAGAGCGAGGCGGCGGTGATGCGGGCCTTGGAGGACAAGCGCCTCTTCCCCGTCACCGTGTCGGGTGGCGCGGCGGCGGACGGCGGGAAGCCCGCGCGGCGCAAGGTGAAGTCGCGCGACCTCGGCATGCTCTACGGCCAGCTCGCGGATCTGCTCGGCTCTGGCGTGCCGCTGCTGCGCGCGCTGGACTCGCTCATCCGCTCGACGCCTTCGCTCGCCATCCGCGAGCTGCTCAAGGAAATCCGCGCTGCCATCTCCGAGGGCAAGACACTCACCGACGCGCTTCGGCCTTATCCTGAGACTTTTCCTACGCTGCACATCGCGATGATTCAGGCGGGCGAGCGCGCGGCGTTCCTGGAGGACGTCCTGCGGAACCTGTCCGGCTTCCTTGAACGCTACGAGGAGCTGCGCAGCAAGGTGATGGGCGCGCTGATTTACCCGGCCTTGCTCACGGCGCTTGGGTCGCTGGTGATGGTGGGCGCGCTGGTGTTCTTCGTGCCGCGCTTCGAGCCGCTGCTGGCCGCCGCGAAAAAGCCGCTGCCCACGGAGATTCTCTTTGGCGCGAGCAAACTGGTGCGCGGTTACTGGTGGCTGCTGCTCATCGGTGGCGCGGGCGCGGGCTTCTTCCTCTGGCTGAATCTCCAGACCGAGGCCGCGCGGCGTAAGCTGGAGGCGTGGCAGTTGAAAATCCCTGTAGTCGGGGAGGCACTGCGGCTGCTCGCCATCACCCGCTTCTGCCGCATCCTCGGCACGATGCTTGCCAACGGCGTGCCGCTGCTCACCGCGCTGAAGATTTCCCAGAACGCCACCGGCTCCACCATCCTGGCGGAGCGCATCGCCGAGTGCACCGAGTCCGTGCGCGATGGCAAGCGCCTGTCCGAGCCGCTGGCCAAGGGCGGCTTCTTCCCGGACCAGATTTTGGCGATGATCGCCGTGGCCGAGGAGTCCAACAAGCTCGACAAGGTGCTGGTGCAGATTTCGGACACGGTGGAGCGCCGCACGAACCGTTCCGTGGACCAGTCGGTGCGCCTGATCGAGCCGCTGATTCTCTGCATGGTTGCGGCGGGCATCGGCTTTCTGGCGCTGGGTCTGTTGCTGCCGATTTTCACCATGGCCAGCGCGCTGGGTTCGAAATAGCTGAGTGCGGAACAGCTTTTGTGGCGGGCTCTGGAGAAAAACTCTGCTTTATCGAATTTCATTTGAATCTTGGTTGCACAGCCAGTGTCCCAACTAGGCCAATCATGAAGCTGAAAAACGTATTATCATCTACTCGAACGTCACGTCGCGCGGCGGGATTCACACTGATCGAAATCCTGCTGGTCATTGTGGTTATTTTGATGCTCGCCGGGGCGATGGTCGTGTTTGTCCTGCCCCAGCAGAAGGGCGCGGAGAAGAACACCACCAAGCTCATGCTGGCGCAGGTCGCCACGGCGCTGGATACCTATCGCCTCAACCTCGGTCACTATCCGAACGAGCAGGAGGGCGGCCTCGACGCGCTGACGAAGAAGCCGACGTTTGAGAACGAGCGCATGGGCGAGAAATGGCAGGGACCTTATCTCAAGCCCGGCACCTCGCTCGACGACCCCTGGGGCAACAAGCTGCGCTATGAATTGGTCGCTGCCGGCGGGGATGGTGATGCCGCCAACGCTTCGGCCCTGCCCTACAAGCTCTTCTCCGTCGGTCCCGACGGCCAGCCGGACACGGACGACGACATCAAGCACGGTGCGGGGGGATCCACGGAAAACACCGGCAATTAAGCTCCCATCATGCGCCGTTGCCATCATCCATCCAAAGCTACCGGCTACACGCTCGTCGAGCTGTTGCTGACGGTGTCGTTGGTGGCGCTGCTGGTCGGTGCGGTGGTGTTTAACTTCTCTTCGGCGGCCAATGGCGCGCGGCTGAATGAAGGCGCCGGTCAGGTGGAGGCTTTGTTCCGGTTCGCGCGGGCGCATGCCGAGACCACGGGCCGGCAGGTGCGTATCCAGTTCCCGGAGGCGGAAAGCGGTGACACGGCAGAGGTGCTGGCGGCGGAGGCTCCCGGCACCACGGTGCGGGTCACTTGGGAGGCGGATCCGATTGGTGCCCCCGGCGTTTTTCAGGATTTGCCCGAGGCGGCGACCTACGTGCAGAGCATCAGCGGCCTCGTCAGCATCCAGCAGGTCCAGGCGGAGGTGGCTGGCGCGGATTTGGGCGTTGGATTGGGGGACTTGGAGGCCGAACCGGGTTCGGTGTCCAGGTCCGGTGTCGAAGGGGGGGCTGAGTTGGGGTCGTTTGTGACGTTCTTTCCTGATGGCACTGGAGACTCGGTGGAGGTGCTGTTGACCTCGCGTGATGAAGAGGATGCCCGCCGTCTCACGTTGCGGTGGATGGGAATCACGGGTGCCATTCGCCGGCAGATCGTCGCCGAGGTCGAGTCCGCTGAATCTGAGCCTCCCGCCCCGGCCACGGAGGCCGCCGCGGAGGCTGTGCAGTGAGGTGGAGGCCTGTCTGCCCAGCAGCGCACGTTGGTGACCTGCGGTCGCTGGCGTTCAAGCCGTCCCGTCTCTCCGGCGGCGTGCGCGGCTCGGTTCTTCTCGAAGTCATTCTCGCCCTCGCCCTCTTTGTCACGGCTGCGGCGATTGTCACCAGCGGGATGAACGCCTCCGCCGACAGCCTGGACCGCCAGCGGCTCAACACTCACGCAGCGAACCTTGCTGCCACCGCGCTGGCGGAAGTGCAGTTGGGCCTGCGTTCGCCCGCGCTGGCGGGTGAGCAGCCTTTTGCCGAGCCGTTTGAGAAGTGGACGGCCGAACTGTTGGTGGCACCCACGGAGACGGAAGCCGGCGGGCCCAACGGGTTGTTGCGCGTGGAGGTCATCATCCGCCATCGGGAGTTCCCGCTGGTCCGGCGGCTCGCGCAAATCATCCGGGTGCCCGAAGACACTGGTTTGCGCCCGATCAGCAACCCGGCGACACCCGCCTTCTGACGATGCTGCTCCTTCCTCCACCAACCGGCCGGCGGCGGATTCGATCCGCTCGCGCGGCTGCGTTCACCTTGCTGGAGGTGGTGCTGGCCATCAGCATTGCCATCGGGATTCTGGTGGTTGCCTTGACCTTCCACCAGCAGGCCACCGTGCTGCGGGGCAGCCTGATAGACGAGGCCGAACGCCTCGCCGCCGTGCGCCAGATCATGGACCGGCTCGCCGCCGACCTGCGCGTGGCCCCGGTGCATGAACGGATCGGTTTCACGGGTGACTCCAACTCGCTGCGCTTCGTCAGCACGGCGCTGCCGCTGCCGGGCGGGGGCGTCCAGTCGGACTTCAAGCGGATCGCCTACCGCACCACGTTCTCCGGAGACGGCACCAATCTGGCGGTCAGCGGTCTGGTGCGGACGGAGGAGCCCGCCTTGGAATTGCTCGCCCCCGCTGCCCGCGCAGTTGCACCGGCCAGCACCAACGACGAAACCAACGCGCCGGCCGAATCCACCACCAGCACCATTGCGCCCGCCTCCGCGCCGGTGTCGGTCGCCAGTGAGCCGCTCACTGATGCGTTGCGTCACCTGCGGTTCCGGTTCTGGGACGGGCTGGCGTGGGTGGACAGATGGAGCGGCCCCACGCCCCCGCCCGGCGTGGAGGTCACGCTCGGTTTTGAACCGCTGCCGGCGGATCTGCCGCCGGACCAGTATCCCGGTGAAATTTTTCAGCGGGTGATTTTCCTGCCCGCCGGCCAGCCCAAACCATCGGACCCCACGCTGGTGGTCAACGCGCCTACACGGTGAAGCTCTGTCTGACAACGCGACGTTCCCGGGCCTTCGTCCTGGTGGCCGTGCTCGTGCTCGTGATGCTGCTCTCCATGCTCGTCATCAGCCTGCTGTTCCGCTTCAAGGCCGAGGACACTGCGGCGAGCGCGAGCGTGGGCACCGAGCAGGCCTGGGCCGCCGCGATGAGCGGCGTGGAGGAGGCGCTGCGGGTGGCCTCCACCAGCCTCCCGGGCCAGATCGACTGGCAGCACAACCCGGCAGCCTTTCAGGATCGGCTGGTGTTCGAGGACGGGGTGGATCGATGGTTCTTCACGGTCTTCTCTCCGGGCGACGATGAGGTGCTGGGCGAGTTCCGCCACGGCCTGGCCGATGAGGCCGCGAAGTTGAATCTCAACGCCTCGACGGCGCTGGATCTGGGCAAGCTGCCCCGCGTCACGCCGGCGATGGCGGCGGCCTTGATTGACTTCATAGACGCCGACAGCACGCCCCAGCCCGAGGGCGCGGAACAGGAATACTACACCGCCTTGCCGCGCCCCTACGCCATCCGCAACGGTCCGCTGGCCTCGCTCGATGAACTGCTGCTGGTCCGCGGCTTCACGTCCGCGCTGGTGCATGGCAGCGCCGCCTCACGGGGCTCGGGCACGAATGAGTCCGCCACCGGTGGCGGGGAGACCCGCGGGGAACGCGGCCTGCGCCAGTTTCTCACCATCGCCTCTTACGACCTGAACGTGAACGACGACGGCGAGCCGCGCATGAACTTCAACGACCCGGCGGCGCCGTTTCCAGCGCTGGAGCTGCCGGCCACGCTGACGAACTTCATCACTGTGTTGCAGACGAACGGGCTCTTCCTCGCGCACGCGGCTGAATTGCTGGAGGCCCAACTGACAGTGATGGATGGCAAGGGAGCGCCGGTGGAGGTCGCCTCCGGTGTCGGCAAGGCCGAGCTCGACCTCGTGCTGAATCACTTCACCGCCTCCGACGACGAGGTGACCGACGGGTTGATCAATGTGAACACCGCGTCTGCCGCCGTGCTGGCGACGTTGCCGGGCATGGAGGAATCGCTGGCCGAGTCCATCGTGTCGGCCCGGCGCGGCATCAGCCCGGAACGACGCACCAGCATCGCCTGGCTGTATCAGGAAGGCGTGCTGGACGCGGCCAAGTTCAAGGCCCTGGCCCCGTATCTCACCGCGCGCAGTTCACAGTTCACGTTTCAAGTGATCGGCTTCGGGCTGCCCTCGGGCCGCTACCGCGTGCTCGAAGCCGCCATTGACGTGGCTGGCGGTGCGCGCCGGGTGACTTATCTGCGCGATGCGACCCGACGCGGGCTGCCGTTCCCGCTGGGCGGCGAGGCAACGGGGGGAGCTGCTCCCTCGGCCAGCCGAAAGGCAAAGGAGGTCCGCCGTGGCTGATCGCGATGCCTTGCCCGCCTTCTCGTTGAAGAAGCTGTCGCGCGACCGCCGTCCGCGCCAGCCGGCGCAGGCCACCGCCATTGACGTGGATGGCCGTTCCCTGCGCGTGGTGCAGACCGTGACGCGCGATGGCCGCCCGGCCGCCAGCCGCGTGGCCGTCACGCCGCTCAATCTTCCGGCCGACGCCGATCGCGCCGACGCCGCCGTGCTCGGGGCGGCCATCGCGAAGGCGCTCGACCAGCTCAAGCTCAAGCCCGGGCCGGTCGTCATGGGCATCCCGCGCGCGCAGGTCGTGCTCAAGACATTGCTGCTGCCCGTGGTGGCGGACGTGAACGAGCTGGCCTCCATGGTCCATTTGCAAGTGGCCAAGGATCTCCCGTTCCGCCTGGCGGAAGCCGTGGTGGACTTCAAAATCTACCGGCAGGTTTCCCCGCCGGCCGCGAAGCCCGATGCGCCCGATGCGGCACCCACACCGCCGCCCCCCAAGCTGGAGGTCCTGGTTGCCGTGGCGCGGCGGCAGGTCGTGGAATTCTATCAGCGCGCCGCGGAAGCCGCCGGGCTGAAACTCGTCGCGCTGGGCCTGCTGCCCACGGCCAGCATCCGTTGTGTCGAGGCGTGTCAGGTCACGGCCGCCGCGCAGACTTATGCGCTGGTTTCCCTGCGGCACGACGAGGTGAGCATTGACATCGTGGCCGAGCAGGCCGCGCCGTTCAGTCGTGGAGCCACGGTCAAACCGGTGGCGGAAGCCAGCCCGGCCGCCCCGCCCGTCACGGCGGAGGGCTTCATCAACGCGGCCACCATTGAAGTCGTTCGCAGCCTGCACGGCTACAGCGGACTGGGGGCCGCGGCTCCGGTGGCCAAGGTGCTGGTGGCCGGCTCCACTGGTTACGAGGCGGCGGTGGTCGCCGCGCTCACTCCCCGGACGGCCGCGCCGGTGGCGCTGCTCGACATGACGCCGCTGGCCCTGCCTGAGGACTGCCGCGTTGGAGCCGTCGGCGCGGTGGCTGGCATTGGTCTGGCACTGGGCTATGCGGATGCGGACGGGCTGCCCTTTGACTTTCTCAGTCCCAAGCGGCCCGCCGTGCCGCGTGACTTGCGGCGCATCAAGATTCTGGCTGGCTTGGCGGTGGCCACCGGGCTGTTCCTTGCCGTCGCTGGCGTGCGCGCCTGGTTGGTGGGCAAACGGCAGGTGGTGCTGGACGCGGTGAACCTCGAGGTCGCCGCCGCCGAGAAAAAGCGCCCCATCTACCGCCAGATGATCAACCAGGCCGGGGTGGTGAACGAGTGGGTGAAGGGCGAGCGCGACTGGCTGCTGCATTACGCCTACCTCACCGCCGTGCTGCCTCGCAGTGAAGAGGTGTTCCTCACCTCGTTGTCCGTGAGCGGGCAGGGCATAATCCGTCTCGCGGTGCGCGCCAAGAGCGGGGCCGTCCTTGCCAAGCTGGAGAAGCAACTGCGCGCCGCCGGCTACGAGGTCAAGCCGCTGGCAATCACGCCGGGGTCCGATCGCACGGGTTACGAATTTCTCTCCACCGTGGAACTCGTGGTGTCGCCAAAGCTGAAGATTGACCTCTCCAAGGTGACCCCGCCGGAACGCCCCGCAGATGACGCCTCGCTGGAGACGCAGCAACGCCGGAAAGGAGGCGGATGAACCAACGCGAGAAAATCCTGGCCGGGCTGGTGCTTGGGACTGCGTGCCTCTTCGGTGGTGCGTTGGGTCTGCGCGCGTTCATCACCAAGCCGCTCACCGAGCTGGACAAGCGGATCGTCGCGGCCCGCGAGCGGCTCGAAAAGGTCAACACGGAGCGGCGCAACTACTTCGCCTCCGAGGATCGCCTGAAGAGCCTCGCCAAGCTCACTTTTGCCGACACCGTGGACGAGGCCAGCGCGCGCTCCGGCGAGATGCTGACCAAACAGATCCTCCGCGCCGGCTTGAAGGAAGTGAACTTCACCCGCCTGCCCGTCGGCCCGCGCAAGATGCGGGGCGCGAGTGAAATTGGGTGGAACGTGCAGGGCGAAGGCGCGCTGGCGGGGGTCGTGAACCTGCTCTTCCTGCTTGAACAATCTCCCTACCTGCTCCGGCTGGAGAACCTGGTGGTTTCCGGTGGCGAGACGCCCGGCGTGGTGCGCGTGCAGTTCCGCTGTCTGACCCTGGTGCTGGAATCCATGTTCGACATCCAGCGCGAGCCGCTGCTGGCCAAGGTGGAGTTGGATGCGCCTGGCCGGCACGCCTTGGACACCATTGTCAGCCGCGACATTTTGCGCCCCTACATCAAGCGTCCGCCGCCTCCTCCCGTGCCGTCCGGGCGCAATGCGCCTGGTTCCCCGACGAGCACACCGGCCACGCCCGCCGCGCCGCCCGGCCCGGAGACCTTCCGCGTCGTGTCGCTCTCCGAGTGGCAGGGGCAGCCGGAGATCCACGTCCGCGACCTGACGAGCCAGAGGACCGTCCGCTACAAGCCCGGCGACGCGCTCGCCGGCGGCATCATCGCGTTGGTGGACTACCGCGCGATGCCGCTCCCCGGCGCGAGCGGTCTGCAATCCTTCAGCCGCGTCATCGTGCGCGTGAAGGATGAGTTCTTCGCCGTTGAACGTGGCCAGACCTTGGCGGACCTGCGGAAACTAGAAGTGGCGCAACTCCCGCCGGAGTTGGCAAAGCCTGTCGTTGAAGCCCCGCGCACCACGCCGTAACTCCCTTTCCTTTTTTATGAACCGAACGAAACCAACGCTCCTCGCCCTGGCGCTTGCCGGTGGCGCGTTCACCCTCGCGGCGCAGGAC
>Ga0255093_1000652_pt1 | contig 15046 bp, 21 predicted proteins | sample Colum_Law_RepA_8_2_FD_188437 | JGI IMG/M metagenome (GOLD analysis project Ga0255093, IMG submission 188437) | Freshwater microbial communities from Columbia River, Oregon, United States - Colum_Law_RepA_8d | ecosystem: Environmental > Aquatic > Freshwater > River | place: USA: Oregon...
ACTTTGATGGCACCTATGCAGAGCCTTACACGGGTTACACGCTCACCGAACAAGCATGGAACGGCACAGCAAACGCATCGTCCAGCACCGCCATTTGGGGACTTACCAGCAGTTACATCAACAGCAACTTCGTCCTAGACGGCACTACCGAGTTTGTTGGAGTGATGGATTCCGTAACCACAATCACCGCAAAGCGCGGCAGACGCGACATCGGCGACACATTTAGCGCCGGCACAATGACATTCACCATCCAAGACGTTGACGGCGTGTTCAATCCGTTTGACGAAAACAGCCCGTACTACGACACCGCCGAATCAAAGCCTGGCCTTGCACCAATGCGCGAAGTCAAACTAATTCGATACAGCTCTACAGATGTCCCCGAATTGTTGTACTCGGGTTATGTCGTTAACTATGACTACAACTTTGCGCTCGGCGGACTTGACACCGTGACGGTCTATTGCGCTGACCAGTTCTACTTACTTGCACAAACCTGTCTAGATGAGTTCAACCCATCCGCCGAAACATCTGGTGAACGCATTGAAACCGTGCTTGATCTGCCAGAAGTTGACTTCCCAGCCCTAGCGCGCAACATCTCAACAGGCACAGTCAACCTTGGCCATGACGCCGCATACACCGTCAGCGCCGGCACAAACGTATTGCAATACATTGCCCAAATTAACGACACCGCCGAGTTTGGTCGCTTGTTTATGTCCCGTGACGGGGTGCTCACATTCCAAGACCGAATTGGGAACACGCTTACAGGCTCCGTGGCCGACTTCCATGATGACGGAACTAATTACAAATACAACGGCGTGGGCATCTCGTTTGAAGCTGACGCTGTAGTCAACCGCGTGGTCGTCACAGGATTAAACGGCAACACAGCAACCGCATCAGACGCAGGGTCTATTGCCCAATACTTCATACAAACAAACAGCATCACCAACAGTTTGCTACATGAGCAAACATCCATTGACGACGCAGCCGCCTACCTACTCAACCCTGAACCGGAAGCCAGATACACCAGCGTAGAAACCAAGTTTCTTATGCTGACCACACCACAAAAAGACAACCTTGCAACCCTAGAAATAGGCGACACCATCACAGTAGAAAAAACATTCCCAAGCGGTGCCGGCACAACCCAACTGGCGCAAGAGTTGTCCGTTGAAGGCATCGAGCATTATTTGGACTTTTCTACAGGCCACCGAGTCCTATATTCCACGGCGCCAACCGTCATAGTCTTTGAGTTGATACTTAATAACGCAACATATGGCACACTTGATGCCCTGAATGTTTTAGGATAAGGAGCACTATGGCACTCACCACGTTCGTTGCTGGAAACGTCCTCACAGCGACCCAATTAAATGACAGTTTTGCAGCTGTCCAAACAACGTACACCGCTTACACGCCGACGATCTCGGGGTGGACACCCGGCAACGGTGTGGTCACACGGGCCGTTTATAGCGCGCCTGGCAAATTAGTCAATGCACAAGGCTATTGGACTTTTGGTTCAACCAGTTCAGTTCCTGCATCGTCAACATTCATCACCACTTTGCCCACCGCGGTTCCAGCAGTTTCTTTGGCCAGCGCTCAAATTTATGGCACATGCACATTTTTTGATTTGAGTGCTGGCGTACAAGTAACGGGCTTGTGCAGAATACAAAGTCAAACCGAAATGTACTTTTATTGGCAAGACCCCGAAACGGCACCATTGGCAACACGTTTAGAAAGTTGGAACACGTCTACAACGTTGCCATTCACTTTTGCTACGGGTGACATAATTTCATGGAACATTACCTACCAGGCGGCATAACTATGACAAACAACGAAGAAGTATTAGCAGGCATTGAATACGAAAACATTGTTAATCAACAAATAGACGAACAATCAAACGCCGAAATCCCAGTTGAGTGGCAATGGGAACGACTACGCCTACACCGCGATTCATTGTTAAAAAAATCAGATTTCCGTATTATTGCCGACGCGCCATGGGACATTCAACCTTGGTTGGAATATCGTCAGGCATTGCGCGACTTGCCAAAGAAAAGCAAAGACCCAAAGAAAATCGTTTTCCCGACACCACCTGCATGACATGGAAGTTGAGGTTGTGGTTTCTTTGGTCGGTGGTGGTTTCGCTGTGGTGGTGGCACTCATCAGCAAGATCGGCCGCGACAACAAAAAAGACCACGGGCAAGTGCATCGAATCCTTGGACGCATAGAAGAAAAGATTGACAGTCATGTTGAAAATCACCGCTAAAGACAAAGCCATGTTTGCTAGTTACCTGCGATCAGTTGTTGGCGCGCTCATTGCGGTCTATTCGACAGGCACCACAGACCCTAGGGACTACGGCAAAGGCACAATCGCTGCGATCATCCCACCATTGCTTCGCTGGGTAAACCCAAAAGACGCAGGATTTGGTCGTGGCGACAGCCAAAGCTAACCCCAACGCACGGCCCTACACAGGCAATACTGACGGCCCATCAGCAGGCCCACGTGCCGGCATGAACGAATGGATAAAGCAAGCAATCGCCGCATCAAATAACGCTGTCTGGAATAACGGGTCGTGGGGTATTCGAGACATGCGCGGCAAAACTGGTTCGTTGTCAGTACATGCTACAGGCAGAGCTGTTGACCTGTCTTACCGCAAAACAGAAAAACACACAAAAGCAGGTCGTTTAAATGCGGTCTCGTTTATTGACGTTGTAGTTGCCAACGCAAACACGCTTGGCGTGGAGTGCATCCTTGACTATTTTCCTACACCGTATGGGCGCGCATGGCGTTGTGATCGGCAAACATGGAAAAAATACAGCAAGCCAACTATCGGCGGGGCACCAGGGGGCGACTGGTACCACATTGAGATCACACCACAGGCCGCCGACTCGGTGATCTTCGTTAAAGCCGCATTTTTAAAGGTGTTCGGGGAAATCCCACCTAAGCCTTGATCTATGTTCTAGGGTCGGAGTACCGACAAAAGGACAGGCCATGACTGAACCGCAGATAGTTGATTACAGCGTCTATACGGGAGTGATGGACAACGGCCAAGAAATCTTGGTGCAGATATTTTCTAGCCCAGAGTCGGGCAGGTTCCTCATGGGACAAATCGCATTTCGGACGGCCGCTTCATCGTGGGGTGTGCCCATACCTTTGGAGAAAAGATGAACTATTTTGCAGAAAAAATCATAGGGCTAGTGCTTTGTACGGTCTTTGGGTTTACGGTCGCTGTGGGGGCTCCTAGCGCGTCTGGTAGCCAACCTGACACCATCGCCCTAGCCCCGTATTTGATAGAGCCAAACACCACCACGTCCAGCACATCGTCCACGATCTTTATTGACCCGTACAGCTCGGCTTGTAAGCAGTTCAGCGCGCTTGCGGTCAACCTTGGCTGGCCACAAAATGAGCGCACCGTGCTTGAATCCGTCATGTTCAGGGAGTCACGTTGCATACCTAACGCCTACAACAGCAAAGACCCAAACGGCGGGTCGCGCGGTCTAATGCAGATAAACGGATTCTGGACACCATGGCTTATTGAGCGCGGCCTTATCACAAGCAAAGAAAACTTGTTACAGGCTGATGTTAATTTGCTGGCAGCGTTAGCAATTTACAATTACGGCGTAGACCGTCACGGTTACGGCTGGGGGCCATGGAGTGCAACACGATGAGCGAAGGTAGCGCATGGAATCAAGGCGAACTAACTGAAGAAACCCGCAAACTAGTATTGGAGCGCACAGAAATGGTTAACCACACAATGGCAATGTTCGGTCTCATTGACGAAATTATGAACGTTAGCAAAAACCCTCACGCAAGCATCATCCAGCGTTTGCGAGTAATGAAAAACTCGCTATCACTAGAAGACCCAATGCCCCTCTACGATGTGACTACACTCGACTTAGCAATCAAAGCATTACAAGCACATTCCTAACCGACAAGGACATTCCGACAATGAAAACCTGCACGATCTGCAAAGAAACAATCGCCTACCCAGACATTCAAGGCAAAACACATTTCGTGTGTGACGGCCGTGTGCCGGCAAGAAAACTTGCGCCATTTGTTCAAGGGATGTTGGCGTCACAGTCGTCTGCTGATGCGCGTTGGACACGCGAAGAACAAAACAAAGTCGATGCCGCCATTCAACACGTTGCACGCGCCAAAGGCTTCTTCACAGCTGACGATGTATGGCAACACCTAGGTGACCAGTTCCCCGTAACAAAAGGTCTTGCCGGCAGACTAAACGCAGCGTCACGCCGTGGCATTATTCGCAATACTGGCGAACTGGCATACGCCCAGCGCGGTGGCGCGCATGACCATGCACAACGTCTAAGCGTCTGGGCAGGCATCTGATGACCGAAGAAGAATTCAAGCGCATAGTCATGGAAGAACTGGAAGGGTACGAATTAACCGATTTGGGCTGGGAAATGGTTACAGAAATACTTATCCAGCAGATACAGGACAATGAATAATGGGCTTTGATCTAAGCAACTACGAGACAGTCGAGCAACGTCTTGTTCGCTGGTGGGCTGCATATCCGAACGGGCGCGTGTACACGATGATGATGAACTACACAGGCGATGCGTGCGTGTTCTACTGCGAACTGTATGCAGACAAAGACGACAAGGTGCCAGTCGCAACAGGCTACGCGGAAGAAATTAAAAGTGACCGCGGTGTTAACGCCACCTCATTTGTAGAAAATTGCGAGACTAGCGCGATTGGTCGCGCGATCGCCAACTGCCCGCTTCAAGCGCCTGCTAGTGGCCCTAGGCCGTCACGCAATGAGATGCAAAAGGTTGAACGCCTCACCACACCACCGCAACCACAAACGCACACACCCTCTGGCGCGTTTGCTACACCTAAACAAATTGGTTACATCAAGAAACTTGCTAAAGACGCCAACATGGATGATCTACGCTTATTGGAGTTTATCCATCGTGAACTAGACGATGACAGCGCCGTGTTAGAGCTGCTTAAATCCCATGAAGCATCCAAAATCATTGAGCGCCTGAAATGATCGCATTAGTTGGCGCATGGCTATCAGGGTTCTTAAGTGCATACGCATTAGGCGTGTTCTTAGAAAGGAAAACTGATGAGCGCGTTTGATGAAAAACAAACTGGGGCAACCCCGATTGAAATAGTTGAGTATTTGCGCGGTGTAATTGACACATTGCGCGCTGAAAAAGCATTGCTAGAAAAGCGATACAAGGATTTAGAAGCAAGCCGCGAAACATGGCAGAAACTTGCTGCAGCATGGGAATGGTTAGCAGACAACAAACGGATTGTGCCCGCTGATGAAGATTGACGCCAAGATCAGCGAAGCCGACTTCAAAGACATGGTAATTAGCATTGCTAAGCGTTACGGCTGGTTAGTGCATCACGATCTGCCGGCACAGAACACTCGAGGACGCTGGATGACGAACGTGCAAGGCGATGTGGGCTTCCCTGATCTATTTATGGTGCACCCATTCCAAGGCGGTCGGCCATTAGTCATTGAACTAAAGGCAGAAAAGGGCAAGTTAACGCCTGGACAAAAGATTTGGTTAAACGCATGTGAGTTGGCGGGCTGTCATGCAGCTGTGTGGAAGCCAAGTGACATGGAGTACATTCTCTACACTCTGAGCAATCCCAGACAGTAAACAATTGGCTAGTAGCACGCGTGTGCCTCGGTCGCATGAGGTGGGCGGTAAACAGGGGAACCTGGGTAGACGGTCGCGCCTCGAATCATGCAAGACGAAATGATTTGGGCAATGCGACTGGGCGATCAGTAAACAGACTGATGTAATGCAATAGGGATCTGGGATGGGCAATCCAGAGGGTGGAGCATTCACACATCTATTGACCTGCAAATGACATACAGTTAACAAACAAAAGAAAGCACCGACATGAACCCGACAACAAACAACACTCACAACTACCGAGGACAAGGCGCGCAAGCGCCGCGTCAGCGCAAGCGAAGCGCGCGAGCATGACACGCAAACTGACAGAGCACGACACAACGATCTACAAACAGGCACGCGCTGAACTACTGCGCGACCAACCGTTGTGTCATTGGTGCAAACGCAACACAGCAACAGAGTTAGATCACTTAGTTGAAAGTGACAAAGGCGGAACCATAGAAGACGGATACGTCGCAGCATGCAAGCCATGCAACTCAGCACGCGGAGCAACATACCGAAACAAAAAACTAGCCAACGCAAAACAAAACCGCGAAAAAGCAATAAACGATTTTTTATACAGCTCTCAACTGCCCCCGAGCCCCATCCATCATTTTGTCGCCACCAGCCAAGATCAGCCTGAACTGGCGCCAACTGGTCATGACCGACCGCGCTTGGAAACGATGGTGCCTGATCATGCCGGTTCACTAGCTGGGCTTGTGGGGGACATGGCAAAACAGGTACTTGGGGTCACTTTAATGCCGTGGCAAATGCATGCTCTTGAGGGGATGCTTGCGGTTAACGCCGATAACAAGTTTGTGCATCGCTCGAGTCTTGTTTCGGTTGCGCGTCAGAACGGTAAGACTACAATTATTCAGGCGCTTATTTTGTTTTGGCTTGTGGAGATGCCAAAGATACGTGGGCAAAAACAAACCGTGGTATCTGGAGCGCACCGTTTAGACCTCGCCTGTTTATTGTTTGACGATCTCAGCGGAATCTTGGAAGAGTATTACAACGCCAAAATTGTTAAGTCGTACGGCCGTTATCAGGCGACCATGCCAGACGGCAGCAAGTGGTGGGTCAAAGCATTGAAGCCAAACCAAGGTCACGGTATGAGCATTGACTTGGTAATCGTGGACGAATTGTTTGACGTCAACCCTGACTCGGTTGAGGGCGGTCTGTTGCCGGCACAGCGCGCACGCAAAAATCCTTTGGCGTGTTTCTTCAGCACAGCTGGCACCGAGGAATCTGTACTTTTCCAAAGGTGGCGAGAGGCGGGCATTCGAGCAATTGACAAAGGCGAACCGTCCACGATGTACATGGCGGAATGGTCACCTGACCCCAGCCTTGACCCGCTGCATCCAGCGTCATGGGCATGGGGTAATCCTGCGCTCGGTTACACGTTGGACATGGACACAATTAGGCAAGAATCCACAAACCCTGATCGCGCGTCGTTCTTGCGCGCATCACTCAACCTTTGGGTGTCGGTCGTGCGCGGATGGATTGAGCCAGGGCGCTGGCCGTCACTTGAATACACGGGGGACATCCCTAGCGGTGGCGTAGTGGCGATCGAGTCTTCGCTGGACGACTCCCGATACAGCGCAACCAGATGCGTCAACCTGTCGGACGGTCGGGTGCTTGTCACCGTGGCATTTATTGCCGAGTCCATCACAGAGCTGTGGGAAAACGTGCAGGAACTTGCCAAAGACCCCACGATCAGGTTCGCCCTGTCGCCGACCGTAGACGCCACATGCCCACCGAACATTGAGCGCCGCCGAGTCGTTGTTGGTTATGCCGAACTAGGACGGTTTACACCGCTTGCCAAAAACATGATTGCAGAGGCACGGCTACTGCACACAGGCGAAAAACTGCTTGCCGAACATGTCCAACGCGCAGTTGCTGTTCGCACCGACAACACGATCGTGCTATCCAGCAAACGATCGCCTGGCCCGATTGAGTTAGCGCGCACAATGGTCTGGGGTATTGGCATGTGTGCCCGTCCAGTTAACTCGGGTAAACCCATGCTTGTCGCGGTAAATAACTAAGATAAACGCGGCGACCGCGCACCTTGCCTTTTGTCGGAATCGGATAAGTCATGCGCGGTTGCCACTTATATGACAAAGTAGGAACATGGCGATCTTTAACAAAACCAAGAAAGCAGCAATAAGCCCTGCCCCATCAAAGGCGGCTGCAGCTGGTGGCTTCGCACCTGGTTACTCATCGTCCAATGTTGGCGTAAACATGATCGGCCAGTACTACACCTACCGCGAAGGCGAAGCACGCAACGCAGCAATTAGCGTGCCAACGATTAACCGTGCGCGCGACCTTATGGCATCGGTTATTGGCTCAATGCCATTGCGCTCATACAACGAGTTTTGGAACGGCGAAGAAATGGAACGCATTTACATTGCGCCACGTTCATGGATGCGCCGACCAGACCCAAGCGTGTCCGCGCAATTTCTCATGAGCTGGACACTTGATGACCTCATGATGTTTGGCAGAGCGTTTTGGTACATCACATCGCGCACCGCCGACGGCTACCCTGCCACGTTCACTCGACTGCCTGCCGGCTCAATTACCACGACTGACATGGCTGGCCCTGTTTGGTTTGCACCATCAACACAGGTTTATTTTCAAGGCGGAGAATTAGACCCAGCAAACCTTGTGCAATTCTTGTCTCCAGCGCAAGGTTTAATTTATTCGGCACCAGGCGCAATTGAAACCGCGCTTAAACTTGAAGCAGCGCGCAACCGCAACGCATCGTCAAGCATTCCTGCCGGCGTACTCAAACAAACTGGTGGCGAACCACTTAGCGCGCAAGAACTTGCTGATCTTGCAAGCGCGTTTAATGCCGCTCGAGCAACCAACCAGACTGCAGCGCTTAACGAGTATTTGACATACACGGAAACAAACAGCACACCTGACAAGATGCTTTTGATTGAGGCGTCGCAATATCAGGCGCTTGAAATGTCACGTCTTGCAAACGTGCCACCGTATTTGGTGGGAGTTGCTACTGGCGCTTACTCATACCAGTCATCCCAACAGGCTCGCGCCGATCTTTACTTGTTTGGCGTGAAATTGTATGCCGACGCAATTGCTGGCGCGCTGTCAATGGACAACGTCCTACCGCGCGGAACATACGTCGAGTTTGATGCCGATGAATACCTAGAAGAAAACTTCATGGCCGATCGCATGGACGATGAAGAAATAATTGTTAGAGAAAACACTCAAGAGGAGATAGCAAACCGATGATCAAATTAATCGCAGGAGAGTTCACACTTGACGCCGCCAAAGGCGACGCACCACGACGCACAATCAGCGGAACCGCCGTTCCCTACAATGTGCCAGCAACCGTTTCGGACGGCACAGCTGTAATCTTTCGTCCAGGCTCATTGCCAGTCGAAGGCAAAGCACCGCGCCTGTTCATGTACCACGACGCATCCATGCCGGTCGGCGTCGTCCAAGAACGTGTGTCAACAGAGGAAGCAATGTTGTTCACGGCCAAAATCAGCGCAACCAGCCTCGGTAACGACGCTTTGGTTATGGCTCAAGACGGCACAATTGACCAAGTATCTGTCGGCGTAAACCCAACCAAGTTCTCGTATGACGAGGAAGGCACAATGATTATTGAGGCCGCCGACTGGATGGAATTATCCCTAGTACCGATCGGCGCATTTGGCGATGCCGCAAACATCACCAAAGTCGCTGCAAGTATCCACCAAGAGACCGAAGAAGTAGTGTTAAATAAAGAAGTAACCCCAGTAGAGGAGAAACCAGAAATGTCAGAAGCAACCGTCCCAGCAGTCGAGGCAACCATCCCTACTGCACCAATTTTTGCACAAGCTAAAAAAGAATTTGTACTCCCATCCGCAGGCGAGTTCATGGCCGCTTACCACATCGGTGGCGACACGTTTGCAAACATCAATAAGGCTGTTGCTGAATACACAGCATCAAAGCGCACCGCATTGCAAGCAGCTGCGGGTGACGTAATCACCACCGACACACCTGGTTTGCTTCCTGTTCCGGTTCTTGGGCCATTGGTGCAAGACCTGAACTTTATCCGTCCAGTAGTCGAAGCATTGGGCGCACGCGCTTATCCAGATGGCGGTGCATCAAAGACGTTTATCCGTCCAACGATCACCACGCACACCAGCGTTGCTTCACAAGCAAACGAACTCGCTGCAGCATCAGCAACCACCATGGTCATTGCATCAAACAGCGTTAGCAAAACCACTCTTGCTGGTCAAGTCACATTGTCTGTGCAGGACATTGACTTTACGTCACCTGCAGCAATGCAATTGATCTTGAATGACCTCATGGGCGAATACATGATCGCATCAGACAACTTCGCAGCAGACAATTTGCTCACCGCAGCAACATCGTCGGGCGTATGGGATTTGACCGTAGCCGACCTGCTGAAGTCTGTTTACGACAGCGCAGTTGACATCTCAAATGGCCGCAACTTTACCCCGACTCACATGTTTGTTTCACCAGACGTGTGGGGTCAACTCGGACAACTTGCAGACACAACTGGCCGTCCAGTATTCCCATTCATCGGCGCAGGCCTCACCGGTCAAAACGCACTCGGTGGCGGAAACGCAACATCATGGAACGGAAACCCACTCGGTCTCCAGCTTGTAGTTGACAGCAACTTCGCTGCCAAGACCATGATCATCACGCGTGTTGGTCAAGGTTCAGGCGACGCATTTGAGTTCTACGAATCAATCCGTGGCTTGATGAGCGTTGAAGTACCTGCAACCCTTGGTCGCACAATGTCATTCCACGGATATGTCAGCACGTTTGCTGCAATCTCTGGCATGATTCGCAAAATCACCCAGGCCTAGTAGAAAGGCGGCTTAACCGCCATGGCTACTTACACAGTTACTAACAAGTATCTGGTGGACAACTACGCCGTACTGCAACTTTTGACCCCCAACGAGATTGCAGTCGGCCAGTCCATCACGGTCGCTGGAGTTGACGCAACATTTAACGGCACTTACACCGTGCGCGCATTGCCACAGTATTTGTACATCGGTACAGACACGCAAGGCGATTTGCTTTACGACTATCAAGTGCCAATTGCCGATCAGGTGCTTTACGCCAAAACCGCTGACGATGTCGAGCGTGTCGCAGCGTCTGGCACCGTGTCCTATGCGCCAGTTTGCACATGGGTAACAGCCTCGGACGTCGTGACATACCTCGGCATTACCATTACTAACCCATCAGACGATTACACGCTGCTCACGCAATCCGTGTCAGCAGGCAACCAGTTCTGCTATCGCAGGCGTCAGGAGAGCGGTTATATCGACTCGCTAAGCGCCTCGCCAAGCGGCGATGTCACTTTGGGCACGATTATGTATTGCGCCGCTCTGTGGCGCTCCAGAGGGTCAATAGAGGCAACGTACGCCACGTTTGACGGCATGGGTTCAGCACCACAGCAAAGCCTGACCCCGATTGTCAAGCAGCTGCTTGGTATCCCACGTCCAGCGGTTGCCTAATGGCTTACACCGATTTGTTCAACGAAGCGATTGATGACGTCACCGCAACGCTCACCGCGGTTGCTGGATTGCGTGTTATTAACGACCCCACAAAACTTGCGCCAAATTGCGTGTATTTGGATGCACCAAGTTTCACCACGTTTGCGGGCAACGGCAACGTGGTACGCCTCGAGTTCCCTGTCAAAGTAATCGGCTCGGGCCCAGCAGGTCTGCCGGTACTGCGTCAGATTCTTGGCATCGTGGCAACCGTGCTTGGCTCGTCAATCATTGTCATGGCTGGCCGTCCGTCGAGCCTTGAGATTGGTGGCGCGTTGTATCCGTGCTACGACCTTGATTGCGCTATCCAAGCCCAGACCGCATAATCCACAACTACCGAACACAAATCATCTACTATCAAGAAAGAACTTAAGGAGCAATCATGGCAACTAGCACGTATCTCTCTAACCCAGTCGTGTTGATCGGCGCAACTAGCGCGGCAACCACCGACATCACAGATCAAGTTTCCGCAGCGACGCTGACGGTTACAGCGGAAGCGCTTGAAGACACCGCGTTCGGAACCACGTCGCGCACAATGACTGCTGGCCTGTTCAACAACTCGCTTACCTTGACGGTATATGCCAGTTATGCAGCCTCAGAGTCTTATGCAGTTTTGTCAGCACTTCTCGGCACAAAGTGCTATGTAAAAGTGTCACCAGCTGCAGGTGCTAACTCGGCAACGAATCCAGGGTTTGAACTAACAGGGACGTTCCTAAGTGCCATACCTGTAATCAACGCGTCGCTTGGAGAGCTCTCGGTTTACGAGATAGAGCTCCAGGGGGGCGTTTACTCAACTGACCTAACTTAATTAACGGTTCCAAGCCGACATAGGAGAAACATGAAAATCAAGTTGCAGTTAAAGCGCACGCCTGACAGCGCGCCCGAGTTCTATTACACAAACTTGTTTGTGGTTACTGAATGGGAACGCCTTGAGCGTCGCAACATTCAACAACTTTCGGCAAACCCGTTGTATTCGGATTACGCCTGTTGGATGCACACCATCCTCAAAATTAAAGGCGAGCAGGTTGGCGACAACTGGCGTGAATGGCTTAGCAAAAACCCTGACATCGACATTCTGCCGGTACTGGATGAGACAGACCCAAACCCTACGGACGCGGCACCTACCGCCGCCAACTAGCAGAAGTACTGGTCGCGGTCGGTTGGTGGCCTAGCGACATACAGTTTGACTCACGGGACTTAGCAACAGTTATTAAAGTGCTTAATGAGGCAAACAAAAAACGGAGATGACGTGGCGGAAGTATCGGCAAGGGTTGAGGTTGTAGGGCTCAAGGATGCCTTGAAGACCCTTAACAAAATTGACAAAAACCTGCGCCGAGAAATCACAACAAGTTACAAACAGATCGTCCAGCCTGTTATTGACGATGCAAACAAACTTGTGCCTACTGGCGTTCCGCTGTCTGGTATGGCGCGCAACTGGCAAACCCGATCAGGGTTTCAAATCTTGCCGTGGATACCTGGCATGAAACAAAAAATCGCTGCCAAAATTAATACTCGAGCGATCAAGGAATACAGCGGAAACAAAACCAATGTCGGAACCTTTGGCATCCAATGGAAGGGCGCGACTGGAACCATGTTTGACACGTCTATGGCTGGCTCATTAGGGCGCGCGCTAACTGCACGCTATGGCAGTCATTCGCGAGTAATGTGGAAAGCGTACGAGCAACGCCAAAGTGATGTCATGTCCGAGATGGAGCAGTTGGTTAAGCGCGTCATGAACGAAGCAAACAGAGAGACCGCGTAATGGCAATCAACATCCCGATCATCAGCGAGTTTGACGGCAAGGGCGTTAAGAAGGCGATCGCCCAGTTTAAGCAACTGGAGACCACAGGCGAGAAGGCACAGTTCGCTATTAAGAAGGCGGCAATTCCTGCAGCTGCGGCGCTTGGCGGTTTGGCGTTGGCGCTTGGTGACGCGACCAAGGCTGCGATGGAAGATCAGCAGGAACAGGCGGCGCTTGCGTTAACGCTTAACAATGTGACGGGCGCTGGCGCTGCACAGACTGCACAGATTGAAGAACAGATATCGGCGATGAGCAGGGCGTCTGGCATTGCGGATAGTGATTACCGCAAAAGCCTTGAGGCTTTGGTGCGCGGTACAAAAGATGTTGACATGGCCATGCGCGACATGAACCTAGTCATGGACATCAGCACAGCCCTACAAATGGATAGTTCTACTGTGGCCGACGCGCTGGCCAAGGCATACCAGGGCAACTTTAAAGCTCTCCGATCATTAAGTCCCGAGATGGCAACAATGATTAAAGAGGGCGCAAGCCTGAACGAAGTCATGGACGTGCTTGGCGGAACCTTTGGCGGCGCCACCGCTAACAGCGCAGAAACCGCTGCGGGCAAAATGAAGATTTTGTCCAACTCCATTGGCGAAACGAAAGAGTCAATCGGCGCTGCCCTGTTGCCAGTAGTCGAGGCGGTGTTACCAATTTTGCAAAAGTTTGCGGACTGGGCACAAGACAACCCACAAGCATTCTTGGCTATCGCTGGCGCTATCGGCTTGGTCGCCGCTGCAATCGTCGCCACAAACATTGCTATGGCGCTCAACCCGTTTGCCCTGATCGTTGCCGGCGTAGCGCTACTGGTAGCCGCGCTAGTTGTTGCTTATAACAAGTTTGAATGGTTTCGCACAGGCGTTAACGCAATCATCAATGGCATACTTGGCGCATTCGAGTCCGTGGTCAACGGTGCAATCATGATGGTCAACGGCATCATTCGCGCCTATAACGCCATCCCTATTGCGCCAGATATTAAAACCATTCAGCACGTCAATTTGCCGTCGCTTGGTGGCACAGCAACACAGGTCGCTAGTCGTATGAACTTGCCGCGCATGGCCGAGGGTGGCATTGTCAACTCCCCTACTCTTGCCCTGATCGGCGAAGCAGGCCCAGAAGCCGTAGTGCCGTTAGATCGCATGAATACTGGCGGGGGAGTGACCGTCAACGTCACAGGCGGACTCTCGACTAGCGCCGAGATCGGTCAAGCCGTGGTCAACGCGTTGCGCGCCTACTCACGGAGTGCAGGGCCGTTGGCTCTGAACATTGCCTGATGCCCGGCACAGCTGTAGTTGATTCAGGTAACTATGACCTGCAGATTGCTACGGGGTTTGTGCAGGATGCGTTTATTCTTGATGACCCGTTAAAGGGTATTTTAGCTGGTTACACAACCACAACCACACGCACCAACCTTTTGCAAAATCCTAATTTTGAAACAAACGCCACTTTTTGGCTTGCATCTGGTGCTGGGTCAAGTATTGCTAGAAGTACAGCATTGGATTACATTGGCGTTGCTTCATTGTTGTGGTCTTATCCGTCAACACTTTCGCAACCTGTACTCATTGCACAACCAGGCGCAAGCAGCAACCGCATTGCAGTCACAACTGGTCAGTCCTACACATTTTCAGCGTATTTGTTTACAGATGTTGCAGACGATTACCAACTAGTAATTCGTTGGGCAACAGCAATTACAGGCGGAAGCACTACAGACACAACTGGCACTCAAAGTTTGATTACCGCAAACACTTGGACTAGATACAGCGTGACAGGAACTGCACCTGTTGGTTACCCATTTGCACAATTACAAATGGCCCGCCAAACAAACACAATCACAGGGACAACCTATGTTGACGCGGCGCTATTTGAACAGTCTTCAAGCGTTCTTCCATACTTTGATGGCACCTATGCAGAGCCTTACACGGGTTACACGCTTACCGAACAAGCATGGAACGGCACAGCCAACGCATCGTCCAGCACCGCCATTTGGGGACTTACCAGCAGTTACATCAACAGCAACTTCGTCCTAGACGGCACTACCGAGTTTGTTGGAGTGATGGATTCCGTAACCACA
>Ga0255093_1000653_pt1 | contig 15030 bp, 8 predicted proteins | sample Colum_Law_RepA_8_2_FD_188437 | JGI IMG/M metagenome (GOLD analysis project Ga0255093, IMG submission 188437) | Freshwater microbial communities from Columbia River, Oregon, United States - Colum_Law_RepA_8d | ecosystem: Environmental > Aquatic > Freshwater > River | place: USA: Oregon | collected...
AGGATCTGTCGCTCCCGTTTCTCCGTCGTTCTGAGCCACGACTGCGTCACCATTCAGTACTGCCAGATATGGTCGCAAAGGTGATGCGAGTTCCCTGGCTGCGACAGCGAAATGCAGGGTCTGGCCCGGCGTTACTGTCAGAAGCAACGTGTCAATTTCTTTCGGTGCGGTGATGCGGCCGCTGACCAGCAAGGCTGGAAACGGTGCAGTAGTGAACGCTGCATCGATGGCGGTTGCGGCATAAGTCCCGTCGACAGGTTCCAGGATCAGTGTCCCAGTTTCTGTTTTCAGAGGCGGCAGAGCGAGGAGTGGTGATCCGGCATCCACCGCGACCTGACCAGCCGCCGTTTTTACTGAGACCGCTTCGGAAACGGCATCAGCCCCAACAGTTCGCAATGACGTTGAGGCGGCTGCGACAGTGGCTGGAAATGCCAGCGATGATGGAGGCAAATCGCCTAGCAGCAATCGCCATGGGCTTGCGCCCGGAGCACGGAATTGGAGATCATGAACTTCTGCGAAGTACAGGCCGTCTGCAGGCAGCACGACAGCCGTACGAGCGTCGCCTCTGAGATCTGATTGTTGCCATTGAATGGCCAGAGGAGTTCCAGCCTGACTGCGGATTTCAATGACCGGATCCAGCATTGAGCCGACTCGTCGACTTTCTACTTCAGCGACGATTTTCTGATTGGCCGTGCCTTTGAACCAGACTCGCTTCTGTTCCGCGCCGGAAATCAAGCCTGAGGAAGCGATAGGAAATGTCGCTGCCGGGTTTGCTTCGGTGAAGGTGCCTTCCGGCTGAGTTGCGATCCGATCGAGAGTAATGATGACCGGATTGCTGACTCCGGCGGGAGTCACGCAGCGGACGAGATATCGACCGGGGACAACTGTTGCATCGGCTGTCACGTCCATAACGGCCTGTCCTGCATTGCCACCCTCGGCCACGGCTACCGTCAGCCCTTTGATGTCCGTATGCAGCTTTGCGTTCTCCAGATTCTGTCCGGCCAACACCATGCGCGTCGTCTTGCCGATTTCTGCAGAGTGCGGAGCGATTCTTGCGATCTGTGGAAGAGGCTTTGCACCGTCCCCTGCACTGCCCTGGTCGGCAGAGATTTCAGCCGCCGCCGCACCAGCAACTTCCGCAAACAGGGCTTTGGCATCGTCATCCGACAGAGCTTCAGCGAAGACGTGCACTTCGTCACAAATCAGCTTCATCATCTCGCCGTTGGAAAAACTGGAGCCGATTAGCAGCGGCGTATCACTCACGCATTTCGCCAGCATCACATCCTGCAGCCAGCCCACGTTACCTTCGACAAAGCCGCCGGAAGCCCTGACTGGCGCGAGAGGAACGCCGTTGATAAACAGTCGAATGCGAACATCGTCGGCGTCTGCATCGGCGTCAGCTCCCGGTGCGTCGCCCTGGTCGAGACTGGCCGTCAGGTGAACTCGCCGACGATAACCAATCGCTCCTTTGACGCTGAAGTTGACGACTTTGTAACCGGTGGCGTCGTTAAGGTAGACCTGAAAGTTGTCCGCCGCCGGCTGGAAGTTGATACCGTAGTTTGTTGGATCTCCTGCACCGAGTTTTCGTTTTGCGAAGAGCCCGAAAGTTCCGCCATCATTCAAAGCTTGCAAACTAGCGAACAGACCGCTGACCGTGACGGCGTTTGGTTGACTGATGTCTTCGCTATTGGCGATCGATAGAACCTGCTGTTTGGTACCGTCGATCAACAACGAATAGCCAGCGCTGCCTGTTACGAAGGCCGATGGGATTTGCGTCGGGCTGGCCGCAAAAGAAACGGCATCAGCCAGTTTGCCGGCTTTGCCGCTATCGGTGGCTGTTTTCACAGCCGCTGGAGCATCGTCAAAGTTGAGGCTGACGACGGCACGATCACGAACCTGTGCCAAGGCGATGTCGCCACTGAAAGCGAGATTTGCGACAAGTAACGCGACCAGCAGGAAATGAGAACCGGAAGGCATCGTGGCGTGGTCCTTCAAGGAGAGATTGTGCGGCGGGAAACTGCGGAGATTTGCCCATGGTGGCAACTGGATGGCTCTCAGGCAAGTCGACAGTCAGATTCTCGTAGCTTTCTGTAACATCTGTTCTCATCTTGATCTTACGAGGCGTAATAGTGGACGCTTTTGAGAATGAGGAGAGAACTAATAGTCAAATGGCCAGGAAGGGGCTTCGCGATGTTGGTTCCTGGGCCCAATTTTTGAGGCTGCCTGGTTTCCGACTTGTGATTCGGAGTTCGAACGCCTACCTTGTTGTTCCCGCCTTTTTTTGGGTTTGGAGGAACTCCAATGCCACTTGCCACATATGCCGTTCGATCCGGACTGATCCTCGCGGCTTCTGTTTGCCTGTCTGTCACTGCAAATTCGCAGGAGACTCCGGTTTCCTCGGCGTTTGCAGACTCCGTCGCACCTTTGCTGCAGAAGCATTGCATCGCCTGTCATGGGCCTGATATGCAGGAAGGCGGGCTGCGTCTTGATACGCTGGCCGGGCTCACCAAAGGAGGGAAATCCGGACCCTTGTTGCTTCCGGGCAAGCCGGATCAGAGCCTGCTGATTACGGCCGTTCGCAGAGAAGACGAGTTACTGCAAATGCCTCCGGATGAAAATCTTCCGGATGAAGATGTTAAGCACCTTGTTGAATGGATCCAGGCCGGTGCGATTCATCCCGAAGGTGCAATTGTCGTAAATGAAGATGCTCTGCCATTTGATGTGACTGAAGCTCGGAAGTTCTGGGCGTTTCAGCCTGTTCAGGTTCCAGTTGTTCCTGAGGTTGCTGATGCGGAACTTGTTTACTCACCGATTGATGCCTTCGTCGTCTCAAGACTTGCAGAGAATGGTCTTCGCCCTAACGTCGTTGCTGATAAGGCCACGTTGATTCGTCGAGCAACGTTTGATTTGACGGGGCTTCCTCCGGCTCCGCAGGAGATTCAGGACTTCCTGGGCGACGAGTCGCCAGAAGCGTTTGCGAAGGTTCTCGATCGTCTGTTGGCCACCCCTCAATACGGCGAACGCTGGGGCCGGCATTGGCTGGACGTTGTTCGTTATGCAGATTCCAATGGTCTTGATGAAAACATCGCCCATGGCAATGCGTGGCGATATCGCAATTACGTGATTTCTTCGTTGAACGCTGACAAGCCGTATGATCTGTTTCTTCGGGAACAACTGGCTGGTGATTTGCTGATCGATGAAAAGACCGAAGAGACGACTCGTCATGATCGTCTGATCGCAACTGGTTTCCTGTCGATGGGCCCAAAGGTCCTTGCAGAGGGTGATGAGACGAAATTGCAGATGGACATTCTGGACGAGCAGATCGATACCATCGGTCGTTCGATGCTTGGGCTGACTCTCGGATGCGCGCGATGTCATGATCATAAGTTTGACCCGATCGCGCAGGCGGATTACTACGCGATCGCGGGGATCTTCCAGAGTACAAAGACGATGGAGTCTCTGAAACGCATTGCAAAGTGGAATGAGAATTCCATCGCAACCGCAGCGGACAAGGCGAACCTGGAAGCTCATCAGGCAAAGATCGAAGCACGAAAAAAAGAGATCGCCGATTGTTTGGAGAAAGCAAAATCTGCGGTTGCTGTTTCTGCAGGAACCGGAACAGCACAGCAGGTTGCGGAAGATCAGTTGCCAGAAGCCGCGAAGAAAGAATTGGCCACGTTGCGAGAAGGCTTGAAGCAGCTTGAAACCACGATTCCTGAACTGCCGACAGCAATGGGTGTTGTTGAAGGCACGGTGACAAATTCAAAAATCCTCCTGCGAGGCAATCATCTCTCGCCGGGAAGAGCAATCGATCGAGGCGTCCCGGTCGTGTTGGATGTCGCAGAATTTGCTGCTCCGGCAGAACACAGTGGCCGCCGTGAATTCGCGGAATGGTTAACGAGTCCGACTAATCCGCTGACCGCGCGAGTGATCGTGAATCGAGTTTGGCGATGGCATTTCGGGCGCGGTCTTGTCGCGACCGCCGACAACTTTGGAAAGCTCGGGGATCGTCCGGGCAACCAGGCCTTGCTGGATTGGTTGGCCAGCGATTTTGTGAAGAGTGGTTGGTCCCTAAAGACTTTGCATCGCAATATTATGATGTCACGAACGTGGCAGCTTAGTCACGAACATAATGAAGCTGCAGCGGAGAAAGATCCGGATAACATTCTCCAATGGCGCTGGTCGACTCAGAGACTTGGAGCAGAGTCCGTGCGAGATTCCGTGCTCGCTGTCTCTGGTCTGTTGGATCGGTCGATGGGACAATCCATGCTTCATGTGAAGAATCGAGAGTTTCTGTTTGATCACACGTCAAAAGATGGCACGTCCTACGATTCAAAACGTCGGTCGGTCTATCTGCCCGTGATTCGAAACAATCTCTACGACGCGATGTCTTTGTTTGATTGCACTGACGGCACCGTCCCGAACGGAGACCGTGCGTCGTCAACGGTGGCTTCGCAGGCTCTGTTTTTAATGAACAGTGATCTCGTGATTCAAGCGGCCGAACATCTGGCTGGCGAACTGCTCAGGGAGTATCCGGATGATGCTCGTGAACGAGGCCGAATTCTGTTCCTGCGAACTTTGGGCCGACCTGCGGAACCCGGAGAAATTGATCAGCTTCTGGCATCTGCAGAGAAGCTAACAAGTCAGTTACAGAACGATGGTATTGATCCGACAACTCATCCACTTGCGACCTGGACGGCAGTTGCTCAGGCTATGCTGATGTCGAATGAGTTTTTATATGTGCGGTAAGGCAAGAACCGGTAGCTGGTAGCGGGCATTTCTGAACATCCTTGTTGACGAGAATTCGGAAGTCGCAGCGGATTCTATTCCCCTCGACGCCATGATCGCGAGACCAGAACGATGTCTGGAGGAAATATGTTTGACTGCAAGCAATCTCGACGACAACTGTTGCAATCCACGGCCGTTGGCTTTGGAGGCGTTGCTCTGGCGTCGATGATGCAGGAATTGGCCGCGGCGGATCAGTCCGTCGTGAATCCATTTCATTTTGCTCCCCGGGCAAAGCGAGTCATCTTCATGTTTATGAAGGGAGGCCCGTCGCAGGTTGATACCTTCGACTACAAACCTCGACTTCAGCAGGATGATGGGAAGCCTTTTCCGTTTGATAAGCCTCGTGTGCAGTTTGCTCCGACCGGTAACCTGTTGGGATCGCCCTGGCGATTTCGACAGTTTGGCGAGAGCGGGATTCATGTCAGTGAGCTGTTTCCGAATGTTGCTCAGCATGTCGACGATATCTGTTTCCTGAATTCTGTGCATGGAACAAACGCGGCTCACGGTGGCGCCGCATTGAAACTGCATACCGGCAGCGATGCGTTCGTGCGTCCTAGTATGGGAGCGTGGGTCAGTTACGGGCTGGGGACAGAGAATCGCAATCTGCCTTCGTTCGTGACGATCTGTCCGACACTGGCTCATGGTGGCGTTAACAACTGGGGCTCTGCTTTCCTGCCTGCTGAAAATCAGGGGATTCCTCTGGGAGTCGCCAGTCAGCCTGCAACGGCCGCCGCCGTGAAGTATATCGCCAACAAGAAGTGGTCCAGCTCTGCACAACGCATGCAGTTGGATCTACTCAAGCAGATGAATGAGCAGCACCTGTCTCAGTCGCCGCAGGAGTCTGCGCTGAATGCTCGTATTCAGTCGTATGAACTGGCATTTCGCATGCAGTCTGAGATGCCTCATTTGCAGGACATTTCGCAGGAGTCTGAGGATACTCAGAAATTGTACGGTCTTGATCAGCCGATCACCGAAAACTTTGCACGCCAGTGCCTGATGGCTCGACGATTCTGCGAAGCGGGTGTTCGCTTCGTTCAGGTCACTCACAGTGATTCAAAAGTGCAATGGGATCAGCACGGGGATTTGCGAGCCGGCCATAGCAAGAACGCGTTGGAGGTTGATAAGCCGATTGCGGGTCTGTTGACCGACCTGAAGCGGCGAGGATTATTGTCGGATACTCTGGTCATGTGGGGCGGTGAGTTTGGTCGCACGCCGACGGCTCAGGGAACGACCGATGGCCGTGATCATAATCCGGAAGGCTTCACGATGTGGATGGCCGGAGGCGGCGTAAAAGGCGGCCTGCGCTACGGAGCCACGGATGACTATGGCTACTATGCGGTGGAGAAGCCGATGCACATTCACGATGTTCACGCCACGCTGTTGCATCTGCTGGGAATGGACCACAAGCGGCTGACATATCGCTATACTGGCCGAGATTTCCGGCTGACAGATGTGGCCGGCAACGTGCATGAAGGCGTGCTGGCGTGAGTTTCAGCGTGATCAGTGACCGTAGCCTATGAAGCGCCGATCAGATCATGAATTTGAGATTTCAGATGTGCGATTTTAAATTCCCTGTGAGGCCTGTGCTGCGTGCCGGTCTTGAGGTGAGACGATCCAGCGAGTTACTCAGTCCGCGTCGAATCAAGCCATCTTTGGGGGTTCTCTACTAACAAGTTGTGTTGTTGCGGCGTCTTTCCAGAGCAATGTTTTGATTACTTGCTGAGGCTGGAAATTGTGCTCTTGATGTCGATTGCAGCCGCGGTAAAATTTGGACATGACAACCATCGAAGAAATTCTTGCAGCCGTAAGAACTCTCCCAGCCGAAGAGCGAAGTCGATTAATTCCGCTTCTTTGGGATGAGTTGACAGATGAAGACCGCGTTGTACTTTCGCCCGATTGGAATTCCGAGATTCAACGACGGAGCGAAATGATTGAATCCGGCCTTATGGAAACTGAAGAATGGCAAAGTGTCCGAAAACGCGGTAGACGTGCAGCGGGGCTCTCCGAATGACTCGCGTTCGAGTTTGTTCGGCGGCGGCCAACGACTATACGGAGGCACTGTGCTGGTACGCAGAGCGTGATTCGGACGTTGCGTTGCAGTTTGAAGCAGAATTCGAGGGTGTGCTGGCAGAGATTTCAGACGCACCCGACCGCCAACCGACGCTTGACGAAAACCACCGATATCTTCCGATGAGAAGGTTTCCATTTTTGATCATTTATCGTTGCTCAGGAAACAGTACAACAATAGTTGCCGTCGCACATACGTCGCGATCACCGGACTTCTGGCATAGCCGCTAAAGCAACGCCTTCAATCAGCGTTCGATCAAGCTGCTTTCTTGGCTTTCTGTTGCGGAGCAGCCTGCTTCGCGGTGTCTTTGCCTGTCGTGGCGTCGGCTTCGCCTTCTGATCGGCGGATGATTCGCACGGGTTCCGTAGAAGCCGGCTGATGCTTCGCAACAAGGACCAATAGTGGCGGCATCAGGATCAGCGAGATCAACAGGCTTGAGGCGACTCCTAATGAGAGTAGCACACCGATGCTGAACATCCCCTGATGAGCAGCAATCATCAGGCTTCCGAATCCCACAATCGAAGTCAGCGATGTCACCAGCATACTGCTGATCGTGTCGGCGGAGGGTTCGAATGAGTCTTTGCCGGCGGCGATCTGTTTGCGGCAGTCGGAGACAAGATAGATTCCGTTGTCGATGCCTATCGCAAAGACCAGCGGCAAAGCAATCAGGTTGACAGGGTTGAGTTCCAGACCCATCAAGGCCATCGCACCCAGCATCAGGATGCCACCGGCCAGAGATGGAACCAGAGTCAGCAGAGTGTCGCGAAGGTTGCGATAATCCAGAACGGCGGCGATGAATGCGACCAGACCAAGGCATATCACAACCAACAAATTTGTGTTGATGGTGCCGCTTCTCTGAAACAGCGTATAGCCGATAAAGGCTGCCACAGCGACCGGCGGCAGAATTGTCATCAGCTTCTGGCCGGGCCGCAGGTAGTTGAAGAGCAGCACCAGTGAAATCACAGCCAGAGCATAGAGTCCGATCGAAGCGTAAGTCAGATGCATCCGGCCAGCAGACTCCAGGTTCTGCACGGGAACTCCGGTTACCTGAGCGTCGACGGTTCGAAGTTCGTCCACGAACGTGTTCAGGGCTGCTCCGTCCCAGATATCTTCTTTCGGGTAGACTCGGAGAACCCAGCGTTGCTCCTTCGTATTGCGATCGGCCCAGACAAAGCGGCTGCTGAGTTCTGCGGGGAGGTCTCGTGGAGCCACTGGACTGAAATTGTTTGCCGACGCAATTTCGGAATACTCCAGAAGCAACCAGCGAGCGATCATGTCGTTGTAACCCGACAGGATGGCGATCGATTTGCGTCCGGGAGTTTCAGAAAGATCAGTCAGGAATTTATCAAGTGCAGCACTTGCGCGTTTCGCGGAAGGGTTCGACGATTTGCGAACAGCCGCGTACAAGGCATCAACTTCTTTCCCGATCGCCATGTGGTCTGCGGGAGGAATGTTAGGCACCGTACGCGGAATGTTTTCCGCACGCTGTTGAAGAGACTGCAGTAATTGCATCGTCTGCTGATCAGGTCGGTCTGGCAGTTTGCTGGCGATGTCACTGACTCGAGCCACACTGCCGAGCTTCAGGAATTTTTCGCGCAGCGAGCTGGCTTCTTCCCACGTGCCCGCGACGGATACGGCATAAAGCACAGTATCAGAACCCGATTCTTCCAATGATCGCTCGGCCTTCACTGATTCGGCTGTTGGATCATTCAGTTTAATCAGGTTCGGATTGTAGTTCACAAGGCAGCGAACAGTGCCATCAGAGTAACGAAACGCCTGATAGCCAAAGAATGCCAGCAGTACGACAGCAAAGCCGATCGAAACAGCAGGCCACGCCACCAGAACTCTTCGCAATGCTGCGGGGGAGAATGGCTTCGGTAAAGCTTCAACGTCATATTCGGCATCGGACAATGCGACGAGCGCTGGAAGGAAGATGAACGTTGCCGCTGCACAAAGCAGTACGCCCATGGCTGAGATCAGGCCGAGTTCCGCCAGTCCCGGGAATCCCGTCAGCATCGCTGTCGAGAACGCAAGAGCTGTCGTGATGGCTGATACCAGGATTCCTCCGCCAGTTGTCTCGGCGGTTTCTCGCAAAGCATCTGGCAGTTCATACAGTTCCTGACGAAGCGTCAGATACTTGTTAATGAACGAAACAGAGAAATCGATGCCCAGACCGATCAGAAAAATCGGGAAGCAGACACTGATGATATTCAAATGTTTGACAACGAGCGTCGCCGCACCAAAGGTCCAGCACAACGCGACGATCAGTGTCATCAGCGCCAACATTGGGTGCCGGATTCCTCGGAATGCAAGAAACAGCATCCCACCGACGACGAAGAACGCGACAATGCCAGCGTTCCGCATATCGACCGACGTACTGTGCATTTCATCGTGTTCAAGAGCCGGAATTCCCGTCACGCTGATCGAGACATCTCCCGGCTGTGACTCATGAGCTTTCTCTACTTCGGCAGCCAACTCCCGAAGACGAATGATAGCTGCGGCGTTTGGATCTTCGGTCGGCACTTTGGAATTGCGAATCGCCGTCACCTGAACCACACCCACGGTGTTTTCAGGGTTGAGCATATAGGCCGTTTTTGAATCCGTCAGTTTCTGGTCTGCAGCAACCTGCATTAGATCTGGTAGAGGAGAGCGGAACGCGGTCTTCTCGACTTTTCCAGTTTCCAGAGCATTCTTCATGTATCCGGAGAGACTGTCGGCAAAACGTTCGACGGCCTGATAAGTTTCATCGGAGACGACTCCGTCCTGCTGTCCGCGAGCGATCTTTGTGCGGAGCGTATTCGCCAGCATTTCTGCTCGAACGAAATTCCAGTTCTGGCGCTGCACCACCGTATCATACTGACCGATCAGTTGTGCGGTCTTTTGAACTTCCCGAGGGGAAAGGAACAGCAGAGCTTTCTCTCTCATTGCGGTCAGGTCAACTCGCGACAGAACGTTGCCGAAGTGTTCGGGTTCTCGTTCCAGACGCTGTCCCAGATCATCAATGACAGATTGAATCAGTTTGCCATTTGGACCTGGAGTTTGGACTGTGATCAGAAGATCAGATTCCGCTCCGAAGGTGTCTGCATACTGCTTCCATGTTTTGGCGTGCTTCTGAGCAGGATCCATGAGATCGCTGCGACTGGTGCGAAGCTGCAGTTGAGTGACCGTGATCCCGACGCTGCCACATGCGACCAGAAGAACCAGCCACAGCATCAGTCGTGGACGCGCGGAGACTGTTGCCACTGTCCAGCCCAGGAATCGGGCGGGAAGTGACCTCGTTGTCGCGTTGTCCTGCGGTCGGCTCATGACCTTCCCTGGTCGGGGTGACGGGTAGAGCAAAGAAAGGAATCTAATGGCGGCATGTTCTGCCGAAGTGCATCAATCACGATCAAATCTGAAGATGCGCGCGGTGAACGAGCGCACGACAAACCTGGTCGCAATCGGAACATCGGCATTGCGACAAGAGTGGCTGGAGCCAAACTGGAACTCTGAAAAAAGCCGTGCCGAATCTTTAGGCTCAAAATTCATCGACTTATAGAAAACCCGCCTTTTGATAGCGATTACTCCGAATCTGACGTTTGCGAAAGCTATCAATGACCTGCACAATTCTGCCGAAAGAAGCTCACCGCAGCTGAACCCTTCTTTGTGTCAGATCTCTCCGAATGAAAGTTCGATCCATTGCTCCCTGAGTTACCTCGCTTCTCTTCATTCTCAAGCTTCCGTGTCCTCACGCCATCCGGCCCAGGAGCGGTGGCCGTGATTGAGCTCCGGCTTAACGCCCAATCAGACATCGCATCAGTCATGCAGGGGTTTCAGGTGGGGTCTGCATGCGCGCTGGCGGAGGCACCTCAAGGGAGAATTCTTTTTGGAAGCTGGAGCGGTGAAGACGTCGTTATTGTGCGGACTTCGGAATACTGCTGGGAGATAAATTGTCACGGAGGAACCATTGCTGTTCATCGCATTTGCCGGGACCTGGCTGCTGCTGGGTTACGGTCTGAAATCCAGGGGGCCGCGACGAATGAATCTTTCCCGGGAAAAATAGAGCGAGTCACAAATGAAGCGTTGTTGAAATGCAGAACTCGCAAAGCGGCCGGATTGGTACTTGCTCAACAGGACGGACGACTACTGAAGTTTGCCGAAGACCTACAGAGTGAATCAGACGACAGAAGCCGATCAGCTCGACAGCATATGCAACGCTGGCAAAGTGTCGCACAGCATTTGACGAAACCTTGGCGAGTAGCCATCGTGGGTGAGCCGAACGTTGGCAAATCGTCACTGATCAACACCATCGTCGGTCTGCAGCGATCAATTGTTTCAGCGACCCCTGGCACAACGCGAGATCTGGTAGAAGTCGACATCGTCGTTCGCGGTTGGATGTTTCAGTTGATTGACACTGCTGGCGTGCGAACTGGCTCAGACTCATTACCAGAGCAGTTGGGAATTGTGCAGTCCCTGGCACTTCTTGGCGATTGCGACATGATCTGTTTGGTCGTTGATGCGTCCAGTGAGCGGTTCGAGTCTGCTCTGATAGAACGACTGAAAAAGGTCGAGGTGCCAATCTGTGTTGTACGCAACAAGTGCGACATTCCGAGTGAACCCGGGAACACCGGCGTACCACTGTTTGCTTCGTCTCTGGATTCTGTTAACGCCATTAAATGCATTTTCGACGTCTCCGCAAAGACCGGTGCCGGGATTTCGGAGTTGCTCAACTGGATCGCAGACACAGCAGTTCCGGAAGAGCCCCGGACTGAAATCGCTCTGCCGTTTGTTGAGCTGTTTGGGGTAGCATGAGTGGTGCCTGCTTTCCACGGTTAGCACCCCCGAATTCGTTCTGGAGGTCCTGAAGAAGCAAGGAGGGGGCATTCTTTGATATGGTCCTGGTGTGAGAACAACTTAGGAATTTGGCCGGGGCATGTATTGGGATTGCTTGTAGTTCCCGAATCATGGCTCCGCGGACTCTGCGTTGAAGGGGACTCGGGGTATCCATTCCGGAAGATGTGCAGTCGCTAAACTGCGTCGCGGTTGCAGTGTTTGAACTGCAGGGAAACCGTTACAGTGGCGGAGAAGGTCGAGAAAACTCAGCGTGTTGCGTTTTCATAATCCGGCACGGGATTTGTTGAATGGTTGTCTGCGAATCCATTGATTGGCAACACTTCCGCGGCTCATGCCTGATGAATGATCTTACAACGGGCGGTACACAATGAGATTTGAAGAGTTACTAATAATCTTTCTGATCGCTGGCGCGGTGTTGATCCTGCCGGTGGCTGCGATCGTGATGTCCATCATTGCTTTCGTGAAGACTCGCAAACTAAAGGAAGTGATCGGGCGTCTGGATCGCGTCGAAGCCTACCTCCGCGATGTTGCGAATGGTCGTGTTACGCTGCCGCAACCGAAGGTTGTTGCGGGCGAGTCGGATCAAGCACTGGCCGCTCATGCTGCGATGGCTTCTGTCGCAGCATCACCGGTCGCAAACGATCCGGTGGAGAGCCTCAGCCAGTTGGATGCCGCGAGAACAGTCTCAGAGTCTCCTGCAGTTGTTCCGATGCGGCCGCCCTCTTCTGCTCCACTGCCGACGCCTGCTTCTCATCTCACGCCCGTGCATTCCGCGTCCACTTCCGAGCAATCAGCGTCTCCTGTGGGCTGGGAGACGTTCATTGGTCAGAAGGCGTTCGGCTGGGTGGCCGCCATCCTGTTCTTATTCTCAGCCACATTTTTCCTGCGGTACGCGTATCAGAACAACTGGATCGGGCCAATCGGCCGAGTTGCCATCGGCGAGTTATTCGGTGCCGCGTTGGTTATCTCCGGCTGTCGTTACTTGCTCAAAGGCTGGCGGCGATTTGCGTCAATGTTGATGTCGACCGGCATCGTGGTCATCTATCTGGCGACGTATTCCGCGTTTGGGTTTTATCAACTGTTGCCTCAGCAGCACGCCGGAATGTTTCTGGCCATTTTGGTCATGGAATCAATGCTGGCTGCTGTTTTCTGTCGTTCGTCGCTGATTGGGATGATTGCGGTCGTCGGCGGTCTGATGACTCCGCTGCTGATGCAGTCTGATCATGATTCTTATTCGTCTCTGTTTCTGTATCTATTGACGCTGAATATTGGCGTGATTGCAGCCACAAGCGTCCAACGATGGCCAGCAGTCGCGTCGGTCGCTTTTTCAGGTACGCAGTTGATTTATCTGGCGTGGTATCAGGGTAACTATCATCCGGATAAGTTTGCGTGGGCATTGGGTTTCCAGTTATCGCTGTTCCTGCTGTATCTCGGACACAGTCTGATTATCGCTCGGCGTTCTGTGCGATCTGCGGACTATGAAGAGCTGGCTCGGTTTGTGATCAACGCCGTGGTTGGCTTCGTTGCTTTTCGAACATTGACTCTGGAATCCTGGAGTCTCTGGATCGGTACCGCGGCCCTTGTCTTCGGCACAATCTATGCCGTCGTGGCTCGTCTGATTATGGCATGGCGGCCAGCGGATTCTCGTTTACTGATGACGTCGCTGGCCGTCGCGATCGGGTTTATCGCGTGGGCGATTCCTGTTCAGGCGGATGCTCGGTGGATTTCACTCGGCTGGACCATGATGGCGATGGCACTCTGGTTATTCGGGCTACGAATCTCTTCGTCTATTCTCCGAGGCATGGCGGCTGCCCTTGCAACGCTCGCAGTGGGCCGCGTGATTGGTTTCGATTTGCCGTTTTATATCCGTGACCCATTTATTCCTGTGTTGAATCGCGATGCATTACCGTCGCTGGCTGTGGGCGTGTTGCTTCTGGCTGCAGTCTGGAAGGCTGATCGATATCTGCCGAGGCTGTCGCAAAATGAACATTGGGGAATCGGCATCACGGGCGTTTGCGGGATTACTCTGGTCTGGTTGGTCTTGTCGCTCGAGTGTCATGGGTACTTCGTTTCGCGATCGTTTATCAGTGGAGATGTGGAACTCTGGCGATGGCGAGCTCAGTTAGCTCTGACGGTTTTCTGGATCTTGTTTGCGACGGCTTTACTGCTGCTGGGATTCCGCTTCAACCGTTCTCGCCTGCGTTGGTTCGCAATGGGGCTGTTTGGAGTCACGGTGCTGAAGTTGTTTGTCGTCGATATGGCGAATGTGCAGCAGATTTATCGAATCGTGGCCTTCTTTATTCTGGCTGTTGTTCTGGGTCTTGTGGCACGCGGATACCAGCGATTCAAACAATAATCGTATTGATAAAGGGGTTTACAATGATGAAGTCAAAACGTTTCTTAGCGAAGTTGGCAGCCGCACTGTCTGTTCTGACTGCGGTTGCTCCGGGATGGGGTCAGGACGATGTTCTGCCGCCAGAAGCAGAAATCGTTGCCGTGGACGCCGAAGTTATGGCGGAAGTGGAAATGCCACCCGAAAATTCAGCCGATTGGCAGTATCAGACGACACTGTCATTGCCGGCCGGAGATCTTTCCGCATCGTCTGACTTGCTGGACGTATTTGTTCCTGCGGAGCTCTTTCGACATGCCCGCTACGATCTTTCAGATCTGCGGTTAGACGCGGCCAATGGCAACTCAATCCCGTTTGCGGTGAGAACATTGTCGGCCAGAACGGCGCTGGAATATTTGCCCTCGTCGGAGTTCAATCGATCTGAACCTGATGGCGGAATTCATGAAGTCACGCTGGAGTTTTCTGGTGATGATCCAACCCACAATCAGGTGGTTGTAGAGACATCCGGTGAAGAGTTTCGACGTACTGTCGTGATCGAAGGCAGCGACGACGGCCAGGACTGGAAAAAACTTGTTGAAAGTCATCTGTTGGATTTAACGCTGGAAGAAAAGTCGTTTATTAGAAACACGTTTCATTACCGCGAGAGTCGACATCGGTTTCTGCGAATTCAGGTGAGTCCGGATCCGCAGGTGACAACATCTGAAGCGGGTAAGGATGAATTTACGATTGGTGCCGTAAGAGCTTCACGAGAGATAGCGATTCCTGCTCAGCCCGTTGTGACGGATGCGGTGATCAGTACTCGCGAGCCGACGCGTCAATTTGGCTCACCGGGGTCTCGCTGGATCCTCGATTTCGGAGCGGAGATCCCTGTGGACCGGCTGGAAGTCATGGTTGCCGATCGAGAGTTTGCTCGCGATATCAGCCTGGAAGCGGAAACAGTGAACCTGCTGGGTCAACCGCAGTTTTATCCCGTCATGGTCAATGAAAGTAC
>Ga0255093_1000661_pt1 | contig 14943 bp, 7 predicted proteins | sample Colum_Law_RepA_8_2_FD_188437 | JGI IMG/M metagenome (GOLD analysis project Ga0255093, IMG submission 188437) | Freshwater microbial communities from Columbia River, Oregon, United States - Colum_Law_RepA_8d | ecosystem: Environmental > Aquatic > Freshwater > River | place: USA: Oregon | collected...
ACCTCAACATGTCGGCCAACCGCACCAGCGAGATCGTCAAGGTGCTCACCATGATCACCATCATCACGACGCCGATGACGCTCATCGCCTCGTGGTACGGCATGAATTTCAAGGGCATGCCCGAGATCGATCAACCGCATGGCTACGCTTTCGCCATCGTGCTGACGCTCATCACCACCGGGCTGACGTTCATCTACTTCCGGCAAAAGCGATGGCTCTGAACCGACGCAACCGGGTCAAATCCGGCTTCCTGGACAAGGCTCTGGGGCGTCTCGGACGCTACGATCCCAGCGGTCTTCAGAGCGTCGTCCAGCGGTTGGCCCAGGAACGTGAGTTTCTCGAGAGTCTCTTCAACACCATCGACTCGGGCATCATCGTCACCAACGAACAGGGGCGCATGGTGTACTTCAACCTCATGGCTTCCCGTATGTTGGGTATTCCTCCGGAGACCGCCGAGGAAGAGCCGGTCACGCGCTACCTGCCTGATCTGGATTGGGCGCGCATTTCCAGCCTCGATCAGGCCGGCGGCCACGGCATGTTCCGCACCGAGTTCGAGGTGGAATACCCGAGGCCCCGGCTCATCCGCCTGCATGTGCGCCCCTTGGACGGCGCGGCTCCGGGAAGCTCCGGCGTCGTGTTGGTGCTCAACGATGCGACCGAGGCGCGGCGGGCCACCTCCGAGGCGGTGGAGGCCGAGCGGGTGCACGCCCTGACCTTGCTGGCCGGCAGTCTGGCCCATGAAATCGGCAATCCCCTCAACGCCCTGCACATCCACCTCCAACTCATGGCCCGCGAGGTGCGCAAGCTGCAGCGCATCGAGGGGGTGCCGGAGCTGAAGGAGGCGGTGGGTCGGCTCGATGGCTTCCTAGGTGTGGCGACCGGCGAGATCGACCGGCTCGACTACATCATCACCGAATTCCTCCAGGCCCTTCGACCGTCGGTGCCCAAGCTTCAGGCGGGTTCCCTCAATGACACCGGTGTGGAGACGCTGGCGTTGCTTCGCCCGGAGCTGGAAGACCGTGGGCTGACGGTGGTCACCGAACTGGCCTCGGGCCTGCCGCCGGTGCTCTTTGATCCAGCCCAGCTCAAGCAGGTGCTCGTCAACCTCATCAAGAACGCCATGCAGGCCACGCCGCCGCAGGGAACGCTCACCGTGCGCAGCGGTGCCACGCCGGAGGCGGTGTGGATGGCGGTGAGCGATACCGGGCCCGGCATCCCGCCGGAGCAGTTGGGCCGCATCTTCGAGCCCTTCTACACCACCAAGGCCAAGGGCACGGGCCTGGGCCTGCTCATCGTCCAGCGCATCATCCGCGACCACGGTGGCCGGATCGAACTCGAGAGCACCGTGGGCAAGGGGACGACCTTCAAGCTCTGGCTCCCGTTGCGAGACCGGCGCCCGCGCATGATCGCCTCCAGCACGACACCGACCTGATCGATCCGAGGCGGGTCACGGAGTGGAGTGTCCGGGCATGGGGCATTCCCAAGAAAAAGCCGGCATTCCCCGGGAAGGGAGTGCCGGCTTCTGTTTCGACCGGTGGGTTCAGCGGAATGCGACGATCGAATCCCCCAGCTTGTGGATGGTTCCGATGATCTCCGAGCGCATCTCCACGCCGTCGGCCGCATTGAGGGTGAACTTCACGCTGAATTGATCAGCCTTGGTGAGACCGTCGATGGCCAAGAAGACGCTCTTGCCGTCCGCCGATAAGGTCGCCGACGTCACCTCCAGCTTGTCATGCCCGTCCTTGCCGGGGTTCTTGATCGACAGTTCCGGGGAGCCGTAGCCGCCGCTGTAGCGGTAGTTCCACAGTTCCACCGCGTAGTTGGCGGCATCCTTGGCGACCTCGGGCTTGAGCGGGGTGCTGAAGGTGATCTTCAGCCCGTTCTTGGCCGCATGGGCCTTGAGCGCGGTGTGAACCGGTTTGCCGGTGTAGCGGACGCGGAAGAATCCGCCATCGCGGGTGGCGGCATTCTGCCAACCCTTGAGTCCGGCCAGATAGAGTTGGCCGTCCTTGGGGCTGAAGCGCCCGCGCATGATGCCGCTCTGGAACTTGAGCCCGAAGGGCACCAGCGAGGCTTGCGTGGTGCCGCCGACGGTATCCATGCCCACGCCATACAGCAGGCACTTGCCGTAGCTCATGAACAGCGGCGAACCCTTCCAGGGCCCCCACTTGTCGCTGGTGACATACACCTGACCACCGCTCGAGTTGTCCCAGCGCATGGGCAACCACGCGATGGGCTCGTCATAGCCAGTGGGAACGGGCATGGAGCTGTCCCAGCCCTTGAGCTTGTTGGCCTTGCGGGCTTCGGGGTCGCTCGGATTGACGCGGATTTCGCGGCCATCCGGGTACTTGAGCGTGAGCTCGCGCTGGGCGGCCGGAACCATGCCCATGAAGGAGCCGGGTCGCACGAGGTTCAGTTTCGAGGAGGGCATCCAGTGGCCCTGGTTGTCGCCCACCAGCACCGTGTCGTCGGGTCCGACGGTCATGCCGTTCGGAGCGCGCAGGCCGCTCGCAAACACTTCCATCTTCTTCCCGTCGGGCGACACCTTGAGGATCGTTCCCTGGTGGGGTGAAGTCACGCTGGGTTCCCACGGGGCGCCCTTCGCGTAGTAGAAGTTGCCCTTCGAGTCGGTGTGCAAATCGAGGACGAACTCGTGGTAGTTGGGCGTGACGACCGTGTCGTTGTTGAAGTTCTCGTACAGGTCGGCCTCGCCGTCCTTGTTGAGGTCCTTCAGCCGGGTGATTTGGTCGCGGCCGGCCACGTAAATGTCACCCTTCACGACCTTCAGCCCCAGCGGTTGGAACAGGCCGGTGGCGAAGCGCTTCCAAGTGAGCTTCTCGAGTTTCTCGTCGATGCCCGAGACGATCCACACGTCGCCGTGGAAGGTGCAAACCGCCGCCCGTCCGTCGGGGAGGAAGTCGAAGCCCCCGAGGAAGGTGCTCACCCGGTACGGATTGGGGAACGGCTCGGTGATGGTGTCGACGACGTAGGTGCCATCGCCGCCGCCGGTGTTGAGCTTGCCCTGGGTGGAGACCGTCTCCGTCCAGTGAGCCGGCCCACCTTGGGTCAGCTTGCGGAGGTCAGCAGCTTTGCCGGCCAACTGGGGCAGGGCGTCCCCGGAGGTGATCGCGATGCGGAAGGCGACGCCAGCGCGGGCCTTGGCCAGCGTGAACACCACCTGGCCGTCACGCACCTGCAACGCACCCTGCACTTCGGGGTCCACCGAGATCGCCAGCGACGAGCCCTTGGCGGTATCGCGCAGTACTAGGCGATTGTTCCCGGTGTTGCTCGCGACCGCACCGGCCGGAGCCGAAGCGATGACGATCTGACCGCCACGGAGCGATCCGAGCGGCTGGATCGTGCGCACGATGATCGGCTTGTCGGCCGTGCCCTCGAGCGAGGGGTTCTCCAGCACTTCGATGCCGCCCACGGTGTACTTCAGCACCACTTGGTTGCCGTGCAGGTAGAGCCCCTCGTAGTGGGCCCAGTCCTTGGGCAGCGGTCCTTGGTGGTCTTTGCGGGCGTCGGTCAGGCTGCCGCTGCCATCGGACCAACCCGGTCCCATCGCGGTGTCGAACACGATGTTCGTGCCCTTCACCGAGGGGGGCGGCGGCCACTCGATCTTGGTCAGTGTATTGCCGAATTCGAGGAATTCGCCGGTCCAAGCCACCGACAGCCGCAGCGTGTCGAGGTCATAGACCACGTGGCTGCGTTGATCGGTGCCCAGGTTGATCGCCAGGCCTTTCATGGCTGCGGCGACGCCCTTGCCGCGCATGACGGTGCCGGACCAGAACGGCCCGCGAATGGGCCCGGTCGCCGGGGCTTGTGCCACAAGGCGCGAGGGCAGGAGCGGCAATGCCGCCGCCGCCACCAGGCTCCAGAATGCAAATGACTTCATGGATGAGGAGTGGTTGAGAACTCCCGAAATCGTCCGTCACCCCTCCCCGCAACGCAAGGGCTAGCATTCCGGAGCGCATCCGCTGACGGACCTCCCCCGGCTATCCGTTGGACAGGAGGACTGCCGCCAATCTGAGTTAGTGGGCACCTAGGTACTCCAGGAGAATGAGCAAAAAATCATATCCGCCATGGGCGATGGCGGACACGGTCGTGTTGGTTCTCTTGCGGATCCAACCGAGCGCCAGCCCAATGACGAAGACTGAACACAGTCCGTCCCAGTGGTACTGGTAGGCGTGCATCGCGGTGAATAAGCAGTTCGAGAGCAAGATCCCGAGCCGCGGTTGCAGGATCCCACGCACCGCGATCTCCTCACCCAAGCCGGCTGTCACACCGATGACGATAGCTCCCAGAGGAGTGGTGTATGCGGAGAACAGAGCCTCGACAGCTGAAGCGTCGGTGATTCTCCATCCGAGGGCTCCCCAGATCCAAGTGATGAGCCGATCCAACACGTCCCCAAGGACGAACAGCAGGGCGGGGGATAGCACCGCGATTCTTAGTTGCTGGATGGGGATCCGCTCAAGGCCGAGTCGACGGAGAGTCTGTCCTGCGTCACGGGTGATACCCCAGCCTACCGCCAGTGCCGCCCCCAGGAGGATCCAAACCAAGCCGTAGAGCTGGTCACGAAGCAATCCGGCGGCACCCCGGTTGCCGGTCATGTCTGCAGCGAAACGGGCCGATCGCTGCAGGGCCGCCAGTATGGGCGGCTCACCGAGGATCACCAAGGGAACGCAGCAGGACAACATCAGCGACACCGTGGTGCCCAGTGCCAGGAGACGGATGTTCGTCCAACCTGCGGCCTCCTCCAGTCTTGCAATTCCCAAGGGTGATCGGCGCAGGGCGGGCAGCAGAGCCGGGATCAGGCAGGCCCACGACAGGAAGAGCACCAACATCAATACGAAGGCCTGGTGGGTATCTCGAAGGGAAATGCCCTGACCGTCATCGGCCAAGGCCTCAATGCAGATGGCGAAATTGAAGAATGCAGCCAGGGTGACGATCCCACCGAGCATCAGCCAAGACATCCATTGGGCCCAGGGGCGTTCCCGTCCCGCATAGGCCAAGACGGCCAATGTGGTGAATAGGCAGGTGTCCCAACTTCCCTTGAGCAGGTGCCCGAATTCGCCATCGAAAAACAATCCTAGTATGCTGGCCCCCATCAGGCCTATCAGTCCCACGACCACCCAGGGCGACACCGGGTCGGTCGGGACCTTCTTGGGTGTGAACATCAGCGGCGGGAAATTCCCGGGCAATGGGGGTGGAGTGTCGCCAAGAGGTTCTGTCAGCGCGGGGGGCGCGATCGGCGGGAGCAACCACTGAGGATAGTCATCCGACGCCACCTTGACCGGGTTCTTAGGGGGTTCCTGGATGTCTGCAGGTTCCGGAACTGAGGAGGCTGCTCCCGGGTCTTCAAGACCGTTGTCCTGTGGATCCATGATTCAGAGAGGTGATGCCCCTGTGACGATCCACGCGGCCGGAGGTGCGAGATCCAATCGGGGGCTGTTGCGGTGCTACTCTGGCAGCAATCCACAGAGCTGGTCGATTTAATTGGTTAAATAAATACTTAAAAAACACCTCTAAGAGCCTGTCTGAAAATGGAGAGGTGTTCTGACAGGACTCTTCCCCGTTTTCAGACAGGCTCTCACACAGCTAGGTTCATTAGCTCCCTCAATCGTGTCTCCAGTGTTCCGGCGTCGGTGGTTCCTTTTCCGTCGTTCCGGGGCTCCCTCGGCTATCGGTTGGACAGAAAGGCGGGTTGGGTTGACAACTGGGACGTGGAATTGCGCGAGTTTGCCGAGCGGATCCTCTGCGCGACGACGCTGGAGGAAAAGCTCATCGACCCGCCGGGCGGACGACTCACCGACGAGCGTCCCGGGCCGGCGTGGGATTCTGCGGTCGAACCCGGTCGTCCGGCCGAACTGCGCTTCAAACCATCGGGCTCCGACAAGGCGGGCACCGCTGGCAAGGCCGAGTTTCCCGGCCTGAACGGCCTGGATACTGAGGCAGGTCGGGGCAAGGTCCTGCACTTCTTCGCCAATCACGAACTCCTGGCCACCGAATTGATGGCCTTGGCGCTCCTGCGCTTCCCCGATGCGCCCCCGGCCTTTCGTCGGGGTGTCTTGCACACCTTGCGCGAGGAGCAAGAACACGTGCGCCTGTACCTCGACCGCATGAAGGCCTGCGGGGTCGCCTTTGGTTCGCTGCCTGTCAGCGGTTATTTCTGGCGTTCGGTGGCCCCGATGCGTCAGCCGATGGACTTCGTCACGGGGCTGAGCCTCACCTTTGAGCAGGCCAATCTCGATTTCGCCCGGGTCTTTTCCCGAGGGTTTGCCGAGGCGGGTGACCTCGAGACGGCCGCCTTGCTGCGCCGCATCTTGCACGACGAGATCGGGCACGTGGCCCACGGTTTGAAGTGGTTCCGCCAGTGGAAGGATCCGAACTCCAGCGATTGGGACGCGTTCTGCGGCGCCTTGCGCTTTCCGCTTTCGCCGCAACGGGCCAAAGGTGTCGACTTCAACGAAGAAGCCCGCCGCACGGCCGGTCTTGAGCCGGAATTCATCGCCCAGTTGGATCTCTTCGCCCGCTCCAAGGGGCGCACGCCGCAAGTCTTCCTCTTCAACCCGCTGGCCGAGGGATACATCGCCCGCGGGCCCGGGTTCACGCCGGCCGCTACGGCCCGTCAATTGGCCCGCGACCTGGCCCACCTGCCGCAGTTCCTGGCCCGCCGCGACGACGTGGTGGTGGTGCCCGAAGCCCCCGCCCCGGACTTTCTGGCGACCCTGAAATCGGCCGGCTTCGAGTTGCCCGAGTTCGTGGTGGTCCCGGACGACGTCCGGCTGGACGGACCGCTCGGAGAACGCAAGCTCGGTGGCCTGCGCCCCTGGGCTTGGGCCCCGGATAGTTTGGAACGCCTGAGCCCGCTGTTCTCGCAAGTGACTGGCGACGACCGGGGCCCCGACGACTGCTTCAACCCGCGCATCGCCGAGCTGTATTCCAAGGCCTGGAGTGCCCAGTTTTTGCGAGAAATCCACTCGGAACTCGCGGCGGTCTTTCCGGCGCTGTGCCCGGTCGAAACGATTGGACTGCCGGTCACGGACTTGCCCACGGCGCTCGCTGCCATCCAGTCCTTCCGAGACCAAGGCCATCACCGCTTGGTCGTCAAGCAAGCCCTCGGATTGGCCGGGGCCAATGCCATCCGACTTTGGGAACCTGAACTCTTGGAAACCCAGCGCCGGTGGATGGCTGATGCCCTCGAGGCCGGTCAGACCCTGGTGGTGGAACCGTGGCTGGAACGCCTGGCCGATTTTTCGGTGCAATTCGAGCGGGCCGCCGGCGGATTGAGGCGCATCGGCTTCACCGACCTCTTCAACGACCACCGCGGACAGTTCCTGGCCAATGGGGCGAGCCCGGGCTTTGAGCGACGTCCGCCAGCCCGGGCGGTGCGGGCCTTCAACTCCTGGCCAGATGCGCCTGGACTCCTGCGGCGCGTGTACGAAGTCGTTGCCTCGGCGCTCGAAACGCGGTTGGCCGAGATCGGTTTCCGTGGGCCCATCGGCATCGATGCGCTGGTGTGCCAAACCCCCGAAGGCCCCCGGCTCAAGCCCGTGGTGGAGATCAATCCGCGCTACACCATGGGCCGCCTGACCCTCGAGCTGATGCGGGTCGTGGCTCCTGGCAGCCACGGACTCTTTCGTCTCGTCAATCGCTCCCAGCTCAAGGCCAGTGGGTTCGCCACCTTCGCCGACTACGCCCAAGACGCGGTGCGCCGGTACCCCCTTCACCGCGCCGGTTTGCCACAGCCCCGCCTCCGCGAGGGCGCGGTCTGCCTCAACGATCCCTCCCGGGTTCAAGTTTGCCTGGCCGTGTGGGTTGTGGTTCGAAGCGAAACAATCTTGTCAACAACCTGAAATCCATCGGCCACAAACTGGGTTAAATCATTCAATCCCGTGACAGGCGGATGGCGCTGTTACGGAATGTGATCCGGCTTTTCCCACGTTGTGACCCGATGGTCGATTGTTCGTCACGCATCCATGAATGATATGATGTTGTGCCCCGAACTTCATGGAATTCCGGTCGTTGTCTGCCTCTCCAGAAGCAATCCGGCGGATTCACTCTCATTGAGTTGCTGGTGGTCATCGCAATCATCGCGATCCTGGCCGGTTTGCTTCTGCCTGCCCTTGCGAGTGCCAAGCAGAAGGGAAATCAGGCCGTTTGTTTGAGCAATCTGCATCAAGTCTCCTTGGGCACGACGATGTATGCCCAGGACAATGCAGACTCGATGCATTACTACATCGATCCGGATGGAAAACCACAGGTCCCCAACCATGGGCAGTGGACGCTGACTCCAAGTCACAACGCGTTGCTCGATCTCCAAAATCCCAATCAGCGGGTCATCTCTTATTGGGGCGTTGCCTATGTCAGTTACTTCGGTGGGGCGCGCAGGGCCTTTCGCTGTCCCAGCGCCAAGATTGTCGACGAGTGGCGGGAAACCGGTTTGGCCTATTCGAGCGAGTTTTGGCGCAATTCGACCTACGGCATCAATCGCTATGTGGCCCTGAACCCCGGGTCGGTCTACACGGCCGATCCAACTCTTCCCCGAAAGATTAGCGAAATCCCCAGCCCCCAGACGACCGTTTTTGCCCAGGACTCGGCCGAGCAGCGGATGGAGGGACATGACGACAGTCTTGGAATTTTTCCGGGTTATCAGGAGGGCCTGATCCAATGGAAAGTTCGCTTGGCCAGTCTCTATCCCGGAGTACGGATGGAGTTCGAGTGGTTCCGCCACAATCGCCAGTGCTCCACCCTTTGGCTGCCCGGCAACGTGTCCACCATCCGCCACAGCAAGGGGGTGGATTATCGCTGGTACACCGGCGATCTCCCGCAAGAAAGCCCTCGATGATTTCTTCTCCGTATTCCAACTCAACCTCCATTCCATGAACCAGAAAACCACCCCCATCGCACTGGCGGTCCTGCTGTCGGTTCCTGTCCTGCAGGCAGCCATCACCGACCAATTGGTGACTCACCTCACCTTTGATTCCACGTTGCTGGACATCTCGGGCAAAAGCCATCACGGCACCGCCGTGGGTAACATTCAGTACGGCCCCGGACAGGTCGGAACGGGCGCTGTTCAACTCTCATTCAAGAAGGACGGCACCAGCTTCAACTACGTCACGTTGGGGGCTCCTGCCGACCTCAACTTCGGCACCGGTACCGACTTCTCCGTGAGCTTCTGGTGCAAGTTCAAACAATTCGTCTTCGACCCGCCCTTCATCGGCAACAAGGATTGGCTGAGCGGTCAGTATCAGGGCTGGATGGTGGCCACCGGAACCGATGGTCGCCTTCAGTGGAACTACGGTGGAGCGCCCGGACAGCGGAAGGATTATGATGGCCCGGGTGGAACCCTGAGCGACGGGCTTTGGCACCATGTCGCCGTCACGGTCCTGCGTGCCGGCGAGGTGGTCACTTATCTGGATGGCGCGCTGGTCGACGAACGGGATGTCTCCGCAAGCCTCAACAATGTGGATACCCAAGCGGGCCTGGCGCTCAACATCGGTCAGGACGGCTCCGGTCGCTACACCGACGGCAACAGTGTCGAGATCAACGACCTGATGATGGATGATGTGGGGATCTGGCGACGGGTTCTGACCGCGGCGGAAGCCAAGGCCATCCACCAGGCGGGCCTCGCCGGCAAGTCCTTGACCAGCGTGGTGTCGACGCCGGAACCCCCGGTGCTGGTCCGTCAACCGGCCGGTGCCAATGCCGTGGCGGGTGACGCGTTGACCCTTCGGGTGCTGCCCCGGGGAACCTCGCCGTTCACCTTCCAATGGCGTCGGGGTTCGGTGGTCTTGCCATCGGCCACCAACGCGCTGCTGGTGCTTCAGGATGCGCAGGCCAAGGATGCCGGAGTCTACACGTGTGTGGTGGGCAACAGCGTCGGGTCTGTGGTGAGCGAGCCGGCTGAAGTGACCGTGGATCTCCAGCAGGCGCCCACCCTCAGCGAACAACCTCTGGCCGTCGCGGTCGGACCCAACGGTCGGGCTCAGTTTGCGGTGCGTGCGGCCGGTGTTGCTCCGCTGTCCTACCAGTGGTTGCTCAACGGCACACCCGTCGTCGGAGCCACCCAACCCATCCTGGTCCTGCCCCGTGTCCAGTCCGGTGAGGCCGGTCGTTACACAGTGCAGGTTCGGGCTGGCAACGGCCAGTCCACCGTGAGCCAGGAGGCTGTTCTGTCCATCATCGACGACATCCGCCAAGGTCTGGTGACCCACCTGACCTTCGACACGGATTATTCGGATGCCTCGGGTCGCAACAACAACGGCACCCCGGTTGGATCCCCATCCATCGTGGCGGGTCGGATCGGTGGCGGAGCCCTCAAGTTCTCCCAAAAGGCCGACGGGTCGGAATTCAATTACGTGACCCTCGGCACTGCGTCGGATCTCGAGTTCAGCGTCGACGGGGACTTTTCCTTCTCGATGTGGGTCAAGTTCAGCTCCTGGCAGCGTGATCCTGTCTTCATCTCCAACAAGAACTGGAACAGTGGCGGCAATGTCGGCTATGCGCTGGCGACCGGTGCCGACGGTCGGTTCCAATGGAACTATGCCGAGCAGGTGGGTGAGCGCCGCGATTACGACAGCGGTCCCGGATTGGTCGGCGATGGCGCTTGGCACCATGTGGCCGTGACCTTCCAACGCGGGGGGCAGGCGGTGACCTTTGTCGATGGCCGTGAGGTCAACCGGCAGGCCCTTCCCACCACCGGCACCACGATCAGCCCGGGCCTGCCGACCAACATCGGCCAGGACGGCCGTGGCAACTATACCGACAACGGCACCGTGAGCATGGAGGACGGCCTGATCGATGACGTGGCCATTTGGCGCCGGTCGATCACCCCCGAGGAAATCATCGCCATCTTCCGTAAAGGGCAATTCGGCTCCAATGTGCAGGAGAAGTCCCTCAGCGAGGCATTGGTCGCGTGGCTGCCCCTGGATTACGACACCTTGGATCGATCCGGCCGCGGCAACCATGGTGTCCGCGTGGGCAATCCCCGGTTTGTCGAGGGGCGCTCCGGTGGTTCGATCGCGGTGACTTCGATCACCAACGGTTCCTCGTTCAATTACGTCTCCCTGGGAGCCCCGGCCGACCTTCAATTCGGAAAGGACGTCAACTTCTCGGTCTCCCTTTGGACCGCGTTCACCAATTGGACCGGCGACCCGGTTTTGATCGGCAACAAGGATTGGCGCAGCGGCGGCAATCAGGGCTGGGTGATCGCCACTGCAGGCAACGGTCGTCTTCAGTGGAACCTGGGCGACGGCGATGCCGGAGGCCGCAGCCGCCGCGACTACGATGGACCCGGCGGCACCCTCAACAACGGTGCCTGGCATCACATCGCCACCGTCTTCGATCGTCTTCAAGGTGTCGCTCTCACTTATCTTGATGGCACCGCAGTGAGCACCAACTCGATCTCTGGCGACCTCGATTCCATCGACACGGCCGCCGCGCTCTCGGTCAACATCGGCCAGGATGGTCTGGGCTCCTACACCGACAACGGTGCGGTGGGAATCCGGGATGGTCGCATCGACGACGTTGCTGTCTGGCGACGATCGCTCGGTGCGGCCGAGGTTCAGACCATTTTCCAGCGGGGCCAGCAGGGTCGCGATCTCTTCGGCCTTGAGCCGCGCCCCCAAGGCTTTCCCAGCCTCCAAGTACGGCGATCGAACGAAGGTCTGCGGGTCTTCTGGCCCAAGTCCGAGGTCGGATATCGTTTGGAACGGACCGCCAGCTTGAGTGCGACGGCTGATTGGGTTCCGGTGGCTTCGATTGTGGTCGGCGACGAGAATGTCAGCGCGGTCATCGAAGAAGCCGCGGCCTTCTATCGCCTCCGCAAACCCTGATCGGGTCGCCTGATCGGGCAGTTTGATTCAATCCTCGCGCAGCAGCGGTCGGAACTCAAAGGTCTGACCGCTGCTGCTTTTTTCTCCCAACGGGAACCCTTGAGTCTGGCCCGCCATTGCCATTTGATACGTACCCGTATCAATTTGGTTTGCCAGTCTCGGGGAGCCCCGCCACGTTGTGGCTTGTTCGGAAACGCCTCTCCGTCATGAACGCTTTCTCAGTTGCTGCCTTGTTTTCCGGTGTTGTCGCCTTGTCCCTGCAATTGTCGGCCGCCGATGGCTGGCTCACCTGGCGTGGCCCCTTGGGCACTTCGGTGTCCACCGAGAAGGGATTGCCGCAAAAGATCGATGCCAAGGCCCCGCTCTGGAGCGTGGACTTTCCGGGCCAAAGCACGCCGGTGATCTCGGGCGGACGCCTGTACATCAACGGCTACCAAGGCGACGGCCAAGACCTCCAGGAGTTCACGGCCTGCTTCGACGCTGAGACCGGCCAGGAACTGTGGCGCCACGGCGAGAGCGACTTCCTCAGCGACACCATTTACCTGCGCTACGCGACCTCGTCGCCGACGGTGGATCCCGAGACCGGCAACATCTACGCCCAGCACACGCAGGGCCTGCTCATGGCTTTTTCGCCCGAGGGCCAATTGCTGTGGAAGCACTCCATGATGGAAGAGTTCGGCCGGCTCACCTTCCCGAATTCTCGCACGGCCACCCCGGTCATCGACCAGGAACTGGTGATCATCCGCGGTATCACCAGCGCCTGGGGCGCCCATGGTGCCGCCGGCGACCGCTTCTACGCCTTCGACAAGAAGACCGGCGAACTGGTGTGGTCGAGCGCGCCTGGCGACCGCCCGCAAGACAACACCTTCTCCCAACCTTGGCTCGACCTTTGGGGTGGCAAGCGCGTGCTCTACAGTGCCGGCGGCGACAGTTCCATTTTGGCCATCAACGCCCGGACCGGCGAGCCGCTCTGGCGATTCCCCTTCGCCAAGGCCGGTGCCAAGGGCGGCATCAACGCCGCGCTGGTCCGCTGGAAAGACAACCTCGTGGCCTTGCACGAATCGGAGAATCTGGATTCTTCGGAAATCGGCCGCATGGCCCTCTTCCGCATCCCGACTCCCGCGGAGGTTCAGCCCACCAACGCCACCACGCCGCACGTCTTCGGGCCCAAAGTTTTCGAGCAATGGCGCAATAGCGTCGGCTCTCTGGCCAGCTCGCCGGTTGTGGTGGGCGACACGCTCTATGAGATCACCGGCACGGGCGATTTGGCCGCCGTCGAGGCGGGCACTGGCAAGGTGCTGTGGAAGAAGAAGGTGGGCATCGAACAGCGCCAGAGCACGCCGTTCTTCGCCGATGGCCTGCTGTATGTGGGCATGTATGTCACGATGAAGGATGCCGCGGCGGCCACCTCGTCCGATGCGGATAGTGTCGCCAATGGCGACTTGCTCGTGCTGCGACCCGGAGCCGACGGCGCCGAAGAAGTCAGCCGCACCCAAGTCACCGGCCGCGTCTTCGGCTCGCCCGTGGGCTACAACGGCAAGGTGTATTTGCAAACCGACAAGAAGCTCTACGCCTTCGGCAAGGCCGGCCGCAATGCCGGTCTGACAGCCAGCCCGGCCGCGGCCGCATGGCCCAAGCCCGGCCCCGCCGCCCAATTGCAGGCCATCCCCTACGAGGTGCTGCTGCGCCCCGGCCAGACCCAATCGTTCCGCGTCCGCGTGCTCGATGCCAACGGTTTCACTGTGGCCGAGAGCGTCGATCCGAAGTCCCTCAAGTGGGAGCCGTTCATTCCGCCCACGGCGCTCGTCAAGGCCACCCTCAAGGGATCCTTCAATGCGGCGGGCCAATTGGTCGCCGAAATGGCCCCCGCTGGCAGCGCCGGTCAGTTCAAGGCCACGCTGAAAGGACCCGATGGCAAGCCCATCTCGGGCTACATCAAGGGTCGTGTATTGCCCGCTTTGCCCCTGGTCCAAAATTTCCAGACCTTCGCCCTGACCAACATCACCACCAACACGGTGGAGTCGCCCACGCCCTTCGCGTATCCGCCGCTGCCGTGGAACTCCGCCCGCTTCCGTTTTGAAGTGCGCGGCAAGGATTCGGCCGGCGGCACCAACCAAGCCTTGGTCAAGACCATCGAGAACAAGCTCTTCCAGCGCGGGCAGGTCTTCTTCGGTTTCCCCGACATGAAGAACTACACCGTCGAGGCCGAGGTCTTGAGCGAAGGCAACAAGCGCAAGATGTCCGAAGTGGGCGTCATCAATCAGCGCTACGCCATCATCCTCAAGGGCAACTCGCAGCAAATGGAGGTCAACAGCAACCAAGAGCGCATCAAGGTGGCCGTGCCCTTCAAGTGGGCCCCGGAGACGTGGTACCACCTCAAGACCCGCGTCGACGTGGCTGCTGACGGCTCTGGTGTGGTACGCGGCAAGGCCTGGAAGAAGGGCGATCCGGAGCCCGAAGCCTGGACCATCGAAGTGCCTCACAAGAAGGCCCACGCCAACGGATCCCCGGGCCTCTACGGCTTCGCGCCGCAGGAGATGCGCGTGGCCATCGACAACATCCGGGTGACCGCGAACTGACCCTCTCCGCTGCGCCGAGCCATCGCCCCCATTCGACAACCTTTGCCTGACCGAACGAAACCCCGTTCCATTCCCCCATCCATGAACGCACTTCCGCTTCTCTCCGCCGCATTGCTGAGCGCTGGCCTTCTGGCGCGCGCCGAAGATTGGCCCCAATGGGGCGGCAACGATCCGGGCCGCAACTTCTTCTCGCCGGCCAAGGGCCTGCCCGATCGCTTCGAGCCGGGTAAGCTGAAGAGCGGTACCGAGGAGATCGACCTGTCCACCACCAAGGGCGTGAAGTGGGCCGTGAAGCTCGGCTCGCAGAGCTACGGCAACCCGGTGGTCGCTGGCGGCAAGGTGTACGTGGGCACCAACAACGAGTCACCGCGCGACAAGAAGCACACGGGCGACCGCTCGATCTTGTACTGCTTCGACGAAAAGACCGGGGCCTTCCTGTGGCAGTTGGTGGTGCCCAAGCTCAAGTCGGGCAAGGTCAACGACTGGGAGAACCTGGGCCTCTTGGCCTCGCCGCTGGTGGTGGG
>Ga0255093_1000670_pt1 | contig 14775 bp, 10 predicted proteins | sample Colum_Law_RepA_8_2_FD_188437 | JGI IMG/M metagenome (GOLD analysis project Ga0255093, IMG submission 188437) | Freshwater microbial communities from Columbia River, Oregon, United States - Colum_Law_RepA_8d | ecosystem: Environmental > Aquatic > Freshwater > River | place: USA: Oregon...
ATCATCAACAGCGATTTCGCAATGAGTGAATCAGCGTGCTGCAGCGAAAGACGATGTGCTATTGGAGCCGCGAATTCGAGTGGTGATGGCAGCTGCCATATCCTTCAGATTCAGAACAGCATCCGCGACGCCCGATTCGTAGACCGCTCGCGGCATACCCCAGACGACTGAAGACGCTTCGTCCTGAGCCAGGATACTGGCTCCGGTCTTTGCGAGTACCTGAGCACCGGCCGTTCCATCCCGCCCCATTCCCGTGAGAACACAGGCCAGAGCACTGGCTCCGTACACGTCGGCGATTGAACGGAACATCACGTCGACAGCCGGACGACAGGAATTCTCGGGAGCGTTCTTGTTCGTTCTCAGAATCGTCTCTGTTCCTTCGCGAGTCACAATCATGTGGAAGTCGCCAGGAGCAACCCATGCTTCGCCAGCTCGAACAACAGCACCATCGAACGCTTCCTTGACCTTCAGCCGTGAGCCTCGGTCAAGTCGCTCGGCAAGGAGCTGGGTAAAGACCGGTGGCATATGTTGAGTGATCAGCACTGGAATACCGATGTCACCTGGCAGCAGTCCGATCAGTTCCGCCAGAGCATTCGGGCCGCCGGTAGAAGCACCGATCGCCAGAACTCCAATCGGGACATTCCTGCGTCGCTGGGGTTGTGTCTGTGGCGTGACCTGAGGCTTTGACAAAGTCACTGTGAACGCGGAATTGCCACGAGCATCTTTATTGGCGGCTGTGGGGGCTGAGCTTATAGCACCATTCATCTTGCCTGATGCAGACGCACTGGCCTGAGCAGCCTTTTCCTGGCGTGATTTGTACCTGGCGCCCCACATTCTGACCTTGGGGATCAATTCCTGACGAAGATAATCCATCGCTTTATTCAAGTGGCCTACTCCTGTCGGCTTGGCAACATAGTCGGTCGCTCCGGCCGCCAGAGCATCCAGCGTCGCTTCGCCGCCTTTGACGGTCAATGTACTGAACATGATAACGGGAACTGATTCATTCAGTTTTCTAATCGCCTTAAGCGCTTCGATGCCGTTTAAGGTTGGCATATCGACGTCCAGAAGCACCAGATCCGGCTTCTGCGACTTGAAGAAAGAGATAGCTTCATCACCATCCTGGGCCGCGCCCACCAGTTCCATGTCTGGTTCCCGTGTGATTGCTTCTGATACAATCCGGCGAGTCACCGAGGAATCATCTGCGAACATCACTCGAATGATACTGCTCATGTTGAAAACTCAAAATCTTGTAGAGAGGAAGTCGGGAGGAACGAGGGTTCAGAGTCTCGTCACGAATCAGACGGACCACATTTTCTGAACATCTCTCTTTGCTGAAGTCATCATTTCCCGGCAAACGTCAGCCAGACGTGCCGCGACATTCGGCTGACCACAGCTCTCCAGAACATAGACAGCTTCGTTTTCCCGCAGGTTGTATTGATTGCCGTTATCAAATCTCTGAAGATAGCTGGCCATGTGGTCTGCGATCGCGACCAGTGCCACAAGTCGTCGATGCTTCGTACAGGCCGCCGGGTTGTGGTGATATCGAATGACTTCCACAAACTCGGACGGCAGTTTGCTGAGTTCAGCGTACCAGGCACCGGCTTCACAGTGGTCGGTCCCCAGGATTCGACGTTCCATCGTGAGCATTTCCGGAGACTCGTCGAAGTGCAGTGGATCAGCCGTGCAGAATTTGTCAGGAACACAGACCGCCAGCAGCAGACGTCCAAAGTCATGGACCAGTCCCGCGGCAAATTCTTCGCCCTGAAAGCCTGTGCCCACAACTTTATTGACATTGATCGCCAGCATTCCGGTCAGGAAACCATGGCGACACAGAACGTCTCGCACCCATTCTTCTTCCAGAGTGAGATTCTTCATCAGCGAAGCCATGCTTGTGCTGAGAATCAGATTTCGGCATTGGCGAAACCCCAGCCGTACAATGGCCTGATGCAGACTTAGCACGGGCGGGCCGCCCGCCGAGAACATCACGGAGTTCGACATGGACAGAATATCAGCCGCCAGTTTGGCGTCGCGTTCGACCACGGCGACAAACTCACGAATGGTACATTCCGGGTCACGAGCGATCTCCAGAGCCTGGACGGCGACCCCCGGCAGCATCTGCAGGGCCTGAGCCTTACGGCGGAATTCCACCTGCAGATTCTGGGCCAGCTCTGCAGTTGGCGAGGTTAGTGTTGTCATTGTGTCACAATCTATGTTGTATAATTGTCTGAGACCGTCTGGGCATCTCGTTTATGATCACGCGAGGCTGACAGCATCATGCGTGTTTCTACACTGAAGACTAAGCCATTAAACGCCGCCGCTGTCCCGTCAATTGAAGCAAACTCTTAGAAGCTTGCAGCAAGAAAAGTCAGGCTGCGTCCGGACACTGAACACCAATCAGTTTCAGCTTCTCGATCAAAATCTCGGAAGTGAATGGCTTCATGACAAACTCGTCGACGCCAGCCATTAATGCTCGTGCCATCTGAGCTGGCTCCGTCTCCGTTGTCACCATCGCAATCTTCATCTGTTGGTACTGGTCGTCACCACGTACGGCTTTGACGAACTCCAGTCCATTCATCACCGGCATGTTCCAGTCCACCAGAGTCAGTTCCACATCCGGGTGATACTGTTCAAGCCGTTCCAGTCCCTCCTGCCCATCACCTGCTTCCAGAATGTGGAAACCCAGGGGCTCCACAATCTGTCGCAGAATGCGTCGCATGGCTCGAGAGTCGTCGATAATCAAAGCGTACATGAAAACTCCTTAAGACATTAAATTGTGAGCCCGGATCTGCGCTCACGTTTCGATTATATTCTGTTGTAATGAAATCACCGGAACCTAATTACTAAACTATACCGACTGTGTAAGTCCTCGCCGTTGACTGCTGCCACCAGTGCCTATTCTTGATCCTTCTGTCATCAACTGGCCTGCGGTTTCATTCATGACTCGACTGGCGTTGGCCATGTCGTCCACGTTTCGAGCCAGTTGCATAGTCATGTCAGACTGCTGAGTCACCGCCGAGGCAATACCGGTCTGACTTTCGTGAATCGCCAGGACAACTTCGCTGACCATTTCAATAGAAGTCAGGGCCGAGGCGGTTTCATTCTGAATGGCTTCAATATGCCCGATGATTGAGGTGGCCGCTTCATTTGTTTGTGAAGCCAGCTCTTTGACTTCTCGGGCAACTACAGCAAACCCCATCCCGGCTTCACCGGCTCGAGCGGCTTCAATGGTTGCGTTGAGTGCCAGTAGATTAGTCTGATGCGTAATTCGCTTAATCAACTGGATCACTTCGCCAATCTGCTGGCTGCTGGCACACAACCCGTGCAGAACCTGACTTGTGCGATTGACGGAATCTTTGGCCGTTGAGCAGACACTCTCCGCCTGATGTGCGTTCTGAGAGATTTCTCGAATACTGTCGTCCAATTGACGCACGGCCGCGGCAATGTTGTCAGCACTGCTGCCAGCTTCCGCGGCCTGAGTCGACAATACTGTCGCTTTCTGACGCAGGGGAGCAACTGCGGTACTGATCACCCAGCTGCCGAATCCACCCACGATGACGACCGTGGCGACGACGATTGTGAGACACCATGACATACTGGAATTCATGGACTCCACGATCTCTGCTTCACGCCGAACATTCTTCTCCATCGTGTAGGTAACCAATGAGTTAACGGCATCGCGATGTAACGTGTATTTTTCAGTCAGCGGTCCCAACAGAGCCTCAACCGCCTCATCCTGCTGACCCTGTTCGCAGGCGGGAATCAAATCACTTTCCACGATCTGGTAGAATTCCATCGCCGGTGCATAGAGCTGCTCCAGCATCATCGTGCGCTGCTTCTCGTCATTCAGATCTGTATTCCAGAACACATGGCGGTCTGTGAATTCTTTCTTCAGTACCTGCAGCCGATCAATACACCGCGTGACTTCCGAACTGCGTTTGTTTTGCAGGGCAACGACCATTTGATGCACGACCAGATGTGATTCCACGATGTACTCGGGCGGAGGCAGAATGTCGGCGATCACATCCTTGCCCTGAACAATTTCGGTGTAACCAGGACCATGCACAGCCGAACGCTTCATGGCGTCATAGAACAGCGCGCTGCTGACGACGATACCAATCACAGATAAAGCGATAATCATTCGCAGTCTTGCAGCAATGGAGAGACGCTTGAGCATAGTTCCGACTTCCAATGAAACAGGTGGTGTGAATCAGGATTGAAACGTGTAAAAGAACCAGAGTAGAGACGTCAGAGAAACCTTGAGATAGTGCTTAGAAATACCATGAGATGCCGGCCGGACATTCTTGTTCGATCGGGTTCTGACGGGCAAGAATGCCCATCTCCCCGAGACTCAACTACTGAAACGGACCTAGTGTGCCATAAACCTGTCAGACGCTGTTTTTCGGTCTGATCGCCGGCTGACCGATGATCTGACATCACCGACCAGACGGAGCAGTTCTTCTGCCATGTCTTCAATCTCGGCGGCGGCACTTAGTGTCCCTTCAGTGCCTGTTGAAGTTGACTGAGCAGCGTCTGCTACTCGTGTAATGTTTCGAGCAATCTCTCCGCTGCCCGCTGCGACTTCAGAGATATTGCGACCGATCTCGCCCGTCATCGCGGACTGTTCTTCCACAGCACTGGCGATGGCGTTCTGAGTTTCATTGATCTGGCGAATGATGCCTGTGACCTGTTCGATGGCCATGACAGCTTCCGAAGTGTCATCCTGAATCATGGCAATCTTGCGAATGATGTCCTCCGTTGCCTGGCCGGTTTGCTTTGCCAGTTCTTTCACTTCATTGGCAACAACAGCAAAGCCTTTACCAGCTTCGCCCGCTCTGGCGGCCTCGATGGTTGCGTTCAGAGCCAATAGATTTGTCTGAGATGCGATCGAGTTAATAACTTTGATGACGTTGCCGATTTCGGCACTGCTCTGACCAAGCTTCGTGACAGTGGCGGTTGTCTTGTTGGCCGCGTCAACCGCATGACCAGCGACTGTGGCCGCGTTGGCTGTATTGCCCGAAATTTCACGGATGCTGGTATTGAATTCATCGACAGCCTGCGACAAAGCTGAAGCGTTCGCACTGACTTGCTCAGCGGCTCCACTGGCGAGCGTCGCCTGGTGGCTGGTCTCCTGAGCATTGGATCGCATCTGCTGTCCAACGACGGCCAGCTCTTCCCTGGCAACGCACCGCAGAGCCTCTGCAGAACTTCGCAGGACACTGGAAACCTTACGAGCGGTGAGCCAGCCAAACAGAGCACAAACTGAGACGACGGTTACAGCAAGCGTTACGTTTAACTTAATACTGGATGCAACAACATCTGCCGCTTCCTTTTCGATCTCTGTCGCAGTCTCCACAGACAGGTTTGACAACTTGACGATCTCAGTCTTGTGCGACTCATAAAGTGACGTCAACACGCCTCGCAGCAACGTTTCGGCTTTGGGGCCGTCGTTGGAGAGGCACGCCGGAATGAATTGCTCGTTGCTGACACGGAAGAATTCCATCGCAGGCTCGTGGGTCGATTCCATTAACGAAGCCCGAATCTGCCCTTCGGCCAGTTTCTCTTCCCAGTAAGTATGTCGTTGATGATAGACGCTTTCGAGATTCCGCAGAGTTTCAACCAGTTCATTAATCGTTGTCGATGACTGCTTCGTTTCTACAGCTTCGGCCAGTTTGTAAGAAACGAGGTAGCTCTCAATGATAAATTCTGGTGGGGGAAGGATGTCGGCGAGCACATCCTTCATTTCCACGATCTTCCCATAGAACGGGCCGTTCACTTTAGTGATGGAAAGTGTTCGATTAGACCAGATTCCGTACCCGATCAGACCTGCCGTAGAAACGCCAATCAGGAGATAGAGCCTGACTGGAATTGTCATGTTGTGAAGCCGCATGGTGTTGCCCTGAAGATCTTTAACGGTCTGAGAATCTGGTGTTAATTGATGCTGTACGATGGGCATTGCTGCCGGTCGAACTGTGATGGCGTCGAGTCGGACTGGTATGCCCAAGCTACGGTCTTACTTATGTCATCTTGACGTTGTTTGGATCGAACTCACGGCTTGACGTGTTTCTTCGCGATCCTCTCGCGGCGGCACGCTTGCGTTCGTTGACAGGAGACACCGCCTCCTGAACAGCTCCCACCAGTAACAAAAGGTCTTCCGCCATCTGTTCGATATCAGCCGCGGCCTGGAGAGTTTCATCCGTCCCACGCGATGTGGAATCCGCAGCGTTGGCGACAAGAGTAATGTTGCGAGCAATCTCACCACTGCCAGCGGCGACTTCCGCGATATTGCGACTGATTTCACCCGTCATCGCGGACTGTTCTTCGACCGCACTGGCGATGGCGTTCTGAGACTCATTAATCTGGCGGATGATTCCGGCTACCTGACCGATCGCCTGAACGGCCTGAGCCGTATCGTCCTGAATCATCGCGATCTTGCGAATGATGTCTTCGGTCGCTTCGCTGGTCTGCTTGGCCAGTTCTTTCACTTCGTTGGCGACGACAGCAAACCCTTTACCGGCTTCACCGGCTCGGGCTGCTTCGATGGTGGCGTTTAGGGCCAGGAGGTTTGTCTGTTCAGCGATCGAGTTGATCACTTTAATCACGTTGCCAATTTCCGCACTGCTTTCGCCCAGTTTCAGAACCGTGGCGTTCGTACGATTGGCTGCTTCGACGGCATGGCCTGCGACAGTCGCGGCATTGGATGTATTGCCGGAGATTTCTCGAATGCTGGTGTTGAACTCGTCAACCGCTTTGGCCAGGGCCTGAGCGTTCGTGCTGACCTGTTCTGCAGCACCGCTTGCCAGTGTGGCCTGATGTGTAGTTTCCTGAGCGTTCGCTCGCATCTGCTGTCCAACTGAGACCAGTTCCGAACGAGCCACATGGCGAAGGGCTTCTGCCGACTTTCGCAGGCTGTTTGACATCTCTCGAGCTGTAAACCAGCCGAACAGACTGCAGCAAATCACAACCCCTGCAGCCATGCCCATGTTCCATTTGACGCTGGCGTCTACATAGTCGCTTGAATCCTTCTCAACCTGAATTGAACTCTTTTGGGTCAAATCAGCGAGTTCATGGATTGCCGACTTGTGCTTTTGGAATACGGGAACCATTTCAGACTCGAAGATCGCCTTGGCTTCGGCCGCTTTGCCCGCAAGTGCTGCAGGAATCAACTTCTCATTCGCAAGGTCAAAGAATGCATTCGCTGGTTCGTGTGTGTCCTTCATCAGTTTGGACTTGATTTCACTTTCCGTCATGGTGTTGTTCCAGAAATCATGACGGTCTTCATACTGTTTCTGAAGCGTGCGAATCTCTTCAGCAGCGGCCGCCATTTCAGCCGGAGATGCTTCTCCGTCATGAGCCAATTCTGCCAGAGTCAACGACGCCAGATAGCCTTCAAGGATGTATTCCGATGGAGGAAGAATATCAGCAAGGACATCCTTCATCTCAACGATCTGCTTATAGTAAGGGCCATTCACCTTACTCATTGTAAGCGTGTGATTGGACCACAGGCCGTAACCGATCAGACCGAGCGAAAAGACGCCTGTCAGGATGTAGAGCTTGACCGGTACTGAAATGTTGCGAAACGACATGCAGAGAACTCCGAAGTTGTACATTGGCTTGTGGAACAGGTGATCAAACTTGGCGATTCATCTCTGAATCGCGATGAAGATTTGTTATGACTCAGAGAGCAGAACCAGTGAGTCGATTCGTCAACTGACGACTCGAATGCAGAACTCCATGAACAGCGCGCCCGATCTCGTCGGTTGCCGATTTCTGCTGATGAACGGCACTGGCAATCGCTGTTTGTGAACAATCAATTCGACGAACCACTTCCTGAACCGTGCCAAGATCTCCCAGCAGTTCACTGGAAGCCGACTGAATCGCGCTGATCTTTTCAGTGATCGCGGATGTGGCCTTGGAAGTTTCGCGAGCCAGTTCTTTAACTTCACCAGCAACGACTGCGAAGCCTTTACCGGTGTCGCCAGCTCTGGCCGCTTCGATCGTGGCGTTCAGTGCCAGCAGATTTGTCTGCTCGGCGATCGCGTCAATCAGTTGGACAATATTGCCGATCTCGCTGCTGCATTTACTCAGCAGATTCCCGCGGACATTGGTCGATTCGACCTTCATGACGACTTCGCGAACAAAGCCGGAAGTCGATGAAGCTCCGTCAGCAATATCACGAATGTTGGCCGACAGTTGTTCAATCGCACTGGCAATCCCAGCGGTCCCGTCGGAGACATCCTGAGCCACTTCGTTTCCGATCAGGCAGGCGTTCTGGCGAACATCCATCTGCACAGATTTCAGAATGACCAGTGATAAAAGGCCGCAGACAATCAAACTTACAATTGCAAAATTCACAGCCTTGGACATTGCTGCCGCAGCATCTGCGTCGGCCTGATCCAGTGACGAGACAATCTCAAAGGCTCCCTTCAGGTCACCAACAGAGGCGTTCTCCATCTCGAAGCCCGTGCCGTCGAGCCCCTTGTCGTTACCCCAAAGTTCATTTGAGTTGGCTGGGTTTCCATGACACTTCAGGCAGCTTTCGCTCATGCGAACCGGGCGGAAGTAGTGTACTGTGTTGTGTGCTTCGTCAAATTCGATCAGCTCTTTCAGATTCTCATCGCTCAGCTTCGCCAGGGCATTACGCTCGAAAGAGTCAGCCATGTTGGCCGGGTTTCTGGGCGTCAACGTAGGAACCTTAAAGAGGAACCCCGAATCCTTTGCACTGCTCTGAATCGATGCCATCGCTGAGATGATCGGAATCGTTGACATCACATGGTCGGTGTTTCCTGCATGCGCCCATTCCTTCAGCTTTGACTGCTGAAAGATATCCTTCTGCCATTGGTGTTCAGCATGCAGTCGAACGGATTCTGCTGACAAACAAACCGCACGTGCCTGGCTGACGCACGCATCAACCGCACGTTGACGAATATCCGCGACTTGAGACCAGGTCAACGCCAGAATGACAAACGTCGGCAGCACGGCTGCCACGAGTGGAATCCTGTATTTCTGTGGAATCTTCTGTACTAAACTAAACATGAAAGTCTCCGCTCGGACGAATCCGAAAAAGCGTAACCTGTCAATGCTGCGTGATCGTGGTGATTAAAGATGGGACACACTCTGCATCTGACGACGCCGACCGGATTTGGCGACATCAGTTGTCGAGTAACTATTTCTACGTGACATGTAACTGGATTCCGGCATCAATGATCCAACCGACGAGGAAGCATCGCTTCCGGCTTCTGTTGCCAGTTCATGAGCCTGTCGAGCCAGTTGCGAAGCAATGTTCCGTTGCTCTTCAACTGCAGCAGCGATTGTCGATTGTGATTCGGAGCACTGTTTCATCAGGGCCAGAACTTCATCCGTCGTGGTGATCGTTTCACCGCTGGACTTCTGAATGCAGCGGACGCGTTCAATCACGCGTTCCGAAGTCACTCGCGTATCGTTGGCCAGCTGTTTGACTTCATTGGCGACGACTGAGAATCCCTTGCCGGCTTCTCCGGCCCGAGCGGATTCGATCGTGGCGTTAAGAGCCAGCAGATTGGTTTGTTCGGAGATCGCCGTGATTTCGCCGATCAGTTCGGTCACAGAGTCTGTGTGACTTCCTAAAGATTTGACAACATCTGACGACCGGACGCATTGCGACAGAGCCTGCTGCAGAGCACTGACTGCGATCTGTGAGCTGCGAGCGATCTCATCAATACTGCCAGATGTCTGCTGAGCAACAGTGGCCATTTCGGACGAGTATTGTCGCACACGGTCGGCGTAATCCTTGGACCGGTTGGCCTCCGAGGAGCACTGTTGATCCTTCAGTGAGAGCATACGGGATGTCAGCACCGTCGATAATGCGGTCGCGATCAGAAAGGCGGATGCGGCAAACGAATACTTGTCGTACAGGCCGTTGCTGGAGCTTGTCTCAACGGTGGTCTCTGACACTTCGGCCTCGACCGTCGGTTCTAAAGCCGCATCGGCCACTTCGGCATGACCGTGGGTCTGAACGCTTTCCGCGTGCTGAATGACCACTATCATTGCGATTCCATAGGCCAGAGGCGGAACGAGGATCGCAACGGTAGATCGAAGTTTCTCAGGGATATACTCGCATAGGTTCATAGTGAGCATCGCCGACAGAATGTTTCTTGGATAGTTGTGTGACAGAGCATGTTTGCGTTAGCCGCTGTTCCATAGTTGGATCAGACAGACTGCACTCAACTGGGGAGACAAGCCTACGCAGCGACACGAACCGCAGCTTCAAGATTCAGCACCAACATCAATCGGCCCTGCAGCTTGTATGACCCCGTGATCAGCTCACGATGAAAACCCTGCAGTGTTTCCGGAGGAGCTTCAAACTGCTCCTTATCGACAACAATCACGTCGCCAATCTCATTGACAAGCAGACTGACGGGGCCATCCGGAGTTCGGACAACCACATTCATCTGCGGCTCCCTGGTCTCGACTTCGGCCATTCCCAGCCGACGACGCATATCAAGAGCTGTCACAATCTGGCCTCGCAGATTCATCAAGCCTCGCACAACCTCAGGGGCTCCAGGAATGCGAGTCATGCGTTGAGCGCGAATCACTTCCTGCACGCGATGAACTTCGACGCCGAGATACATCGTTCCAACACGGAAGGTGCAGTATGAATTTGAGGCCACCATGGATATTTCACTTTCGTGGATTTGTGCTGTTGATAATTCAGATTTGAAATTTCAGATTCGAAACTTGAAATCTGGTATTTGAAATCGTCGAGGGGAATCGAAGCGAGAAGCCAGAGACTGGCGTCTACGCATTCATTGCGAGTTGTTCAAGATGAACCACTCGCGTCACCCTGCCGGCGATAATTCGCGTTTCACACGATTCATCCGAGAACGCCTGATCGGGCTCGTTAACGATGTCCACAATTCGTCCGACAACAACCCCGATGTTTCGTCGGCCATCGTTGTAGACGACCAGCGAAATAGCTCCGTGTTCGTCTGGCTCCACCTGACCGAAGTCGTTCAGTGAAACCAGCGGCATGATCTCGCCTCGGTATTGAACAACCTGCTGCCGTCCCGTTTTCTCGATCGATTCGGAGCGAATCTCTTCGAGTCGCGAAACACTCGACAGCGGAATCGCGGCTCGTGTTCCATCCTGAGGATCGACGATGAGCCATGAAATGCCCATGATGTTTTGTTCGCCTCGATTGTCTGAGTTGTCAATCAAAGATCGAGTTCCATGAGCGCTCAGAACGTGAGACTGCTGAGCAATCCCGAGGACGTCAAGAATAAGTGATACGGTACCGTCGCCCATGATGGTCGAACCTGCATAAGTGGCGAGCCCCTTCAGATGCTGACCAAGCGGCTTGACGACGATTTCCTGAGTGTCATTGATGTGATCCACAACCAGCCCGAACTGGCGATCTTCCGCCTGCAGGACAACAATGTTCACAACATCACACGAACGACGTTCATCGTCTGATCGTCGCGGCCGCAGCTTCAGTTCTTCGTCAAGGAAGACCAGTGGCAGCAACTGGCCTCGAAGTCGATAGACAGGGACGGAATGCATCAGCTCGATATCTTTGCGAGCCCGCTCGCCTTCCAGTCGAACCAGTTCCAACAGGCTGACCTGAGGAATGCAATAACGATCCTCGTCACATGTGACAATCAGGGCCGGCACGATGGCCAGCGTCAGAGGAATCTTAATTCGCAGGGTCGTCCCCTGGCCCATGGTGCTGTGAATGTCGAGTGTTCCGCCGATCTTCTCGACGTTTGTCTTGACGACATCCATCCCGACGCCGCGGCCTGACACGTTGGTGACTTTGGCAGCCGTTGAGAAACCGGGCAACAGAATCAACTGGATTGCATCGCGATCCGGCATGGCCGCAGCCTGCTCCGGCGTAATCATTCCTTTTTCGATGGCCTTCTGACGCACTCGATCCACATTGATCCCGGCACCATCGTCCGCGATTTCAATGTTGACCTGACCGCCTTCGTGGTACGCTCGCAGCCAGAGTGTTCCTTCCGCTGACTTCCCGTTGGCCTTACGAACTTCTGCCGTTTCGATCCCATGGTCGACGGAGTTGCGGACGATGTGTGTCAATGGGTCTTTAATGGCTTCCAGAATGGTCTTGTCGAGTTCTGTCTCGGCACCATCCATCTTCACTTGAACCTGCTTGCCACAACTGATGGACAAGTCTCTTACAACGCGAGGCAGCTTGCTCCACGCATTGCGGATCGGCTGCATACGAGTCTTCATGACTCCTTCCTGCAGTTCCGTCGTGATCAGGTTGATTCTTTGAGAAGCCGCTGCCAACGCTGCGTCTTCAATTCCCTGACTAAACTGCATGATTTGATTGCGAGCCAGTACAAGCTCCCCGACCAGGTTCATCAGTTTGTCGAGCAGATGTACGTCGATGCGGACCGAAGAATCAGCCGCTGAGCCGCCTCCGTTACCGCCTTCACCGTTGTCAACAGGACGGGCTTCCTTCTTTACGGCCGGGACTGCTGCCGATGGCTTTGCCGGAGCAGGATGCTCATCATCATGGTCTGCGGCAACTTCCACTATAGTCTTCAACACGGTCGCGGGTGTTTCCGTCGGAGCTGCCTCGGACGACACGACCTTAGTCTTTGATTTGCTGCTCTTCGATTTCTTGCTCTTTGTTGTCGACTCAGCGACAGCCGCTGCGACATCGTTGCTGAGCTCTCGAATGACTTGCTCGACTTCAATCTCAGCCTGTTCGTTGGTTGATGCCGGAGGTGCTGCCGACTCGCCGTTCTTCAGTCGTCCCAACGTGGCAACCAGAGTTTCATAGGCTTCTTCGCCTTCTGTACCGGTGCTGTCGATCTGTCCCAGAATGCTGCGAACAGCATCCACCATGGACAAGAGCCCCGATGTGATTTCTGCGTTCAACTGCAACGCACCGTCGCGCAACCGCACCAGAAGGTTTTCACCGACGTGCGTAATGTGCTCGAGCTTCGGGAAGGCCAGGAACCCCGACGTGCCCTTGATGGTGTGAATCGTGCGAAAGATACTGGACAACCGACTGCGGTCATCAGGAGCATCCTCCAGCGCCATCAAGTCCTTGTCCAACTGGTCAAGGTTCTCGTAACTCTCTACCAAAAACTCTTTGACGATATCGTCGAGCATTTCCACGGGTGTCTACCTTTCGCTTCGCGCTCTTTCACGCGTCAGAGAAATGTTGAATGACAAACCGCTAAGGGGCGGTCGTCGCGTTCCCGTGATCGTTTATCTGCGTTGCTTTCTTGCTACGCAATCTTTGCGCATGTTGCCTGTTTTCAACACGCTGGTGCAGTTGTGCCGACTTTGCCGTCTTAATTCGCGTTAACCCTGCCCTCCTGACGCAGTAAGCTCATCTTCCGTGGCGGTGAGATTTTTACGACGTGCCGCGCTGACCGTAGCGGGGAATTCGTCCCAGCACCGCGGACTGAATCACAGATCTCAAATGTGAAATTTCAGATCTCAAATTGCCATTCGCTGTCTCATGGCCCGTGTGGCCGGCAGCTCCTCATTTCTCCGCCACGAACTTCACCGGCAATGGAATGTCCAGAGTATCCTTGTTTGCCGTAAAGCCATCTCCCGCGATATCGACGAACACGGGATTGCTTAAAGCGGTCGGATGCTGAGTTCCCCACATCGGGCCCATGATGTCTCCCAGAACCTGAGTTCGATGCCCCGTCAGGACAACAATATGCGCATCCTCAGTCAGTTCCACATCGACCGTGCGATCAAACTTCACGACATCCGTGCCAAACATGTCCGGGTGTGTGTCCCGAGAGAACGTCAGTTTGTCACTGCGACGCCCGTTGACCAGGACAATCACCGTGTCAACGTCCAGCCAATTCGGACATTGAACTCGGATCTTCGCACTCACCTTCTTTGACTTCGCGACCAGATCCTGCCCGGAGATGACCGGTTCTTGATTTGACTCTGCTTCCTTGAAGATCGCTTCAAGATAGGGGCCATTCGACATAATCAAATGGCCTTCGCGTGAGGCATCTCTCATCTCATCAGAGTTGATCTTTGCCGGATCATCGGTTGAGGATTTGATCCATAATTTCAATCCGCCCGAACCGTGAAAGTTGTAGTGCGAGTCAGTATTAACGACGCCGTAGATGCGGAATCCCTGATTCAGAAGCTGCAGCCAGTTCAGCGCCGTCTGGTTGCCAATCGTCTTGCCGTCTCGCACTTCAAACTGCGAAGGCTTCAGCAGCGGATCAATCGGATGAATTTCCATTACGTTCATCAAACCGAATGATCGTGAATAGCCTTCATCCGGGGTTTTGTTGCCGTCCCGATCATAAAACAGCCAGCCAAGATCCGGATGATTCTGCTGGATCAGTTTCACGCTGTTATTGTCCCAGGCAGCGATTCGTTCCATCTGCGTTTCCGGACTGGCATCCGTCACCGGTGCACCGCCGTCTTGTGTTCGAGGCTTGAAGATGAGTGGAAACACATTCTGATGATTGAGAGGCAGCGGTGTCCCTGTCAGTTCCATTCCGGACACAGTCGCCATAAAGGCCTTCGCATTGAGCCGTTCCAGGTGCTGCTCGTAAGTGCTGATGCGGTTGTGCTCGGTGCACGGAGCAAATTCGATATGCTCTCCAATCAGATTCAATACGCGTCCAAGCTGGCTCGAGGTATTGTCGCCGGACGGAGAACTGTGACTGTGAAAATCCGCACTGACCCAGCCCGTCGTATCCACGACGCGGGGCAACGTGACAGACATATCGGTTGTTTTTCCATCCTCAATCTTCAGCGTGCGATACTCCGCGTGATATTCCGAAC
>Ga0255093_1000673_pt1 | contig 14747 bp, 9 predicted proteins | sample Colum_Law_RepA_8_2_FD_188437 | JGI IMG/M metagenome (GOLD analysis project Ga0255093, IMG submission 188437) | Freshwater microbial communities from Columbia River, Oregon, United States - Colum_Law_RepA_8d | ecosystem: Environmental > Aquatic > Freshwater > River | place: USA: Oregon | collected...
GTTCTGGACCGGGCAGGATCCTGCGAAAACGGGGTTGGGGGGCGGAACGCTGTTCGAACCCTGGGTTATGCCAGGATTCCCTGCACGATCTGACCGTGCACATCCGTGAGTCGAAAATCACGCCCGCTGTAGCGATAGGTCAGTTGTTCATGGTCAATCCCCAGCAGGTGCAGCACCGTGGCGTGCAGATCATGCACGTGCACTCGATTTTCCACTGCGAACATCCCCAGTTCGTCGCTGGCACCATACATCAATCCGCCTTTCACACCGCCACCGGCGAGGACAGTGGTGAATGCTGAATGATGATGATCGCGTCCCTGTTTGCCCTTGTCGTTTGGCTGTGCGTAGGGTGTCCGTCCGAATTCTCCCGTCCAGATCACCAGCGTGTCTTCGAGCAGGCCGCGCTGTTTCAGATCGGTCAGCAGTGCGGCGGTTGCCCGATCACTGTCAGCACACAGTTTCCGATGCCCGTCGTCGTTGTTTGTGTGAGTATCCCAGGGTTGATTGCCACCGGGAGTCAGGTAGTACGACGTGATGAATCTGACGCCGCGTTCGGACAGTCGCCGTGCCAGCAGACACTGCCGACCGAACAGTGTGTCACCGTACAGGTCCCGAGTGGCCTGGGTTTCCTGTGAGATGTCGAAGGCTTCAGATGCTTCCAACTGCATTGAGAAGGCCACTTCCATTGCCTGAATCTGAGCTTCGAGGGCGGCATCCTGCTGCCGCTGATCTGCGTGCAGTCGGTTCAGTCCGGCCAGCAGATCCAGTTGCCGCCGCTGATCCGCACGACCCAGCGTCGGATGCTTCAGATTGGTTACCAGCCGATCCACCTGCATATCCTGAGTATTGACGGCCATTCCCTGATACGCACCTGGCAGGAATGAGTTGGACCACAGGTGCGGTCCGACGACCGGCCGTCGCGGTCCCAGCACCACGTAGCCTGGCAGATTCTGGTTTTCCGTTCCCAGTCCATAGGTCACCCAGGATCCGATACTGGGTCGCGTGGGCTGTTGCACGCCGGAATGCATGATGATCAGACCTGGTTCATGGTTCGGCACATCCGTGTGCATAGACCGGATCACACACAGGTCGTCTGCACACTGCGACAGGTTGGGGAACAGTTCGCTCATTACCACAGCGGAGGACCCGTGTGGACGAAAGCGAAAGGGTGACGGCATGTATCCGGCTTTGGCTCGGCGAGTCTCCTTTTCGGAGGGTTTTTCTCCGGCATGTCTGGCGAGTGCGGGTTTGGGGTCGAAGGTGTCCACATGGCTGGGGCCACCATTCATGAACAGCAGAATCACGCGTTTCGCGCGGGGCACAAAATGCGGCTGCATCAATCGCTGCTGTGGCGACAGCTCGGCAGCCTGCAACTGCTGATACAACCCGGCCAGTCCCACGACGCCGAATCCCAGACTGGCCGTCTGCAGCCAGCGGCGGCGGTTTGTGGCAGCGGTTGTCACTGAATGGTTCATGGTTTCAGTCCGTATTGATGTTCAGTCCACATACTGCAGTTCATTCGACGCCAGCAGCACGTGCGCGAACTGCCGCCAGCGACTGCCGGGTTCAGCCTGCTGCAAAAAGTCCTCTGACAGCCGCATTTCGTCAGCAGTGGGCTGTCGTCCGAACAGATTTCGCCATGCCCAGTCGATCCGCCGGGCTGCAACTGCCGCCTCTTCACCGGGAACAGCCTGCAGCAGTCGCAATTCCAGAGCCTCGGCCTGCGCCAGCATAAACTGGCTGTTCAGCACGAACAGTTTCTGCAGCGGAGTAATTGTTTCGGAACGCTTTTCCGCCGTCACGTTCGGATCCGGAAAGTCATACAGCACGAGGTACCGATTGAGGTCCAGTCGGCTGATGCGACTGTAGACGGTGCGACGGGTCTGAGTGGGGTCGGATGGGTCGATTGACGGGCCACCGGTTGTGCTGGCCTCCAGTCGTCCGGTCACGGCCAGCAGTGAATCCCGCCAGCCTTCCGCCCCGAGGCGTCGTCGCGGCATTCGTGCCAGCCAGATGTTGTCCGGATCCCGGGTGAGCACTTCCGCCGTGGCCTGACTGTTTTGACGATAGGTGCCGGACAGCACAATCTCGCGATGCAGCCACTTCAGCGACCAGCCGTGCTGCTGGAATCGGACAGCCAGATCATCGAGCAGTTCGGGGTGGGTGGGGCGGTCACCCAGCAGGCCGAAGTTGCTGAGTGTTCCGACCAGACCACGTCCGAAGTACGCTGCCCAGATCCGATTCACAATCACTCGCGCTGTCACCGGATTTCCCGGATCGACGATCGCTTCAGCCAGTTGCTTCCGTCCGCTGCCTTCAGTGAAGTTCTGCGGGTTCTGAGTCAGAATGGGCAGGAATCTTCGTGGAGCCAGCGGGCCCTTGTTGTCGACATCTCCACGCACGAACACGTGGAGGTCCGTCGGAGTTCCCTCGCGGACAATATGCATTGAATCTTCCGGCTTCGCATCGTCCGTGGCCGCTTTATCCGTCAGCGAACGGTTGAACATGCGAGTACTGGCGAAGATGCCTGCAAGGCCGTAGTAGTCGGCCGTACGAATCGGATCGTACTTGTGGTCGTGACAGCGAGCACAGGCGACAGTCAGACCCAGCAGGCCTCGCCCCACCACGTCGACACGATCTTCCCACTCTTCGGCCATCACAAACAGTTGACCACGGTCGTAGTATTTGGGACCGAGTCCGATGAAACCGAGGGCTGCCAGATTCGGCGATTCCGGGCCTTCCAGCAGGTCTGCTGCCAGCTGCAGTCGGATGAACTGAGCATAACTGAGATCCTGATTGAGCGCCTGAATAACCCAGTCGCGGTACTGCCAGGCATTTGGATACGTGAGCGATTTGTCTTCGCCGACAATGTGTGCCTGATCCTCAGCGTAGCGCGCGACATCCAGCCACAATCGAGCCCAGCGTTCTCCGTATGCCGGAGATGCCAGCAACTGGTCAACCAACTGCCGCCACGCAGCTTCAGAAGGATCACGGACAAAGGATTCCACCTGCTGCGCTGTGGGCGGCAGGCCTGTGAGATCCAGTGACAGACGCCGCACGAGCGTCCGAGCATCTGCGGGTTGAGCGGGCGACAGTTGCTGTTCCTGCAGTTTCGCGAGGATCAAGGCATCCAGCCTGGAGGTCACCGGGGTGGTGGTTGCCGGGATCGGCGATTCGCGGGGCACCTGAAAGGCCCAGTGGTTGCGACCGGCTTCCGGGTCAGCGGGTGCTGCAGGGGCCGGGGAGGATTCCGTACGCGGATCAGGGGCTCCCATGCTGAGCCATGTCTGGAAGTCCTGAATCACAGAGTCGGGCAAGCGTCCTGCCGGCGGCATCTGCAGCCCGTCGTAACGCAGGGCCTGCAGCAACAGGCTGCTGTCTGCGGTGGCCGGGGAAACAGCCGGTCCCGAGTCGCCACCACGAGTCAGGCCGGCCCGTGAATCCAGCCGCAGACCGCCCTGCACGATTTTCGATTCAGACGAATGGCACTGGTAACAGTGTTTGACCAGCACCGGCCGGATCTTTGCCTCGAAGAACGCGAACTGGTCGGCGGTGGCGATCTGCGCAGATTCGTCGGCAGCAGCGACCGGCCTGGTTTCGGTGAGCATCAGCAGGACGAACAGACCATGCAGAAGTCCACGCATCAGGAGTTTCCGGGCGGAGATCAAAAGGCGGGTATCACGACGGGCAGGACTGAAAGATTACCATGTGCGGACGGCAGATGCACGTGAAAAATGCGTGATGGGTACGTATGAACAGGTATCGAGAGAAGTGTAGTCTCGGTCGCTGCAGGCTGAATTTTCCAACCATTTTTTCAACGATTCTTCAGGGAAATCACTGTTTCTGCATGCCTGAGAGGCTGGAGAGCAGGTAGGCTGAAGGGTTTGGGCAGTTTTTTTCTGTCTGCGATATTCGTGCCGGAATTTGCCGCTGATCAGCCTTCGGGGGACGGGATGAGATTCGGTTTTACTGCATTATTGCTGCTGTTCGGCTGCGGATTTCACACAGGTTTGTTGCGTGGGGACGAAACATCTCAGCCGCGACAACCGCTGCAGTCGCAGCCGGCGACCATGTATGCACTGACGGGTGCCACGGTCTGGGTCACGGCGGAAAAATCGGTAGAGAACGCGGTGGTACTGATTGCGGACGGCAAGATCGTCGCGGTTGGTGCAGGCCTGTCCATTCCTGAACAGGCGCAGCAGATTTCATTGACGGGTCGCACCATCTACCCGGGCTTTATTGATGCGTATCACGAGCAGGCAGTATCCAGCGATCGCCTGACCGGGACTGCTCGCTACTGGAACGGTCAGGTGACACCTCAATTGTCGGTGGCGGATCAGCCGGCGGTTCCGGAGGACACGGCGGCTTTGCGGAAGCAGGGCTTTGTGGCTCGACTGATAGCGCCGGATGCGGGTGTGGTTCGTGGTCGCAGTGCGGTGTTATCGACAGCGGGTGGTGATGCGGCTCGTACGCTGCTGTCCCGCGATGTGGCTCAGCATCTGCTGCTGACCCTGTCTCGTCGTTCGCGTGGATCGGGTTATCCGGGCAGCCCGATGGGTGCCGTGGCCCTGGCTCGGCAGGCCATTCTGGATGCTCAATGGTACCGGGATGCTCATGCTGCGGTGGCAGCGGACCCTGCCCTGCCCCTGCCGGAACAGAACGACGCGCTGGCGGCTCTGCAGCCTGTGCTGGACGGTTCGATGCCGATCATTGTGACGGCTTCCAACGAACAGTTTGTGCAGCGTGCTGATCAATTTGCGGCGGAATTCGGACTGTCGCTGGTCATTGTGGGCAGTGGACGTGAGTATCGACGTCTGTCTGAGATCGCGCAGCTGCGTCGTCCGCTGATTCTGCCTCTGGCATTTCCTCGTCCACCGGCCGTCAGTACTCCGGAAGCCGCTGAAAATGTCACGCTGGAAGATCTGCTGCACTGGGACATCGCTCCGGAAAATCCGGCTCGCGTGGATGCTGCGGGCATTCGTTTCGCCTTCACGACCAATCGATTGTCTTCCAGTTCTGACTTTCTGAAGTCCCTGCGGAAAGCGGTTTCGCGGGGACTGTCGCGCACATCGGCGCTGCGGGCTTTGACATCGAATGCGGCTGAAATTCTGGGTCTTGGCGACCAGCTGGGGACACTGGAGCCAGGCCGGCTGGCCAGCATGGTCATCACGGACGGTGATTTGTTTGGCGACCAGACGAAGATTACGGAGACGTGGGTCAGCGGACAGCGGTTTCAGCATGACCCTCCGCCGGCGCGGCAGTCGACGGGTACATACGAACTGGCGTTGTCGCAGTCGGGGACATTTCCGCAGAAGTTGTATCTGGAGATTACAGACACGGCGGGGCGACTGAAGGGTCGTATTTCGCGGAGTCCGCTGCCCGCTGCTGAAGCTCGCAAGGGGCGGCGTTATGACGACAAGCCGGCGGACGGAGACAAGCCGGCGGACGGAGACAAGCCGGCGGACGCGGCTGCCCCGGTTGCTCCGGCTGCCCCGGCGGAGTCTGCTGCGGCCCCGACGGACGCAGCAGCAGTCGCTGTGCAGCCTGCGGCGGATGGGCAACCGGCAAGGCCAGCGAAGGAAGTGGTTGAGCTGAAATCGGTGCGTCTGGAGAATACTCGTTTGTCCGCCAACTTCCCGGGCACGGACTGGGGGATTGAGGGCAGCATTCGTTTTTCTCTGGCGTTGACGGAACCTGATTCTGCGCTGCGTGATCGTCCGGCTGCGATTGGGACACTGATCTGGCCTGACGGGTCGTCGTCCGTGACGACGGCTTCGCGGATTGATGCTGTTGCTCCGGCTGCGGTTCCTGCTGACGCTGCTGCTGCTGCGGGCACCGCGGCGGCTGAAAAACCGCCGGCGTCGCCGGCCGCACAAGTGCCGGTCAAAGCTGTGGCCTCCTTTGAAGTCAATTACCCGCTGGGATCCTTTGGTCGAGTTTCACTGCCGGCCGTGACTGGGCCGGTGGCCTTTGTGCATGCCACGATCTGGACATGTGGTCCGGCTGGAATTCTGGAGGACGCGACGCTGCTGATTGATGGTGGTCGGATTGTGTCGGTGGGCCGGGACATTCCGATCCCCGCAAATGCTCAGATCGTCGACGTTCGTGGCATGCATGTGACGCCGGGGATCATCGACTGCCACTCGCACTTTGCCACCGATGGCGGTGTGAACGAGGGTACTCAGGCGGTAACCAGCGAAGTTCGTGTCGGTGATTTTGTGGACGCCAATGACATTACCATTTATCGTCAGTTGGCAGGTGGTGTGACTGCGGCCAATATTCTGCATGGTTCGGCCAACCCGATTGGCGGTCAGAATCAGGTGGTCAAGCTGCGGTGGGGCATGACCGGGGAGGGATTGAAGTTCACTGAAGCTCCGGCGGGCATTAAGTTTGCTTTGGGTGAGAACGTCAAGCAGAGCAATCGTACGGAGGGTGGCGGCCGTTACCCGGCAACGCGGATGGGTGTTGAGCAGGTATTTCGGGACGCCTTCGAGGCCGCTCGCGATTATCAGCAGCGGCATGATTCGTGGCAGAAGAATCGTCGTGGTCTGCCACCGCGTCGTGATCTTGAGCAGGAAGCAATCTCGGAGGTTGTGCTGGGCAGGCGCTGGATTCACTGCCACAGTTATCGGCAGGACGAGATTCTGGCACTGCTGGAGATTCTGAAGGAGTACAACATCCGCATCGGGACTCTGCAGCACATTCTGGAGGGTTACAAGGTTGCGGATGAGCTGGCGAAGCATGGTGCCATGGCATCGGCATTTTCGGACTGGTGGGCCTACAAGTTCGAGGTTTACGATGCAATTCCATATGCCGGTGCACTGATGCACCAGCAGGGTGTGGTGGTTTCGTTCAATTCGGACGACGGTGAACTGGCTCGTCATCTCAATCAGGAGGCGGCCAAGGCAGTGAAGTATGGCGGGATTCCTCGCGACGAAGCATTGAAGTTTGTGACATTGAATCCGGCGAAGCAGCTGCGTATTGATCACCTGACTGGTTCGATTGAGTCGGGCAAGCATGCGGACTTTGTGGTATGGAATGGTGATCCGCTGTCGAATTTCACTCGTTGCGAGCAGACGTGGGTGGATGGTCGTCGGTATTTTTCGCGTGACGAGGACCAGCAGATGCGGCAGGAGGCAGCTCGACGTCGCAACGTGCTGATTCAGAAGGTGCTGGCATCGGGTGAAGAAGCCCGCGAATCGTCGCAGGGTGCGGACGATCCGGCGGCCCTCTGGCCGCGTTTCGACGAGTACTGTGCGCATTTCCGACATCAGGCGGCATTGCAGCAGCAGCGTGAGCGACAGCAGCTGGAAATTCAGCAGCAGGCGGCGCCCTGAGCGGGTTTTGCGGTTTTCCGCCCCTGTTTTTTCGTATTCCCGGTTCCTCAGGTTCAACTGCACAAACGGATGTTTTATGACCGGAATTTCTGCTCGCCTGTTGCTGCTGGCTGTGTGTCTTACAGTTCAGCCGGCTTTTGCTTCTGATCAGATCCCCGGGGCTCCGCAGAAGAAGCCAGTGGCGCTGGTCAACGGCGTCCTGCACACGGTTTCCGGCCCGGTGATTGAAGCGGGCACAATTGTCTTTGACAATGGCCGGATTACTGAGATGGGTCCGCGGATGCAGCCACCGCCGAACGCGGATGTGATTGATCTGCAGGGCAGGCATGTTTATCCCGGAATGATCGAGTCACACTCGCAGTTGGGGCTGACGGAACTGTCGTCCACGCGTGCCACGATTGATACCAGTGAGACGGGTCTGCTGAATCCGAATGTCACAGCAGCGACGGCTGTCAATCCGGACAGTGAGCTGATTCCTGTCACTCGTGCGAACGGCGTGCTTGTGGCTCTCAGTGCTCCGTCAGGTGGCCTCGTATCCGGCAAGGCCTCGTTGTTGCAACTGGATGGCTGGACCAGTGTGGATATGACTTTGCAGCGTGAGTCGGGGCTGGTGATTAACTGGCCGGCTGCGTTTCGTTCGTCGTTCTTCGGGCCTCCGGGTGCAGGCGGTCCGGGTGCAGGTGAAGCGGGTGGATCTCAGGTGCAGGAGCTGCGGAATCTGTTCACGGATGCGAGGGCATGGGCCAAAGCTCGCACTGTCAGTCCGGAAACGCAGCGGTACGACATTCGTTTGGCTTCGATGCAGCCGGTGCTGGCAGGAAAAGTGCCTCTGATTGTGGCTGCGGACGAGGCGGAGGAGATACAGGCGGCGGTGGCGTTTGGTGTTGAGCAGAAGCTGCAGGTGATTATCTTTGGTGGCTACGATGCGGAATCCTGTGCCGAGCTGCTGCGGCGTTATCAGGTGCCGGTGATTGTCAGTGCGGTGCATCGTGATCCGCGGAACGATCATGACGACTATGACGCTGCCTATACTCTGCCGGAACGTCTGCGGAAGGCTGGCATTCGTTTCTGCATTTCGGGTTCTGCCCGCAGTGAAACCTGGAATACTCGAAACCTGCCCTATCAGGCAGCCACGGCAGCGGCGTACGGGTTGCCGCGCGACGAGGCCCTGAAGTCGGTGACGTTGTACCCGGCACAGATTCTGGGAGTGGCTGATCGACTGGGATCACTGGAACCCGGTCGCGATGCGACGATTTTTGTCAGCACCGGTGATCCGCTGGAAACGGATTCCCAGGTAACGCACGCGTGGATTCAGGGGCGCGTTGTGGATCTCAGCAGTCGCCACACGCAGCTTGCCGGTAAGTACGGTGAGAAGTTTCGCAGGCTGAACGAGGGTCGCTGAAGGACGGTGTTCAGGATTCCGCAGTGAAGACACTGCCGTTGGCTGCCAGCTCCGGCAGGACCTGTTCTGCGACGATGCGACCGATATTCAGGCAGGCAGTGGCTGCCGGTGATGGGGCATTGCACACATTCACGACGCGTTCGTGTCGCTGAATCTGGAAGTCATCAATCAGTTTGCCGTCCATGCCCAGTGCCTGTGCCCTGACGCCGGAAGGGCAGGAGTGCAGGTGTTCGGCTCGGATTTCCGGCACCAGACGCTGCAGTGCTTTTACGAAGGCCGCTTTGAAGAGGGATCGTCGGATTTCTCCGAGGCCTGTTTTCCAGTTTCGTGCGGCCAGTCTGAGGAATCCCGGATAGGTCAGTGATTCCCACAGATCACGCGGACTGATGGTAAGCCAGTTGTAGCCTTCGCGTGCGAGGGCAAAGACGGCATTCGGGCCGCATTCGACGCCACCGTGAATCATGCGAGTAAAGTGGACTCCGAGGAAGGGGAAGCGTGGGTCCGGGACCGGGTAGATGAGCGAATTGCAGAAGCGGTGAACTTCGGGAATCAGTTCAAAATACTCGCCCCGGAACGGAACAATCCGTTCTTTCAGAGGCTGACCGCTGAGGCGAGCCAGCCGGTCGCTGTGCAGTCCGCCACAGTTGACGACCTGATCAGCTTCGATGGTGCCGTCTGCACATTCCAGCCGCACACATGCGGAATTCTGCCGGATCGCCAGTACGCGAGAGTTGAGTCGCACCTGATGTCCGGCAGCTGTCAGCAGCTCACCCAGTCGATTGCAGACGCCCGGATAATCCACGATACCTGATTCCGGAACATGAATGGCCTGAATTCCCGCGCAATGGGGCTCCAGTTCCCGCAGTCGTTCCGGTCCGATCTGTTCGCACTGCACTCCGTTCTGCCGACCACGTTCCAGAATGATCTGCAGTTGCGGCAGTTCGGACTGCTGCACGGCAACGATGACCTTACCGGTTTTTCGCCACGCGACTCCGTAGCGGTCGCAAAAGTGTTCCAGTGCCAGTTTCCCGGCACGACAGTTCTTCGCTCGCAGGGAACCGGGACGGTAGTAGATGCCGGAATGCAGAACACCGGAATTTCTGCCGGTCTGGTGAAAGGCCAGCGAAGATTCCTTCTCGAGCAGCACGATGGACTTGCGCGGATCACGCAGGGACAGTTGCCATGCTGTCGCCAGCCCCACGATGCCACCACCAATGACGGCGATGTCTGCCCTGATGGTACCCTGATTCGCAGCACTGTTATTCATGCAGGACTCACACGGGTGACGCGGAACGACGCGGAACAGTGACGAAGTGGTCAGAAATCAGTGGCCCGTGACCGTGGAATCGATAGGCAGTCAGCATGCCATCACGAGCCACGCTGTAGTCGAGACAGGCCAGATTATGGCGAATCGGTGCCGGTTTACGATCTCGCAGCCAGTAGTGGCCGAAGAACAGCGGAGGTGCATCCTGCGGGTAAGGGCTGGGGCTGATGTCTTCGGGAACCGTTGCCCCTTCAAATTCCGGCAGTTGCAGGCTGGGAAACATGTAATCGGAAAAGCTGCATCCGGTCGGCTGATCAAACCAGCGGATTCTGGCTCTTTTGCGTACCAGACCTTCGCGGTCCGTCAGGGTAATGCCGTTGGGGAACCGCATTTCCGGCCCCTTCATCACGCGTTCGATCGAGTGAAACAGTTGTGTTCCGCTGCGTGCCGCCTGGTGCAGGTAGGCATCACTCATCCAGCCCAGTTCTTCTGCGGTTGACTGCAGCAGTTGCAGGTCGACCGGATCCCAGCAGGCATGCACAACACGCAGCTCAGGCAGTTCCAGACAGGCTGGCAGGGTGCGAAACCAGTCCAGAGCCTGCTGCAACTCGACAGCGGACAATTGCTGCAGTGTCTGCGCAATCTGGCGGTTGTTGTGGTCAGTGTGTCGTCTGAGGAATTCGCCGGGCAGAAAGGGGTCCGGGGTGTGGTATGCCAGAGCATTCAGTTCGTGATTGCCCATGACGGCCAGAGCGGCGTGGTGCTGGCACATATCCCGACAGATTTGCAGCACGTCACGAATCTGCGGACCGCGGTCGATGAAGTCACCGCAGAAGATGATTTTGCGTTCCGGGTGCCGGAATACGGCTGAATTCTGCGCGTAGCCAAGTTTTTCGAGCAGTTCTACGAGCTCGTCCGCACACCCGTGAATATCGCCGATAATATCGTACATAGAGTCTGAAATGCTGCGTGGATACTGTGTGACCAACACCTCAGCCGCCCGGGTCCGGGGAAATCTGCAGGCGGTCATCATCCCGGGGGGCGTGGTGCAAATCCATGCCGATTCTGCTGAGGCACGGTGAATGCGGGGGATTCGCGAATTCGGCAACCCGTGCTGCCATTCGGGTCGATTCCACGCCTCGATCGTCTCTGCCGCTTCCCCCCGCGCGGCGGATTGTGCAGAATCCGGGCTCTGATCCTGACCGTTGAATCAACGATCGTCCCGTGCCCCGGAAGGAGATCTCCCGATGCCCCGCAAAACTCGTCCCAGTCGTCGTCTGCTGCTGAAGCAGGGGTTTGCTGCTGCCGCCGGACTGTACGTCGGGGGTTCGGCCCGCGCTGCCTCATATTACGACAAGCTGCGAATTGCGGTGATTGGCTGTGGTGGACGAGGTGGTGGTAATCTGCAGTCTGTTTCCTCCGAACACATCACATTCCTCTGCGATGTCAACGAAAGTACGGTGCGCAAAGCGGCTGAAACTCACACTCAGGCTCGACAGGAAGTCGATTTTCGCCGTGTGTTTGATCGAGCCTCGGAGTTTGATGCCGTGGTGGTCAGCACCTGCGAACACACTCACGCCTTTGCCACGTTGCCGGCACTGCAGCTTGGCAAGCACGTGTACTGTGAAAAGCCACTGACTCACAGCGTGTATGAAGCGCGAGTGATTCGTGAGGCGGCAGCGAGGGCCAATGTGGCAACGCAGATGGGCACCCAGATTCACGCGGGCGACAACTATCGCCGTGTGGTGGAACTGGTGCAGACTGGTGCCATCGGGAAAGTGACCGAGTGTCACGTGTGGGTCGGGCGTGCCTGGGGACTGCAGTCGGCGGAAGATGCGCAGAGAAACCGCGATATCGTCCATGTGACGGATCGGCCAGCCGGTGCGGACCCGATCCCTGCCGGACTGAACTGGGATCTGTGGCTCGGACCGGCTCCTGAACGCCCCTTCAATTCCGTCTACTTCCCCGGTCCCAAATGGTACCGCTGGTGGGACTTCGGAAACGGCACAATGTCTGACCTCGGCAGCCACTGGGTGGACCTGGCCTTCTGGGCTCTGAAACTCAGAGCCCCCTCGACCATCGAAGCCTTCGGTGACCCGGCACACCCGGAAATTGCCCCCGCTTCGATGCATGTCAAATACGAATACAAGGCTTCCGCACAGCAGCCTGAAGTTGATGTGTTCTGGTACCAGGGGTCGCACAAACCGGAACCGGTGGCCAATGGCAGTGTGCCGGCATGGGACAGCGGTGTCCTGTTCGTGGGTGATAAGGGCATGCTGCTGTCAGACTACGGTCGCCATGTGCTGCTGCCGGAAGATCGGTTCAAAGACTTCCGCCGTCCGGACCCGTTCATTCCCAAATCGCTGGGCCACCACGAAGAATGGCTGCATGCCTGCCGCACGGGCGATCCTACCACCTGCAACTTTGAATACGCCGGCTGGCTCACGGAAGCCAATCATCTTGGCAACGTGGCCTATCGCGCCGGGCAGAAGCTGGAATGGGATGCTGAAAAAATGAAAGTGACCAACACCAGTGCAGCCGATCGCTTCATTCGCCGCGATTATCGCAGTGGCTGGAGTCTTGGCTGAAGAACTCCGTAGCCCGTGTCTTCGACATCCGTCACCGTTAAAGCCTTACTGTCATGAATCCGCTGACTCTGCAGGACTCACTCAACCGCCGGGTCTTTCTGAATTCGGCCTGCGGGACCACCGGCACGGCTGCTCTGGCTGCACTGCTGCAGGATTCTGCAGCAGCGGCCGGCGCTGTACCACCGGAACTGGCCGGACTGCCCCATCACGTTCCCAGAGCGCGACGGATTATCTACCTGTTCCAGTCCGGGGCTCCGTCCCAGATGGACCTGTTTGATCCCAAGCCCGCTATGGAATCGCAACGCGGTCAGAATCTGCCGGAATCAGTCCGCCAGGGACAGCGACTGACGACCATGACATCGGGGCAGGCCAGCTTTCCGATTGCACCCAGCATCTTCCGCTTCCGGCAGCATGGTGAGTGCGGCATGTGGTTCAGCGAACTGATGCCGCAGATGTCCAGTCTGGCAGACGACTGGTGCATGATCCGCACGGTGAATACTGAAGCCATCAATCATGATCCGGCCATTACCTTCTGTCAGACTGGTTCTCAGCTGGCGGGTCGGCCCAGCATTGGAGCATGGGCGAGTTATGGACTGGGCAGCGAAAATCGCAGTCTGCCGGCCTACGTCGTGCTGACGTCCTTCGGATCCGGGCGACCGGATGACCAACCCCTGTATGATCGGCTCTGGGGAGCCGGTTTTCTGCCGTCAAGGCATCAGGGTGTCAAGTTTCGCAACAGCGGTGACGCTGTACTGTATCTGTCGAATCCTCCCGGTGTGTCCGCGGCCATGCGTCGCAATACCCTCGATCGACTCAATCAGCTCAATCAACTGCAGTTTGGATCGAGTCAGGATCCGGAAATCACGGCTCGTATCGCACAGTATGAAATGGCTTTCCGCATGCAGACCAGCGTCCCGGATCTGCTGGATTTTTCCGACGAGCCCCGCCATGTGCTCGAAATGTACGGGCCGGATGTCAGTCGTCCGGGGTCATATGCTGCCAACTGTCTGCTGGCTCGTCGCATGGCCGAACGCGATGTGCGATTCATACAGCTGTTCCACATGGGCTGGGACCATCATGGCGGACTGCCTGCTGCCATCCGCGGACAGTGCCGCGACACCGATCAGGCAACTGCTGCGTTAATGCGGGACCTGAAAATGCGTGACCTGCTGTCCGATACTCTGATTGTCTGGGGTGGTGAGTTCGGAAGAACCATCTACTCACAGGGAGGCCTGTCCGCCGACAGTTACGGACGCGACCACCATCCCAGATGCTTCACAATGCTGCTGGCAGGAGCTGGTATCAGGCCCGGAACCACCTGGGGTGAAACGGACGACTTCTGTTACAACGTGGTACGCGATCCGGTCCATGTGCACGATCTGAACGCCACGATTCTGCATCTGATGGGCGTTGACCACACACGGCTGACTTACCGCTATCAGGGCCGCGACTTCCGACTGACGGATATTCATGGTGAGCTGGTCCGCGGTATTCTCAGCTGACCACGGCGCTCGCTCCATCAAAAAAAACCGGCGTCGATGGTTATCGACGCCGGTCTGTTGCAGACTCAGTTGCTGAACTCTGCCACCGGATCAGCGACGCGGGCCGCGGCCACCACCATCGCGGTTGCGGTAACGGTTCTCGGTGCGACGAGCATGGTCTTCGGTTGGCGTTCTGAGAGAGAGGCAGCCGATGGCATCCTCCCAGGTCGGGATGTCCTGATACTCCGGTGCAACTGGAGTCGGTCCACTGCCGCGACGATCCTCACGCGGCTCGCGTGACTGCTCGCGGTCCTCAGGACCACGCTGCCGGCGACGTCGTGGCTCGCGTACGTCGTCGCTGTGTTCTTCAGCCACTGCCTCTGTACGCTCGGGTCGCTCATCACGGTCGATGTCGCGGTCGCGACGAGGACGCTCGGGACGACCACGGTCATCGCCACGTTCCGGTCGTCCACCACGATCCGGTCGTTCGCCACGTTCCGGTCGTTCGCCACGTTCCGGTCGTTCACCACGTTCCGGTCGTTCACCACGTTCCGGTCGTTCACCACGTTCCGGTCGTTCACCACGTTCCGGTCGTTCACCACGTTCCGGCCGTTCACCACGCTCCGGCCGTTCACCACGTTCTGGCCGTTCGCCGCGTTCCGGTCGTTCACCACG
>Ga0255093_1000676_pt1 | contig 14675 bp, 17 predicted proteins | sample Colum_Law_RepA_8_2_FD_188437 | JGI IMG/M metagenome (GOLD analysis project Ga0255093, IMG submission 188437) | Freshwater microbial communities from Columbia River, Oregon, United States - Colum_Law_RepA_8d | ecosystem: Environmental > Aquatic > Freshwater > River | place: USA: Oregon...
CGGGCAAGCCCGCTCCCACCCGGCCCGCGCTGCCACCACCTGACACATTTCAACGAATCCCCACACGAAATATCTGTGCTATATTGCCGCAGCTTCAAAAAACCCCAACCACAAGGGAGTCAAATACAAGTGAGCACACAAAGAGTACTTCGCAATCGCACCACCTCCCGGCATGGTGTCGCACCACGCCTTCTGACGCTGTCCTGTGCCGCTGCCATCGCCGTTCTCAGCAGCCCCGGCGCAATCGCTCAAGCTGCCGGTACACAGGCGGAAATCGAAGAAATCATGGTGATCTCTTCCACCCGTCGACCCGAGTCACTGGCGACCACGAATGCCAGCGTGGCCGTCATGTCGGCGGAAGAGCTGCGGCTGATCTCCCATCAACACATTCAGGAAGCCGCCAATCGTCTGGCCGGCGTGAACATCAACCGCAACAACGGCCAGGAAAGTCTCACGTCCATCCGCTCCCCCGTGTTGACGGGTGCGGGTGCCTGTGGCGCCTTCCTGCTGGCAGAACAGGGCATCCCTCTGCGTGCCGCCGGCTTCTGCAACGTCAATGAACTGTTCGATGCCAACAGCGAAAACGCTGCGCGCATCGAGGTCATCCGCGGACCAGCTACGGCATTTTATGGCTCCAACGCCGTACACGGCATGATCAACGTGGTGCTGCCGGACCCGAGCAATGGCGGCGACATCACACTGGAAATGGGCCCGCGTGGCTCCAAGCGCGCCAATGCCACCTTCGGCATGGCGGATGGCAATTTCAAGCACATGTTCCTGGCCAATGGCGCGACGGAAGAAGGTTTCCGTGATGACAGCGGCTTCGATCAGCAAAAACTGTCCTGGCGCTATCAGTACACCACGGCAGGCGGCTATGCGCTGGATGGCGGTTTCACCGTCACCAACCTGAATCAGGAAACCGCTGGCTACGTGGAAGGCAAGGACAACTACAAGAACAAGGCATTGTGGGACACCAACCCGAACCCCGAAGCCTACCGCGACAGCCAGAGCATGCGTGCCTGGACCCGGGTCAGCAAGGAATTCGACAATGGCTGGGAAATCGTGGCCACCCCTTACTACCGCAAGGCCGACCTGAATTTCATCCAGCACTTCCTGCCCGGCCTGCCCACGGAAGACAATCAGCACTCCAGCATCGGCCTGCAGTTCGGCACCTACAACGACCTGAGCGAGGACACCATGATCTCCTTCGGGCTGGATGTGGAAGCCACCGAAGGCAGCCTGTTGCAGCAGCAGCGTTTCCCGACTGTTGGCGCCGCAGCACTGGTGGCGCAGACCCCGGTGGGCAAGCACTACGACTACGACGTGGATGCCACCCAGATTGCTCCCTTTGCGCACCTGGAACACTACTGGGACAACGGCTTCGACATCTCCCTCGGCCTGCGCTATGAGCGCATGGAATACGACTACGATAACAAGATGCTCACGGGCCGCACCCGTGATAACGGCACTGTCTGTACCTTCGGCGGCTGCCGTTACAACCGTCCTGCTGATCGCAGCGACACCTTCGCCAACTGGGCGCCTAAACTCGGCATTCGTTACCAGATCAATGATGTGCACAATGCACAGCTGCGCCTGAACAAGGGCTACCGGGCACCTCAGGCGACTGAACTGTACCGTCTGCAGAACACGCAGAGTGTGGCCGATCTGGATTCCGTCGAGATCGACAGCATCGAGCTGGGACTGGAAGGCGCCGCGAATGCCTGGGAATACCAGGTCACCGCGTACTACATGGACAAGGACAACGAGATCATCACGGACAGCGCCCGTCTGAACCTGAACAACAGCCACACAAAACACCGTGGACTGGAGATTTCCGGCGCCTACGAGCTGACAGAAACCCTGCGTCTGGCGGGTGCCTACAACTTCGCGCGTCACACCTACGAGAACGTTGAGTTCTCGGGTAGCGTGAACATCAAGGGCAACGATGTGGACACGGCGCCGCGACGCTTCGGCAGTGTGCAGCTGCAGTGGCAGGCCACCAGCAACGTGTTTGCAGAACTGGAGTGGGCGAACTCCGGGGCGTACTACAGCAACCCGGAGAACCTGAACCGTTACGAAGGTCATGATCTGCTGAACCTGCGTGCCCGCTGGCAGGCTGCGCCGGACCTGACTTTCTCTGCGAACTTTCTCAACCTGACGGATGAGATGTATGCCGAGCGTGCAGACTTCGCCTTCGGACGTGACCGCTACTTTACAGGCGAACCGATCCGCGCGTTCCTGTCCGTGAACTGGCGTTACAACTGAACCTGTCCGCAAAGCCCGCGCGCAATCGCGGGACTTGCTGAAAAAAGAAATGCCCGCGCTGACACAATCAGAGCGGGCATTTCTGCTTATAATCCGGGACGCTCTTCTGTAACGGGCACGCCCATGACGTCGCGCATTCCTGATGACTCACACCTGCAGTGCCTGCTGCGTTATTTCGCACAGGGTACGCGCACGGCACTGGCACCCATTCAGCATCCCGACCAGATCACCAACCGGCGGGTGCTATCCACCGAACTGCCTGCCATCAATTTTCGCGAAGCGGCCGTGCTGATTCCCATCGTGCATCACGAAGGTCGCTATGCCGTCGTCCTGACTCAGCGCACTGAACACCTCAGCAGCCATCCCGGCCAGGTCAGCTTTCCCGGCGGCCGCGCCGACGAAGGCGATCACTCTCCAATCCAGACAGCCCTGCGCGAAAGCGAGGAAGAGATAGGCCTGCCACCTCAGGCGGTCACTGTGCTCGGCGCGCTGGGCAATCTGCTGATGCCGTCGGGTTATTGCGTGACACCCATCGTAGGCCTGATCGCCGACGATACGCCTCTGACTCCTTCGCCACGGGAAGTGGCGCACATCTTCCACGTGCCGCTGCAACTGGCGCTGAATGTCAGCAGCTTTGAAAGGGTGCGCGTTCAACTGCCAGACGGCGAGCGGGAGTTGCTGGAGATGCACTACGACGGGTACAGGATCTGGGGGGCCACAGCGGCGATTCTGTACCATCTGGCACAGGAAATTGCGGCAGTCTGATCTCCAGAGCCTGCACTAGCCCAGCAGCAGATCGCGCTCATCGGCACTGACGTGGGTGGCAGATACTTCCGCAGGATGGCACACCTTGTTGCGCCCGCCTGCCTTGGCCTGCAGCAACCAGGCATCGGTGCGCCGCACGAAGCCCTCGTCATCATCGCGATCACCTGCAGCATGCACATCCACTCCCACACTGGAAGTCACATGCACTTCGGTATCTTCTGAATACAGAGGGGTGCCGGCGATGATCCCGCGCAACCGGTCGGCCAGTGTGATGGCGGCGTGCAGCGTAGTATCCGGAAGAATCAGTGCAAACTCTTCCCCACCATACCGGCAGGGTACATCCAGACGGCGCACCGTGGTCTGAATCAGCCGTGCAACGTGACTCAGCGTCTTGTTCCCGAACTCGTGGCCCCAGGTGTCATTGAAAGTCTTGAAGTGATCCAGGTCCATCATGAGCAGTGCGACGGGCTTGCCAGAGCGGCGGGCCCGCTCCATTTCCAGATCCAGTGCTTTCTTGAAATGCCGGTAATTGTAGAGCCCCGTCAGGGCATCGGTATGCACCAGTGTACGCAAGGTTTCCAGCTCGCTGCGCATTTTCTCCAGCTCGTCCGCATGCAGACATGCGCCTCCTTGCGGGCACATCAAGTCATTCTGGCGACGGTCTGGCGCTCCTTCGTGCATGGCGTCTCTGCTTACGCGAACAGTTCCTGAAGAAAATCGGCGATGGGGCGTTGCGCACGCGCATTCGCCGCATCGTTGTAGACGGTGCCGAGCAGGCCATGAATACTCGATTTAATCGGTCTTCATGGCAGAGTCTCCCGGGAATGAGTGACTTACAGCTTGGCGAGTATCGCTTCCGCCGCGCTCTCGACGATGCCGCCCGCTGGCTCTACGGCAAGGTGCGTCACAACGCCGTTGTCCACAATCATGGCGTAGCGCTTGCTGCGGGTGCCCATGCCGAAGCCGGTGGCATCCAGTTCCAGGCCGACAGCCTTGGTGAAAGTGCCATTGCCGTCGCCGACCATCAGCAGTTCTTCAGCATTCTGTGACTTGCCCCAGGCGCCCATGACGAACGCATCATTGACCGACAGACAGACGATGCTGTCAACGCCTTTGGCCTTGATCTTGTCTGCCAGCACAACATAACCCGGCAGGTGGGTGACGGTGCAGCCCGGTGTGAAAGCGCCGGGCACAGCAAAAAGGACGACTTTCTTGCCGTTGAAAATGGCATCGGTGGAAATATCGACAGGGCCTTTCTCGCCCATGATCTTGAGGGTGGTTGCGGGAATTTTGTCGCCTGCTGCAATGCTCATCGTAAAGTCTCCGTTGGGAAGAGTGAGTAGCGATGGTAACAAATTTTCCCTGCAGTTAGGCAAGGCACGGCTGAATCAGGGCGATGGATTTTCCGGAGTCCCAAGAATCACCGACTCGATCCAGCCAATATGGGCCGACACTCGCTCATAGATGCCCACTGCACCATACAGTCCCTGGGCAGGTGGTGTCTGCGAAGAAGTCTCGCCTGTTGCGCGGCTTGCTACTTCGCCCACCGCTACGCCGGCGATCTGCCAGCCCGATGCCGTCTCAAGCAGGGCGGGGCCGCCGCTGTCACCGAGGCCAGGGATACCTTCCAGGGCCACCGCGGCACTGCCTGGCAGACGCGGGTCATCGAACGTGAACCGCAGGCGCTGCGCTGCCGTAGTGACAATGTTGTGTGCCATGCGGAAACGGCCATCGTCATGCTGAATGCCCGTGGTGCCGATTCCGAAGTAGCCCCAGCCCAGCAGCGTCGCCACGCGGTCCTGCTCGTCGGCGTCACGGTAAAGCGGCACGGGGCGAGGCAACGTAACGGCCTGGGAGAGCCGCAACAATGCCATGTCGACCTCTCGGGCACTGTTGTCCTCATCGTAGCGGAAATGGTAATCAGGGTGCATCACCACATGGTCGATGCCCTGCAGGGTGCCGGCAATCTGCACAACATACTCGCCCTGTGACTCAATATGCCCCTGCAGGTCGGTCTCTTCGACACAATGGGCCGCCGTCAGCGCCCAGCGCGGGTCAATCAGGGTGGCTACACAGATTTTGCGGGCAGAGCGTTGCTCCAGCCAGAAGACAGCAGGAAACTGTGACTCTCTGGCAGCATGTCCGGCGTATCCAGTATCATGCCGGATGACGATAGCCTGGGCAGACCCCGTGAGGGCCAGCAAAGCACACAGCACTGGCAGGAATCGAGCTGACAACACGCTACTCCGTCTGCAGTTCAGACATCATTCTGATGAAGGTGAAACAGTTTATGAGCACTCAACACGATACGCCTCCCCCTGAGGGTGAACGTCGCTACGAACAGACCGGGCTGTATCCCCCGGGCGAAAAGCCCTTTCGGGTACTGGCTCTGATGGGATGGCTGGCGGGCGTCATCATTTTCATCGCCGTGTCAGCGATTGTACTTGACCGTCTGCTGATCGCGTCCTGAGTCAGCGCCGCAGGCGTCTTCCCGCGCGCAGATTCGGCCGCTCCCGCTTGGTGGTGGACATCTTGAAGATTGCATACAGCCGGTAGAGCACCACCAGGGTTGCGACCACCACAAATGCCAGGATGCTGGCAATCAGCCATTGCTCCTGGGTCCAGTTTCCCGTTACCAACCAGTTTTCCAACATTTTCCTGAATCCTCACACCAAGGGTCTGTTGCCACGCGTCACATTATGGCCTCTCACTGTCACAGAGGCCAGTTCAGGCGTTCTCATCCATCATGCGGTTGAGAGCCAGCTCAATCTCCCGCACGCGCTCCAGCGGGTCTTGAAGCTCCAGCAATGACTGCTTGATCTCGACCGGCAGGGGAATCAGTTCACTCAGGCGCCAGCCCAGCTCACGCAAATCCTGGTAGTTGATCTGCATGTCCAGGCGACTGATGACAGGATGACTCGTCAGCTGCTCCAGAAGACTTACCAGCACATCGTGCTCTGCGGTGACTGCAATCGGCTCTTCGCCCATGAAATCGGTGGCGCAGCGAGCTACGTGGCCCACCAGCAGCTGGTCCTTTTCTGCGTGGCAGTCCAGCACCTCGAACTTGCATCTGGCTTCCACCGTCAGTCCAAGCAAGCCGTTGGGCAATTGATCCCAGTCCACTACCTGCACATAGGTGCCCACGCGATGAACCTGCTGGTGTACCCCGGGGCGAGCCACTTCATCGCCCTCACGCAGCAGGCAGATGCCGAAGCCTGTCTCGGTGCGCATGGCGGCTCGCACCATGTTCAGGTAGCGCTGTTCGAATATCTGCAATGGCAGACGCCCTTTGGGAAACAACACCGACTTCAGCGGAAACAAGGGCAGCATGCCCCTCTGGGTGTGTTCGGTGAAGGGGGTCTCTCCAGTTGGAATTGCAATATCAGCATTCATGGTCATGACTCTTGTCTTCCAGACGCTCAGGCGCACTGGCGCTGTGCCAGCGCCTGCAGCAATTTCTGATGGATGCCGCCGAAGCCGCCGTTGCTCATGATGACGATGTCATCACCCGTTTGTGCCTCATCGACCAGCATTGTCACCAGCGCGTCGATGCTGGACGCAATGCGCGCAGGCATCGGGCTGGACGCCACCAACGCCGGGAGGTCCAGCAGCGCCGTGCCAGCGTCGAACCAGAGAGTCAGATCGGCATGGCGACAGGCCTCCCCCAGCACAGACTGGTGCACGCCCATCTTCATGGTATTGGAGCGCGGCTCGATCACGGCGATGAGACGGCCCGTGCGCCCCGCACTGAGAAACCGGGCGCGCAGGCCGCTCAGCGTGGTGTCGATGGCGGTGGGGTGATGGGCAAAGTCGTCATAGACTCGCACTCCGTTCACCTCGCCCAGCAACTCCTGGCGCCGCTTCACGCCTTCGAAACTCTCCAGCGCCTCGCAGGCGGCACCAATGTCCACGCCGGCATGGTGGGCAGCCGCCACGGCTGCCAGCGCATTGCGCACGTTGTGGGTGCCACTCAGGGACCAGTGCACACGTGTGGCAGGCCCGGGCACCCCCGCCGTGGACTTGCCCAGTTCAAACTCGCTGCCATCGGCGTTCAGTGGACGGACAAACCAGGACAGCGCCTCGTCGGCGTGCCCCTGACCAGGTTCCCCGCCTTCGAGCAAGTCCAGCGCCTGGCGCTGGCTCCAGCACCCCTGTGCAAGCACGGCATTGAGATTGTCGTCATCCCGCGGCCACAGAATGAGTCCACTGCCGGGAATGATGCGCACCAGATGGTGGAACTGGCGCTGTATGGCGGCGAGGTCGGGGAAGATGTCGCCATGATCGAATTCCAGGTTGTTGAAGATGGCGGTGCGGGGTGAGTAGTGTACAAACTTGGAACGCTTGTCGAAAAATGCACTGTCGTACTCGTCGGCTTCCACCACGAAGAATGGCGAATCGCCCAGATCAGCCGAGCTCGCAAAATTGCGGGCCACGCCGCCAATCAGATAGCCAGGCTTGAGACCGGCACTGCTCAGTATCCACGCGAGCATTGAACTGGTGGTGGTTTTGCCGTGGGTGCCGGCCACCGCCATCACCCAGCGCCCGCGCAGCACGTGACGGGCCAGCCACTCGGGACCGGAACAGTAATCAAGCCCCTGATCGAGGGTGTACTCCACTGCAGGGTTGCCCCGCGACATGGCATTGCCAATGACCACCAGGTCAGGGTGCGGTTGCAGATGACTGGCACTGAAGCCCTGCTGCAGGGCAATGCCCTGTGCTTCCAGTTGCGTGCTCATGGGCGGATAGACATTGGCATCTGAGCCGCTGACGGTGTGCCCGAGCTGTTTGGCGAGCACTGCCAGGCTGCCCATGAAGGTGCCGCAGATGCCCAGAATGTGAATGTGCATGTTCTTGTCTCGTGTAGGAGCGGGCCCTGCCCGCGAACAAGCGCGGATTGTCTCAAAATAGTGCCTGCAGTAACATCCCGGCAGCACCGTCCCTCCCGAGGCCCCCGCATGTCACACGAATCGTTCTGGGATTTCTCCCTGCGCCTCTACCGCCTGTCGCAGGTGAGCGACACCTGCCTCACCTTGCAGAATGTTCATGGCTTCGACGTCAACCTGCTGCTGTTCGCCTGCTGGTACGGACGCGCGCATGGCGCCATCTCGCCCGCCCTGCTGTCCGAGGTTCTGCAATTTTCAACGCACTGGTCCACAGAAGTGGTCAGGCCCCTGCGCCACGCCCGCACCTGGATGAAGGGTGAGCTTGCACAACCTCTGTCGCACGTGGCAGCACTGAGCGGTGTCGCGGAATTGCGGGAGAAGATCAAGGCGGTGGAACTGCGCAGTGAACAGCTTCAGCAGCAGACCCTGGAACGTCTGGCGCAGGAGTGCCTCAGGACGCGGTTGTCTATACGGGATCAGTCGCCTGCGCCAGGGGCAGCGGCTATCGATCACAATCTTCTGCAGCTCTGCGAAGCGTCAGCTGTCCCACTCACACCGGCACTCGCCGATCTGCTGCAGATACTGCAGGAAAAAGCGGTGTTACGTTGACTTGCGTACGCCTTCCCAGCGTTTGACGATACCTGCATCGATATCGAAAAGATCGAGCACACGGCCCACGCTGTGATTGATGATGTCGTCGATTGTCTGCGGATTGTTGTAAAGCGCCGGCATAGGCGGCGCGATGATCGCGCCAAGCTGGCAGGCCTTGAGTAACAGCTCGCAGTGCCCGGCATGCAGGGGTGACTCCCGGGGCATCAGCACGAGGCGACGCCGCTCCTTGAGCACCACATCGGCCGCCCGCACCAGCAGATTGTCGGCATAGGAATGCACGATTCCCGACAGCGTCTTCATGGAGCATGGCGCCACAATCATGCCGTCGGTGCGGAATGAACCGCTGGCAATGGACGCAGCCATGTCATTGATGGGATGGACGTGATCGGCCAGCGCCAGCACGTCGCTGAGCGCCCACTGGGTCTCGATGGCGATATTCATCTTCGCGCCTTGTGAGAGCACAAGATGCGTCTCCACGTCTGGCACTGTCTTGAGAATTTCCAGCATCCGGATGCCATAGATCAGGCCACTGGCGCCTGAGAGGCCTATCGTGATTCGCATGTCCTTTTTCCTGCAGGTTCAGAGAGAGTAGGCGCGTTGCCTTGGAATCGGGCGCCGGGGTAACATCGCGGCTTTATTCAACCGGCAGACTAGCAGGTTCTCCAATCATGGCCAAAGCAAACCTTTTCTATGCCCAGTCGGGCGGTGTCACTTCAGTCATCAATGCCAGTGCCTGCGGCGTCATCGAGACCGCCCGTCTGCACAAAGACAGAATAGGGAAAGTCTATGCGGGCCGCAACGGCATCATCGGCGCCCTGCGGGAAGAGCTGATTGATACCGGCAAGGAGTCTGCGGCCACCATCGCCGCGCTTCGGCACACCCCGGCGGGTGCCTTCGGGTCATGCCGCTACAAACTGAAAAGTTTCGAAGAAAACCAGGCCGAGTACGATCGCCTGATGGATGTGTTCAAGGCCCACAACATCCGCTATTTCCTGTACAACGGCGGCGGCGATTCCCAGGACACTGCGAACAAGGTGTCCCAGCTGAGCATCCGTGCCGGCTTCCCGATCCAGTGCATCGGCGTGCCCAAGACCGTAGATAATGACCTCCCCATCACCGACAACTGCCCGGGCTTTGGATCAGTGGCCAAGTACGTCGCTGTGTCGATCCGTGAGGCAGGCCTGGATGTGGCGTCCATGTGCGAAAGCTCCACCAAGGTATTCGTGATGGAAGTGATGGGCCGCCACGCTGGCTGGATTGCCGGCGCAGCAGGTCTGGCTGCAGAGCAGGAAGGCGATGCGCCACACATCATCCTGTTCCCCGAGATCGCCTTCGACCAGAAGAAATTTCTCAAGAAGGTGCAGAGCTGCGTGAAGGCCTATGGCTATTGCGCCATCGTGGTTTCAGAGGGTGCTCAGAACAAGGACGGCAGTTTCCTGGCAGACGCCGGCGGCAAAGACGCCTTTGGTCACGTACAACTGGGCGGCGTGGCCCCTTTCGTGGCTGAGATGGTGAAGAAGGAACTTGGCTACAAGTATCACTGGGCCGTGTCCGACTACCTGCAACGGGCAGCCCGCCACATTGCCTCGGGCACGGACGTGGAACAGGCCTATGCCATGGGCAAGGCTGCGGTGGAGTTTGCCCTGGCGGGCAAGAATGCCGTGATGCCCACCATCGTGCGCAAGCCTGGCAAGAAATACAGCTGGACTGTGGGCGAAGCGAAGCTGTCGGATGTGGCGAATGTGGAAAAGACCATGCCGCGCTCATTCATCAGCGCCGACGGCTTCAGCATCACCCAGGCAGCAAGAGATTATTTCTCGCCGCTGATTCAGGGCGAAGACTACCCACCGTACAAGAATGGCCTGCCCCAGTATGCACGCCCGAAGAAAGTGCTTGCGGAGAAAAAGCTCAAGCCCTGGAAAGGCTGATTGCAATTCCCTGTGGGGGGCGGGCCTTGCGTGGGAGCGGGCCCTGCGTGGGAACATGCCTTGCGTGGGAGCGGGCCTTGCCCGCGATTTTCTTGTCAAAAACCTGTAAGCAGATTCTACTGGCGCCAGGGGGCAGCAGCCCCCCCCCACCACCTTGATCCGCTCCAGACGAATGGACTTGCAGATTCTTCAGTCGGCGTCCGCTGCCGACAAACCTGCCAAACTCTGAAGCAAGCAGAGGCTCCCCTATCTGCGCATTATCTTTCGCATGGCACTCGCTGAAGGGCATCGCCCTGCCGTGCCACTGATTCGGCATGCGCGTCTCAAGCGAAGGCACGGATTCTGGTCAGGGTGCGCACGATAGATAGTGGGAAACACACTATTTGATGAAACTGTACAGGCGCGACATCTGAAAGACGCCGCGAATGTATATGGCGATCAAGTACTTGTTCTCTCGGGAAAAAGGCGGGTAGACTCCGGCCATATTCTGTTCAAGATAGTGCGTTGGTGCACTGTAAAGATGTTATGCATCTATTCGCACTTAATCGAGTCTGAAGAATGTTTGAATTTAAAACCATAGCTCTGTTTGTCATTACTGCCCTGACAGAGATCGTTGGCTGCTACCTTCCATACCTTTGGCTGAAGGAAGGCAAGAGCATCTGGCTACTGGTTCCGGCAGGTATCAGCCTTGCCCTCTTTGCCTGGTTGCTATCGCTCCATCCAACCGCAGCCGGTCGAGTGTATGCCGCTTATGGTGGGGTCTATATCGCTGTTGCAATATTATGGCTTTGGTCTGTTGATGGCATCAGGCCAACTGTCTGGGATGTGCTGGGTTCAGCTATGGCGCTGACAGGAATGGCAATCATCATGTTTGCTCCAAGAAATGCATAACAAACTGTTTCTGAGCGACCAATGCATGTCGTCAGGCCTTTTGCAAAAAGGCGCAAAGGTCACGCCAACATACTTTGGCGCCAGAACAAGGGCGTTATGCGTCCCATGCCATTCACGAGGTCAATAGTTGAACGATTCATCTCGTCAAGGGCCGTTGCAGTCAGTATATATGGCGCGTCGGAGATGAACGCGATGGTTCCTGAGCCTGAACACTGGCTATCAGACTTTGGGCTTGCCGTAATCTTCAATGGCTTTTCGCAGGCCGCGCTGACGTTCGGCGAAATTGAAGACTACATGCGCAAGATAGCTGGCGTCGTTAAAGGCTTATTCCCGCTTGTCCGGCAATGACTATTCTTCAACAGCAGCGGGCTTCTGATTGCGCTTGTCGGCTGACAGTTTGAACAGCACCACGAGCAACAGGATTCCGAGACCAACAAACTGATTCAGCTCCGGGAACGCGAGCTTCTGCCCTACATATACCAGAATCAGCGCCAGTACATTGCGCACCCAGTTCTCGCCCACCACACCAGTCATATGGCTGCCTATCCAGATACCTGGAATGGAGCCTATCAGCAGCGTGCCCAGCAAACCATAGTCCACCGTTCCCAGACTTGCATGCCCAATCCCCGCCACCAGCGTCAGCGGCACAGCGTGCGCGACGTCAGTGCCCACAATCCTGTTGATGTGCACTTTCGGATAGAGCAACAACAGCGCAGTGACACCGAGCGCCCCGGCACCGACGGACGTGAGCGTCACCAGAAAACCCAGCACCATGCCCAGCAGCACGGTCAATACGGTGATTGCCTTTGGACTGACACGGCGATCCTGCCGGGATGATTTCGTCAACTCATTGCGAAACAGCACGGAGAGGGAGGTCACCAGCAGCGCGATGCCGAGCCAGAACTTGATCTGATCGACCAGAGCGCCAGACTCCAGATCCACGTCTGCAAGATAGAGGGTAGTGATGAAAGAGACGGGCACGCTGCCTGCTGCCATGGCACCGACGATGCGCCAGTCGATATTGCCCAGCTTGCCGTGCGCGACAATGCCAACCGTCTTGGTGATGGCGGCGTAGAGCAGGTCTGTTCCCACCGCCACAGCAGCATTGACATTGAACAACAGCAGCAGGATTGGCGTCATCAGCGAACCACCCCCGACGCCAGTCAAGCCAACAAGCCAGCCCACTATGAATCCGGCAACGATATATCCCAAGTCAAACGGCATGCTGCCTCCTTCCGAAAAGCAGGCACTATATCAGCCGTCTTAGACAAATAGTAAGACTAAAATCTTCTGATTAATAACCAAAGGGAATAAAAAAGGAAGAACGCACCTCTTCAGGGGGCGAGTCGCTCCACCTTCCAGTGCTCACCCGCCTGCAAGGTGTACTCGTAGCGATCGTGCAGGCGGTGCTGCCCGCCCTGCCAGAATTCGATCTGGTGGGGACGCACGCGATACCCGCCCCAGAACTCCGGCAGCGGAATTTCCCCTTCCTGATACTTGCGACCAATGGCTTCCCACTGCCCGACCAGAACTTCCCTCGATTTGAGTGGTCGGCTCTGGGCCGACGCCCATGCAGCAAGCTGACTCTCCCGGGGGCGCGCGTGGAAGTAGTCACGGGACTCTGCGGCGCTGATCTTCTCAGCCACGCCTGACACCTCCACTTGCCGCTCGATGCTGTGCCATGGGAAGTGCAGACTGACCTTGGCATTGCTGCCAAGCTCGCGCGCCTTGCGACTCTCGTAATTGGTAAAAAAGGTGAAACCCTTGTCGTCGACGCCCTTGAGCAGCACGATGCGCTGACTGGGCTGACCATCTCGGGCAACCGAGGCCAGGGTCATGGCGTTGGCGTCAGGCAATCCCATGTCTATAGCGTCCTGCAGCCAGCGCGAGAACAGGTCAAGGGGGTTTGCCGTCAGGTCGGCGTTGTCGAGCCCGCCTTTGAGGTACTCGCGGCGTATTGCTTGCAGATCCATTGTGATTCCTTGCGATGACACGGGATTCGAGCAGTGGCGATCAGGGCAGCAGTTCGCCGTATTCCCACACCTGGGGACGGATCGTACCTCTCGAGTAATGGAAAGTGCCCGGCCCGTGCTTGTCATTGGCGAAAAACTCGCCGACGTACCTCTGACCGTCCGGCCAACGGTAAGTTCCCTGGCCATGGTAGAGATCATTCTGGAATCCGCCGGTGTAATTCTCGACGTTTTCCGACAGCCAGAACTCCGAATATTTATTGGGCGTCCAGTCTTTCACGCCAAAGAAATAAGACCCCTGGCCTTCGCGCTTGTCGTTGCGCCACTGGCCGATGTACAGGTTGCCTTCGCCGTTCCAGTAGGTGCCACGACCGCTGCGGATGCCCATGTCCCAGTTGCCGTCGTAATACGCACGGGTGGTGACAGTCAGCATTTCCTCCAGCCTGCCATTGCCGTGATATTTGCCGTCCTTGAAATTGCCACGGTAGAGGTTCTTGCCCACATTGGTGGTGATCTCCAGCGTGCCATACCCATTCTGGCAGTCGTTGTGAATACAGGCGCGGCTGATCTCCTGGAGCACAAATTCAGCTTCGCGCAACTGCGCCTGCGCACTGGAAATCAGCAGCAGGGCCCCTGCAATTACCGAGACAACAAGACTGTGCGACATGACTCTTTTCATGGTGATCTCCTCCTTTGCAAACTAGCGTCCCTCAACCGATATGCCGCAGCACAGTGAGAGGACTGGTGTTGACGACACGGCGCGTGGCCATGACACCGAGCACGGCAATAACACCCATGCCAATGAGCGGACCGGCCACCCAGACCCAGTAATGCAGGTTGAATTCCTGCTGGAACACCTGTGTCTGCAGGTAATACAGGCTGCCTTCCGCGCCAAGCGTCGCGATGATGCCAGCTATGAGGCCGATGCTGGCAAATTCAATGAACAGACTGCTCAGAATCAGTTTGCGGCCCGCACCCAGTGTACGCAGGATGGCATTCTCGCGGAAGCGCTCATCCAGCGTAGCCGTGACACAGGCCAGAAGCACGAGGGCACCACAGGCCAGCACCAGGAAGGCGATCAGTTCGATGGCCGAGGTGACCTGAGCGATGATGGTCTGGATCTGTTCGATCAGAGCATCGATCTCAATGACCACGATGGTGGGATATTCGCGCAGCAGTTCGTTGATCAGCGACTTCTGCTCCATGGCCATCAGCGCTGTGGACAGGTAGGTGCCGCCCATGGCGTCGAGGGTACCCGGCGAGAAGATCACGAAGAAGTTGGGCTGCATGTTGTCCCAGCGCACGCTGCGCAGACTCTGCACCTGCGCTTCGATCAGCTGGCCCTGGCCGATGTCGAATTC
>Ga0255093_1000678_pt1 | contig 14666 bp, 10 predicted proteins | sample Colum_Law_RepA_8_2_FD_188437 | JGI IMG/M metagenome (GOLD analysis project Ga0255093, IMG submission 188437) | Freshwater microbial communities from Columbia River, Oregon, United States - Colum_Law_RepA_8d | ecosystem: Environmental > Aquatic > Freshwater > River | place: USA: Oregon...
CCACCGTATTGATGACGTTTTCCATCGGCTTGATGACGTCGTTCTCGATGGCCTCGGGCGAGGCCCCGGGCCATTGCACGGTGACGCTCACCACGGGGTTGGAGACATCCGGCATCTGCTCCACCGGCAGGCGCTGGTAGGCGAACACGCCCAGGGTGACGATGGCGAGCATCACCATCGTCGCGAACACGGGCTGCTTGATGCTGGTCTCGGTGATCCACATGGGGTGGCTCCGCTTTAGTTCTTGGCGGCGGCGGGTGCCGCCATGGCGGGCTTGAGCACCACACTCATGCCGGACTTGAGCAGGCTGCTGCTAGCCACCAAGACCTGCTCGCCAAGGGCAAGGCCGCTGCTCACCTGCACCAGCCCCACCTCCTCGCTCTTCAGGCCCAGGGTCACCGGCTTTTGCAGTAGCTTGCCGTCCTTGACCACCAACACGTACGGCAGGCCGGAGTCGGTACGCACCGCACTCAGCGGAATGACCGGCATGGGTGCACTGGCATCCAGCTGCAGCGTGCCCTTGGCAAACATGCCGCCCTTGAGGCTGCCATCGCTGTTTGGCACGGCGAGGTAGATGAGAATGGAGCGCGAGCCGCTCTCAGCGACCGGGTTGATCCGCTCCACCTGGCCTTCGAAGGCCCGCTCGCCAAAGCCGTCCACCGTGAATCGCACGGACTGCCCAACCTTGATCGAGGGCACCTCGCTGGCCGGTGCGGGCGCTTCCAGCGTCAGCAGCGAGAGGTCGACGAGGCTGAGCAGGGGCTCATCCGGTGACACCTTTTCGCCCGGCTGCACCATGCGCTTGGCCACGATGCCGCTGATGGGTGCGCGTACCACGGCATCTTCAAGGCCGATCTCGGCCAGACGCGCCTGCGCCTCGGCGGCCTTCAGGCCTGCGGCAGCGGCGGCGTAGGTGCCCTTGGAGGTATCGACGAGGGTGGAGGCGATGAACTTCTTGTCCAGCAGGCGCTGGTTGTTGTCGAGTTCCAGCTTGGCCACGGCCAGATCGGCCCGGGCTTTCTCCACGTTGGCACGCTGGCTATCGACCTGCGCCTGCTGATTGCGGGTCTCGATACGGGCCAGCACCGCCCCCTTGCTCACGGTCTCGCCCTCGCGAACGGTGACGGCCAGGAGTTCGCCCGCCACCTTGGCCTTCACCGTTGCCTGCACCACCGGCATCAGCGAGCCGGAGAGCGGCAGCACGCGAGAGAGCGACTTGCTTTCCACCACCGCCACATCGGCGGGTGCAAGCTCGGTGGGCGGCGCAATGGGCTTGGCATCTTCCAGCTTGGCCTCCCCCTTGCCACAGGCCGCGAGACCCATGAGGGAGGCAGCGAGCAGCCACATTTTGAGAGGGCCAACCACTTTGGCGGCGCGAGGCTCGTCCGTGAACATGAAATCACCCTGATGAAACAGCGTTGTAATGGCCGGCATTGTGGTGCGCCGAGGTTGTGCATCTGATACCGGAGCGACAAAAAGCGTTTAGATCTGGTTTGCGGGTTGTGGAACAGCGCCATGCCCAACGCCCTTGCGGCGGGGCGGCTTGCCTTAGAATTGCGCGCTTTTTTCGACCCGCCCACACCGGAGCTTCAACGTGGAACTCACCCTCGCCCAACGCGTCAGCCGCATCAAACCCAGCCCCACCCTCGCGGTCACCGCCAAGGCAGCGGAGCTGAAAGCGCAAGGCAAGGACGTGCTCAGCTTAGGCGCCGGCGAGCCAGACTTTGACACGCCGCAGCACATCAAGGATGCCGCCCAGAAGGCGATGGACTCCGGCTTTACCAAGTACACCGCCGTCGGTGGCACAGCCAGCCTCAAGAAGGCCATCGTCGACAAGATGAAGCGCGACAACGCGTTGGACTACAAGCCCAATCAGATCCTGGTGAGCTGCGGCGGCAAGCAGAGCTGCTACAACCTGTGCATGGCGTACTTGAACGCCACGGATGAAGTGATCATCCCCGCGCCGTACTGGGTGAGCTACCCCGACATGGTGCTGCTGGCCGATGCCACGCCGGTGATCCTCGCCACCACGGCGGCCACCCGCTTCAAGATCACCCCGGCCCAGCTCGAAGCCGCGATCACCCCGCGCACGCGGATGATCTTCTTGAACAGCCCCTCCAACCCCAGCGGCATGGCCTACACCAAGGCGGAGCTGGTGGCCCTGGGCGAGGTGCTGCGTCGGTACCCGAACATCCTCATCGCCACCGATGACATGTACGAGAAGATTCTTTGGACTGCCGAGCCCTACAGCAACATCATCAACGCCTGCCCCGATCTGTACGACCGAACCATCGTGATCCATGCGGTGAGCAAGACCTACTCCATGACTGGCTGGCGCATCGGCTGGGCCTGCGGCCCGGCCAAGCTGATCACGGCGATGAACGACATCCAGAGCCAGAGCACCTCGAACCCCAACTCGATCGCCCAGGTGGCGGCCGAGGCGGCCCTCAACGGCCCCCAGGACTGCGTGGAGCAAATGCGCCTTGCCTTCAAGCGCCGTCACGACAAGCTGGTGGCAGACCTGAACACCATCCCGGGCGTGAGCTGCTTGAGCGGCGACGGCACCTTCTACGTCTTCCCCAACGTCGAGGGCCTGATGGCCAAGCTTGGCTGCAAGACCGACCTGGAGCTGAGCGACAAGCTGCTCAACGAGGCGCTGGTGGCCCTGGTACCGGGCAGCGCCTTTGGCGCCCCCGGCCATGTGCGCCTGTCCTTCGCCACCAGCGACAAGGTGCTGGAAGGCAGCGTCGCGCGCATCAAGGCTCTGGTTTCCTGAGCGGAACGCCGTAAACACGGGTCCGGCTTGCGAGCGCCGCGCCCGCTCTCTACAATCCGCGCCCTTGCCGGACGCCGCCGACGCCGAAGGCCACCGATTTTTCCGTGATAGCTCAGTCGGTAGAGCAAGTGACTGTTAATCACTGGGTCCCAGGTTCGAGTCCTGGTCACGGAGCCAACAACTAAAAGGCCTGCAGCGATGCAGGCTTTTTTGTTTCACAGCAGACATCTCCTGCATGGCGGTAACGCTCTCTGCAGTCGGCGGCGGACGCCCTGATACGTGTATCAGAGCCAAAGGGGGACTGCCCTCGCCGGCCCCGTTCCCGAGTGTCGACGGCGAAGAGCAACCCCGCGGGTGATGAAGGCGCCTTATCGCAATGCCATCACGCACCAGGCATATAGCGGGTGGCAGGCCAGTCACCATCGGGAAGCGCTCCGGCAGATCAACGCTCGCATGGGGATCTGAACTGCCGCCGTTGTTAAGGGCCATGTCGTGATCCATTGGGCAGGGATGAACACGGCAGGATGCTCGATGGCCACAGGTGACCTCACGATCAGCGCCGACGCTGGCACACAAGTCGCTACTATCGGCTGACGGTAGCCGGCGCTGCCGTGCCTGCCACCGCACTGTCGCCCATGATGACCAATACCGAGAAACCCAGCTGGCTCGCCCACCTGCCGGTGCAACAGAAAATCCTGCTCACCTTCCTGCTGATGTTGCTGCTGTTGCTCGGCAACAACCTGGCTTATCTGGGAGTGCAGTCAGAGCAGAAGGACGCCCGCACCTGGACGCTGCACACGTATGAGGTGCTGGACAAGCTGCAAAGCCTGCAGATCCAGATCATCAATCAGCAGACGGGGCTGCGCGGCTACCAGATCGCCGGTCAAACGCAGTTTCTGACGCCCTACCAGCAAGGGCAGCAAAAGGTCGGCGAGTACATCGACATGCTGCTGGAGTTGACCAAGGACAACCCCATTCAGCAACGGCGCATCACGCAAATCGACGAGTTGCTGAAGCGCTGGCATATCGAGGTGGCCGAGCCTGAGCTGGCGCTGATCGCCGCCAAGGACGACAACCGACGCGAGCAACTGGAAACACTCACGGCCCGCGACAAGCTCTATATCGATCAGATCAAGGCGCTGCTGGCGGACCTGCAAGCGACGGAGCGTGGCCTGCTGGAGGGACGCGCGGCGCGTCTGCAACGCATCGTGCTCTTCGCCCGCTGGCTCACGTTCTTGAGCATGGTTTTCGCGGTAGCGCTGGTGGCGCTCTCGGTCTGGCTGGTGCAGCGCACGGTCACCACGCCGCTGGTGCGGCTCACCACACTGATGACGCGTCTGAGCGACAACGATCACAGCATCGTAGTGCAAGGCACCGAGCGGCGCGACGAGATTGGCGCGCTGGCGCGGGCGCTGCAGGTGTTCAAGAACATCACCATCGAGATCCAGCACCGCAACTGGGTGAAAACCCACACCGGCGAGATCGCCAACCGCCTGCAGACAGAAACCAGCCTCAAGGGCTTTGGCGACACCCTCACCAGCGCGCTATCGCCGCTGCTGCAGGCCGGTGTTGCCGCCTGCTATCTGGTGGATGAGGGCGGCGAACATTTGCAGCTGTTCGGCGGCTTTGGCTACCACCAGGCCAAGCACGGACAGACCCGCTACCGGCTCGGAGAGGGCCTCACCGGCCAGTGCGCCCAGGAGCGACAGCCCATCGTGCTCACCGACGTGCCGCCGGACTTCGTCCATATCCATTCCGGTATTGGCGAGGCGGTGCCCAAATCCCTGCTGCTGCTGCCACTGCAGACCAGCGAGCGTGTGCTGGGGGTGATCGAGTTCGGCTGCTTTGGTCAATTCAGCGCGGAACAGCGGGCGCTGCTGGATGAGTTGCTGCCCATCGCCGCACTGTCGCTCGAAAATCTGCAACGCGCCCTGCGCACCAAGACCCTGCTGGAAGAAAGCCAGGCCCTCGGTGAGGAGCTGCGCGTGCAGCAGGAGGAGCTGCGCACCACCAACGAGAGCCTGCATAGCAAATCGCAGCAGCTGGAGCAGCAGTCGGCCCAGCTCATGGCATCGGAAGAAGAGCTGCGCGTGCAGTCGGAAGAATTGCAGGTCTCCAACGAGGAGCTGCGGCAGAAAGGCAGCATCCTCGCCGAGCAGAAGAAATCGCTCGAAGCCCTGCAACTCGAAACCCAGGAGAAGGCCGACGAACTGGCGCGGGCGAGTCAGTACAAGAGCGAGTTCCTGGCCAACATGTCGCACGAGCTGCGTACGCCGCTCAACAGCTTGCTGATCCTCTCGCGGGGCCTGGCGGACAACGAGCAGGGGCATCTCGACGCCGACGAAGTGGAGTCCGCCACGGTCATCCACGAGTCCGGCAGCAATCTGCTGCGGCTCATCAACGACATCCTCGATCTCAGCAAGGTCGAAGCCGGCAAGATGGAGCTGGTGCTGGACGAGATGAGCCTCTCCGGCTTTGCGCAGACACTCACCCGCAACTTCCGCCATGTGGCGAAGGAGCGCGGACTGGGCTTCGAGGTCACGCTCGCACCGGACCTGCCGCCCAGCATGGAAACCGACAGCGGCAAGGTGGAGCAGATCGCCAACAACCTGCTCAGCAATGCGCTCAAGTTCACGCGCCAGGGCTCGGTGAAGGTACACATCGGGCGCGCCGTCGCGCACGGCGGGCGAGAGAGCGACATCGCCATCCGGGTCACCGATACGGGCGTCGGCATCCCGAGCGACAAGTTCGAAAAAGTCTTCCAAGCCTTTGAGCAGGCGGACGGCAGCACCAGCCGGCATTTCGGCGGCACGGGGCTGGGGCTCTCCATTGCCCGCGGCATGGCGCAGCTGCTGGGCGGCGATATCCGGCTCGAAAGTACCGAGGGCGTGGGCACGACGTTCACGCTGCTGCTGCCGGAGCGTCAAGGCCAGGCGCGGGCCGGCGAGGCCCCGCCACAGCGGGAGCCCGCACCGCCTCCGGCACCCGCCCCCGCTGTCAGGCCGGCCAAGCCGCCGGTTACCGCCATCGAGCTACCGGACGATCGTCATCTGCTCAAGCCCGGCGACACGGTGATCCTCATCGTCGAGGACGACCCCGCCTTCGCCCGCATCCTCATCGACCTGGTGCGCAAGCAGGGCTACCGCGCCCTGTTCGCCGGCGACGGTGAAGGCGGTCTGCGTCTCGCAACGGAGTTCCGCCCCACCGGCATCCTGCTGGACGTGATGCTGCCGGGCATGGATGGCTTCTCGGTGATCGAGAAGCTCAAGGCCAGCCACGCCACGCGGCACCTGCCGGTGCACTTCATCTCGGCCACCGAGGACCACACCCGCGGGCTCGATCTCGGTGCCGTGGGCTTTCTCACCAAGCCGGTCACGCGGGAGGCGCTGGGGGCGGCTTTCGAGCGCCTGCTGCACTTTGCCGAAGGCAGCACACGACAAGTGCTGGTGGTGGATGACGACTCGGCCTCTCGGCTTGCCGTGCGCAAGCTGGTGGGCGCGAGCAATGTGCAGATCACCGAAGCCGGGGGCGGCATCGAGGCGCTGGCAAAACTGCGGGAGCGCGATTTCGACTGCGTGATTCTCGACCTCGGCATGCCGGACATGAACGGATTCGAGTTCCTCGAAAAGGCATCCCTGCTGCCGGTGGTGCCGCCGGTCGTGGTTTATTCGGGGCGCGATCTGAGCCCCGAGGAAACCCTGAAGCTCCGGCAATACACCGACAGCATCGTCATCAAGGGGGCGCGCAGCCCCGAGCGCCTGCTGGACGAGGTCAGCCTGTTCCTGCACAGCATCCGCGAGGCGCCCATCGCACCGCCGCGCGAGGTGGATACGAGCCTGGCGGGCCGCACCGTGCTGGTGGTCGATGACGACATGCGCAATATCTTCGCGCTCAGCAAGGCCCTGCGGGCGAAAGGTCTGACGGTGGTGATGGCGCAGGACGGCTACAAGGCCATCAAGCAGCTGGAGGAGAACCGCGCCATCGAACTGGTACTGATGGACATCATGATGCCCGGCATGGACGGCTATCAGACCATGGGCGAAATCCGCAAGAACCCGCAGTTCGCCAAGCTGCCGATGATCGCCGTCACCGCCAAGGCCATGCGCGGCGACCGCGAGAAGTGCATCGAGGCCGGTGCGAATGATTACCTGAGCAAGCCCATCGATCTCGATCAGCTCTTCTCGATGATGCGGGTCTGGCTGCCCGCGCGATGAGCCTGCCATGAGCCAGCCCGTCCAGCGCGCCGACCCTGAGGACATCGAGGCCGAGCTGTTCGTGCGCGCCCTGCAGCAGCGGCATGGCTACGATTTCAGCGGCTACGCGCCGGCCTCGCTCAAGCGGCGCTTGCAGTCGGTGGTGCAGAGCGGCGGCTACGAGAATCTCAGCGTACTCATTGGCCGCGTGCTGCGCGACGATGCGCTGGTGCCGCAGATCGTCGCCGGCCTCTCGGTGCCGGTCTCGGAGATGTTCCGCAACCCCAGCGTGTTCGCGGTACTGCGGCGGGAGGTGTTTCCCATCCTCGCCTCCTACCCGCGCATCAACATCTGGCAGGCGGGCTGCGCGCACGGGGAAGAGGTCTACTCGCTGGCGATATTGCTCGAAGAAGCCGGCCTCTACGAGCGCTCGCAGATCTATGCCACCGACTTCAGCGACGCGGCGCTGGCCCGTGCGCAGGAGGGGATTTTCCCGATCAAGGAAGCGCGGGTGTATTCCGAGAACTACCAGGCTGCCGGCGGGCAGCGCTCGCTGGCAGACTACTACCACGCCCGCTACGAGCGGATAAAGCTCGACGACAAGCTCAAGCGCCACATCCATTTCGCCAACCACAATCTCACCGCCGATGGCGTGTTCTGCGAGGCACACCTCATCCTGTGCCGCAACGTGCTGATCTACTTCAACAACCCGCTTCAGAACCAGGTGCTGGGACTGTTCCGCGACAGTCTGGTGCGGGGCGGCTTCCTCTGTCTTGGCAACCGCGAGAGCCTGGACTTTGCGCCCGCCGCGGCCGCCTTCACCGCCGTCGATGCCAAGGCGCGTGTCTTCCGGCTGGCCAGCCGTGGCTGAAGCGCCATTGGCGGTGGTGGTGGGCGCCTCGGCCGGCGGCGTGCATGCCCTGGGCACCCTGCTCGCGGGGATGAGCCCTTCGATCTGCTGCCCCTTGATCGTGGTGTGCCATACCGGCAGCGAGGATGTGGAGATGCTGCGCGACGTGCTGGCGCTCAAGTCGGCCCTGCCCGTGCAGGAGGCTCAAGAGCGCCATATGCCACGGCCCGGCATCGCCCATCTGGCACCAGCGGGGTATCACCTGTTGATGGAGGTCGACGGCTGCTTCGCGCTCTCGGTGGACGACCGCGTCTGCTACAGCCGCCCCGCCATCGACGTGCTATTCGAGTCCGCCGCCGCAGTTCACCACGCGCGGCTGATCGCCGTCGTGCTCACCGGCGCAAACCATGATGGTGCTGCCGGGCTCAAGGCGATCCGTCGCGCCGGTGGCCTCGCCATCGTGCAGTCCCCAGCCGATGCCATCGCCGCTGCCATGCCCGAGGCCGCCATCCGCATCGCCGGTGCCGATCACATCCTGCCGCTGGCCGGCATTGCCCCCCTTCTCAACTCCCTCTGCCTCCCATGAGTGCCAACCTTCACGCCAAGATTCTGGTCGTCGACGACACCCCCGCCAACCTGCTGGTGATGCGCCGGCTACTCGCCAAGGTCGACGCCCAGCTGATCGAGGCCGAGAGCGGTGCCGAGGCCCTGGCAGCCTGCCTCGACCACGAGTTCGCCCTGGTGCTGCTCGACGTCAACATGCCGGAGATGGATGGCTACGAGGTCGCGAGCCTGCTGCAGGAAGAAGCCACCACCCGGCAGACGCCCATCATCTTCGTCACCGCCGCCTATGGCGACGACCTCAACCGCCTGCGCGGCTACAACTCGGGTGCGGTGGACTACATCACCAAGCCGATCAACGACCACATCCTGCTCTCGAAGGTGCGGGTGTTCCTGGAGCTGTATCGCGGCAAGCGCGCCTTGCAGGCCTCGGTGGAAGAGCTGTACCAGCTCAACCGCCAGCTGAAGGAGGCCCAGCAGCAGGTGCAGCATCTCGCTCACCACGATGGACTGACAGGTCTTGCCAATCGCCTGCTGTTCGTCGACCGGCTGGACACCGCCATCCAGCGCACGGTACGCGGCGGCAAGCACTTTGCCCTGCTGTATATCGACATCGATGGCTTCAAGCCCGTAAACGACAACCACGGCCATGCCATCGGCGACGACCTGCTGAAGCAGATCGCCAGCCGCCTGCGAGACGGCGTACGCGGCAGCGACACCGTGGCGCGCCTGGGCGGCGACGAGTTTGCGATCATCCTGGAGGAAGCCAACGATCTCACCGAGGCGCATCTGGTCGGTATCCAGCTCTGCCAGCGGCTGGGGCTGCCATTCACGGTGGAGCGCGACGGCAAGCCGGTGCAACTGCGGGTGGGGGCCAGCATCGGTCTTGCGATGTTTCCAGACCACGGCATGCAGCGCGACGCGCTGCTCAGCGCCGCTGACGAGGCCATGTATCGCGCCAAGCGCAGCGGCAAGAGCCAATGCCTGATCGCCGCCCCCTGAGTTGGGAAGCTCACCCATGACCCCGCTGAACTGGTTGCCCCCCGAACCGGGCCTGCCGCCCGCCCTCGCACCGCTGGTGGCCCCGCAGCCGCTGCCTGAGCCGCACCTGCTGGCCTGGAGCGACGAAGCTGGAGCACTGCTCGGGCTCGACCCGGAGGACCGAAACGACCCCGCCCTGCTCGCGGTGCTGGCCGGCAATGCCATTCCGGACGGTGCGCGACCCACGGCCACGGCCTATGGTGGCCATCAGTTTGGCCACTGGGCCGGGCGGCTGGGTGATGGCCGGGCGATCAGTCTCGGCCGCTTGCTCAAGCCACAGGGCAACGCGTGGGAGGTGCAGCTCAAGGGCGCGGGCCGCACGCCGTTTTCTCGTGGGGCCGATGGCCGGGCCGTGCTGCGCTCGTCGATCCGCGAATATCTGTGCAGCGAGGCCATGCATGGCCTCGGCATCCCCACCACCCGTGCCTTGGCGCTGGTCGGTTCACCGCAGCCGGTGCGTCGCGAGACGATCGAGACCGCGGCCGTCGTCACACGTCTCTCGTCCAGCTTCGTCCGCTTCGGCCACTTCGAGTGGCTGGCGCATCTGGAGGATGTTGATGCCCTGCGCGCGCTGGCAAACCACGTGATCGCCAGTCACTACCCCGCATTCGTCGGCGATACCCCGGGCTGGCTGCGGGAGGTGGTGCAACGGACTGCGCGACTGATGGCGCAATGGCAGTCGGTGGGCTTTTGCCATGGCGTAATGAACACCGATAACTTCTCGGTCCTTGGTCTCACGCTCGACTATGGGCCGTTCGGTTTCATCGATGGCTTCGACGCCCATCACATCTGCAACCACACCGACGAGGCGGGCCGCTATGCCTACGCCCAGCAACCACAGGTAGGCCAGTGGAACTGCGCGCAGCTGCTCAATGCCTGCCTGCCGCTGCTGGATGCGCAGAGCGAAGCGGCGGTAGAGCACGGCACCGCCATCCTCAACGCCTATGGCCCGGCGTACGCGGCGGAATCGCAGCGGCTCTGGCGCCTCAAGCTCGGGCTGCGCGAGCCGCACGACGAAGATCCCACACTGATCAACCGCTGGCTCACGCTGCTGCACCGCACGCGGGCCGATTTCACGCTGTCGTTCCGCCGACTGTCGGCGGTGGCGAGTCAGGCGGCCGCCCCCGACGCCGGGCGTGACCACAGCATCGACCCGGTTGCATTCGATGCCTGGATCAGCGACTACCGCGCGCGGCTGCGCGCCGAGCAATCCAACGACCAGGCCCGCGCTGCAGCCATGAATGCGGTGAACCCGCTGTATGTATTGCGCAACCACCTGGCACAGGGCGTGATCGAGCGCGCACAGGCGGGGGATTTCGAGGGCATTGATGCCTTGCGTCGCGTGCTCGCCCACCCCTTTACCGAGCAGCCGGGGGCCGAGGCCTACGCAGCCGAGCCACCGGCCGAGCTTCGACACATCGAGGTCAGTTGCTCCTCATAGGCACGGCGTGGAAAGCGCCACCCGAGTGCCCGATGCCCTATCGCAGGCCGCGGACGTAGTGCGTGCCGGTGGCAGTGAAAGTGCCTGTGGCCGTGTGCGCAGCCGGCACCGCGCTGGCGGCAGGCGCGGCCCGGGGCCGATCACCACGCAACTGGCTCTCGAAGCGTACGGCGAGGTCGGCGCATTCAGCATCGCCGGCGCGGGCCAGGCGAATCACCTCCATGGCGTATTGCTCGTTCTGCAACAGCCAGAGCACATCAATCACCCGCCCGGTGCTGCGCTTGAGCGCAGAGTAAAGACGGGCAGCCAGTGCAAAGCGTTCGCTATCGCTCATGAGGTCCTCCGGTTACTCGATGGCCTCGCTGTGCTGGGTGAGATCAAGGCCAATCTCTTCTTCATCGCGGGATACTCTGAGGCCCATCGTGAACTTCAAGGCCAGCAGGATCGCGAGACTGACCAACCCGCTGTAGAGCAACACGGCCAGGGCACCCAGGGCCTGGATCAGGGGATTGCCAACCACCCCGCCGATATCCGCGCTGGCAAACACCCCGGTGAGTACCGCACCGGCGAGGCCACCGATGCAGTGGATGCCGAACACATCGAGCGTGTCATCAGCCCCCATGGTCCATTTGAGACCCGTCGCACCCCAGTAGCAGAGCACGCCGGCCGCCACGCCGATCAGCAGCGCCCCCTGCACGTCCACGAAGCCCGAAGCCGGCGTGATGGCCACCAGACCTGCCACGGCACCGGAGCAGCCCCCGAGCAGACTCGCGTGGCCGCGCCGCAAGCGCTCCACGGCCATCCAGGTCATCGACGCCGTGGCAGCACCCACCTGCGTCACCAGCATGGCCATGCCAGCGCGGCCATCCGAGGCCACCGCCGAACCGGCATTGAAGCCAAACCAGCCCACCCAGAGCAGCGAGGCACCCACCAGGGTGAGGGCGAGGTTGTAAGGCAGGAAAGGCTGCTGCCCGTAACCGGTGCGCGGGCCCAGTACGAAGGCGCAGGCGAGTCCGGCCACACCGGCGTTGATGTGCACCACGGTGCCGCCAGCGAAGTCCAGAACGCCCAGCGCGGCCAGCCAGCCCGTCGGCTCCCACACCCAGTGGGCAACCGGGATGTAGACGCACAAGGTCCACAGCAGGATGAATACCATCAGGGCACTGAACTTGATGCGCTCGGCAAAGGCACCCGTGATCAGCGCCGGCGTGATGATGGCGAACGTCAACTGGAACATGACGTAGACCGATTCCGGGATGGTTGGTGCGAGGTGGCTCACGCTGAGTTCGCCGGTGCTCTTCACATAGCTCAGCCCGTGCAGAAAGAGACGATCCAGCCCGCCGATGAACGACGAACCCGGCGTGAACGCCAGGCTGTAGCCCACCACCACCCAGAGCACCGTCACCAGCCCCGCGATGGCGAAGCTTTGCAGCGCCGTGGAGAGCACGTTCTTCTTGCGCACCATTCCGGCGTAGAACAGCGCGAGGCCCGGGATGGTCATCAGCAGCACCAGCGCGGTGGCCGATAGCATCCACGCCGTATCACCGGCGCTGATCTTGTCGCCCGTCACCACGAACGGTGCCGCCGGGGCCTGTGCCAGCGCGAGCGCCGGCAATACACCGCACAGCAAACCCGCCATGAGCTTCGTTACTGCACCTGGACGCTCCATCATTGGATCGCACTCTGTTGGACTGGAAAAATCCGACGTCGGCGTCTTGCCGACTGATGCATTTTGCGATGCAACATGAATGCCAAGGCCCTTCACTGCTGGATTTGCAAGGCCCCGGCCAGGACGGCACAGGCGGCATTGGGCGGTCCGCTCACCATGCTGGTGCCGAAGCGGCACGCCTTGCTCGGCTCACCAACAGGCGGTTCAAGCGCTTGCCCGCAGGTGCACACATGCACTGTCGCTGCGGCCCATCGCGTGGCATCGCGAAGGGTCCGTCAGTTCAATCTCCTGAATTGACCGCCGGGCAGATGCAGCCCGCACCCCTCAAGGCGCGGGCGGCGGCGCGTCTCCATCTGCCGGGCTGGCCGCGGTACCCGCCACCAGATGGTTGCTGCCCTCGGCGCAGGAGAACACCGCACCCAGCGACTCCATGGCACTCAGCGCACCCACCAGAGGCACAAACCAGAACTCCGCCTGCACGCGTTCGGCGGTGATGTCCAGCAACACATAGCCGTTGAGCGTGTTGTTGTAATACTTGAGGTGGGGATTGGTCAGGCGCAAAAGCTGTTCGGCGTTCTCTGGCAGCGACTGCAAGGCCGCCGTCGCGGTATCTCCCGTCGGGCCATCGCCGCGGGTGCTGGTGGAGGTGACGACGAACTCCACCGCCAGAGAACCTGTGCCGGTGATCGGCTCGTAGGCGAGCGGGTTGTTGGGGTCGGCCGTGACCTCGAAGGCATAGGCCTCGTGGGCATCGCCGGTCATCACCACCACGTTGCGGCTGGCGGCGATGGCTGCCAGCACCCGGTCGCGGGCCGGCTCGTAGCCATCCCACTTGTCGTTGCTGAGAAACAGGCTGGTGCCGAGCGCGCGCGGCGCGCCCAGAAGCTTGAGCGGCGAGAAATACACCTGGTTGCCGAGCAGTCGCCACCGGGTCTGGCTGTTCGCCAGCGCATCGGTCAGCCATTGCTCCTGCGCCACACCGAGGATCTGGCGGCTGGGCTCTGCAAAGTCCCCACGCTGGGTGAATACCGGCACGGTCTCGGCAAAAAGGGTGTTGGGTGCCGCTGGCTCGTCGCGACCCACCTGCCGGGCGTCGATCATCAGCAGGTCTGCAAGATCGCCGAAGACAAAACGGCGATAGATGCGCGCGAGGTCGCTGGCATCCGGAGTACGGATCGGCATCCACTCGTGGGCTGCCTTGAAGGCATGGGCGCGACGCACCGCAAAGTCTCCCTGGGTGGCGGCGTCATGCGCGCCTGCGCCGCCCTGCCAGGCGTTGTTGGCCACCTCGTGATCGTCCCAGACCCAGATCACCGGGTGCTGACGATGCAGGGCCTGCAAGTCGGCATCGCCGCGCAGCGTGGCGTAGCGCAGTCGGTAATCTGCCAGCGAGACCGTCTCGCGCGCCGGCACCTGGGGCCGCACCGCGTCCTGCAGGCCGTTCTCGTAGAGGTAGTCGCCGAGATGCACCACGGCCTGCAAGTCAGGGCGCTCGGCAATGCGGCGATAGACGTTGAAGAAGCCACGGGCGTAGTCGCTGCAGGTGACAAACGCCAGCCGCAAACGCTCGGTGGCACCCGCGGGTGCAGTCCGCGTGCGGCCAATGGGGGATTGCTGCTCACCAACGCTGAAGCGGTAGAAGTACACGCCACCCGCAGCGAGCCCGGTCGCATCGACCTTGACGGTGAAATCCCGATCCGCGGTGGTGCTGGTCAGGCCTTCAGCCACGACCTCGGTCAAGGCGGGGTCGCGGGCGATACGCCAGCGCACCGGCACTTCGCTGGTGGCGTCCAGCGCCGGTGTGACGCGGGTCCAGAGGATGACCGCGTCCTGCAGCGGGTCGCCACTCGCCACACCGTGATCGAATGAAACCTGGGGCAGCGCGGATGTTGGCGGCATCAAAGGCCCGGGTGCAGCGCTGGCGCCTTGCGGAAGATTGCTATCACCGCAGGCGGGCAGCAACGGCAACAGGCTGGCGTTGGCGGCTGCGACGAGCAGTTCGCGGCGGGAGAGCGGTGGCATGGCAAGGGTCGCGGCGGAGGCAGGCGCGGATGTTCCCGCTGGTCGATGGCGTTTCCGTGAATGCCGTCGACTGTCGTGATTTGCGCCGTGATGGCGTCTGCCTGGAGCAAGAT
>Ga0255093_1000688_pt1 | contig 14489 bp, 4 predicted proteins | sample Colum_Law_RepA_8_2_FD_188437 | JGI IMG/M metagenome (GOLD analysis project Ga0255093, IMG submission 188437) | Freshwater microbial communities from Columbia River, Oregon, United States - Colum_Law_RepA_8d | ecosystem: Environmental > Aquatic > Freshwater > River | place: USA: Oregon | collected...
CAAAGGTCTCATAGCTGGCGGTGGGCGAAAAATGCTCACTGGCATCGCCTGACGCACCGTGGTGAAGTTTATGAAGAATCAGAGGTGCTCGATATCCTGTGGCGGGGTGCTGCTGATTAGTGACCCCGTTTCCTTTGCATCATGGTGATCAGACGCAAGATGGTTCTCGCTCCAAAGGCCGCTGGGACCACGAGGCAAACGTAAACCAAGTGTTGTAGTCCCTTCCGGTCTGAAATAATCCGAGCCGCAGCAGGTCCGAATCGATAGTAAAGCCGAATCAACGATTGTCCGACAGAGAATTGAAGCAGAACGGAATCCCGAAACTCTCGCAGTCGAACGACATGAGGATGGTTCTCACCCCCCGCCGCGGCAGTGGCTATAAAGCACCCAGATGGTTCCGGTGCCTCTGGGGCTTGAAATGTGGGATCATCCTTCTTGATGTCAGCAACCAGCTTTTGGCGATAAATTAGAATTCGCTGGCGTCCGTTTGCCAAACCGTCGGAATCTTTGAACGACGCTATTGTTGAATTCCACAGCGAGGAATCCATGTTCGTGAGAGCCTTCTTTGAAATGACGAGAGAAGGGGCAAGATTCCTCGCGAACATGATCGCATCTACTGTGGACATGAAGCCCGGGGCCTGCTTTTCATTATGGATTCGATCGACTCGTTGGTTTCGCAATGTGAGCTGTAGACCGATGTTCACATCATTGGCAAGGGGTTCTTTCTGTGAATCATCTTTGGCCTGAGTTGCCGCCTCGGCGATAAGTTTTCGATAGCGTTCGACTGCCGTGAAAATATGTTCTTGAATGGATGGAGTTGCCTCTGCGACTTCTGGCGATTCAATTGCTTTATTGATGCAAAAAGTGAGTTCGTTAAGGCGAAAATCTGGCGGCTGAGACAAATAGGCTGCTGCCAACCCTTTGGTTGCCCAGCAGAAAGTGGCAGTTGGTTCCAGCTCAATCGCTTTGGACGCAAAGCTATATGAATCCGCGAAGACGCCAGCCTTCAGCATCTGTTGCGCGAGTTGGCGGAAGACTTTCCATTGTGGGACTGGCGCGCAATCGTCTGCAGTGGAGTTACCATTAGAAACTGAAGGTTCCGTAAACAACTCTTCAAACCGCTGGTATGAAGTTGGACTGACTGGGTTTGTTCGCACTTCATGGCGGACAAGTTTCTCGTTGGACTCCTCGGAGGTGGGAATGTCGGTCACAGTCGCCACCACATCATCTGCGGTGAACGTCGTCGTTTTGGGGGAAGACGGCGGGTTTGGTTTGAATGCGGACTGAATTGCTGTGGACGTCCATGTGTACGCAGTTTTAATGGCCAAGGCGATCTGAGGGATGATTTGTTCGCGAATGTAGATGAGCATTCGTTGGAGGCAGGGCAGAATTTCTTGTTGCCAGAATTTCAGAATGCACTTCCAGAGTCTCCGCAAGTGCATAAACATCTGCGCGAAAACGCCATCCGGTTCAGGTGGCATTTTGGCTAAAACCAGAGTGAAGCGGTATGCCTGGCCGCAATCACAAACTTCCGTCCTTCCGATCCATTCACCTTTCGCCTGTCGCTGGGCTCCGCATTTGGGACATCCAAGCAGGTACACTTGATTCCTAGTTTGCTCAGTCCCTTCAGTGCTTGAGATTCGATAACCGCCATTGCGGCACTCACAGACTGACTCGGCAACATCTGTCGACCGAAATGGTTTGCCGCAGTCCGGACACCGAACTGAATCATTGGACATCGTTACGCCCCGCCCTGATACAAATACTTCTGAAACCCGGAAAACACGCGGCCGATCTCATCCGGCTTGCCGAGATCTGCAATGGCGTCGGAAAGTGAGTCGTGATACTTCAGCCGGAGGAGTGGAGTCAGTTTCTTCTGGTCGAGTTCTTCCACGCCTTCGCTGACGTAGTGTGCGAGGACGAAGTCGAGGAATGCTCGCTGCTTGTCGTTGAACTCGGAATCGATGTGAACCTTGGCATTCGCTGCTCGGGCTTCACGAGTGACCGTGGGGAGGGCGTAGGCGATGTGGGCGAGGACGTCAAAGAGGTCGCTTTTGTCGGCATCGATGATGCGTTGCATTTCGGCGAGTTGATCAATGCCGAAGCCTTCGGTGGCGAGGGCTTCGAGGAGTTTGGCTCGTGTGTCCGGGGCGCTCCAGAGGGCGCGTAGTTCGGCTTCGTCGTGGAAGAACTCCGGCAATTTGCCGAACAGCATTTCCATGAATTGTTGTGACGACATCGGCGTTCCGTCCGGATGCCAGAAGCTGGTCATCATCATGTGCTGGATGTTGCGGGCTTTGCCGTCGGCGAGTTTGACTTTGATCTTTCGCTTCTTCTGGCAGACGCACTTTAACTGGCCGCAGACTTCGCAGGGCTCTTTCGGGCATTCGCAGGGGCGCTTGCCGCAGTCGGGGCAGGGTTCGGGTTCAGGGCGTTCGCAGACGCAGGGGCGCTGGCCGCAGGACGGGCAGGCTTCAGGGTCTTGTGGTTCGCCGTCCCATTCGGGATCGCTGAAATGGTGGTGGGCCTTCACGAAGTCGTAGATGGTGAAGTAGTCTTTGCCGTCGTAGAGTCGCGTGCCTCGACCGATGATCTGTTTGAATTCAATCATCGAGTTAATGGGCCGCAGCAGGACGATGTTGCGGACATTGCGAGCATCCACCCCCGTTGAGAGTTTCTGCGATGTGGTCAGGATCGTGGGGATTGTCTTTTCGTTGTCCTGGAATTCCCGCAGGTGCTTTTCGCCGATGGCCCCGTCGTTGGCGGTGACTCGGACGCAGTAATCCGGATTTGTGCTGGTCTTCATCTGGTTGATCAGGTCACGGACCATCAAGGCGTGGTCCTGATTCGCACAGAACACCAGCGTTTTTTCTAGCTGGTCGATTTGGTCCATGAAGATTTTCACTCGGTGGGCTTCACGCTCTTTGATTTCAATCTTCTTGTTGAAGTCGGATTCAACAAAGCGCTCACCGACAACGAGGTCGCCTTCAATCAACAGGTCATCCGGCGTGAAGACATATTCATCCATCGTGGTCTGGATCTGCTTCACTCGAAACGGCGTGAGGAAGCCGTCGTTGATGCCTTCCTTCAGCGAATAGGTGAACACCGGCTCGCCGAAGTAGGCGTAGGTGTCCACGTTGTCCTTGCGTTTCGGCGTGGCGGTCAGTCCCAGCTGCACGGCGGGGGAGAAGTAGTTCAGAATTGCTCGCCAGGTGCTTTCGTCGTTGGCACCGCCGCGATGGCATTCGTCAATCACAATGAAGTCGAAGAAGTCCGGCGGATAGTCACCGAACCAAGGCGAGGGTTCGCCGTCCTTTGGTGGGCCGCACATGAATGTCTGAAAGATTGTGAAGAACAGGCTTCCGTTTTTCGGCACCTTGCCTTTCTTGCGGATCTCATCCGGCTCGATGCGCACCATCGCATCTTCGGGGAATGCCGAGAAGGCGTTGAAGGCCTGATTGGCCAGAATGTTTCGATCGGCGAGGAACAGGATACGCGGACGGCGGGAGGGCTCGCCGCCTGATTTCCGGTCAGAAAAGTTCCAGCGACTTTGAAACAGTTTCCAGGCGATCTGGAACGCCACAAATGTCTTGCCCGTGCCGGTCGCCAGCGTCAGCAGAATGCGATCCTTCCCGGCTGCGATGGATTCCAGCACTCGTTCGATGGCGATGTCCTGATAGTAGCGTCCCTGAAAGTAGCCGCCGCGATCTTCGAAGGGGACTGCGGCGAACCGATCCCGCCAGGCGTTCTGTTCGGCAAAGGTCCGGTTCCAGAGTTCCTCCGGCGTCGGGAAGGAAGCCACTTCGCCTTCGGTCCCATCCTGCATATCAACGCCGTAAATGCCTTGGCCGTTGGTGGCATACGTGAACCGAATCGCCAGTTTGCCGGCGTAGTCCTTGGCTTGCCCCAATCCTTCTGTCAATGCTTCATCCCATGCCTTCGCTTCGACCGTGGCCAGCTTCGTGTTGCGATTCTCCAGAACGTAGTCAGCCTTCAGCGCCTTGCCCCGCCGCCCGTGGCCTTCGATGCGTCCGAGCGTAATCGAGTATTCGCGACGAATGCGGCTGACACCAACAACGCCCCAGCCTGCCGCAGCGAGGGCGGGATCAATGTGTTCGGCTCTGGTTTCGGCTTCGTTCATGGGAAGGGGACCCAATCATTTGTGTCGCGAATCACCAGCCCCATAAGTCTCTGATGAATAAACAGTTTTTCGCGGCCAAAAGCTCGCTCTGTGAGCACACCAATTTCCACTAGTCCTTCGAGATATCTGGACGCCGTTTGTCTGTCAGCGATCTTTCGCGCGTTCACGTTCTGAGGCGACGCCGGCAATGCACAAAGGTCGGCAAGGCGCCATCCAGGCTGGATGGTACCACTCACTTCCCAACTCAGTTCGCCGAAATTCAGAATGTCGCCTTATTGCGTTCCCCTTTGACACTCTGGATGGCCCCGGCTGTCCCGTTCCTTTCTCTTGTAGCCGGAGTCGCCAGACTTCGGTTGTGCTTGCGTTTAATCGAGTCCAGAAATCTGGAGCAAACGGCTTGAGTTCCGGGTAACCGGGCACGATGCAGCCGCAACTCTTGTAGCCGGAGTCGCCAGACTTCGGTTGTGCTTGCGTTTAATCGAGTCCACGAAGTCTGGCGACTCCGGCTACGATTCGGTCAACCGGAAACATAAAGAACAAAAAGGGGACATTGTGCTTTACCGAATAAGTACAATGCCCCCTCTGTTTCTCTCGTAGCCGGAGTCGCCAGACTTCGGTTGTGCTTGCGTTTAATCGAATCCACGAAGTCTGGCGACTCCGGCTACGATTCGGTCTCTGAGCGATTAAAGTTTGTTTTCGAGTCTGCTCCAGAGCCCGGCGAGCGTTGCAGATCGTCTGCAGGCAGACATCTTCACCGCGTTCGGCTGATGAAGTGCTGTGGCTTTGTGGAGCCACTGGCCGTCTCTCTCGACGTTGTTGCGACTGCACCCAACCGCCAAGTAACGGTTCGAGTTGCTTCGTTCGCATCGCATCGCGGGCGGCACGGATCTGGCTGCCAAGTCCATTCCCTATGGCTCCATTGGACTAGCGCCTGAAGATAACCACCGACCACCATGCTCGCTGAGTTCGCGTCAGACCAACCGTCGAATCGCTTTATATTGTGAGTGGTGTGTGTTGAGAGTAGCCGGATTCGTGAGAATTCGGATGCCTGCCACGGTCTCGCACCGAATTCTGGCGAATCCGGCTACGGAATGGCACCGAATTCTGGCGAATCCGGCTACGGTATCGCACCGAAGTCTGGCGAATCCGGCTACAGAGAAACATCGCACTCTGTCCCGAGCGAAGTCTATTCGCGCAAGATAGACCGCCTTGGCGAAAGCACCCCGGGAAACCTGGTGGTTTTCGGGGTGCCGTGGATCGTTTCCGAAGTTAACGCCTGACGCACTGTGACCGACGATGACTTTTCAGAAACGCAATTCAGCCGCGATGGTTGGTCCCATCAAGCCAAGATTGGATCCGATCCCTAAAGCATCGTCAGCGAGGGTGTCATTCATCCAGTACTGTGTTTCCCAGACCATGCGGAGTTGTAGCTGACTGTTATTTGTGAATGTTTTGGTCCATGCAGCCCCCAATTGCGTTTCTATCGACTGAGCAACCTCGCCCTGAATCGTCCCTGCGGGCATGTTCAGCAGCATGGAGGCATTGTCGATTTCCCCAAACAGCAGGGAACCCCTCAGGTTTCCTACGAGGCAAAATCCTGTCTGACCAAGCGGCCGACGGGTATTGAGAGCCAGCGTGGGACCGAAGCCCTGGAAATTCACATCACCCACACCGAACGCCGCCTGGATCGGTGAATGGTAGCCAAACTTTCCGTAGCGGACGCCAGCGTTGGATTCCAGTTGCCAGTGTCCCAAATTTGCCAACTGTGTCAGTTCCACGTCTGCGGCCTCAGCGTTAATGCTCATCACCGCCGGCTGAAATGGTGCAGCAAAATCGACACTATTGTTATACGACCAGTATCTGCCACGAATTCCGAGCCCCTGTGAGCTGCGATATGCTAACACGTAGCGAATTCCGCCATCGAAATCCGGATCAATCGCCCGACCCGTATTGTCACCCAAAAATAACGGCATTGACCCGCTGATTTGGGGCTGCAGCAAAGTCACCTCAACGCCGCCAGACCACTGAGGGCAGGCATGACAAGGCTGATGAAATACAGATTGCGGCGTCTGTGTGATATGACTGCCAAGCGACTGTCTCAGATCCTCGACTTCCGCCTCGAGTTGAGCAATCCGCTGGTCCTGCGAGGTACAGCCCGTCCCGCAGCCATCACAAATCATTTCATCAGAACATTTTGTGATGACTTGCGTGGAAGCCACTGGAGCTCCCCACTGATCGGCGGAGTCCGTGTTGTTGGCGAAAAGGTCGTCACCTGGCTGACGGAAACCGCTAAACACCTGCCCGGATCTGCGAGGCGGCCCCTCTGACTGTTGCTCAAAAGCAGACTGATTTACGATCCCCGCCCGAGAACGAACCTGCACCGGGGGATCAGCATGCTCTGTGGCTTGCGTTTCCGGAAGCAGCACGCCTCCAGCGACGAACATAAATTTCAAGACATATCGCAAGGTGGTCATGCTGCGTACCTCCGCTGTACTGTATCCGGACGAAATCTTCTGCTACACCATGAGTTGACAGGGAGATCCGATCCTCAAAGCCTTCCTCACGAGAAATCATCGTGTAATCCGAAACGCTGACGGGAGAGTTTCCGCACTTTAAAAATGGAAGGCTTATTGTTTGGATTCCTTGAAGCGTAGTTCCTCTAGACCTCGCTTAATCGTTTCACAAGGCGTCCCGCTTCCAGACTTTACAACTGTTTTATTGCTGCCAATCGTCCTGTCGAACTGGACCGATATCGAACAAGAAATCGGTTGGCACGGCGTCAGCACGATTGGTCTGCGATGTTTGGTCCACGTTGGCTATCAGGGGTGGTTCTGCCGGTAAGGTTGCCTCGTGCGACCCACTGGCCGCAGTCGTTACGGAAGCCGATGTGAAAATCAGATCATTCTGAAAGACGCGATCGATAGCGGCCAACACATCAAACTCTGGTGTTAATTGAGATGTAACAGCGGATGCCACTGTAAAGTTCAGAGGCGTGCTCCAGTCGCCAATTACGCCAGAGCTACTGATGGCGCGGATCCAGACACGATAAGATCCCGCAGCCATCGGAGTTGGCACAGTGAATGTGGCCGCTGTCAGTGTGCTGAGGCGGATCAAATCCGTCTGAGCGACGTCAATCCGGTCAATCTTTAGTTCGTAACGCACGGCTGGCCCTGAGGCCACGCTCCAGGTAAACGTAGGCTGGCGGGGGCCGCTGGAAAACGACGGAGCATTTATAGCCGCGACAGACAATTCATTATCTGTGTTAATAACAATGACGATGACGGCTGGTGCACTGGCATACGCCGCATCTGAGCGGACCCGATCAACCTGAACGGTGACGTTGACGGAGCGACTGCCGTCCTGAAGTGCGTCATCAACGCCCTTCAGGGTGATCTGCTGCGGGATATTCCAATTGAACTTCGTGAAAGTCAATGTCGCCGGACTCACGCTGACTTCCGCGTTGCTCTGAGAAACGGCCTGCAGAACTACGTTCGTCAGTGGAGGCGACGTCAGGGTCACATGCAGAATCCGGTACGTTCCCAATTCACTGACTGTCAGCGGGCTGGTTTCGCGAATATTGATCAAGGCGGCAGGAAGACTTTCCGGAGTTCCCGACGTGTCCAGCCCCTGACTCAGGTTTGTCGGTGCCCGATCTCTTTCGGCCGCGAGCCGAATCTGTGCCTGCCATGTCGCACCGTCTTCCGATGTGACCAAACCTAGTTCGGCATAAAACTGGTTCGCCGTGGCATGCACATCCTGATCTCCGCCCCCTGAAAGACCGAGTTTCACCAGCAGGTCTGTGATGGGGTTCGACGGCTCGCGGAGGACTGTCGGTGATGTCAGTTGCCCACCGGCAACCGTCGCAATAATCGGTACAACATACGTATTGAAACGTTTAGACCAGTCGATCAGCCGATCGGCTCCGGTGTTGGCAATCATGACGTCATAGCCGCCACCGCCGAAGGCAAAGTCGGCATCCGCATACAGGGTGGGGTCAGGGATGTTGTTTAGGCCGGAACTGGTCTCGAGGTTATCGTCCGCATTCAGCAGATCATCACCCATGCCGCCGAACAACCGGTCGCTCATCGTGCCGCCGACAAGCCAGTCGTGGCCTTCGTTACCAAACAGGTGATCGATGCCGTCATTCACTTTGTTGTTCTGCGGATCAACAGCCTCAAAGTTCAGTAGAAAATTATTGATCTTCGAAAGGGGATCAAGCGCTTGATAAGCTTCAAACATACGTGTGGTCGCGGAGTAATTCAGCAGGGAGGAGTCCGCTGGAGAGGTTCTGACAAACCATGCGACGGTGGCCTCCGCACCCGAAACCGCATCGTCGCCCGCACCACCATGAATGAAGTCGTCCCCTAAGCCTCCGTAAAGAATGTCGGCCCCTCCTGTGTAGTAAGCCCCGAGGTCAACACTCTGTTTCAGACGACCCGTGATGTTGATCATCGCTCCGATCTGGGTTCCGGTCAGGGTTACGTTGGCCTGAATACTTGGTGTCGTAATTCCGTGAAGAGGTTCTGTGAGTCCGTTTCGGCTGGTAAAGATGCGACCATCATCGCCCAAAATGCCATCTTCTCCGGATCCTCCAAAGATCCGATCGCTTCCCTGGCCTCCCACAAGACTGTCGTCCTGACCATCACCAAAGAGCACGTCATTGCCGGACATCCCTTGGATGATATCGTCTCCGGATTCTCCATGCATTTCATCATTTAAGCCACTGCTGCTGAGCGTACCGAAGGCGTAATCGAGGAACTGCGTGGTGCGTGGAATAATGCGGAGTGATCCGTAAGTGTCGAAAGCAAACGTCGAGTATCTGCCGGCGCTGACTCCATTAATTCCAACAATGCGAAAGATGTTGCCGTTGTCGCCCAGCATCACGTCAGCGTCTCGCGCGTGGCCGTTGATTGACAGATCTCCGGAATCATTCCGTGTTACATGGTTCCCGCTACCGCCAAACATCAGGTCACCGCCGTCGGGGCGATTCGTTACATCGTTTGGGGCAAACAGACTGGAGCTTCCGCCAATCAGGTCATCCTGGCCAAGGTTGCCGAGGAGTGTGTCGTTTCCTCCTCCTCCTTCAATGTAGTCGTCGCCATCTGTTTCGGCCCCGTCGACATCGTCCGCCGAGACACGTGTCGTGCGGACATCTCTCTGCCGCTGACCCGCTGAATTCAACAGATTGCCGTCACCCTGGATGGCATCGGAACCCAATTGGCCAAACACGATGTCATTCCCTGATCCGCCAGCAATATCGTCATCGCCATAAAATCCAGCGGCGGTGGTGGTGCTGTGATCCAGCAGCACAATGGTACGAACAGGCTGACCACCGGGGTCCCGCTGCCAGGTCGATGTCACGCTTCCGCTGCCGCTGGCGGAAACGAGTTCTGTGCCAGTGAGTGTTCTCCACCGCACGTCCGTATTGCGGGACTCACGGAGGATTGTTGCGTTATCCCCCGCAATAGCGTCGCTCCCCGGTCCGCCGTCAATCCAGTCTGCCACATCTTTTCCGCCCGCCACATTGTGACCGCCGATCAGATCATCGTTTCCATTTTCTCCCAGCAGGCGATCGAATTCCTGACCACCAATCAGGATGTCGTCACCGGTACCGCCGTAGATCAGGTCGGAACCGCCGCCGGAGTTAGTCGAGATGGAATTGAAGCTGAAATTACTCGGGCCGCCGGCGCGCGGTAATTGCTGCAGGCTGACGTTACCGGAAACGCGTCCATAGTCTCCAAAAACAAGATCATTCCCCAAGTTTCCGTTGATCGTGTCACCACCAGAACCACCGGCCACAAAGTCATTGCCACCTCCGGAATTAATGATATCCGCCGCGCCGGAAAGTGGGTTCACGCAAAGTGCCAGAACGCTTGTCGGGATGGAGCCATCCGTCTGATTTTCGGGCAAGGTGGAAATTCGATACCGACTTGTCGAATCAAGACTGCTGTCCCACGCGGGCGTGACCGTGAGCGTTGTTTTTGTATTCCCCGTGATCAGACGTGGCCGTTGGCCCAGCCCTTTGCCGTCGGTGATCGTGACATACAGGCCTTTCAGCCCTGTATCGTCTAAGTCCGGCACAGGGAAATTAGCGCCGCTGTCGTTGAGCTGGCTGTTGTTGGTAAACGGTCCTGTTGCCAGGGCAACGATAGCAGGCGGCGCTGTTCCCAGACGTGTGACGACGGCACCGGTTTCGTTTTTGTAATCGACACGCCCTTCATCTCCGAAGACGATGTCGTTTCCATTTCCTGAACTGATCTGATCAGCACCGGCACCCCCAAAGATCACAATCTCACGACTTGATCTGGTCGCATCCACCCAGTCGTCACCGCCTGCGGTATTGACGGCAAAGTTTCCGTCCGCTTCATTGGTAATGGTGTACCTGCTGCTTGTGTCAGGCTGTACTTCCCAATCTGTATTCAGAAAAACGGTCTGGGACGTATTCGACAGAATACGACGCTTTTGGCCCTTGCCACTCCCCGCCGTAATCTCCAGCATTTGCCCCGCCAAACCATTGATACCCGATCCAAAACTGGCCCCCGTATCGGTGAGTGCCGCAAAACGACTGGATGTGGCTCTGGCAGCGGACGAAACAGGGCGAGCCGCCGTCACTGAAACAGATGCGGCAAGATTGATAGACACTCGGTCTCCGACTCTGACCAAAGGACGATTCGTGTCCGCCCGATCATCGCCGCTGTTGAGAAATGTTCGTGTCGCATATCCATCGTTGCGTGTGGGAGTTCCCACTACGGTGACATCGTTGAAGCCGCCGCCTAAATCCACCTGAAGAACTTCGAGGTTCCCGTACATGACCCCGCCAGGCACAAGTTTCTGGCCACCGATGGAAATGTCCGGGCCCATCTGGAAACCCGAGATTCGATTGTTGGTGATCGTGCCGCTGCTGTCTGCCAGGCTGTCCACATCGCTGGCAAACAGACGGTCCACCTGTGTTAACTCATTGACAAAAAAGTTAAGACTCTGTTGTGTAATTGCGTAAGTCTTAATTTGGCTTTGTTGTTCACCGGCCTTGAAGTCAAATGGAGCATTGAGCGTCAGGACCGTTGTGCCATTTAAGGAAGAGGCAAAGCTTCGGATTTCCCGGAACTGCCCGATCACAGAAGACTGGGCCGGCCCGGTGTCTATGGTCGAAGTAACTTCCAGTGTTCTGCCAATCAGCGATGTCAGTAAGGGGGCACCCAGATAGGTTTGCAGATCGGCTGTCTGCACCGTGATTGACGGACCGACTACGGAAACGACATCCCCGGTTTTCGAGCGGATATTCGTTTCTCCGCCCAACATGACCGGTGCGGAAATCCCTTCAAGTGAACCGAGACCGCCACCTCCTTCGATATTCAGTGGTCCCTGAATCCCGCTGAGGGTATGCGGTCGCGGGGCAAAAACTCGCGTGTCTCCGCCATCCACAAAATTGTCATCGAGAGCACTGACGAAGACTCGTACCGGTGTGTCCCAGTTCTGGTCGTTGAAGATGATGGTCAGGGAACCATCCGAGTTCGGTGATATTCCGGAACTGGATAATCCCAGCTGTACGGCATCATGGCGAATGCCGCCGGTGCGTGTGGTCTTTGTGATCTGGGGGGTCACTCGAACGGAAACGGTTTTCCCAGCTTCGGGTGATCGGGTCAGAACCACAAAGTAGTCGTCCGTCTGCTGATAAATTCCACTGCTTCCCTCGGCGACATCGGTTGAACCATTCGTCTCACGAATCAGCACTTCCGGAGCATCATCGTCGTAAACCTGAACCAGGACCTGAGCCGTTCCGGAATTATTGACCGACGCTGTTGATATGTCGGAAACCACAGCCGCACCGGGATCGGTCAGCAGGGCATACTTGAAACTAGTGGAGGTCGCTTCCGTAATAACAAACGTTCCGTTGTAATTGCCGAGTCCACCTGAAGTAATCCCATTGATGGTTACGTTCTGATTGGCCCTGAACGTGTTGGCGGCACGAATCGTCACCTGCCCTGCGGACCAGGATGCACTGCTGATCGATGCTCCGATATACCCCATGTAGTCACGCGTGTAGGTGACACGAATCGTTCCGAAGACCGGAGTGTTGCTGCCGTTGTTTTTGAAAATGACTTTATTGCCACTCAGTTCATATCCCAGGCCAGTCGAATTCGACAACGCAGTCGGGACGGACACTCCGTTCCGAGTCACCGTCACAGCGGCACCGCGCGGAGTTGCTGTCAGACCGACAACATATTGCGGCGAGTCTGAAGCGATGGTGAAAACATCACTGATGTTTTCGAGGGAGTCCGATTTTCCAGCAACCACCTCAAATACGATCAGGCTGGTGTGCAATCCCTGTCGAATAAGATCGTTAATCGCGGAGACGCGGACTGTCTGAAACTGATTCCAGTTGCCCTGTGCTCCGCCGGTGAAGGTCAGGCGATTGCCGGCAATCGACGTCCCATTGAGATTCTGCAGCTTCAGAATCGCGGAATCGAACCGGAGCTGAACCTTCACAGGTGTCGAACCGGGATCAGTTGAAAGGCGGACGCGTACCACATCCTGCTCGCCGATCTGATTGCCGTCACCCGCTTCAATGATGGACGTGGCATCACTGCGGTCCGCGACTGCGATCGCCGCGAAGCCTCCGGATTCATCAATAATCAGGCCCGGTTGATCGTTATCGTTGATCTCCACGCCAATTCCGGGAACGGCCATGCCGGAATACATGTCAATGCGATAGATGCTGTTGACGGTGGGGACCACAGACCAGACGCCATTCAGAGTCACGGTCGAACTGGTATTGGACAGAATCATGCGCTGTTGTCCGGCTCCCGGACCACCAACAATGCTTAGTATTCGTCCGCGCAGTCCTTCCCCGGCGACCGGGAATTGAGCGGCAGCGTCGGTCAGTGTGAATTGCAGATTATTGACGGCGGCCGGAAGTCCGACGAACGCATCATCCATCCGAATGAGATAACCGCTCTGAAACGTGGGTGCATCATCGGAGTTCCACGCCCGGTCCACCTGAACCACAGAGCCTCTGACGGACGTTACAAAACGCGACTGTCCCGCCCCTGGCCCACTCGTGACTTCAAGCAGTCGTCCGACGAGTGCCGCCGTGAAATTCGCGTTCGCGGTCACGACCATGGTGGCGCCCTCCGATCCATCGACATTGATCTGAATCACAGAGTTCGAGCCCAATGCTCGACTGACAGTGACCTCATAATCAACGCCCTGATCACTGTTCAGAATCAGCAATTGAGTCGTGGAAACGACCGTAATATCAGAAGGTGATCCTGAATCCTGAGGGTTGGAAGAGACAAACACCGTTGTCGCCGGCATCTTGAGCAGAACGGAGCCGTCTGCGGCGCGTGCGTCGACGCTGACTCCGCTGACGTCAGCCGCCTGAATGGCTGCCGCGAAGCTTGCGGCTAACTGCGATGCGGTCCTCACTCCGCTGGTCGGCACGGTGAAGGTGACGACTCTGCTGCCAAAGGCCGCCGTAAACGTATCTCCTGCGTCAATACCTCCCGAAAAGGAAATCTTCCGCTCCTCGACTCGCGTGGCGGTCAGGGTCTTGAGCACGCTTCCGGAAGGGGCCTGGGCTTTGGCGTTGTTAATCGCGGTTCTCAGGCTGTCCATCGCTCCACTGACAGTTGTTGATCCTGTTGAAGAGATCAGCCTTCCATGATCCACGGTGACCGAGAAAACGTCAGTCGCTTTCACAACTGTTCCCGAAATTTGCAGGACAGCTTCCTCCGCTGCTTTGACGGCAGCGACTGCGCCTCGGTTGAGGCGACCGCTGACAGATGCGACATCGGCCTGCACGATGTGGTTAATCACCCCTTGTCGCAGTCCCTCATAGGCCGCGTCATTAAACGTGAAGGACTGTGTGTCTCCGAGTTCCGGGCGAGTCAGAATTCCTGCGGAATCGGTGTAGACCTGATTGTTGGCGACGACGAACACGGTTTGGGGAATAAACCAGTTGGCCGCCGTGAACCGCAGAGTGACTGAGGTCCCATTTTCTGAATTCACGGCACCTTGAGCCGTGCTGGAGACCGCAAAAGCCCGCTGTTTTCGTTCCCGCTCATCTGGCGTAGGGATGGGAGCAAGGGCTTTGACAAAAATGGCTACGGATGGTTCTCGTGTGAGGAAGACCTGATAAGAATCGCCGACAGTATCGCCTTCGGTAATTCGCGTGGTACCACCGGTCTGTACGAAGACTAACCCTGGTTCGTCATTGTCCGCCACGTGCGCAGAGATGCCTGCAGCTTTGGTCCCCTGGAATCGCGAATCGGTACTTTCCACACCATTCGTGATAATGCCGTTATGACCGCGAAGGTCGTTACTCACAACGGGTGGCATCTCTCCGGAC
>Ga0255093_1000691_pt1 | contig 14469 bp, 8 predicted proteins | sample Colum_Law_RepA_8_2_FD_188437 | JGI IMG/M metagenome (GOLD analysis project Ga0255093, IMG submission 188437) | Freshwater microbial communities from Columbia River, Oregon, United States - Colum_Law_RepA_8d | ecosystem: Environmental > Aquatic > Freshwater > River | place: USA: Oregon | collected...
GCTGGCACCGGTGCCGCGAATGATGCCGTTGTTGACGAGCGTCAGAAGCCCGTCGACATCCACGCCATCACCGTCACCGGTGTTGTATTGGGTTTTGTCGTAGTTGCCGGTGATGGTGCCGCTGTTGGTCACCGCGGCATTGCCGAGCACCGTGCCGCTGTTGTCGATATTGATGCCCGAGCCATTGACGCCCGTGATGGTGGCACCGCTGTCGTTGTTGACCGTGATGGTGAACGCGGTCGTGGGGCTGGCGCTGCCGGTGATGCCGTGACGGCCCGAAACCAGCGCACCGCTGTAGTTGTTGAGGGTGATGCCAGTCGCCGGCACGTTGCCGTTCACATCGGCCTGGATGCCATCGAAGCCCGAAGCCTGCACCACGCTGCCGGTCGTCTCGGTGACCGGCGTGGCGCGGATGGTGCCGTAGTTGTTGACGGTGCCATTTGCACCCGGCCGAACGGCATCGGCAGAGTCCGTGGCCAGCACGGACGTGCCACTCAGCAATCCGCCAGCGCGGTTGGTGATGGTGTTGCTGCCCGCGATGTCGCGCAGGTTGACGGCGCGCGCCTTGTTCGAACTGATGGTACCGCTGTTTTCGAGCGAAAAGCTGCTGCCGGCAGATGAAACCTGGATAGCATCGTCGCCCGCGGCGGAGATCGTGGCCCCCGCGGCGTTGCTGACGTTGAGCGTGATCACACCGCTGTTGGCGCGGATGGCGCGCACGGTACCGGTCTGGCGGATCTTGCCGCTGTTGTTGATCACCGCCGTGCGCGTACCGCTGCCGCCCGTCACGGCCACCGCGACGGTACCCCCAGCAATGTTGAGATCGCCCGCCGCCGTCACGGTGCCGGTTTCGGTGGCACCGCTGGCCGGTGCCAAGGTCTTGGCGGTGGTGTCGTTGCCCGTGACATTGAAACTCGCGGCCCATGCGGGTTCGAGCGTGCTGCCAAGAACCAGGGCAAGAGCGGAATACGCGGCGTGGCGGATCAACATGAGAGGTCCCGTCGTTTGGTTTTTGAGGCGTTGCCGCGTGATGCATCCCCACGCCGTTGGGCTGCCCGATGCCATCGGCAAGCCCGGCGACGCTAATGGCCGCGTGCGAAGAAACGATGACGGGACGATTGCAGTGGGCGCTTTTTCTGGACCTGGCTCAGTGCCGCGGAACCGACGCCGACCGTTGGGAAGAAATCAGGCCACGCGTAAACAAAATGCAACGCCCCTGAAATGCACGGCCCTTAATTTCCGGTCGCTCGTTTGAGCACGGTGTGCGCCGTTTCAGAACAAAGCAGGTTCTACAAGTCCGCTGCAAATCCCGCTTCATCCTCTCGTCCGTTCAACGCCTTCACCCAACCCTAAGGGAGTTTTATGAATTTCCGTACCAAATCATTCGTCGCCGCTGCCGTCGCGCTCGTCGCGCAGGCCGCCGGTGCCGCTACAACCATCGACCAGCCGTCCGTCGTGCTGTTCGGTGGCGGTGCCACGTTCCCCATCAATGCCTACGTCGGTGACTCCTGGCTCGACTCCGTGCCGAACCGTCGTCTGTCCAACACGCTGCCGCCGGCGGCAGGTGCCAAGCTCAACAGCAACGCGGCCAGCAAGAGCTCGCTGTTCATCGAATACGCCCTGAGCACCGCGGCCAGCGGCACGGCGACCCAGAAGGCGGGTCGCGTCGGCGTCTCCTACTGCCAGGGCGGTTCGGGTGTGGGTCGCGGCGTCATCATCAATACGCTCAATGCCACCGCCGCCTGCGGCGATTACGGCACCGGCACGCCGCTGGGCATCTCCGGCTCGGCCCGCAAGGGTGACTTCGGCGGCTCCGATGCGCCGCTCGCGCAGAGCGACATCACCGCGTTCAACACCTCCGCCGGCACCCCGGCGCAGAACTACGGTGACCTCTACAGCCAGCCCGTGCAGATCCCCGCCGTCGCCGGCTCCATTGCGGTCGTCTACAACAACGTGGACCTCGGCAAGAACCAGCTCGTGCTGACCCGCTCGGACATCTGCGGCATCTTCAGCGGCCAGATCACCAACTGGAACCAGCTCACCCACACGCCGAAGGCCGCGGCCATCGCCAGCAAGCCGATCAAGGTCATCACGCGTTCGGACAGTTCCGGCACCACCTTCAGCTTCACCAACTTCCTCTCCGCCGCCTGCCCCACGGTGGGCGCGCAGCCGGGCGGCACCGCGGTGACCGGCTTCAAGACGGTGAACACCTTCTCGGGCGGCCTGCCCACCGGTGCCACCCTGCCTGCCGGCTCCGCCGCGGTTTCGGGTAACGGCAGCATCGTCACCACCGTGGCGGCCACCGATGGCGCCATCGGCTACGCCGACGTGGCTGACACCGTCAGCCGCAGCAAGCGTTCGGGCGGCAGCAACCTGAAGTTCTCGCTGGTGGCTTACGCCGCTGACATCCCCAAGGGCACGCCCAGCGTGATCGCCCCGGGCGGTGCCAACGTGACCTGCCCCGGTGGCCAGCTCATCACCGCCTCGGCAACGAAGGCTGTGAAGTACACCTGCCCTGCCGTGGTCTACAACAAGCTCAGCCCGCAGAAGAACCTGCTGGCCAAGGGCGCGACCGGCCTCACGGTGAACGCCTCGCTCGACAAGGTGCTGGGTGCCAACGACGCCAATGGCCGTCCGACCCCGGTCGATGTCACGGGCCTGAGCGGCACCGCGCTGCCGGGCTGCCTGCTGACCGTGCTGCCGGACGACTACGCGCAGCCGGCTGTGGCCGCCACCAAGAAGGCGCCGAACGACTTCGCCACCTACCCGATTGTGGCGGTGTCGTACCTGCTCGCCACGGGCCTGGGCAATGGCAGCAAGCTGGCTGACCTGCAGTCCTTCCTCGCTGCGCCGTTCAATAGCGCCGTGCTGGCCAAGGTGAAAACTGTCGGCAAGACCACCGGCTTTGCGCCGCTGACGGTGAAGGTCGGCGGCTCGCCCGCCACCATGAGCACGATCATCAACACCTGCGTGCGCGGCTAAGCGACCACCAGAGTTTCACCGCTTTTCCGAGGTATCCCGTTATTGGCCCCGTCTCACGACGGGGCCTTTTTTGTGAACGCACCACCACCGGTTGACCACGTTGTACACCGCATTTTTCCAGCTTCGCGAATCCCCGTTCTCCATCGCCCCAGACCCGGCATTTCTATACCGGAGTGCGCGTCATCAGGAGGCGCTGGGTCATCTGCTGTATGGCACCGGTCAGCACGGCGGCTTCGTGCAGCTCACCGGCGAAGTCGGCACCGGCAAGACCACGGTGGTGCGGGCGCTGCTGGAGCAGCCGCTCGCCCAGGTACGGCTGGTGATGATCCACAACCCGAGGCAGTCCGAGCAGGAGTTCGTGCAGAGCCTCTGCGATGAGCTGGGCCTGGCGTATGGCACCCATCCGCTCAGCCTCAAGAGCCTGATCGATGCACTGAATGCGCACCTTCTGAGAGAGCACGCGGCCGGTTGGCGCACGGTCCTCATCATCGATGAGGCCCAGCAGCTCAAACCCGAGGTGCTGGAACAGGTACGCCTGCTGACCAATCTCGAAACCAGCAAGGAGAAGCTGCTGCGCATCATGCTCGTCGGCCAGCCGGAGCTGATCGACCTGCTGGCGCGGCCCGACCTGCGGCAGCTCGCGCAGCGCATCACCGCGCGCCATCACCTGAGCCCGCTGAGTGCCGCCGAGTCCGACGAATACATCAGCCATCGCCTGCAGATTGCTGGCGGCAGGCCCGATCTGTTCACCCAGGCTGCCCGTCGCGCGGTGCACCGGCACGCGCGCGGCATACCGCGGCTGATCAACATCGTCTGCGACCGCGCCATGCTTGGCGCCTACGCGCGCGGGGTGAGAACCATCACGCCAGCACTCGTGCACGAAGCCGCCGTCGAATCGATGGGCCCTGCGCCAGGACGGCAACCCTTGCCCTGGCCACGCCGGCCCCTGCATTGGATGGCCATCGGTATCGCCTCGACGGCGCTGGGATGCTTCGGCTACGTCGCTGCGGGCGGCCTGCGACCGACGCTCGCGGCAGTGCCTGCCGCTGCGACGATGCCACCCGAGATCGCGATGACGTTCGACGTGGTGCCTGCCGCAGTGCCGGCGAGTGCCAACCCGTCGCCACAGCCGATGAGCACCCTGCCGCTGGATGAATTGTTCGATGAGTCTCAGGCGGCCCTCGCACCGCTCGCCAGGCTCTGGTCAGTGCAGCCAGGCCCGGCGCAGGACTGCCGGCAACTCTCTGCCCAGGGGCTGGAGTGCCTCGGCGGATACGGCAGCCTCGACGAGCTGAAGCGCATCGACCTGCCGGCCGTGATCGGCCTGGCCAAGGGGCACGCACTGCTGCGTGGCATCGATGTTGATGAGGCATTGATCGAAACGATGCAGGGCACGCGGCGCCTGCCGTTGGCCGCACTGCAGGCGCACTGGCGCGGCGACTATCTGCTGCTGTGGCGGCCTGAGTCAGATGAGCTGCGCATCGGCCCGGCCAATCGCGGTGCCTCCGTGCTCTGGCTGCGACAGCGGCTCACGAGCGCGCTGGCCCGTCCAGTGGGCGATGCCACGCTGGCCAGCTGGGATGCCGAACTACACGCCGCGTTGCTCGACTACCAACGCCGTGAGGGCATGAAGCCAGACGGCGTCGCCGGTGTGCGGACCTTGCTGGCTCTTTCGGATCGCAGCCAGGGGCCGCGGCTGTCGAAACCTCAGGGCGTGGTGGATGTGGCGGCGGAAGGTTCCAGATAGGCATCCATCTTCAATAGCAGCGGTCGCTGCCCGCCAATCAGCGGCACCGGCTTTTCGGCGGTCTTGAGCTGCGCCTGCCGCACGCCTTCGTACTTGCGGCGGGTCTGGGTATCGGCTTCTGCCGTGTTGCGCAGGATCACCGGATGGATGAACACCATGAGATTACGCTTGCTCTTGTTGACCGAGCGGGACTTGAACAGCTCGCCCAGCACCGGCACGTCGGACAGAAACGGCACCCCAGAGCGCGCCTCGTTGAGGTTGTCGTCAATCAGCCCGCCCAGTACCAGCACCTGCCCGCTATCGACATTCACTGTATTGGAGATGGTGCGCTTGTTGGTGACGAGGTTTGCCGCGCCTGCCGTTCCAGCCGCCACGCTGGACGACTCCAGCTTGATCTTGAGCTTGACCGTGTTGCCCTCGTTGATCTGCGGCGTGACACCGAGCTTCAGACCAACGTCCTTGCGCTCGATGGTCTGGAAGGGATTGACCGTACCGTTCGAGCCGCCAGCACCGGTGTTGGAGAACGAGCCGGAGAGAAAGGGCACCTCCTGCCCCACGCTCACCTCGGATTCCTCGTTGTCCAGGCTCACCAGCGAGGGTGTCGAAAGCACATTGGTGTCGCTATCGCCCTGCAGCGCCTTGAGCAGCACGCCAAAGCTGATGCCGCTGCGGCCCTCGTTGCGGATCACCGCACCGCCCGCCGACAGCCCCTGCCCCAGTGCCGAGGCACCCGCAGCCAGGCCACCGCCGCTGCCGATGGCGCCCAGCGCGCTCAGCACGCTGGCGTCGAGGATGCTCGCCACCGCGCCGCCTTCGGGATTGAATGCCGCGAGGTTCAGGCCCAGTTCGCTCTGCCGGCTGGTGGAGACCTCGGCGATGATCGCCTCCACCAGCACCTGGGCGCGCTGGATGTCGAGCTGCTGCACTACGGCGCGGATCTGCTTCAGCGCCTTGGCCGTGGCGGTGATGACGAGGGAGTTGGTGTCCTTGTCGGCGACCACCTTGGTGCCGGTGTCGGTACTGGCAGCGGCGGCACCGTCCGGCTTCTTGCCCTGGCCGAGTTTCTGCGCGTAGCCCTCGATCACCGAGGCGAGGTTCTCTGCCGAGGCGTAGCGCAGGTAGATCACCTGGGTGGTGCCATCGTCCGGCACTTCGGTATCGAGCTTCTTGATCAGTTCCACCACTTGCTGCCGCTCGGCCCGATCACCTGCGACCAGCACGCTGTTGGAGCGCTCGTCTGCCACCACGGCAGGGATCGCCGGGCCGCCTTCGGCTGGCTTGTTCTGCTGCAGCAGGCTCGTGACCACCCGCACCACATCGGCTGCCGAAGCTTGGGCGAGCAGGATGGAATCCACACCGCGATCACCAACCTGATCCAGCTGGCGGATGATTTCCTCGATGCGCCGCACATTGCCGGCGCGGTCGGAGACGATCAGCGAGTTGGTGCCGGGATAGGCCGCCAGATGCGCCCACTGCGGCAGCAGCGGCCGGACGACGGACGCGAGTTGCACGGCCGAAATGTTGCGCAGCATGAACACCTGGGTGCTGACATCGTCCGCCAGCAGGCGCGGATCGGCACGATAGCCTGCGCCAGGGTCGGACTTGGCCTGCGCCTCCGGTACGATCTTGATCGCATCACCCGCCTGCACCGTCGCAAAGCCCTGGCTTTGCAGGATCGCGAGAAACGTCTCGTAGACCGCCTTCTCGTCCATCGGCGTCGAGGAAATCACCGTCACCTTGCCCTTCACTTTCGGGTCGACGATGAAGTTCTTGCCCGTGATCTCGCTCACCGCGAGGATGAGCGTGTTGATCTCGGCATCCTTGAGATTGAGCGTCACCTCTGCCCGGGCCGAAGCAGCGGCAAGGCAGATCATCGCGGCCAGCACCAGCCGCGGTAGGCCTAGGACACTGCGCATGACTTGAGTCGGATCAGAACCTGCCGCGACAGCACGCGATCACTCACGAGGGAATCCATCCCGGCTGGCTTTGATCTTCAATTTGGATACGCCCGGTCTCTATGGATATCGCCCGGAAAGCAGCTTCAGGGCTGGTGCTTCGACTTTCCCACTGTGGACGGATGGCAACGGCCCTGGGCCTTCAGCAGCGCACGCCGGCTCCCCAAGACCTCTGGTAGCAGCAGCTGCACGGCTGGTGGGTGGGACCATCACGTCGTCGGCGGCGGAATGTAGGGGGCCAACAAGAAACCTTTGTGACAGCCCTGCAGGGACGGCAGGTCCGCCATTCAGCCCTCCGCGGTCGTCACGGCGGCAGGCTTTCGGTATTGCTCAGCAGACAGGCCCTGCCAGCGGCCGATCCCATGGCACCGGCCGCTATCCAGTGCGTGAACAACAGGCGCTGCGGTTGCCATTCAAGCCACCGCAGCGCCGCTGCGTCAGCGCTTGACCGGCACGATCAGGCTGGATGCCCAGAGGCCGCCAAAGCCGGGGCGGCTGCTGACGGCCGGGATCACTTTCGGGTTTTGCAGGTTGATGTCGGTGTAGACCAACACCGCGCCCGCGCTGGCCTTGGCATCACCATTGCCGCAGCCCGAGCGCCCGGCAGCGAGCAGGTCATACGACTGATCGTTGACATAGAGGCTGTTGCCCGCCGCGTAGAAGCCACCGGGGCACATCACCTGCTTGTTGCTGGCATCCAGCACCTTGGTGGCGTTCCCGAGGTTGCTGTCGAAGCGCAGGATCTGGTGGGTGGCGTGATCACCGCCGTTGTTGCCGACGAACACGGCGCCCTTGAACACCGCCACACCCTCGGGGTTGTCAAAGCCGACACCGTCTTTGGCAAACGCCAGCGGCGTCACATCGCTCTGGCTGTTGAGATCGGCCAATGCCAGCTTGACCACCACACCGCCCTGATACTGGCCGACGACATAGGCCGCATCGGCCGTGAAGGTGAGTGCGGCCGGATGTGCTGGTGAGTTGATGACACGGTGCACGACGGTGCCGCTGGAGAGGTCCACCTTCAGCAGCGCGCCCGTGGTGTCATTGGTGTCCCAACTACCGTAGCTCGCCACCCAGTAGCCACCATCCGGCGCCACCGCGCTGCCGATCAGATGCTGGAACTGGCTGCCGGTGATGCGCCGCTGCGGGCTGGGTGTGCCGCTCTGCTTCAGCGCTGCCGCGTCGTAGACCGCGATGAAGTTGTTGGTGGCGACCGAGGGGTCGCCTTCCAGATGGCAGACCACCGCGACCGTGCTGCGCACCTGCACCACGCTGTTGGGTTTGCAGTCGCCGAGATTGATCGTGGCCGTGGTCTGGGTGCCCTGCAGGGCCCGGAGGGTGTGGCCGAGATAGTCCGGCACCAGCAACTGGTCAGCCAGCGGGCTGGCGCGGCCAGGCGGCATCGGGGCGGGAAACACCGGCGCGCGCGGCAGTTTGAGCCGTTCACCCTCCGCCAGGGCTTGGGGAGCGTAGGTGCCGAGTGCAGCGAGCGCGAGCGCGGAACAGATCAGGGATTGGCGAATCATGGGGGACTCCTGTGGGTTGAAGGGGTATGGTGATCAGGGCTTGTTCTTGCTGGAGACAAACTGCGACTCGGTGCGGGCCGTCTGGCCGCTATAGCGCGGGGTGATCTCGATGGGCACGGGGCCGTTGTTGATCCTCGGCAGGCCACCGGGAATGCGGACGGTGATGACGTCGGGCGTCCATTCGACGACCTGCATCTCCAGCCCATTGGCCGGTGCTGCCGAGCCACTGAAGCGGAAGCGCACCGAGCCGGTATCGCCGGCCTTGGCACCGGGCAGCCGCAGGCAGGCACCCTGGATCTTGAAGTCGTCGCCTTCCTTGAAAACCGGCGGCACGCTGCGGATGGCGGGTGGGCGCGCCGCCGAACAGAGCTTGAGTACCGTGCTCGAAACCTGACTGGGGTCGCTGTAATCGCGGCGCAGCGTGCTGGCCGGGGTACCGCCTTCGCCCGCCGGGCGCAGGCCCGTCGCCAGCGGACTGCCGTCTTCGACCTGCATGAATACCTCGAACGCCGGGCGCTTGTTGTCGCTGCGCAAGGGCACGTAGCAGTCGCCGGGCTCGGTTTCGAGCATCTTGCCGCCCAGCACCTCGCCGCCCACCCGCGCGTTGCAGGCGTACTGGCGTACGGTCTGGCCCCCCAGGTTTTCGCTCGCACCAGCGAAGAGGCCGTCCAGCACCGGGTTTCGCGCCCACTCGCGCCAGCCGAACACATACGGTGCAGCCTGGGGCACGGCGGCCAGCACCTCGTATTGGTAGAGGCTGGTGACGAACTCGCCGTAGGCAAAGGTGCACTGGCCCGGCTTGTCGACGGTGCCGAGATGCTGTCCCTCGCCATGGCGGGCGCGGCACAGGGCCGCCGTGCGTGGCGGGTTGCCCGCGAACTCGCTGTTGACGATGAGCGTGTCGCGGCTGTCGGCGGGCTGCCACGCCAGCGCCTGTTGACCCGCGCTGGCGTTGTGGGTGACGGTGATGCCAGCCAGCGTCAGCAGCGAGAAGCGGGCCAGGTGATTCCAGGGTTTCATGGGGTGGTCTCCAGTCAGGGGAAAAGGCGGCGCGGCACCAGCACGGCGAACTGGTCGGTGACCACCTCGGCGCCGCCATAGCCGTAGTTGCAGCGGTTGGCGATGAGCTTGCCGGCGTGGCGCTCAGTGCCACGCAGCCCGAGGCAGGCCTTCACCGGGCGGCCATGTTCGTAGCCGCCACCGAGTGCGGCCTTGGCGATGGCCGGCGGCAGTGGCGCACCCTGGGTTGCCCCCGGTGCGGCAGCCCAGGTGTAGTCGCGTTGAAAGGCCTTGAGGTCCGCTACGGCGGCCAGTTCGTACTGGTCGTAGACCTCCTCGCGCCCGCCGTAGCCGATATGGCACTGGCCTTCCATCCACTTGCCGAGGTGCAGGTCCTGCGCCTTCGACACCCGGCAGAGGCGGAATACGCGGTTGCCCTCGTGGCCGGCCGGCAGTGCGCCGGCCAGCAGTCGCTGGTAGCGGTTGGAGGGCATCCAGCGCAGGGGACTGGTATCGACGTAGTCGACGTCGCTCTGGGTGACAAACTCCTCCGCCCGGGTCGACAAGGGCATCAGTAGCAAGAGGGCGCCCGCGCAAAGCGCCGCCCGCAGGGTGTGGCTCACCATGGCACGCCTCACTCGTCGAGCAGCTTTTCGCAGCGCGCCGCCTGCGAGCGCTTTTTGGCCTTGGCCTTGCAGGCCTGCACAGCCTCCAGGCGCTGCTCGATGCCGCTCTGGCCGAACAGCGCCTGCAGCTGCTGCCCCCGGCACTGCATCTGTGCCGGCGTTGGGGGGCTGTTGGACGTCAGCGCACCGCACTTTTCCGTGACCAACTGCTGATAGCAGGCATCCCGCGCCTTTCCTTTTTGGCCATTGCACTGGGCGGCGGTGGTGGCCTGGGCGAATCCGGAGGCCAGCAACAGGCCTGCAGCCAGGGCGATGCGGAGGGGGTGGACAAGCAGCATGAGGAATACTCCGGAGTGGGGCGAATGAAGCGGCGTGCAGCCGAGAACGCCAGAGTCCGTCCACGGCCAGAAACAAGCCTGACCAGAGCTTGAAATTGTCTTGAAGAAATCTTGAATGATTTGAAATCAATGGCTTGCGGCGACATTGGTCGCGGCACACCGGGCCTTGCCGTCCGGCGACATGCGCTGCTTCGCGTGCAGCCGGGGGATCGACAACTGACCACATCACTTCGAAACCGGGGCGGCTTCGCAGACCAGCGCCGAGCGCCCGGTCAAAAAGGCTGTCGAAAAGGCCAAGCACCTTTCAGCCCCTTGCGGCCCCGCCACGTCGGTATTGCATGATCGACCGGGTGCGCCCAGACCAATCAGCGGCATAGCGCCGCGCCGGGGCGCACATTCCAGGCCCCGGCGCGGCTTGCGCGCGGCACCCGGGCTGCCACACTGGTGGCATGGACAGGGAAGATCAGACCGGCACTCTGCGCTGGTATTTCAATGGTTGCGTGCTGGATGAATCCAGCCTGCAACTCACCGTACGCGGCACCGCTGCCGAGCTGGAGCGCAAGCCGCTGGAAGTGCTGCGCTACCTGTTGCGGCACGCTGGCGAAGTGGTCACCAAGGACGAAGTGCTGGAGGCCGTGTGGCCGGGGCGCATCCTCAGCGACACGGTGCTGGCCAAGGCCATCAGCCGCCTGCGTGAAGTGCTGGGCGAGGCCGCCAGCGAGACGGTGAAGACCGTACACGGCTACGGCTACCGACTGGTGGCCGAGGTGCGCGTCGAGCAGCAGAGCACGCCCGCCCCAAAGCAGGCGACCCTGGGCCTGCAGCGCGGCGACCATCCGCCGCTGAGGCCCAACTGGGTACTGGTGGCGCATCTCGAAAGCGGTGGTCGTGGCGAGGTCTGGCGAGTGCAGCACGAGAAGAACGCCGAGCAGCGCGTGCTCAAGTTCGCGCTCGATGAAAGTGCGCTGCTGACCTTGAAGCGCGAGATCACGCTGAACCGCCTGCTGCGGCAGTCGCTGGGCGAAGACGCCGCCGTGACACCGCTGATCGACTGGAATCTGCAGCAGCCGCCGTTCTTCATCGAGCTGCCCTATCTGCCGCAGGGTTCGCTGGCCGACTGGGCACAGGCCGCCGGCGGGCTGTCGCAGATCCCGCTCGCCACCCGCCTCGATATCGCAGCCCAGGTCGCCGAGGCCGTGAGTGCGGCGCACCGCGTTGGCGTGCTGCACAAGGATCTGAAGCCCGCCAACGTCCTGGTGGCCGGTACGGCCGGGCAGCCACGCATCCAGCTCACGGATTTCGGCAGTGGCGGCGTACTCGATGTGCAGCAACTCGATGCACTCGGCATCACGCGCATGGGTCTGACGCAGGCTCTGAGTGGTGGTGACAGCACCAGCGGCACGCCGATGTACTTTGCCCCCGAGGTGCTCGCAGGCCAGCCACCGACTGTGCGCAGCGACAACTACGCGCTGGGCGTGCTGCTGTATCAGCTGGTCGCCGGTGACTTCAAAAGGCCGCTCTCACCGGGTTGGGAGCGCGACATCAGCGACGCGCTGCTGCGGGAGGACATTGCCCTGGCCGCAGACGGCAATCCGCAGCACCGGCTGGGCGATGCCGAAGAGCTGGCACGCCGGCTGCGGCAGCTCGAATCCCGCCGGGCCAGCAGACGGCAGCGCGATGCCGAACAAGCCGCCCTCGCACTGCAGCAGGCCGAGTCGCAAAAGGCCCTCGCCAAGAACGAGCAGTTGCTGATCCGGCGGCGTTGGCAGTGGGTCGCGATCGCCGCGCTGAGCCTGGGCCTGTTGCTGAGCTTTGCCCAGTATCGGCAAGCCCAGCAGGCGCGACGTGCGGCACTCAAAGCGGCGGGTACGGCCGAGGCGGTGAGTCAGTTTCTCGCCGATGACCTGCTGGCCGCGGCCGACCCGGCCCGGGTGGATGTTAGCTCGCTGACGGTCGCGAGCCTGCTGGACGCCGCCGCCGGCCGGGTCAGCACCCGCTTCGCGGACGACCCCCTGGCGGCAGCCCGCGTGCGCAGTGCCATCGCCGCCTCGTATTACTCGCTCGGGCAGACGGCCGCTGCCCATGCGCAGATCCGCCTCGGATGGGCCCTGCTGCCGGGGCTGTTGCAAGCGCATTCGCCACTGCTGCCAGACGTGGCCGCCCAGCTCGCGCAGCGGCTGCCGATGGCGGATGCCGCCGTGGCGGCGGATACCGCCCTCTGGCGCGAGGTTTACCAGGGCGTCGTCGCGCAGTCAGGGGCATCGGATCTGCGCACGCTGACCGTGGCTGCACTGCTCGCCAACATCCTGTTCCATCGGGGCGACTTTGCCGAGTGCTTTCGCGTGCTGGAAGACAACCTCGCCAGGGTTCGGCTGCTGCAACCCCACCCAGCAACACTCGAAGTCTCGCTGCTGTACGTTCTGGCTCGCGCCAGCATCAGCGTGGACCGCTACCCCCAGGCCATCGCGGCGTCACAGCAGGCGCTGACGCTGCTGCGACAACAGCCGCCTTCGGAGAAATCGGCGAGGGTCATCGGCGAGCAACTGCAATATCTGGGACGCGCCCTGCGCTACCACGGCCAACTGGCCGCCGCTGATGCGGCCTTGCAGGAGGCGAGCCAGCTCATCGACGCCAACGCCAGGGCCGATTCGGAGGCGGTCACCGAGCTGCGCTGGGAGCGCCTGGAGTTGCACCTCATGCAAGGACAGTGGACCAAGGCGGCCACCGAGCTTGAAACGCTCCGCGAGAATGTGAAGTCGCAGTTTCTGGTGGATGGCGATAACCGGACCCTGCTCTTCATGCTGTCTGCCGAGAGCCAGATCGCCCGCGGGCAAAACCAGAGGGCCCTCGTCGAAAAGCTGCGGCGCGAGCAGGTTGCCGGCTTCGAGGCCTTGATCGCAGATCCGGCGCGCGCGGTGCCGAGAGATGGCATCAGCCTGGTGGTCGCAAAGCTGGGGCTGACAACGGCGCTGATTGATCAGGGGCGCATCCCGGAGGCGCATGCCGTGCTGGATTCACTGGACCCCAAGGCGCTGGCGACGTTCGACGTGGTGCCGCTCAACCGCGTGAGCCTGTTGCGCGTGCGCGCGCAACTCGCCGTTGCCGAACGCCAGAAAGATCAGGCGCTGCAGGCCGCGAGCCAGGCCCGCACCTTGCTCAGCACCCTGTGCGTGGGTGAACACCCCTGGTTTGCGGAAATCGATGCACTGCAAGCCAGTGCACTCGCCCTCTAGGCGCCGAAGCGGGTGTACCAGGGTCTATGGGCATACAAACGGTCGCAGCGGCCGAAAGTTTTTTTGGCACAGCGGCAGGCGGCGAGTGAGGGCAATCGTGGTTCTATTGTCATCGCTCGCCAACGCCGCGATGTGCCGCGACAGCCCGGCCCCGAAGGGTTGCGGCCAGAACCGCGCCTTGCGTCGTCACGCGACTGGTGAAAGAAACCACCACTCGCCGCGCCGGGCTCCTAGCACCGCGCGGTTTTGACTCGCAACGCGGCGATTGTTTGTATGCCAACAGACCCTAGCCATCTGGCGGACCGCCGGGCGTCGTGCCTGATGCATCCCCACCGCGCAGCCGCTGACCCAGCGCAGCAGCTGCGAGCCCGGCGAGGGTGAGGCTGCCGAGCCCGCCGCCACCAAAGCGACCGCGGCTGGCATCGGTGAGCTCACCGGCGCCCGGCACCTCGGGCGGCGTCGGGTCTGGCGTCAGCACCGCAGCGGTCACCGACTTGAAGGTGGCCTGCTGGTTGCCCACGGTCAGGGTACTCCAGGTCGGCGTGTTGAGGGTGCTGGCACTGGTGTGACGCAGGCGCACGGTTTGTCCCGCGCAGACATTGGGGGCGCTGCCCAGGTAGCGACCGCCGTCGATGCTGACCTCGGCCTCCGGACTCACGCGGATCGGCAGGTAGCCTGGGAATCCGCCGAGAGCGATGGGTTCTGATTCCACCGCACGCGCCAGCGGCACCGCGAGGCGGTCGGCGAAGACGATGGGGTCGGCCACATTGGCGGCCCCCATGGCAGGGTCGCTGATGCTGGGCAGGCCGGTTTCAAGGTGCCCCGCCACGCGGCGGGTGAAGCCACCGGGCGCCCGCACGGTGAAGTCATACCAGCCCTCGGCGTCGGTGAGGCCCCACGCCAGCTCACGCTGGCTCTGCGCGGCCATGGCGTGGTCCCAAGGCCCGTCAGCGCGATACGCCCCGGCGGTGACCGTGAACGGCACCGCCGCCGCGCTGCGGTTGACGAGGGTGAGCAGCAGCTTCCTCGACACGGCGTCGAGCCGCACCGTCACTTCGAGGCC